>ERZ1643251.1498-NODE-1498-length-26399-cov-6.980717_pt1 | contig 26399 bp, 26 predicted proteins | sample MGYA00579261_ERZ1643251 | MGnify/ENA primary metagenome ERZ1643251 (study PRJEB29033, sample SAMEA4952267) | chicken gut metagenome | biome: Broiler Chicken; feature: Gastrointestinal Tract; material: Caecum | place: Ireland | collected 2018 | study: Broiler... | reverse complement strand
ACACAGTGACATTATACTGAAGAATAATTTGGATTTTCTATTCATATGTTTTCTCTCCTTATACTTTTTGTATCACATTCTGTCATTTCGAGCGATAGCGAGAAATCTAAGTACTCTCGCAAATTATTTTAAAGTCATTACCATTGTAGCCCCCCCCCCCATTTGTCAAGTGATTTTGTGTTATTTTTTACGATTATTCTGCGTATTTTGCCATATTTACGAGCATTCTTAGTATAATTTGAAAAAATAACACAAAATCAGAGGATTTTTTTGCTCATTTATTTTTTGTAATAAAAAAACTCGTATGTTTTTAGCATACGAGTGTTTATAAGTTGTGTCATCCTGACCATTTGCAAAGGGTCTCATGAGATTCCTCGGAACTAAGATTCCTCGCAATGACGGGAGGGTGACACTTCGGAATGACACTGTGTTGTAGTGTCATTTCGAGCACCATATTTGTCATTTCGAGCGAAGCGAGAAATCTCAGAGATTCTCACGTCGCTTCGCTCCTCAGAATGACAAGCGGTTGAGATTCCTCATCGTACTTCCTAGGAATGACACAAACTTTAGTCCTTTTTGTCCAAAAGATCACTAAGAAGCAAAGCCTTTATTTCAGGTGGTAAGTTTTTAATTTGATCAGCAATTGTATTTTTTTTGTCAAAGGTGGGTGTATAGTCTTCATCATCGTCAAGTTCTTCAACCTCAACATCGATATTGGAAATGGTTTTTATGGCTCCACTTCGTCTACCACCGCTTGCTTTACTTTTTGATTCCAGCTCCTTGAGTTCATCTTCGTCTGCCATAACGAAGGGCTCAACGGTGTATTCTTCTTCAATTGGACATTTTAAATTGTCTGTATTTTTCTTTACCAAATCCTCGGTGAAAGTAACCTTTTCTTTCTTTGGTTTTTCTACATCTTTTTCTTTTTTTGATTGCTTTTTGCTTTTAATTTTATCCACAATGGTGCGATAGTTAAAAAGCAAGACTACAAGTATAAAAACTACAACACAAATGATTATAATTGCAACCATACAAGCCTCCCTGGTTTAAATTTTTGGTGGCTTTTTGGCATTGTTTGGATCAACTCCTGCAATTGCATTGCGCATAGCCGTGTCGGAGGTAAGATTTTGGATTCTGTAATAATCCATCACGCCCATCTTGCCATTTTTTATGGCCTCGGCCATCGCTTTTGGCACTTCGGCTTGTGCAGCCAAAACCATTGCCTGCATTTCTTGGGTCTTTGCCTTCATCTCCTGTTCATGAGCTGCTGCCATGGCACGGCGCTCTTCGGCTTCAGCTTGAGCAATAACTTTTTTTGCTTCAGCAGAGTCTTTCATAAGGTCAGCACCGATATTTTTTCCAACATCAATATCTGCAATATCTATGGACAAAATTTCATATGCTGTTCCAGTGTCAAGACCTTTGTCAAGCACTTTTTGAGAAATAAAGTCTGGATTTTCAAGCACTTCGGTGTGAGTCTCTGCAGAACCTACGGTTGTGACAATACCTTCACCAACACGTGCCAAGATGGTGTCATCACCTGCTCCACCAACAAGTCTTGCAATGTTTACCCTAACGGTTATACGAACTTTAACTTTAAGTTCAATACCATTTTTTGCCACAGCGCTGATCCAATCAGTTTCCATAACTTTTGGAGTAACGCTATTTCTAACTGCCAAATTCACATCACGACCCGCAAGGTCAATGGCCTTTGCAAGATCCACTGATAAATTGATTTTTGCACTGTGTGCTGAAATCAACGCATTGATTACCTTTTGTATGTCACCACCTGCAAGTTGATGAGTTTCAAGTTCACTTATGTCTACAGTGATACCTGCCTTTCTCGCCATGATGTAAGCATCAACAATTGGTGCAACTTTGATTCTACGCATCTTCATACCAATGAGTCTCGCCATTGAAACGTGCGCACCTGAAACAAGGGCAACAAACCAAGTTTTTATTGGGACTATTGCAAACATCACAACAATAAGTACCAAAAGTACGCCCAACAGTACCCAAAGTGTTATACTTGCCCAAAGTTCCATAAGTAATAAATTCATCATTATATATACTCCTTTTTAGTAAGTGATTTTACTCACATAAATTATATTATCTTCAACAGCCACTACTTTAACTACATCACCTTTTGGAATGATTGGACCTTTGGAGCTAACTTCGTAGACTTCCTCACCTATTCTAACGGTCCCAATTGGATGGCATTCTGTAATAAGAATACCTTCCTTTCCAATCAAATCTTTAAGCTTTTGGCTATCTTGTTCTCCATAATCTTTAGGAATTGTGGTTTTGTTTTCAACGATTGCAGTTTTGCCAAGTATTCCAAAACGTGCAGAACGAACAAAAAGTAAAAATATGAGTAGTGTAACAAGTGTCAAAATTAAAATCAAAATAAGAACTTGAAGTGGTGAACCATTACACAAAGTTGCATTGACGATCACGGCAGCCACTTCGCAGAGGATTCCACCTATTCCAAAAATACCGAAACCGGGAATTATCGCTTCAATGATGCATAGTATCATACCCACTACCATAAATAGAATTGTAAGCCAAGCAAACTCACCAGTGAAAATTGAAACAAACTCATTCCACGCACTGCCAGCAAGCAAAATTGATGTGTTCATATCAGCCTCCTTTGAAACTAATTTCCATTCATATTATATCATACACATACTCAAATTGCAATACCTTATTACTTTACGAAAGATCGCCTATAGAAAAAGAGGTATTGTTGGGCATACCCTGCATATTCACCAAAATATTTTATAAGATCACTCGACATTTTTATGCTGTTTTCCTTTTTATGGAAAAGGTCAACATACACCTTTTCGATCCAAGTGTCAACAGGGAAACAGTCGCAACGGCCATAACCAAAAAGCAAAATGCAATCAGCCACCTTAGGCCCCACACCTTTTAAGGATAATAGCCATTTTTTAAGGGCAGAAGTGTCTTGTTTATATGTTTTTTCAAAATCCACTTTTTTTAGTCGTCTTATGGTGTCATAAAGGTACTCTGCTCTGTATCCTGCACCCATGTCTTTAAACTCATCGATTGTTATATTTTGCAAAACATCCAAAGAAGGAAAAGCATAATAGCCCTCTCTTTTCTCGCCGTATTCCCTAATTTTTTGCATGGTGGTCATAATTCTTTTTATGTTGTTGTTTGCAGAGATTATGAAACCGATTATAACTTCCAACAAATTTTGTTTTAAAATTCTTATGCCATGACCAAAGTTTATGGCATCAACTATGTATTTGCTTTTTCCGAGATTTTTTTTGATTATGCCATAGTCGGTGTCAAGATCAAAATAATTTACAAAGTACTTCACATCTGTGCAAGTTATCACATATTTGTTGTCTAAAAGTTTAACATTTGCAAATTGGTCGCAAGAATAAACATCATAGTCGTTTTCAGCATTTTTTTTGTATGTAAAAACTTGTCCACACTCTAGGATATGTGAAATGTCAAAATCTTTAGTATCTTCGATTATGATTGTATCTTTTGTGCATGTATATTTCATATTATCCTCTATTTACAAAGTAATCAACACTTACCTTGCCGTAATTTTTTGAGTCGATTAAATCAAATAATGTGGAGTTAATTGGCTTTGTCTGATCTCTTTCGCAGACAATTATGCCATCTTTTGCTAATAAATTTTTTTCATAAATTATCTGCAGGCAATTTTCATATACTCCACTTGCGTAAGGTGGATCCAAAATAATAAGATCAAAAGGCTCCAAAAAACTTTTTAGTGCACTTTGGTAATCTGAGAAGATAACTTTATATCCACCATTGATTTTTTCCAAATTTTTTCGTGTGAGAGCAATGCTTTCTCGACTTTTGTCAACGAAATACACAAATTTTGCACCTCGGCTCAATGCCTCTATCCCAAGTGCACCACTGCCACTAAAAAGGTCAAGCACAACTTTATCGTTAACAAAAAATTGAAGTTTGGTGAATATCGCCTGCTTGACCTTGTCTCCCGTTGGTCTTATATTTGTACTTTTGGGAGGAGATAACTTTGTCCCCCTATATTTTCCAGCAATAATTCTCATGCCAACACTATAACACATTAAAATTTATTTTTCAACCACAATAAAAGTGTTGGCTCTACAATTGTTAAGAGCCGTCAAGACATTGTACTCAGTGTAATCGCCTTTTGCCCAAAGAGAGGCATCAAAAAAAACTTTAACAAATTCTCCAACCTTTAATTTGGTGTGAGAGATATCCACCATGAACATATCCATACAAATTTTTCCAACAACTGGGCATTTAGTTTTTCCATACAAGACATACAACTTTTCAAAATGCCTAGGTAGTCCGTCTGCATAGCCAAGTGGAATTACCGCGACCTTTATATTGCGTTTGATCTTGCATTGACCATACCCAACAAATTCTCCCCTTTTCACTCGTGTAATTTTTATGACCTGACTTTCAATTGTCTGAACTGGTTTCATGCCGGGATAAAAGTAGCCATAAAGCGCTATACCACACCTGATGTAATTTACAAAATCCACATCATAATTTATTGCACCACTTCCTCCAACATGGATAATTATGTCATTAAAATTATATTTTTTTAAAATATGTAGATATTTTTTAAATATATCTATTTGTGCATAAGTAATTTCCTTGCTTGAAGTGTCAAAAAAATGAGTAAAAATACCTTCTAATATAATTTTGTCGTTATCTTTTAAATATTTTAGTATTTTTGTGAATTGCCTTAGAGATTTTAATCCTAGTCGATTCATTCCTGTATTTATTTTCAAATGAATTTTCGCTTTTTTATCACACTGTTGTATCTTTTTGATTTGTTCCAAATTGTCACAAGTTATGGCTATATCGTTATCTCCAGCGCAAGGATAATCGGCACAATAACCCAAAATTAATATTTTTACATGTTTGTTCATCTTTCTTATAACCAATGCCTCATCCAAGTTTTCTGTAGCAAAAAAATCGCAATATGGCGAAAGAATTTTTGTTATTTGTTTTTCCCCATGACCATATGCATTTGCTTTGACAACTGCAATTATTTTATGACCACTTTTTTTGCAAAGATATTTGTAATTATATATGAGGTTTTGTGCGTAAAGATATCTTTTAGAAAAGTATTTCATATGATATATATACTCAAAAAAAACAAATGTTGACTCAAAAATTGTCATATGCTAAAATGTCAGCAAAGGATTTTTTATGATATATTCGACCAAGCTCATAAATGCCAGAAAAATAAAAAAATTGGAAGACATATCGGTGTGGGAAAAAGAAATTTTGGAAATTCTTCTTTTAAATACACCAAAATGTTTGCATGAACGAATCAAGGCCAAATTAAAAGATATAAAAATTGATGTAAAATATGACCTAACAAGTTCTGAATATATTCATGAAAATAATACAATTTTATTAGACATTAGGCGCATTAATGACTTTGATGTTTACCTGCACGAAATTATGCATGCCATTGGCACTGAGTGCGTCCATGGGTTTAGATGCATCGGACTAAACAAAAGATATGACGTTGAACTTGACGACAAGCATGTCTTGTGTACAAACTTTGGTTACGGCGCAAATGAGGGACTAAATCAACATTATACAGAAAAATTTTTACCTTTAAACAAAAGACCTTCAGAAGTTATTACCGTTTACAATTTTTGTGCAAACATCATGTCTTCACTAGAAAAATTAGTTGGCGAAGATGACTGTAAAATTGCTCATCTCTCTGGAAAAGGAATTGATTATCTCATAAATGCAATGCAAAAAGTATTTTACTTAAATAACGAGAACAAAGCATTAAAATTCATCCTTCAACTCGATACATACATGAGAGTGTCAATCACACATAATGCCTTTGGTGTGACACACACACCAGATACAAGATTGCTTTTAACAGAGTGCTATAAAACACTACTAAGTCTTGCATTAAGAAAAGCAAAAAGCGAAAATAAAGAAATTAATTTTAGTCAGATTATATCTTTGGATCATCTGTCTGCACAAGACTTCAGTTACTTTACAAAATACATACAACAAGATTTAATAAAATATTTTTATAACACTAAGCAATATCTTTTAAAGCACAAATCCACAAATTTTGTTGGGTTAAAGAAAGAATCAATTCTTTATTATTCCGAAATTTTGTACAATCATTTTCTAAGAAATAATAATTTTGAAAATGTAAACCTGCCAGAAGAGATAAAATGTGGTGAGTTTTACAACCACATTTTACTAAACTGTGCAATATATGATCGTAAAGGTTATAAGTGCGGAATTTTGACTAATGATTTCGCAAGAAGTTTAACAATACAAATTTTTAAACGAAATACAAATTTAGTACCAAACAAAAAAAGTGAACTTGTCCAAATGGTAAGACAAATTCTTGCATCAAGAAACACTGTCAGATGTGGTGCAACAATTGATGATGATCATATAATATCCAGCACCGAAGATGTTGATTTTAATATCTTTTTAATGGATACTGCCCCACAAACCTACAAAGAGATATTACCCTACATAAGCTTAAATATAATTTGTCATGATAAAATACTTCCAAAAATATTTGAAGAAATACTTACAACCAAATACGAAAAGTATAAGTTTATAAAATCACTTCCAAAACAAATGCTTGAAAATGAAACAATTAAGCAACAACTTGAAAATATAAAAAATGAATTGCAAAATCATAAATAAAATATTTGTTTGACTTTTGAAGTAATTATTAGTACACTTTAAAAGTCAAACAAATATGCGAAAGTGGCTCAATGGTAGAGCATTGCCTTCCCAAGGCAACGGTTGCGAGTTCGAATCTCGTCTTTCGCTCCAAAAATATTTAAAAAATTTTAATGTCATTTGCAAATATTTGCAAAACTTTTAGGATTTAGGCAAGCTCCACCGACCAACAGGCCATTTATTCCCCTAATTTTAGAAAAGACAGAGCAGTTATTTTCGTTTATACTGCCACCATATAATATGTTGATTTTTTCTGCCGAACGTGATGTGAAGTTGTCAGCAATTATGTTTCTTATGTCATTCGCTGCAATTTCCACATCTTTAACCGATGGCGTTTTCCCACTGCCTATTGCCCAAATTGGCTCATAAGCTATAATTACATTTTTTAATTCATTTTCGTAAAGGCCTTTCAATGCCACTTCAAGTTGTCGCCTTAGAACTTGCTGAGTTTTTTTGTTTATCCTTTCATACTTTGTTTCGCCGATGCACAAAATTACTTTCAAGTTTACAGCAAGTGCTCTGATGATTTTTTGGTTTATTGTTTCAAAGCTTTCTTTAAATTTTTTTCTTACTTCACTGTGCCCAACAAGTGTGCAAAATGCACCACAATCTTTGACCATCAAACTGGATATTTCTCCAGTGTGTGCTCCACTTTCTTCGCTTGAAATATTTTGTGCACCAAATTTTATTGATGTCGCACTAAGCCTTTGATTCGCAACATGAAAATGCGTTGCCGGAATACACAATATTATGTTACTCTTACAATCCTTAACTCTTGGTAAAAATTCGTCGAGATAAGCGCCAAACTCAGTTAAAGTTGTATTCATCTTAAAGTTAGCAACAACAAACTTTTTCATAAATCTCCTTTTTAAATATCAGTAATAACATCAACACCAGGCAAAGATTCTCCCGCAATAAGTTTCAAACTTGCACCACCACCAGTGGATATGTGATAAATATCTTTATCCAATTTCAATGCGTGCAGTGCTGCAATGCTATCTCCACCACCGACGATTGTTTTGCCATGATTTTTGGCAACTGCTTTGGCAATCTTTTTGGTACCCTTTTTGAAAGCATCATATTCAAACACTCCCATAGGCCCATTCCAAATTATTGTCTTCGCCTCTTTTATTTTTTTAACAAACAACTTGATTGTTTTTTTACCAATATCAAGTCCAACCAAAGAGTCCGGAATATCCTGGGTACTAATTTTGTAAGCCTCCGAATTTGGGCTAAGTATTGTTGATGCAATGTGATCCACAGGCAAAATTAACGGTTTGTTATTTTGCTTTGCCTCCTCCAATATAGATTTTGCATCTTCAAGGCACTCTTCTTCATAAAGTGACTTCCCAATGTTTACACCTTTGGCCTTTAAAAATGTATATGCCATCCCCCCACCGATAAGCACAGTATCACAAAGTTTAATCAAATTGTGAACAACAGCCAGTTTATCACTCACCTTTGCACCACCCAAGATGGCAACAAAAGGGTGGTCAGGTTTTTCTAAGACTTCGGAAATGGTGTTGATTTCATTCCCCATCAAAAAACCCACAGCATTTGGAAGCAGCTTTGCCACACCATAAATAGAAGCATGTTTGCGATGGGCAGTACCAAAAGCGTCATTGACATAGATGTCTGCAAGGGATGCTAATTTGCTTGCAAATATAGGGGAATTTTCTTCTTCCTCTTTGTAAAACCTGATATTTTCAAGTACAAGCACCTCGCCGTCATTAAGTTCATCTGCCATTTTCTGAGCTTGCTCACCAACGGCATTTGGCGAGAACTTTATTTTGCAATGCAAAACGCCTACCAAATATTTGGCAACTACAAGCATGCTGAGCCTTGGATTAGGTTCGCCCTTTGGCCTTCCCAAGTGAGAACATATAATCACCCTTGCGTCATGGGCAATTAGATATTTTATTGTCGGTAATTCCTTTATTATCCTGCTTGCATCAGTAATATTTCCACTGTCATCAAGTGGAACATTAAAGTCCACTCTTAAAAAAACTCTTTTTCCTGCAACATCTATATCTTTAATAGTTCTTTTCATTTTTCTTCCCCTCGCTTTTATTATATTTTATTATATACGAGAAAAAACATCAAACATTTTGATAAAATTTGACGATATTTGCCCACAATTGAAATTTCAAAACAATGATTTTAAAATGTCTAGACTTTCATTCAAACTTTTTGTAGTTGCAAGTTGCAACCTATATTTTGCCGCCCCAGGCACATCTTTTGTATACCACAAAAAATGTTTTCGAAGTGTTATGCACAGCTCTTCCTCGCTATAATATTTTTTCAAAGTATCCACATGACATTTAATAACATCAAATTTGTTTGGCAAACTTAGCCCTTTAAGTTCTGAAAAAATCCATGGTTTGCCAAGTGCACCACGAGCAATCATGACGCCATCCACACCCGTAGAAAGCATTTTTTCATAGCTTTGTTTATCAAAGACATTGCCATTGCCTATGACTGGAATAGACACACTTTGCTTTACTTTTTTTATTGTTTGGTAGTCAACATCTCCACTGTACATTTGTGCACGCGTCCTCCCATGAACAGTTATGGCACTAATGCCATTTTGCTCACAAATTTGTGCAACTTGAACGGCAACATTCTCCCCTTCATCAAATCCTATCCTGATTTTTGCAGTTACAGGTTTTGTGGTGGCCTGTGTGCATGTTTTACAAATGTCTGCAATTTTATCCAAATGCTTTAAAAGTGCACTACCATCACCATTTTTTACAATCTTTGGTGCCGGACATCCAAAGTTTATGTCTATGATGTCAAATTTTTGCAAGGCTTCACTTTGGATGGCTTTTGCCATCACATTTGCATCATGTCCAAAAATTTGTACCACCTTTATGGTTTCTTCATCGCATGTTTGAAGCAACTCTTTTGTGTGAGCATTGTCACGCAATAGAGCATTGACATTTATCATTTCTACATATGTAAGGTCAGCGCCAAGCATTTTACAAACACGCCTAAATCCCACATCACTCACTCCAGCCATCGGAGCCAAAAACAAACTTCCAACCTCAATATCTTTTATCTTCATACGAACATTTTACTTTATTTGTGTAGTTAAAGCAACTTTTTGCTGCATTTAAATACTATAACTTTTCTGGGTGGGCAAAGCATAGTGGAATTTTTTTGGGGATTGAAAAATAACCTTTCTTTAATTTGCTTAAAATAAAAAATTCCAAAATTTTTTATTTTTAATTTTTCACCTTTGAAAAGTACTTCTTTAAGCAAAGATAAGGTAACATCAAAATTATTTTCAACAATATTTCTAGGCATATTGACCCGTTTTTTTAATTCATCAATAAATTGTTTTTTATTCATATTTTATTTTATTTACACTTTTATTTTTATTAAACATATTTTTTATTTCTTTTATTTTAATCACACCAAAGGCAAAGCAAATTCCAAAATATGTTATCACTGAAATAAAAACTATTATACATAGATTTAAATATTGATTTAAATGCAAATATCTATTTAATACTATTGCGAAAATAAACATAATTATTGCCGAAAATAATGGTACTAAAATTTTTTTCAATTTTAAATTTATTAGTGTATTTTTTCTTGTCAAATATAACTCTAAAATGCATGTTAAACCTTCGCTTATCGTTGTTGCAACACAAAGTGATATTATGCCAAGTTTGGTTGTTAAAACCAAAGGAATAAAAATAACATTTTTTAAGATGAAAGCAAAAGTCTGGATTACAAAAGGTAATTTAAATTTGCCAAAGCCGTTTAGAATGCTTGTTGAGATCTGTGTGATTGATAGGTATATTATATTAAAAGAAGATATACAAAGATAGATTATTGCAGTTTGAACAAATTGACTTTCTATGGATGGGAAAAACAAATTGATGATATATGGTGCTATTGCAATAAAACCAAACACACAGGGCAAACTGAAAAGCCAAACAAAAAAGTATGTACCACTCACTATATCTTTTGTGGGTTGCTTTTTTTCAACCATGTAAACTAATGTCGGCAAAAATGCCGTAGAAATAGTCCCACACAAAAGTATTGGAAAATTAATCATAGGCGCGACCATGCCAGTAGCTATACCAAATAATGATGTAGCCGTTGAAACATCAACTTTTGTATACAGCAGCAGGTTAACCACCAAAAAACTATCCACGCAAGAAGACAATGGCAAAATAATTGATGCAAGACTTATTGGCAAAAATTGTTTAAAAATCTTTTTTACATACACTGCATTAACGTAGCCCTTTGTATTTGATGTATTGAACTTTTTAATCATGAAAAACATAAATATAAAAGTGATTATTTCACTGGCAAGCACACCCGCAAAGGCGCCACAAACAGCATATATTATACCGAATCTAGATAAAAAAATCGCACCTAAAAGTCCAACACAAAGCTTTATGATTTGCTCTATAATTGTTGCTCCTGCATTATAAGACATAACCTCCATGCCTTGAAAATAACCCTTGTACACTGAGGTTATCGCAGAAAAAATAATACTTATTGCAACAGTTATGTATCCAAGATAGGCATTTTTGTTCCCTTGCAAGTATGCCAGTGGCATGGAAAAGACAATCAACACAAAGCAAAATATTATCGCAATTATCATACTGAGCACAACTGAATTTTTTATAACTTTATTTATGCTTTCATTATCATTGTTGGCACGAAATTTTGATACCTTTTGTGCCACATACACAGGCATACCTCCCGTTATTGCCACCAAAAACAAAGAATAGACAGGAAAAACCATCTGATATAGTCCAATACCTTCAGTACCCAAAATGTTTGAGAGCGGGATTCTATATAGTGCCCCCAGCATCTTGGATAACAGCATACACGTACTTAAGATCAAAGTGTTTTTAACATAAGCTTTCACAAAGTTATTTTTTGAAAATTACTGAATGTTATACAAAATATTTTTAAAATGCCTATTTACAAATTTAAAAATATGTGCTATATTACTTATGAAATAAATTTTAAGGAAGGTATTTCATGGCTAACACACAAAAATCAATTCCGGTCCTTGTCAGTCTACGCTCAGTAGGGATAGCTAATATTTCTGGTGATGATTATATTGATTTCAATCAAAGGATAATCACTTTGATAAGTGATATTTGCAACTTTGGCAGACTCACAAAATTATCAGAAACACGCATCAAGGTTATGAGCGATAATGACCCTAAAAAAGCATATTTGCAAAGTCTTGCTGACATGATGCTCAAAAATCCAAACAACGAACGTGTTAGACAAAATTTGTCTAACTTTGGTGTGGTTGTGCTTGAAAATAAGAATGTTCTTGAACAAGCATATGTTGACGGTCAGATTTTAAATTGGCAAGAATTAATAAAAATACTTTGTGATCCAAATTTCTTATTTGTAGACTCAAATCTTCCTGTCGTGTTGATGCAAGAATCAAAAAGACTTAATGATTTGGAAAAAAATCAAGGAATGTCAAAATAACACAAAATGAAAAAAATTAGTCATAAGACTAATTTTTTTTTACATTTCAAAATCCTTTTCCTGATCATTTTTATCCACAGTTGTTTCAAGTTTATGTTGAAGTGATTGCCGAACAGCATAGGTCATATTTCTGACTTCACTTAAATCTTGCAGGGTCTTTGAAGCTTCCCTTTGTAAAATTGGTTCAAAAGAATCAATTGCATTATTAATAAAATCATTTTTGAAAAAAGGCTTTGACATATATTGATTTTTTGAACTGTATTTGGGTTTGTCATTAACTTTTGTGCCCTCTTTTTTAAATAAGATGAATGCAGACGGATCAAAGCTCAAAATGTTGTTATTAAATTTAAATTCAAAATAACTGTGTTTAAATGGCTTACTTTTACTCGCTTTTGATTCCTTTTTCTTGACGATGATCTTCTTTTTTTCTTCGGGTTTGGCAATAACTTTCGCCTTTTTTTGATTATATATCGCCATGTAATCTTTGTTTATTTTATCAAGCCAAGTTCTAGCCTCCTCACTGAATTCAGTGTAATGCTCTAGCACCAATTCATCAAGAATTTTTTTTACAGCATCAAAATACTTTGCACTCTTATTCTCTATTTTAAGTTTTGAAACTCTTTCTTTGTATATTTTAAACAAAATTTCAAATTGCTCTGTGTTTCTAAGAATTTTTAAAATATCATTTATATACTTACGATTTTGTTCACTCATTTCATTTATCATCAATTGAGTGACGGTCCTCTTTCCATTCAATAAATTTTTTAAAAGTTCACTACTAGATTTTATGGATTTTCCTTCACCCAGATCTTCTAACGTCAATAGATTAAATGTCTGTCTAAGCTCTTCCATGAATCCAGCATTAAGGTTTTGAGAAGAACTGGCAACAAATGTAACGAGTTCAAATTGTTTACTCAAACTTGTGTAACTTTCCTTTACATAAAGTGAAGAATACCTCTTACCCTCAAAAGCATCGTCGGCAAAATTTATTTGAAAATTGATTTTGAAATCATCAACTTCGGCATGACAGATGATATATTTTTCTTTATATTGTGTAATGAGTTTATTGATTTTCACAAGTTCTTGTAAAACAATAGGATCTATGACGTATTTATCGTCAGCATCAAATTCCCCGAGCAAACCTGCCAAAGCCGCATCATTATCTCTTACAAACTTATTATAATCTGCCATTTAACCTCCATTTTAATTTTTGCTGATTGCCTCAAGCTTTTTTTGTTGTTCATATTCTTGAAGCTTTTCTATCATTTCGCCAATATCCCCCGCCAAAAACGCATCCATGTTAAACAGCGAAAAACCAATCCTATGATCAGTTATACGTCCTTGTGGAAAATTATAGGTACGAATTCTCTCACTTCGGTCACCAGTTCCCACTTGATTTTTTCTATTTTCGCTGTATTTTGAGTCTATCTGAGTTTTATAATAATCATAAAGTTTAGACTTTAAGATATTCATTGCTTTTTCTCGATTTTTAATCTGAGAACGTTCATCCTGACAAGCAACGACTATTCCTGTTGGAAGATGCGTTATTCTTATAGCGCTTTCTGTTTTATTTACATGTTGTCCACCTGCGCCACTACTTCTATATGTATCTATTTTCAGGTCTTTATCCAATATTTCAAAATCTACTTCTTCCATTTCTGGAAGTACTGCGACAGTCACGGTGGAAGTATGTACACGTCCCTGCGACTCAGTTTCAGGAACACGCTGAACGCGGTGCACGCCACTTTCAAATTTGAGTTTGCTAAAGACATCATTGCCCTTTATTGTCAAACTGCAAACTTTCAAGCCCCCAAGCTCGGTCTCTTCAAGCTCATTGACACTCACTTGCCAACCATTTTTCTCTGCATAACCAATGTACATGTTCATCAAGGTTGAAGCAAACAAAGATGCCTCCTCACCTCCAGCTGCAGGACGAATTTCAAGTATTACATCCTTATCATCGTTTTCATCCTTTGGAAGTAACAGTATTTGTAATTTTTGCTCTATATCTTCAATTTTTTTCTCAGTTTCTAGTACATCTTCTTTGAATATTTGGCGCATATCACTGTCGGTCTCAGTTGCCAATATCTTTTTGCTGTCTTCTAAATTTTTATTAAGTTTCACAAGTTCATCGTGTAAATTAGCGATTTCTTCAATACTACTACGCTCTTTAACCAATTTTTGCCATCGTTTGTTGTCAGCAATAACCTCTGGATCAATACACAATTTTGTTAATTCGTCATAACGTTGTTTAATTAACGATGTTTGTTCAATCATTTTTTTGAAATCCTTTTTGATTTTAATTTAGCATAAACTATTCTATCAATTTTATTGTAATCTTTAATCACCACAATGTCCTCAAAATCATCTTGTAAAAGTTTTGCGACTTCTTTTGCTTGACCTTTACCTACTTCAAAAAAAATTCTTCCATTTTTTGCCAGATGTTTTGGAGCAAGCATTATGATTTTTCTATAAAATTTTAATCCATCACTCCCACCGTCAAGTGCAAGATGTGGATCAAAATTTTTGACCTCTACGTCAAGATTTTCAATGCTATCTGACGATATATATGGTGGATTACTTACTATTATATCAAACTTCTTTACACTTTTCAAGTTTAAAAACAAATCAGAAAGTTTAAAGTTGACTTTAACATTGTTCTTTTCTGCATTTTTCTTTGCGACCTGCAATGCCTTACTTGAAATATCTGTGGCTGTCACATTCGCATCAGTCTTTTTGGCTATGCAAATTGCAATAACGCCACTTCCAGTGCCTATATCCAAAACTCGCTTTTTATCTTTGCAAAATTTTATAACAGTTTCAATCAATAGTTCAGTCTCCATTCGGGGAGAGAGTACATCTTTGGTCACAATAAAATCATATCCAAAAAAGTTTGTACGGCCAAATATTTTGGTTATAGGTTCGCCTTCAATGCGACGTTTCACAGCATCTTCAATTTGCTTTTTTTGCGTTTCTTTAATTTTGGTTATTAATCGCAATTTCCCTCTCTTTACGTTTAGCACTTCACACATCAAAAACTCAAGTTCACTTATGTCATCTATACCTGCATTTTTTAGGCGTTGTTTGTTTTCTGCATAAACAGAGGAAAAACTTATTTCCTGATCTTTAAAATTCTCTGTATTCACAATTGTCCTTTTCCTATTTCTCATGAATTTTACTTCACTAAAGGCTGAAAGAGCAATGTAAATTTCTGTTGATGATGGTTTTTCTGTGACCAAAAAAGAGGTAATAATGCAACTTTTTTTAAGCCAATCAAACTTACTTTGCTCTAAAAGAAGTAATATTTCATAACATATTGTAAAGCAAAAAAGTGAAATAATCAAGTTTAATATTGGTTTATAAAAGGTATTTGCAGTAAGACCAATTAGCGATAAAACAATAAAAGTGAAACAAAAACTAAAAACCAAGTAATTTAAATAGTTTGTAGGCTTATGAATACTTTTTTCCTCATTTAAAATGTAATTGCCGCAAGCATTGAAACGATAAAACTGCCTAAAAGGAGTTAAATATTTAATCGATAATAAAATTAAATAGAGAAAGATCACCTTGATTAATGCCACCAATAACCTATTTAAAAATGTGTTTTGATTATATCCACCTATTAAAACGGACAATCTGGCAGGAATGTATCCCAAAAGTAGTAAAGCAAATATCAATGAAACAACAGCAAAGAAAGTACCCAAAACATACTTTATACTGATATTTAGGCTGTTGGATACGTTCTTTGCCACTTTGTTTTCATTTTCAAAAGGCATCTTGACCAAATTTTTGACAAAAAAGTAAAAGCCAAAAATCAAATATTCAAGTCCACGGAGAAAAATAAAGTTATGGTAGATCATCTTAACCTTATTTTTCTCTGACGAAATATGTGTCTTTCCACTTTGGTCAACATATGCCAAAGCGCTATTTTTATTGTAATAAAACCCCGTACCATACAGACATGGCATTGCAAATATTTTTTCCATAAAAATATTATGAACTATTTGCACACAAATAAACAATAAAAAGCCACGATAGAAAGTATCGTGGCAAGTAATTATACATTATGTGTCTTTTTGAATCTTTCGACTCTTCCACCAACGTCAACAATCTTTTGCTTTCCAGAAAAGAATGGATGGCACTTGTTGCAAATGTCAACCTTTATTGTGTCACCTTTAACACAAGAACCTGTCTTGAAAGTGTTTCCACAAGCACAGGTAACTGTAACTTCATGATAATTTGGATGTATGTCTTGTTTCATATTATTCACCTTCTAAATAAAATTTGCTTATGTATGTTAACATAAATTAAAATAGATGTCAACATTTTGTTTGATGTTTTTCCCCTTCATTTTTTGGAGAAAACGAATATGCCAGTTCATCTATGTCACCAGCACCCAATATTAACACAGCATAGCCTTTATCTAAATACTTTTTAATATTTTTTTGAGCTATATTGAAACTGGCATAGTACTTGCATTCCTGAGATGTTTTAAGCTTTTTATATAAAGCGAAAGCACTTGATGTCGCATCATATTTTTCTCTTGCTGCATATGTCTTGATTAAAAAAACTGTATCAGCTTTTTTAAAAGCAGTCAAAAATTCATTAAAAAGTGTTTTAGTTCTTGAATATGTATGTGGCTGAAAGACCACAAGAATTTTTTGGTTATTACAACACTCACAAAAAGTGGCAATTGTTTTTCTTATCTCAGTAGGATGGTGAGCATAATCATGAACTACAAGGGAATTTGTTCTTGAAATTACCTCAAATCTCCTTTTGACGTTCAAACAATTTTTTAATCCTTGATATATAAATTTTTTATCAATACCCATTAATTTGCATGCATATACGACCATCAATGCATTATTTATGTTGTATTTCCCCAAAGCTCCGAGAACAACTTGCATATAAAACGTGCCATCAATAAAGACATCAAAATGATATCTATGGTTTATCAACTTTACATTTTTAGCAAAGATGTTTGGTTTATTGTTATCAAAAAAGTTACAGCTGTTATCAACAATAGCGTACTCACAATTATCAATAAACTTTTTGTAAGAATTTACTTCATTTTCAAAAGTTTTAAAATAGTCTAAATGTTCCGGTTCAATATTTAAGACCAAACCAATATATGGTTTTAATGATAAAAAACTATCATGATATTCGCAGCCCTCAGTTATAAAATAATCATAGTCCCCCTCACCAAGTCCAAAATCTTCATCATCAAATTGAGCACCTATGTGCAATGTGGGAGAATATTTTGCTGCGCTTAGGCATGAATACAACATCGCAGTCGTGGTGGTCTTTCCGTGGGAACCAGATACGGCAATGACGTGTTTATAATTTTTTGCGATCTCGCCCAAAAGTTGTGCTCTCGACATGATTTTTATGCCCTGCTTTTGTGCATAAGCCAACTCTTCATTATCATCATCTATCGCAAAATTATAGACCACTACGTCACTATCTATTACATTTTGATAGTGATGTCCATGAAAAACGCGAATTCCTCTATCCTCTAGTTTTTTTGATATTGTATTCAGTTGAATATCTGAACCTTGAACTATGTTACCTCTATTTTTTAGATATACAGCAAGCGCAGACATACTTACACCACATATGCCTACAAAATGATATTTCATACTATCTTTATATGTTTATACACGAGAAAAGGTACATTCAAAAAACGATATTGAATATTTTGTAAAAATATTTGCCATTATTATTTATTTATGATATAAATTACTTAGCAAATATAAAGGAGATGCAAAAATGAACATTACAGAAGTTAGAGTTAGATTAGTAAAAAAAGAAGACTCAAAACTTAAAGCAGCAGCCAGCATAACTATTGACAATTGCTTCGTTATCCATGACATCAAAGTTATCAGTGGCACAGACGGACTATTTATTGCAATGCCATCAAGAAAAACTCCTGAGGGCGAATTTAAAGACATAGTTCATCCAATCAACACTGAAACAAGAGAGATGATAAGTGCAAAAGTCATTGAGGCATATGAAAAAGAACTAGCAAATGCACCAACCGAAGAATAAGTTTTGAAAATAAAATACCAACTTCATAGTTGGTATTTTTTTCATATTCTATTTAGGCATTTGGATTTGTAACGACATATCTAAGTGTTGGATAAGCACCTGTACCTTGATTGTTGTCAAATATCCAAAGATCTTGATCAAATCCAGCTTCGTTTTTGAACACTGCGTAATCTCCTTCAAGACCTTTTGCTTGATTGTCTGTGCAGTCAATCCATCCTGGCTTACTCAAACCAAAGAATGTACCTTTAACGTAAGCATCACCATAGTTTATTATTATTGAATTTTCAAAACTGCCTGTATCTGGATAGTATCCAAAGATTTGACCAATTTTTTCAATAGTTACTCTAAACTCTGCTTCAGTTTCAGCATGTTTTTCTCCCAGTCCGTTAAATGTAGCACTTGAGAAACAATGATTTACAGAACTACCAACTGGAAGTGTAGAACATATACCACTTATTTTTGAGTTATTTGTCATACCTTCCAAAGTTCCAAGCACATAACAGTTTGTTATGCTGTTGTGATTTTCCACAGCAATTCCAGCACCACGTACCGCTTTAATCTCTCCTTGGAAGTAACATTGATCGATGCTAGCAAAACTTGTTGCAACAATTCCACCTACTTTTGAACCTTGAAGAGTTTGATTTGCATAGTAACTTTGTCTGATAATTGCGTTTTCACTGTGTCCAACAAGACCTCCAACATATGAATTATTGTTGGTGTATGGAACTGAAATCAATGCCTCGCTAAAACATTTTTCCACAAGTCCATCCTCAAGTCTTCCAACCACACCACCTGCATAAACATTTCCATTGAATGTTATATCAAGCGATGCATCATAGTTGTAACAGTTTGTCAATGTTCCACCGTTTTTACCAGCAATACCACCAAATTCAAGTGATGCGGAAACACTAGCTGATGTGATATCAAAATCATACATTTCTATAGTTGTGTTTTGAACCAATCTTTGATTGTTAGCAGTGACACCACCAACTACCAAACTTGTGCTTGGAGATGTAACTGTATTTTGGTTTGCAACACCACTGTTTATTTTACAATTGGAAATTGTACCATTATTTGTTCCAACCAAAACGGCAAGATTTCTTGCAGCCTTGGTCGTTGTAATATTGCAATTTCTAACCTCAACACTGTCCATTACAGCATTATCCAAAAGTCCAGTTGCAACAACAGCCACTGTTTCGGCGTCGGAATTTACTGTGATGTTTTCAAAGATTATGTTTTCTATTCTTGTATTCACACCAGAAATGTAACCAAAGAAGCTTGAATTTGCATATTGTCCATTTGTCCCAGAAATGGTTGCATTTTTAATTGTTATTGTAACGTTATCATCACAAAGTATTGAAGATGTCATAGGAATGTTTGGATTAGGAGCAATGGTATTCCATGTTGCACCATTCAAATCAAGGACGATACTTTGTGTCACTTCATATACAGTTCCACTATTAGGATATTCTCTTATGACTTCAATTACTGATTCAAAACTATCGACATTATCAATGCTATCTCCAGGAATATATTCATTTAGTGCCTGTGGCATTGCTTCATCAAATGGTCTTATGTCTGCAACTGATGAACCCTCTACAATTGTCCAAACATTTTCAAAATCCCAGCTTTGTTCAGTGTAAGTTGCTTGGGCATACAATTGGTTCATGGTTTTGTTTAAAGCAACATCTTGTGTTATTGTGTTATTGACAGTGTTGTACAGCAAACCTTTGTAGATATTGCTGTAACCTGTTTGAACTTCATCAAGATTTGTGCCATATATTACACCTTTTTCAAGATTTGAATCCAACAAGGTCAAGTTATCAACCAATACCAAAGAATTTTTCAAAACTGAGAACATATAATCACTGGTGTTTGCAGCATTTTGAACCACACCACTAAGTCCACCAAAAGTTAAACTGTTGGCAAGTTCTGTGTAACTAAGCACTTCAACTTTGCTGTTGTAAATGACACTTCCAATTAAACTACCACTTATACCACCAAAATTTCCTGCAGCTTGCGCTGAGACTTCAACATCACACATCTCAACATAACCAAATGAAGCGAATGTTCCATTTGCGGAATTGTTAATAACGTATCCAACTAAACCACCGTTGTTGGAATTATCCTTTGTATTTTTAAGATTGAAATCAGTTACATTAATAAGTCTAATTGTACCACTGCTGTAACCTGCAACACTACCTGCGTAATCAAAACTTCCCTCAACTGAAACTGCAGTCAAGTTCAAGTTTTCAACCACAGCAGACTGACTCAATGCTGCAAATAATCCTGCACTGTTGCCACTTTTTACAGTTAAGTTTGAAATTGTGTGTCCATTGCCATTGAATGTACCACTAAATGGAGTGGCAACTGTGCCGATTGGAGTAAATCCATCTTCACTGTATAGTCTCAAATCAATATCTGTTGTCAGTATATATGAATCAGAAAGTGACCAATTTCTTGAACCATCATTTTGACCTATGCTTGCAAGTTCAAGATCGCTGCGAATGTAATATGGATTGAGAACTGTTCCATCACCCACAGAAATAGTAAATGTAAATGGTCCAAAATTTTGGTTGCTTGGTGTAACTATAACTGTGGTTGTACCACCAGCTTTGGCAACAAATTTTCTGCTTTCCACATCAAATGTAACGATGTCTTGATCACTGATTGTCACATTTTCATAAACAGTTGTGCTACTGTAAGGCTTTTCCCATACAATAGGTAAGTCATAGGACTCGTTGACATTCATATAGATTGTTCTATCGTTTTCAGCAAGCGAAAGATAGATGTTTTCGTTATTACGAATAAAATAGTAGGCTGTGTAACCCACAAATAACATAGTAACTAAAACTATTACATACATTAAAAATTTTTTCATAATCTTAAGCTCCCCACTTTGCCTATATTATATTATATCCAATAAATATTGTCAATACGCAATTTGCCTTTGGTGCCAAGAAAAATTAATTGCAAAGATAAAACAAAAAAGTACGGCTCAACTCTAAAGATATTGTTGGATTTTAGCAAATTTTGCAATATACAAATATTTTGCCACGAGGGGTGAATTTTAATTGATTATTTGTCTAATATACATTATAATTCAGTTGTAAAATATGAAAAAGTTGTCTTTAACGATAATTATAATTTTGTCCTTTTGCATCACATTACTTTCGGGATGCGACTTTTTCAGTCCCAATGATAATAATAAATTGACCATTTCTGGTTGTGTATATTACAATTCTATGCCACTTGAAGGCGTTTCCATCAAATCGTCTACATCTGTTTATGGTAAGTCAGATGAAAATGGAAAATTTTCAATCGTTGTGAATAGAAGCAGTGTTTCACTCACTGCGGAAAAAACAGGCTACACCTTTAGCCCTCGTTCAGTTGAGATTACCCAAAATACAGACAATTTGATATTCACTGCCACAAAAACTGAAAATCTTAACGGTTTATTGACACTTAGCCAAGTGATTATAACACCTTCGAGCATTGTGTCCTTTGGTGACGATTATAGCTACGAACACGAGGGCAATGAATGCCTAAAAATCAAAGACATAACATTGACAATAAATGAACAAACTTATAATTTGCTCAAAAGTGACCTATATGCAGCAAAAAACAAATCCAATGCCATTTCTTTTAATGACGACGTAACTATTTCCACTGGTGAAAAGTTTAATATTTGGTTTAGTGTTGATGCCTATTTTGAGTCATACCAAAGTGAATATGTATACCAAGAGGATAGACAGTCGGTCATTAGAATACAAAGCATGCAAACCACAGAAAACTTGAATGAACATAATCAAATCACTTACACAGCAGTGGGTATAAACTCGTCTAACAATATGTTTACTTACAATATATATTTTGTTTTTGACTATTACCCTAATGTTTAATCAGTTATCTTTTTTGTCCAGTTTTTTGGCTTTTTTTAAGTTTTCTCGAGCAAAAATCTCAAGTTCTTCGCATATATTTCCCAATTTATCCAAGTCATCTATTATCTCTCTTTTTCTTTGAATGGAAGCATTTTCAAATTCATTTTGTAAACGACTTACTTTTTTCTTTATTTCGTCAAGTTTACTTTGAATGTTTTTTTGTTCCTGTAAAAGAGAAGTATAAGCATATAAAAATTGTTGATCCATAACACCTCACTATGTTTTATTTCGCTTTGCAAGCAAATTTCTAAAATACTCATGTACTTTTGTCATGGCTCGGTTAAGCGAAGCAGTGAATCTTTGCATTGAAAGCTGATTGAATTTTATTTCAATGGTTTTTTCTTTTGCTAGATCCAAAGCATTTATGTTTATATCCTGAACGATGTATTGACATATAACTTGACCCAACAGTGACTGATAATTTTCCGCCGTCAAGCCAATTTCGTTCGAAAGAGCATTAAAATAATCCATGGAAGAAATTGTGTCATATGCATAATTTAAAAACAATGTCAATTTGTTCAAGGTATGTTTGTTTCCTCCAGCACCTGCTAAAAATTGCCATTTGTAGGAAAGTTCAATATTCTCAGGAACGGCCGGATTACCATGCTTAAACCAATATCCAAGTAAGTCCTGAGCCACCACATCCCCTCCTGCAGCCAAGGCACATTGTTCAACATATTCCTCGGCATATATATCTGCAATTTCAATTGAACCCTTGCCATACGTCTTTTTAGTTACACTGGCTCTACGAATTAAAAAAGCATTTTTGTAATCATCAAGAGTCATCTCGTGGTCATCGTCAATTTTTTTTACAATTTTTGCCATATAACCTTTCCTTTTATGGCATTATACCAAATTTTACTGTTTAGTGCTACTACTTTTTGTAGTTTTTTTCGTCTGGACTGTTTTTGTCAAATTGATATAAACATTTCCAATATACATCTCAAAGTATGGCAAAATTATCACAAAAAAGCAAAATAGTGTTACAACTATAGGCACAAGTATGTTAAACCATTGAGGCATGACGACAATAAAATTGAAAATTATAACAAAACAACTGGCAAGTGTTGCCACCAAAGCAACAAATAAGGCTTCAATTAAGAAGACAATTAAAAGTTCTGCCCTGTGGCCATAGACCAAACTTTTGCTTTTGTTTAAACACTCTATTGTTCCCAAATTTGGTTGTTCACAAAATATGTATGGTGCAAGACAATAGTTTAAGCCTGTGATTATGCCAGGAACTATAAGCAAAAGAGACCAAAGAAATATTAAAACCATACTGCAAACTCTCAAACAAAATGCTGACAAACAAAATTTATAATAATCAAATACGTTTTCAACTTTAAATTGATTTCCTTTTATGCAATCTAGGACAATCTTTTTAAACCCTATGCACAAAAAACACATCAAAAAGAAGGCAAGGCCAAATCCAAAAAGCGGAAATAACATTGCAACAAATACACTCGCCCACACAACAAAACTGGACAAAAGTACATTTGTTTTGCATTGATTGTAAATATTGTTAGTTTCAAGCCAAATTTTATAATCTTTGCTCATATTAGGCTCCTTTTATACAAATTATTTGCAAAATTGTGCAAATAATTCATAATTTGATGCCTTGAGCTTGAAACCTAAAAAAATACCCGCGAAAGCACGGGTATTTTTATAATCTTTTTATTTTTAGACTTTAGTGTACTCCACGTAAGTTTTGCCATCGTGGACAACATTCCCACCTTTGGTAAAGTTTGCTGTGTTTGTGATGTAATCTCCTACACTGCTTTCAGGTATTGTGGACAAAATGTATAACTTACCTGTGCCTGACTGAAGGTTTTCAGTCAGAGTACTGCTGTTAACATCATCTATTCCAGCTGCTATTGTAGCACTATCTATATAAACAGTATCAAGAGATGTACAACCAGCAAAAGTCCACGCAATACTTTGAACAGAACTTGGTATTGTTATACTTTCAAGTCCCATATTCAAAAAAGCCTCCTCACGTATGCTAGTTACACCATCTGGTATTATTACAGACTTTAAATTTGTACACGAATCAAACATTCCCATTGGAATCACAGTAATATTGTTAGGAAGAGTAACATTACTTAACGAACTGCAATGAGAAAAAGTCCAAGGTTCAAGTGTTGTTATGCCATCGTGAAATGTAAAACTTTCAACGGTAGTTAAACCATAACTCATAGCATAGTATACCCTGGAAACACTTTTGCCATTATGCGTCTGAGGAACCACAAAATCCACAACACTACCTTGACTTTCAAAGTATTCCGAGTTGTAGGTCAAAAGTGCATTCACCCCATATGCATATGTCCCGTCATCGCGCTCAACAAATATTTCCTCATCTATGGAGTCAGTAAATGAAATAGAGAAATCTATTGCTGGAAATGTGTCAAGCTCAATCGATGACAAAATACCAATCAAACAAATTTCCATATTCCCTGTGTGTTGCCCGATGTACATCCCATATGCTCTATGATAATATGGCGTAACATCCATTCCCAAAGCTGTCGATCCATTGCCTAAATAGGAAAAGTCTTGTACAAAACCCAATAAATTTCCATTGCCTTCAAGTGCTGGTTGCCCAATAGCCAAAAGCGAATAAGGATCACTATAATTACCTTCAATTATTCCTGCTGTCGTGAACATTGCCGTTGAATAGTCGAAACCGTTTAAAATAAAATCAAAATTAAAAGATGTAACATTTTCAGGAATGCCCGACAGTTCCAAATTATATGCAAATGCTGTTGAACCCTCATATGGCATAAATATTGTAGGTTGTTGTATATTAATGGACTTTGAAGTATAACCTATACCTTCAAGTGTGTCGATTACATTGGTTCCATCTAAATTATTTACAGACAAAGTAGCTACACTCACTGTTTCCTTTGTTATTGTGACATCTATGTCAAAACTTCCGCTTGCATCAGCTGTTGGGTCATCCAGTGTCATACAAATCACAAAGTAATCAATGGTTGGATCTTGTGTTACGCCAGAAATATTTTTTGAAAGTGAATTCTCCATTACCAAGGTATTCAAATCTTCAACTGTCAAATCAATTTGCGCACCTATGGCATTTTCTGCGTAGTTTGTGATCTTTATCACCACAAAATATGAATAAGCACTTTGTGCCTCGACATATTCGCCATAGTTTATATTAAGAGGATTGTCCAAATTATCAAAAGATATTGTATCTGAAACATCAACTTGTCCATTATTATATGTAGAATGGCTGTCTGTGTAAGAAGTTTTGAACATATTGCTTGGAATTGTTGTGTTGTTTTTTAAACTTGTTTCCAAACTTTCAAGGTTTGTTTGCATGTTGGATTTTGCAATGGCCAAATCATCTTGTGACATATATAGTGTGGTTTCAATATCCACAAAAACATCAGTTAGTTCATAGCTCACACTTCCCATAACCGAATAATCAACACTCACCGCACTGTACACTCCAAAGCAAAGCACTGCAAAACTAAAACAAAGTGACACTAAGCTAAAAAATAATTTGGATTTCTTGGTCATATCAGATATTCTCCCTTTTTCAAGATTAGTATATACGAAAAATCTTCGTAAATCAAACTTTTAAAGCTTTTTATTAATTTAACGTAAACCATGCATACTCAAATTGAGTATGTTTAATTAAATTATACTCAAAATGGGTATAATGTCAACAAAAAGAAGAGGATAAATGTTAGAATTCTCCAAAAATTTGAAAGCTACCAGAGTTGCCTGTGGCATATCTCAAAAAGAGATGGCAAAAATGCTTGGCATATCTTATAGAACATATCAAAACTATGAGTTGACAACATCAAACAATCGCGAACCCGATCTTGAAACACTTTGCAAAATTTCAAAAATTTTGCATGTTAGTATAGATGAGTTGTTGGATAATACACCATAATCTTTGTATCATTCCGAGCGAAGGGAGGGATCCCAGAGATTCTTCGTGGCATAGCCACTCGGAATGACACAAAAAAGGTCTTCTCGGAATGACAGAGAGGAACAAAAAAAGAGCATCCTTTTTGGATGCTCTTTACTTTCATGATTCCTAAATAGTGTTAGTAACTGGGTTTCTTTGTTCTTTCTTTAAACTTCTCGTCTTTTTTCACACTCTACTTGTGTGTCGACTCTCTCTCTTTAAAAGGAGGTGATCCAGCGGCACCTTCCGATACCGCTACCTTGTTA
>ERZ1643251.1496-NODE-1496-length-26422-cov-8.363295_pt1 | contig 26422 bp, 23 predicted proteins | sample MGYA00579261_ERZ1643251 | MGnify/ENA primary metagenome ERZ1643251 (study PRJEB29033, sample SAMEA4952267) | chicken gut metagenome | biome: Broiler Chicken; feature: Gastrointestinal Tract; material: Caecum | place: Ireland | collected 2018 | study: Broiler... | reverse complement strand
ATTGCAACCCTCGCCCTTTGTTAATTTATGCGGCGAAACGGGTCGCACCTTCATGGACTGATGAGGGCAGTACAAAATAATCCCCTTTCATTTCTTTTTCTAGCTGCTCCATAACACCTGGATAGAAAATTGCCCCAGCACCGTTAAATCTTCTTGCATTTGAGACCACAGTCATTGGATATCCGTCATCCACCCTCTCTATATCACTCAACATTTGTGCTATTTCATTCTGCGTCATACCCATATTTTCAAAATCCTGCAGCATGTCTAAATATATGTCCATCATCAGATCATGCATACTTATTATTTGTACCGGAAACAGTATCTCGCTGTTTGCAATAGCGTCCTGAAACAGCTGCTCTTGCGTAATTCCATACATTTTCAGCATAGAGTTATCAACTGTTGTTGATGTAAGCCCCTCACCGCTAGAATTTATTGCAATATGTGCAGTAATTGCTAAATCTTCTTTTTTTACATAAGGTACATCCGCTAGAACATCTGCATTTCCTTCTGCAGATGTTAGTCTAATATACAGACGATCCTTCGCTTTTTCATAATCAAATAAGCTGCTAACATTAAAGCCTTCTTTTGTGCCTTCCTGTATTAGCCCCGAAATCTCTTTCATAACGGTAGCTATACGGCATGGCTTCTCTGTATAATGCTTGTACATAGCATTAAGATTAATCGTTGGTGACAGATCAGCCCCTTCTTTCAGGACAGTCATTCCAAGATAACTGTTATTTAATTTTTTTATCTTCTTTATCTTAATCTCAGCATTTTCATACTCTTTAGGTAGATACATACTAATGGAATTTTTCACTATATCTACAAATTTATCAAAATTCATGTAAGTTTTTTCTCCTTTCTTTCAATAGAAGGTTTTTTATTTCCCTCATCTTTTTTACCGTGTTTCCCGGACTGGCATATCTTTTTACTGCTTTATAGTCTAATCCTTTTTCTAATCCATCGAGAACTTCTTCAATTTGTTCATCTTCCAACGGTCTTATAAGAGCAATCAACCGTTCTTCCTGACTTTTCTGGAAATTGCACTGCAGAAACTTAACAACTTTACCTGGCTCATGCTGTTCTATGACATTTTGCTCCAGTTCTTTTTCCAATAATGGCTGTTCAGTTATTTCATCTGTCTGTCCATATGTCCATTTTTCTTTCTCTTGTTCCAGATTTTCTGCCCTACGTTTTTCCTGTCTTACTTTATCCCTTAGTTCATCAATGCTTCTCTGCAGAGTTGCGATCCGTTCCTCCCTTTCAACAATTTGATCTTTTAAAAATTCCTGGGTTTCTGACAGAAGCTCTGTCTGTTTTAATAGCTGACTAAAATTTTGCTGCCACTGGACCTGAAAGCTGTCGAAGATTTCTTGATAGATTTTTTTCCTGTCCGGCTCATATTTTTCTTCATAGTATTTGTGTATCTGGTCTGCAATAGTGTCCGGTGCTTTTGCAATCTCTCTTAACAGATTCTCTGGAATGTCGATGATAGCACAGGCCAGGATCCGGAAAGCGTCAAAATTTGTAAGCTTTGGATCTTCTAGAATTTCAAGCACATTTTTATCTGTACCGGCACGCATGGCACTCTGTAGCCAGAACAGACGGCTGGAGTCCTGGATCCCTTTTTTCTTACAATGGGCAACATAAGCTTTTATCTCCTCGCTATTGTAGGTCTGCATATCTTCACCTCCTTTGCTTCTGCTTCTCTTTTCTGAATCTTCTCCAACAGCTTTTCTTCCCGGATTAAGGCTGCTCGTTCCTTATAAATTGCTCGCAGGTCCGTTTTACGCTTTTCCTCACGCTCCTTCCACTGCAGCACCGGATATTGCTTTTCCATCTTGCTCATGTCATCATCCAGCTTTTCCCACAATTCTTCTTGGTAATCTGCTTCTGCCTGGAATCTTTGCCTCTCCATATTCTCATATGTCTGCAGAATTTTAAGTTCCTTATCTGTCAGGGATTTCTGGTACAGATTACCTTTCTGAGCCTCCAGTCCCAGCACTCTTCCCTTCAGGATTTCCTGTCTCCTGATTAAGTCACTCTCTGACCGAATCTGATTTCGCAGAAGATACCTGCATGCTTCTGCAATCTCTTCTGTTTCCCGGATATCTTTATAGTTCCTTGTGTTCTGATACTGGTACAGTACCGTGTTCTCGCAATATTTCCGAACATAATAGTATTGATAAGATGATGGATAGAACGTTCTGCGTTCAATGCTGCTGTTTCTAGGTACATATGTGCTTTTGATCTTTGGCACATGGAAGCTCCTGTCTCCTTCCACTTTTGCCTGGCTGCTTTTAATCCGCAGTTCCAAATCTTTCAGCATATATCCTTTTCCCAGGGATTTGGACCGGATTGCCTTACGGCCCCCTTCTGGACGCAAGGTAAGATAATCCCCTTTTTCCCTGGATCTGCCCTTCCGGACATGATACCCCATGCCGATCAGCCGTCTGCATAGCTCCTCCGTATTCTTCACTTCAGGGATAAGGGCGTCGATATCTCTCCGAATCTGTTCCCTCCAGGTCCGCTTTCCTTCCTGTTCCCGTTTCCACTCCCCGTAGTCTCTGCTTTCCCCTCCTTCGTATTCAAATTTTTCAAAACCATATTTATTACAGATCTTGTCTGTAATTGGCTGTATACATTTCTCCCAATCCCCTTTCGTGTAATGATATTTCAGGCCGTCTATGCGGGAAACGGAATTAAATATAATATGCCCATGAATATGGGAACTGTCTGTATGGACTGAAAATACATAATCATAGTTTTCCCCCAAATACTCTTGGCAGAAATCTCCCAAAATCTGATAGACTTCTTCTGGGGCAGCATCTTCTTTAAAAGAAAGCACGAAATGATATCCCTGTCTCCCATTCTGCTTTCCAAATTCCCGCTTCGTTTCCAGCATGGTCTGGTAAACTTCTTGCCAGGTGCTTCCAGCATTGCCGCCGATCCAGCGGCCCTGGTCTGTCTTTCCTTCCTGCATGATATAGACAATCCCATTTTTCAGGTGCCGGGCCGGATTTCCCTTTCCGCATTGCTTCATATGCATCAACTTTGTTAGTGCCATGCTACAGCTCCTTCAGGTCTTCCTTAAATCTTTCCACAAGCTCCTCTACCTCCTGCAATTTTCTCAGGACAAGCTCCGTGTCTCCCGGATACCAAACGCCACGGTTGGCACTGGCAGCAATCTGATTTATTAAAACCCCAATCTTCCGTATCTGGAAATTTAGGTTTTTCAGTTCTTTAGCTACTGCTGTAGATTTTTGGATGTCTTCTGAAAAGATACACTCTCGGATATAATTCGATTTATTTTTTGGTCTGCTGGATCCTTGGACATGTTCGTTAAACCTTTTATATTCTTCTGGAGTAAGCCTTGCTTTTACTGTGTATATGCGGTTTGCCTCCATACCATCACCTCTTACCCTTTTATATACAATTTGCGTACACTTTCTCTTATTTAGGCTTTTTATGTACAGTTTCCATACCATTTTTACGTAAGGTTTATGTACAACAAGGATATTTTTCTGCCTGTATGCAAACATTATGTACAGTTATTACATAAGCTTTGCATAATAACTCTTTTTTTTTCCTATTATGTAAGATGTACATATTCTGTTACATAAACTTTATGTATAAAACCATGTTCTTCCTCTTCTTTATGCATGCTTTATGTACAGCCAGTACATAATCTTTACATAATAATGCAAAGATTACATACATTTTGTGCGTAAACTTTATGCAAGAAAAAGGAAAAATATCGCCTCAAACACCGCAGGTGTTTGGCAAGTTACGCATTTTGTGCCACAAAATACACTTGTTAGGGGAAAGCCCCTAATACCCCTTACCAGAATGTACGCATTGGTGATAATACACTTTCCTTTTCTCTTCCATCTGACTCTCCAGCCATAGGAAGAACTGCCATTTTACGTCACCCTTAGGAGCTTCTGAAGCGTACACTGCCTCTATCAGATTACAGTTTTCCATAATTTCCTGGGACAGAAGAGGAATCTTCTCCAGCTTATCCGCCCAGTCCATACAGCACTGATATATTTGGAACTTCCTGGCTGCCTCTGCGCCATGCGCAAATAGCTGTTCAATCTCCCTGGCTTTATATTCTTCTTTAATTTTCTTATAGTCCTCCTCTACCTTTTCCTTTACCATAAGCTATCCCTCGTAGTCTGGCTCCACGGCATTCTCATTCTGCTGGGCCTTTTCAAGAAGTTCTTCCTTTGTCTCTTCCATAATTTCAAACTTCCAGGTACGTCCCTGATCGATTGCCCTGGCTAACAATACTGTCTCAGCCTCATCATTCAGTACAATATACACATCTTCTTCATCATTAGATACCCAGCCCGCATAAGCCCAAAAATATCCTTCCGTTGCCTGGATCCCATTCTCTTCACAGAAAGAATGTAGAAAAGTAGCCAATGTATAGGAATATGGCTCAACCTTCGCATTGGTCCTGCTGGTACATATCCGCTCTATAGTCTTGTTCCAGTCTTCCAGTACAGGGATTGTATTTTTAATCATCTCTTCTTTCTGTGCGTCTGTAAGCTGTTTCCATTTTGAAGAACTGGCATAAGGCGTATAGGTCTGGCCTTCCTCAGTGGTCTTGATCCGGGGGATCGTCTCCTCCTCTTCCTCTTTATAGACCGGCGGCCATTCCTCCCAGGAAGAATCCTCTTCTTCTGTCTGTTCTCCATGTGCCTCTTCCTGTTGTTTCTGACTGGCGGCTTCCTGCTGTTTTCCGGATCGGTAACTACCCAGAACGGCCAGGCCGATAATCAGTGCGAGTAACGCAATCCCTCCTGCTATCGTCAGAATCAATTTCTTTTTATCTTTTTTCTCCACTGGTAGTCTCATTTGTAATTCCCCCTTATTGTTTTGCCTCAAAGATCCAGTAATTTCTGCTGGTACAGTCAATCTCTGAATACATGTCAAACTGCCTGTTCAGGTATTGTTTCCTATCATTATCGTTTGGATCGTTTACCAGAATCTTTCCATCTGCTGTAATTCCACGAAGTACAATAAAATGTCCGCCGCCTGTAAATAGTCCCGGAGACTGGGAAGAGATTACCGGATGGCCTTCACTAAGGGCGGCCATAACTTCCTCTGCGCTGGTAGTTGTTGTAACAGCTCCAATCCCATAGTGTTCTGCAGCTCCAGCAAAGAAGCTCCAGCTCGTCCCGGCTCCCGGAACATAGTAGGCGTTTCCGCACCAGGCAACAACGTCTGCCGGAGTGATTGTCTGCCCGGTAAGGTAACTGACCACCATAGCAAAGCAGGACGGTCCGCAGCCTGCCTGTGCAATGGTACTGCTTCCATATGGTTCCTGATACTCCCACTGATAGTAAATAGGAATGGGCAGGCCATTTTCCGGCAACTCGGTGCTCCCCACACTGACGGTATAATACCGCAGCACATGTTCCGGATAATACTGATCCCCATAAGACCATGGACCTGCTGGATGGTTCGGATCGCTGCGTCTTCCCCAGCCGGTGCTTTCTGCAAACTCACAGGCAATCTCAAAGCTCCATTCTGTATAACCTTTGTTGCGGAACCATGTAACAAACCCGGAACCGAAATTGTAGCCCTGCAGAGCGATCCGGATATTGACCATATCTGTAGGGCTGGAGACGTCCGCCCTTGTCAGCGCATCCCGCAATGCCTGGATGCCGCACTCAATACTATAGTTTGGATCGGTGATCCCATTCGGCCTTCTGGGATACAGCGTATTGTATCCGCTTTCAGAAGCCTGCATTGGATCATTGCCCTGACCACCGGATTCCTGCATCATGACTGCAAGGAGAAGTTCCACATACTCTGACATATTGTATTCCCCTGCGATCTCCTGTACGGTAGAGCGGTAAGCTTCTACCTCCTGGCTTAGATTTACTGCGCGGGCGGACAATAACTGCTGTGATCCGCCAATAGCCGTAATGATCACAATCAAGAAAAAACAGAGGATCAATAGCAGGCCGATTGGGGGGAAGGCAGCGACCAGAGCTGCAAGGCTTCTTCCGATACTCTTTAATGCTGCCCTGAATAATTTTTGTACGGATACAATGGCCTTTTCAGATAGCGTATGGGTTGTCTGTGCTGCCTGCATATCTTCCTCTTTCCCGGAAAAAGCTGCCGCTGCTGAAACTATCATTTTCCTTGAAAGCTTCCGCATGACTCTGCGCTTAATCTTTTTGCTCCCAGTCTTTTGTACCGTACTTTTTACAGTTCCCTTGCTTCCAGTATTTTTCTCTCCGGCCTGTTCCCCCTCAGGCAGAACAGGCATGTTCTCCTCTAAAGGATCCTGGTCTTCATAATCATTTGCCGTTTTCCGCATATTCTCCAACGCCCGGGGTCTTTGTACTCCTATCCCCTCCCCAACGGTATCAAGCGCCAAAGCGCCTGCCGTTATCCCCATAGCCGTTCCCATGGCGGCGGTCCGGATATTTGTCTTACCATTCAAAACATTCCGGGGTAAGGCAGCTGTACTACCGGGCTGACGGGAAGTGTCTATAGAGGAAAAGAGGGTTTCCTGCGGATATGGCAGTTCTGGGGTTACATTTGCATTTACCGCTTCATAATATCCCTCCGCATTCTGGAATGTATTTACAACATTTCCATAGGAACTGGAGATATAGTATAATTCCTGCCGGTCCAGGGCCATTCTTTGCAAAGCAATGTCATTAAATGCTTCCGATTGATATTCCTCCAGAAATGGGAATGGTTCGTTTTCATAAGGAAGCGCTTCTTCCCGGATTTCCTGGGCGATCCCCATATACTGTTCTACAAAGTAGGATGCCTGCCTGCTCTCCGGTTCCCTCTGGTATGCTAAAAATGCGGCCTGTGCGCTTTTTCCTCCTGCCTGAGACAGTATTTTCGCTTTTTTCATTTCTGGCAGGGTTTCCCAGGCTCTTGCCATTCTTGCGTCTGGCAGTTGCAAAGTCGATCTTGGCCCTCGCTCCTTTACGATCCGTCTGTTCTGAGTCTGCAGAAAGGAGACTTTTCCGATCTCCTGCCCCTGTTTACGGAGCTGTAGCCCTTTCTTCTGTAAGATCCTCATTTAGCGCCTCCTTTTTCGCCTCTTCTGCCTTTTCATGGAAGTTTGTACTGTATAAGTTATACAGCGGATTTTCCAGATCGATAAAAGCATTGCACTGCAGAATCTGGTTGTTATACACAATCAGGCACTGGCCCGGTTCCGGGTTCGCCAGTTCTTGAAACTCTGTACTGGACAACTCCAGGATACTGCTAAGAGCATTCCGGTCTGAGCCGCCCTGATCCAGCAGCACCTTCAGATCACAGTTGGACACCATATCCTTTACATCTGGATTTGCCAGGATGGCTGAAATATTCTGGAAACATGCTGTACATATGCCTCCATACTTCCGGTATGTGATAAAAGCTCTCAACATCTGGTCAGCGGAACTGCTGTTCCTGCAGACATACTGCGCTTCATCACAGATAAAATGGGTAGCTTTCTGCAGGGATGTATTGTAGTCCATCCGCATAGACAGAAGGTGCATAACCGTGATCATGCAGGTCTCCCACATAGTATTAGGAACATTCTTCATGCCAAAGACAACCATACGGTTGTTAATATTCAGGTTTGAGTCTCTGGCGAACATATCGAAAGTGCCGTCTGTATAAGCTTCCAGTGCTGCATAAAGATCCCTGGCTTCTGGTTCCTGCTGTTCCATTAAAATTTGCCTAAAGTCTCCCAAAACTGGTGATTTCAGTTTCTTCATCTGAAATACTTGATCATACAGTTTTTTTATACAGCGCACGATCAATGTCTTATGTACCCCTGTTGGGATTGTTCCCTTCAGGCAGGAATAAACAAAGGCTTCCACGAAATCTGCCTTTTTTCCTATGAACTGAGCCTGAACTTTTGAATCCACAGCATACATGACTTCTTCCGGGACTTCAAAAGGATTTAAATAAATCCCGGAGCTGGCCGTCAGATCAAAGAACTGCCCGCCAAATTTCTGCGTTACCATCTCCATTTCATTCTGTGGATCGATCATGAAAATATCATCATCTGTAGCTACATAAGCCTGGCCAATCTCCGTAAGTTTTAACATCATGGATTTTCCTGATCCGGAATGGCCGAAGAAACAGGCGTTGCTGTTTTTCATCTTCTTTCGATCCAGCATGATAATATTCTTCGTCAGCTTATTGGTCCCAAAAAAAGTACCGCCAGGCTGGATATAATCCTTCGCATGGAAAGGCTGGAAAGCCACCATAGAGGAAGTGAGCATGGCCCGCATATGGTCTACCCTTCTTGCGCCGATTGGCAGCAATGTATTTAGTGCCTGGATCTGCTGATTATAGTCGATTACAAAATGGATCCCCATACCTGCGCCAATCAGTTTCATAGTCTCCACGTTCTCTGCCAGATCCTTTTGGTTTTTGCCGCGGACAGCAACTAACATCTGCATGAAAAATCCGTTTTCGTCATTATCGTCTATCTGATCCATGTAGTCTTCCAGTTCTTCTTTTTTCTTAGACTTCTGATAAGATGGGCCGGAAGAAAAGTTTTTATTCCTGGCGTTAAGCTGCAGCTCCTGATTGATGGATACCTCATTATTCAGGTTCAGGGCTTCCAGCTTTTCTTTCAGGATACTTCTGGGGATACAGGCGCAGTCTATAGTAACGCTGGAAAAGAAAGACACTTCTGAAAGTCCCGACAGTACCTTGCTCTCATCTAAGGAACTGGGAAGACGGGGTACAAACAGGATCTGCATACACTCTTCGCCAAAATCCAGCCTGCGTACCTCGTTATTCAGGCTGTAGGGAACCAGTTCATTTTTCCAGTCCCTCCCGGATTTTTTCAGTTCCGTCCAGGAAAAATCCGGGATACCGTCATCATGGAAATAATGGTACAAAACTTCCAGTCTTTTCTGCGTGTCCAGTTCTACGAGTTTGCTCCGCATAGCCTGGAACACCGGATAGATCGCTGCTTCCAGGACATTGAAATAAGCCCTTGCGTCTTTATAGCTTTTTCTCCTGCATGTAACAGTCAGATATTTTTTCTTGTGGATCTGCGGTTCCCCCCTTTCCAGGGCTTTTTCAATCAACCGGTTATTTGCTTCTAATAACTCCCTTACCCCCTCCTCCTGCCCTTCTTTTTCCGGGATCAAGACCTTCTCTCTTACTTCTTCCATATTTCGGGGTTCATTTACCACATGCAGCTTAAAGTCCACATTCATAGAATTTAAAAACTTACAGAAAGACAGGCAGACCTGTTCTTTCTCCCGGTTGTCCTTGTTTATGTAGTTGATATCTGAAAATTCGTAAACTTTGTCAAATAACCTCGGGCGGTTCTTTCCGCCGTCTGTTTCTATTTCAAAGATCCCATCCTCATACACCTTTGCGATATCCAGCATTTCCCGGATACAGGAAGGCGCTGCGTATACAGGATCTGTCATTTTCTTGCAAGACGTAAAATCTTTACCTTTGAAAAAACTCATAGGTCCCTCCTTAACTTTTTTCTTCCACGGACGTTTTATAACCCATACGTATAGACAGCAAATGCATGGCTGTGAGCATATAAGTTTCTGCTACCGCACTTGGGAGATTCCTCTTCCCTTCAACGATCACTCGGTCATTGATATTTGGGCTGCTGTCATGGTTAAAGATCTGATAAGTGCCATTTACATATGCCTCCAGTGCTGCATACAATTCTTTTGCCTCCGGTTCTAGTTGTTCCTGCAGAATCCGACAAAACTCTTCAAGGATCGGGGATCTGGGTTCCTTCTTCTGGAAAACCTGGTCATATAGCCTTTTTACGCAGCGTCCGACCAGAGCTTTATTCATTTCTGTATCTGCAGCACCGCAGGAAACCATAAAATTTTCCAGAAAATCAGTTTTTTGGATAATAAAAGAATCCCGCATCTTCGGATCTGTCAGGACTTCTTCCGGGATTTCAAAAGGGTTCAGATAAATTTCTGCCTCTGTTCCTTCCCGCTCATGATTTTCCTGGGCTTGAAAAGCAGCTGCTATCGCCGCCGTTTCTTCACTTACTGCAGCTTCCTGGTCTTCATATGCTTCACGCAATTTTCTCTTCTTTATCTTTTTGTACGTTTTTCTATGTAACTTTTTCATTTTACGGATCTTGTTTTTCTGCGCTTCTTTCCGCTGCATATCTATTTCAGAAAAAGTATCCGGGACCGGTTTATATTCTCCAGCCCTACTGTATAAAATCCGGGTTGCTTTTCTATAGCGGATCGCTTTGCGATACTGCCATAAGTTCAGCCCATTTACCGATTTCCAGAAGCCGGAAGCCAGGATTGGAAATCCTACCGGGATACTGATATAGATGGACGGTACAACCGGGAGTTTAACAACTAACCATAGGAGCAAACACAGCCCCACTGCAACTGAAACCCCGATACACAGATGAACCATTTCTACTAATGTAAATCCCTTCCAGACAGAGGACTTGTAATCATGTTCAAAATCCTTATTGATCGGAATATTCACTTCTTCTCACCTCCCATTAAAATCCAAAGGATCGGCGGATCATGGAGTCTACTGTTTTCACCGACAGAATTGCCAGGAACATAACCAGCATACACTGACCGATATTCCAAAGACTCTCATATACCAGCAGGTTATCCGGGACTGGAATGATGAATCCGCTACCGTTGATCATGGCCGAGCAGAACCGGAGTACCAGTGCCGTCCCTGCAAATTCTCCCAGGGCGCAAAGAAATGTCTTAAACCAACTTTCTGCCGACTTTGCAGCCCCTTCCGGTCCCGGAACTGTTGCGATTGCCAGCGGCCCTACCACGATATAAAAGAATACTTTTATGAAAAGCCCATAAACATGCAAGATCAGAAGCAATCCTACAGCCAGGGCCACCAGCAGGAAAACCATGCTCAGGATCAGGCTCAACATCATGCTGTCTGCGTCATAGTCCCAAAACCAGTCATCTACACTGTCTCCCTGCAGGGCAATGGATCCTGTCCCATCTGGAGCCACAATAAAAAATACTGCCTGCATGATTTCCGCAAGTCCATTGATGATCGTATTAAAATTCAAGAGCAGCACATTTCCCAGGATTACCCGGATAAACATAGTGACTATGGTCTCTAATGTTTGGTTGTCTCTTAAATTTGCTGAATTTTTGCAAAAATTCACGAAGAAGAGAAGATTAAACAGGGAAGCTCCTACGATCTTCATAACCGTAACCAGGTTCATACTTACATTCCAAAGCGTCCCGTCCGCCACTTGCGCCGGAGTGGATCCAAGAAGCGTCATAGCCACCCCTGACAGGCTGTTCCAGCAGTCAAATCCGAACTTTACAAGGGTCTTACCGCTTAACAGGTCAAACAGCCAATCTAACATATCGCTCTCGCCTCCTTACTTTTCATTTTGTAATGCATTTTATACAAGCAGAGCCAAAAGCTGGGAAGCGATCACCATGACCAGTCCGCCGCCGATCCTCTTTAAAGCCTGGGACTGGGCACCGCCTTCCTGGGTCTGCATGGCATTACCGAATTCGAAAATTCCCCAGAGGACTACAATCGCACCGATTGCGGTTACTACGCCTGCAACAATATCTTTTAATGTATCAAACTTAGAAGTAATGATTGCTGAACTGGCAAAGACCGGTATCGTGTAACAGGTCATGCAGATCAGGAGCATGACTGTCATACAGATTATTTTCTTTCTATATTGATTTCTTTTTTCAGATTTTCTGATTTTCTTCATGATTCCACCCTTTCTTTTTCAGGCAGGCGGATCATTCCGCCCGCCCTTTCAAATTTGTAGTTTGGCATACTCAGCTATTATTTGCTTTTCTGGCCTTTTCTCCTCTTTCCTGCCACAACAGCGATTACTGCTCCTGAAAGAAGAAGCGCTGCGACGATTCCGGCAACTGGTGTCGAATCTCCAGTCTTTACCTGCGGTATTATTGTAGTGTCATTCTTTTTAGGTACTACAGGTGTGTTTACTTTCACCGTCTGGTTCTTATCATTGATGTCTGTGTGTGCAGCAACTTCCACTCCCTGTACATACAGACGTTCAAAGACAACGATCTCTTTTCCGGCTGCAAACGTAGCGTCAAAGGTAAACTCCATCTCTGCAGTTCCGGAAGATTTCTCCGGAATGAAGATTTTCTCTGCTGTGATCTGTTTGTTATTAATCAGCAGCGGTTCCCCGGTAGCTTTATCCATCAGGATTCCCTTCAGGGTATAGCTCTGGCCTGGGATCAGGCCCTCATAAGAAACGGTATCCAGAATCGTTGTATTGGCCTTTGCCTGGGATTCCTGGGTTCCGGATTCCTTATCCTTTGCCTGGGTCTGGATCTTATGCTCCGGATACTCTACAGACTGGCCTTTATCCTGGATATCTGCATGGACAGCTACTTCTGTGTCTTCTACAAACAGGCTTTCAAAAACTACCACTGTTTTTCCTGCCAGGTTGCTTCCGTCAAAAGTAAAGGCAAGCTCGACAGATCCATCCGCTTTCTCTGGAGTAAAGGTTTTCTCTGCGGTTACTGGTTTTTCGTTTACCAAAAGTTCTTTTCCTGTGGTTTTATCCATCAGGGTACCTTTTACGGTATACTCAGTTCCAGGAACCAATCCTTTATAGCTTACAGTGTCTATGATCGTAGTCTGTTTTTTTGCGATTCCCTGCTGACTTCCGGTATCTTTATCTTTTGCCTTGGTTCCGATCTCCGGAACAGGAAACTCTACCGTCTGGCCCTTATCTGTAATATCCGCATGAACAGCTACTTCATTTTCTCCTACATACAGTCTTTCAAAGACAACCACTGTTTTTCCAGTCAGAGTGCTTCCATCAAAAGTAAAGGCAAGCTCGACAGATCCGTCCGCTTTCTCTGGAATAAAGGTTTTCTCTGCAGTAACTGTCTTATCGCCTACCAGGAGTTCTTTCCCTGTGGATTTATCCATCAGGATTCCTTTAACGGTATACTCCTGACCTGGGATCAGATTTTTGTAGGATACCGTATCCAGGATCGTTACAGACTTATTTGCTGCCGCTTCCTGAGTACCGGTTGCCTGGTTTTTCGCCTGGGTTCCCAGATCCGGATAATGGACACTCTGGTCCTCATCCTGAATATCTGCATGGGATCCGACTTCTACACCGTTATAAAGAAGATCTTCAAAGACTACTACTGTCTGGCCTGCAAGCAGGCTGGAATCCAGTTCGTAAACCAGCTCTACGCTGCCATCTGCTTTTTCAGCGGTAAAGGTCTTCTCTGCAGTGATTTCCTTTCCCTCTGCGTCTTTTACAGGTTCTCCGGTTTCTTTATTCATGAGAATACCTTTTACGGTGTACTCTTTTCCCGGAAGCAATCCTGTATAAGTAACAATATCAACCACCGTTGCTTTCTCATTGACAGTTCCGGTATGATTTCCGGTAACACCATCGGAAGCATTGGTATGGAGCTGCGGGAAGGTCACGGTCTGCCCTTCGTCATTGATGTTCTTATGTTCCCCGATCAGGTTATCGCCGGTATAAAGCTCTTCATAGACAACTACCTGCTTTCCTGCCAGGGCAGAAGCGTCAAAGGCATATTCCAGGTCAATGGATCCATTTGCTTCTTCTGGTGTAAACTCTTTCTCTGCAGTAACAGGCTCGTCACCGATCAGCAGTTCTTTTCCTGTCTCTTTATCCATTAATACGCCTTTCAGGGTATATTTCTGTCCGGGGATCAGGTTCTGATAGGATACGGTATCCACGATTGTTACTTTACCGGCATTGGCGATAGGATCCTTTGTGCTGCTGTCTTTCGCTGTGGTCCCTATAGCCGGGAAGTGGATGCTCTGATCTTCGTCTTCGATATCTGTATGGCTTCCTACTTCCTTGTCCTCATAGTACACATGTTCAAAGGCAACTACGGTCTTTCCAGCCAGAACGCTTCCGTCAAAGGTGAAAGTAAGCTCCACAGATCCGTCTGCTTCTTCTGCGGTAAAGGTCTTCTCTGCCGTTACGGGCTTTCCATCTGCCAGTAATTCCTCTCCAGTAGACTTGTCCATCAGGGTTCCCTTTACGGTATACTCTTTCCCTGGAATCAGTCCCTTATAGGTGACTGTATCTACAATAGTCACTTCGCTGTCCGGATTGCTGTTATGTGTCCCGTTTTCCTGGTCAAGAGCTGTTGTGCCGATCTCTGGGATATAGATGGTCTGTCCTTCGTCTGTGATGTCCTTATGTTCTGCAATGCTTGCTTCCGCCTGGAATAATTCCTCAAATACCACCAGGGCATGTCCGGCCAGGGAAGAAGCGTCAAATGCAAAGGTCACGTCTACAGTTCCAGAAGTTTCTTCCGGTTTAAAGGTTGTCTCAGCTATCACTTCCTGTCCACCGACTTTTACAGACTCACCGGTTTCCCGATCCATCAGGATACCTTTCAGAGTGTACTCGTTTCCAGGAGTCAGATTGCTGTAGGACACGGTATCTATCAAGGTAACTTCTCCTGCCGCCCCGAACTGTGTCCCGGATGCTGCATCTTTTGCTGTAGTTCCAATCTCCGGAATATAAATGGTCTGGGCCTCGTCATTGATGTCTGTATGTACGGCATACACGGTGTCATTTCTTTCCAGGCTTTCAAAAACTACTATGGTCTTTCCGGCCAGATTGCTTCCGTCAAAGGTAAATGTTACATTTACCGTGCCATCCGCAGTTTCCGGCTTAAAGCTGGTTTCTGCAGTGATCTCTTTTCCTTCGGCGTCTTTTACCGCCTCCCCGGTCTCTTTATCCATGAGCGTTCCAGTAAGCTTGTATTTTTTTCCTGGCTGCAGGTTCTTATAGGAAACAGTGTCCACCAGTGTAATCTCTTCATCTGCCTTTGATACATTGGAATTTGTCTCCTGGTCCATGGCCTTTGTCCCAATCTCCGGGAAATGGATCGTCTGTTCTTCATCTGTGATGTCCGTATGTTCTGCGATCAGGTTCTCATTCTGATAGAGTTCCTCAAACACAACAACATCTGCTCCGGAAAGCTTGCTGCTGTCAAAAGTAAACTCCATTTCTACCGTTCCATTTACTTTCTTTGCAGTAAAGGTTTTTTCCGCAGTGACTGGATTTCCCTTATCATCTGTCACCGGTTCCCCGGTTGCCTTATTCATGAGAGTTCCCTTTAAGGTATATTCCTCTCCCTTGTTCAGGTTGGTGTACTCCACATTATCAATGATGGTCGTATTTTCTCCAGCTACTGCATAATGGTCTTCGGTATCACTGTCTATCGCAGTCGTTGTGATCTCTACCAGGTCGCTGTCATCTGTCAGAGTTCCTAAAGGAATGGTATAGTTATCCCTGTATACGGTAATCTCAATGTAGAGCAGCTTGTAGCCTTCATTTGCCTCACACCTCTGCTCTTCGATCAGATAGGTGTCATAAGGCAGGGCTCCTTTCTCATCATTCACCGGCACTTCTTTTTCCGTGGTTCCGGAGAACCATACGCCGTCTTGGGAAGTCTCTCCCCGGTTGGTGTTCTGGCTGTGAGGGTTCCATGCGCTGGAGGTATCTACCTGGCCGTTTACGTCAGAAACTACTATATGAGATTCTCCTGTAGTCATGCTGGTGATCTTAAACGGTACATTTGCCAGACGTTCCAGTGTGCTGTCTGCTACTTTCACAAAGTTCAAATCGCCACGTTTTATCTGGTTTTTGATGGCTCCCTCATTATTATCCAGGGAAACGATCTGGCCGTCTTCCCGGATCTGGAAAGTCTTCGGCTCTGCTCCATCAGGCAGATATCCGTCCGGTTCCTGAACTTCCACAACCTCATAGGTGCCGTAAGGCAGCCAGTCGTTTGCAGATGTCCAAAGACCGTCTTCTCCAGTCTCCACTGTGGCAATTACCTCTCCCGGCTGGTAGAGTTGTCCATCTACCAGAACTGCCTTTGCAGACCGGTTAGTAACCGTGAATTTTGCTCCGCCTAAAGTTGCACCACCCTGGGGCTTACGCTCATTGGTTTCTAGGCTCCATTTTGCAATGGTCACGCCCCCACGGATCACTTCATTCTTAATAGCGGTAGCTGTATCCGTCATCTGAACAATCTTTCCATCTTCCCGGATCTCAAAATCCCGGATAATGGTTCCACCGGAAGTATAACCGGTTGGCGGAATGGTTTCTTTTAGCTGATAATCTCCATATGGCAGAAGATCCGCTGCTGTGCTGGCCTTTCCATCTTTGTCTGTGGTGAGAGTAGCAACCACTTCACCTTTTTTATATTCTTTCTCCCCTACAAGAACCGTGTATGGGTTCTGTGAAATGATCTGGATCTGGGCTCCTTCTAACCCTGCGTCACCTTGTGGTACACGCTGATCCAGTTCGCTGTCCCATTTCTCCACAGCTACGCCGCCACGGATCACTTCATTTTTGATAGCCGTATCGGCGGCATTCATCTGGACGATCTTCCCGTCTTCCCGGATCTGGAAATCTCGGGTAAGGGTTCCTTCAGGCATATAACCAGTAGGCGGAACCTGTTCCTTTAACTGATAATTTCCATAAGGCAGATAGTCCGCTGCTGTACTGGCTTTTCCATCCTTATCCGTTGTCAGAGTAGTGATAACTTCGCCCTTCTTATATTCCTTGCCATCTACAAGGACTGTATTGGTATTCTGGGAGATGATCTGGATCTTTGTTCCGTCCAGGGTTGCAGTTCCCTGGGGTTCCCTCTTGTCCTTCTCACTGTCCCATTTTTCTACAGCTACGCCTCCACGGATAACTTCATTCTTGATTGCTGTACCGGATGTATTCATCTGGACGATTTTTCCATCTTCCCGAATCTGGAAATTACGGGTAATGGTTCCACCAGATGTATAACCAGTGGGTGGAATGCTTTCTTTTAACTGATAATCTCCATAGGGCAGGAAGTCAGCCGCTGTGCTGGCTTTTCCGTCTTTATCTGTGGTAAGGGTAGCAACTACTTCCCCTTTTTTATATTCCATGCCTCCTACAAGGACAGTATTTGTATTTTGGGAAATAATCTGGATCTTAGCGCCCTCTAGGGAAGCTTCGCCCTGGGGTTCCCTTTTATCCTTCTCACTATCCCATTTTTCTACGGCCACGCCACCACGAACCACTTCATTTTTGATTGCTGTATCAGAAGTGTTCATCTGGACAATCTGTCCATTTTCCCGGATCTCGAAATTCCGGACAGTAACTCCTCCGGAAGTATACCCTTCCGGTTGTTTTACTTCTTTAAGCTGGTAGCTTCCGTAAGGCAGATAATCTGCCGCTGTGCTGGCCTTGCCGTTTTTATCCGTAGTGAGAGTTGTAATTACTTCGCCTTTTTTATAGGTTTTTCCATCTACCAGGATTTCCTGGTCGTTCTGGGAGATAATCTGGATCTGTGTTCCTTCCAGGCTTGCAGCGCCCTGTGGTTCTCTCCTATCCTTCTCACTGTCCCATTTCTCTACAGCCACACCTCCACGGATAATTTTCTCCTGGCTGGTCACAGATTTGTAGAATACCTCTGTTGTGGTATCCTCTGCAGTGAGCTCTACAGTATAGGTCTGTGGGTCTACCTGGTATCCGAGGGAAGCGGTTTTTTCTTTTACTGTGTAAGTGCCTAAAGGCAGCCTGCCGCTTTCTGCTTTCCCGGTGTTATCTGTTGTCATAGTGGCAACGACTTCATTATTGAAGTTTCTGATCTCATACACAGCACCTGCCAGGCTGCTTTGGCCCTGAGCTGTATTTTTGTCTGCGTCTACCTTCTGAAGCTGGATCACTCCCTTCTGAGGCGTTTCCGGTACTATCGGCTGATTATAGGTTGCTACATTCTCTGCTGTTCCTTCAGATGTAATCTGACGTACAAAAGTCTCTGGATTAATCAAGTAGCCTACAGGTGCTTTTGTTTCCTGGATGGTAAGTGTCCCTAATGGCAATGTAGGAATATCCCCGATTTTATATAATTCATCCCCTGAAATCTTGTACTCATCAGCTAAGCGTGTAAAACCGTCTTCACTTGTTTTCAGTACCCAAGTACGTTCTGGATTGATTCCCTGCTGTGCCGGATCCGTATCATAAAAACCTTTGTAATACTTCACGGTAAATTCTGCGTTTGCCAGAGAAGCTGTGCCCTGTGGCTTATTTAGATTTGTCTCTGCGTCAATCTTACCTAGCAAAATCAAAACCGGATCGTTTTGCGGCATATCCTGGCAGCTATAGGTCACTGTCTGCCCTCCTGTAACAGTGACAGTTCCTGTTGTAGTATCCAGGGCATACCCAGCAGGGGCTTTCAGCTCTCGGATATCATATGTACCCTCCGGTATCTCATCGGCTCTGGCATATCCGCTTTCGTTGGTCACTAATGTTGCAACCTGTTCTTCGGTTCCCTGCTTATATACGCCATACTCAGCGCCTGCCAGGCTGTAAGCGCTGTTGCCATCCGTCATTTCCGGTTTAGCGGAGGATTTCTGCAGTTCAATAGAGCCATTCTGGGGGAGCTCCAGATCCCAGCAGCCGCCCATGGTCTGGCCAGCTCCATCTACATTGAAATAGAAGGCTTCAAAAGCTTCCGGCGGATCCGGGAGGCTTTCAATGTTGCTGATCTCCCACAGCAGTGCGTCTTTCAGGTCATCTGGCGCTCCTGTGAAAGCATCCATATCTCCGGTATAGCAATAGGCCACAATACAATGGCTCATGGCATACTCGCTTTCTTCATTCCAGTTGACGGACCCCAGGTTACCAAAAGAAGCCCTATAGGTTTCATAACCCGGTCCGCCAAACACATAGTACATGGCCTTTCTCAGCAGCCCTTCGCCCATAGCTGTTGTTTCATAATATCCGTCAGATGGTGCTGCTTCAGTAGGTTCCAGACAATATGCATAACGACCATCCACATAAAACCAATGGGTATAATAATCGTAATAATAAACCCTTCCGCCTGCATCCATATAGATTGTTTCTCTTGGAGCCAGAAGATTCATTTCTCGGCTTACTGTAAAGTGAGAGAGTATGCTGGCTGTACTTTCGTCTGTCTGCTCTTCTGTTTCAGTTTCAGGTTCAGTTTCTGTCTCAGGAGCATTCTCATCTGGTGTTTCTGTGTCTTCACCGCTATTGACAGTTTCCGTTTCCTGTGTTGGCACTTTCTCCGGAGTTTCTTCAGGAGTATCTGCTACTTCCGGAGCTTCTGATTCTTCTACAGCTATTTCAGAAAATCCAACCTCTATACTGCTTATTTCCTCCGTATTGATTTGGGCTGCATAGCTCCCTTCTTCTAACGCTGGAGTAAGGATCTCTTCTTTGACTTCACCCGTATCTGTCATGGTTTTGTAGAAAGCTACCTGGTATCCGGATTCTGGGACTACCGTAATATCAAAGAAACTTCCTGCAGGGCAGTCCAAAGAAAGAGGTTCATCTGGTGCTGCTTTGCTGACATTTCCTTCCTCATCTTGTACTTCTATACTTCCTTTACCTTCTGTGACAGATACATTAAGCTCTTTTAGCTCTTCTGTTTTCTGCTCCTCAGGAGTTCCCATGATCTCTCCTGTTTCCGCTGCAGCGGAAACCGAGATTGGTTGAAGGAATGAAGAAAGACTCAGGACTGCCGCTAATACATATGCCGTCGTTCTTTTAAACCCTTTCATATCTGGCTTCCTTTCTCATTTTTTCTCCTGTTTTAAGATACAAAAAAAGACACTCTTTGAGTGTCTTCGCTTCTATTCCCGTTTCGGGATCAAATTGTCCAATGGAACCACCTCCTTGGAAAATTAGGTATAAAAAAACGTACCGCCGAAACGATACGTTTATCATACTGCTTTTCCTTTTTTTACAACTATATCATACCAAAATTAAAAGTACATGTCGATGTTCAATGATATCTAATCATATCTAGTTAGTACACCTCTTTTACGGTTTTAAGCACCACACCGCCACATTTCATTGTATGATACGCCTCTACCAGATAAAATTCCCTCTTTGCTTTTCCTTTAGTGAACACCTATAACCTTTTTTATATAAGCTATATCTATTCCCCAAACTTTTCAAGAATTTCTTTTTCCTCATCCCCATTACTATCATAGTATATAAGCTGTTCCGGCTGCATGTGTAAAATGGCACAAATCCTATTTAATGATTGCATGCTTATATTTGCATTATTATCCTTTATTTTCCTCCATGTATTCTGGCTTAAAACACCGGTCTTCTTCGCTTTATAAGAACTCATTCCAGCACTCTTCAGAGCCTGAGACACATCAAACTTGAATTTTATCATTTCTCTTCCTCCTCCCTACTTCTGTATACTATATATTAATGATCCAATTATGGAAAGTCAACAAAATATAACTTTCAAAAGTTATTTTTGTTGACGGTAACTTTTAAAAGTTATATAATATACTTATAAAAAATTAAAAAGAAATGAGGGAAACAAAATGACAATCCGGCAATTTGCAAAAGAAAATGGAATCGAGATAGTAGGAAGACTCAAAAAAAAGTCTTGTGAAGATGAAGTGTTTAATTACCGTACCTGCGAATACATGACAGAAAAAACGATATATTGGGAAGATGAAGCAGGAAATACTTTCCAAAAAGAATGCGGCGAATGGTATGCATGGGATCCCGAAGGGAACGAATATTAATCATCTCCCATGCCGAACAATGCCGGGAAGAAGCTGTATGATTCCCTTTTAGTCAGAAAGAGACCTCAATAAACTGGCAATATCAATAATTCAGTGGTAGAATATATCTTACTGATATAGGTGACTTCAAAAATATTCTTCAACATTGAAGGATACCCATGAAAAACCTAAAAAAGAAAGGAGTCAATATATGAGTGCCAAAATCATGTATGATTATGTTGAAGGATACTGTCCAGTCCTGTACTACCGTTGTCTTATGCCCGTAGAATATCAGAAACAAGCGGATGAGCAATTCCACAAAATCAAATGTGCTTGCGAAAGCTCTCCAAACTGTGCAAATAAGAAAAGCTGCGAGAACTATAACAATGCACCGGAGGTACAAGTGAAATGGAAGTTAAGAGAAAAAAAGTTGATTTGAATAAAGGAGATACCTGCTGGATCCTAGAGAATAATTCCTATGCAGTATCTGGAACAGTAAAAAATATAGGCGGTGGGTTCTACACAATTCTGCTGAGCAACGGATCAGCAGTACGCTTGAAGCCCCACCGGGTATATGCGACAAGAGAAGAGGCAGAAGCTCAATTAATAAGGAGCCAGGGAAATGCTGTTCCCCGGTCCCCCTATGATTATTGGCATTGATAATTCACAGTCCGCTTTTCCTCTCTCCTAAGTCTAACTGCATATTTAGGAAACACCGGGTACTCGTTCTCTATTTTTTTCAAATCTCTTTGTACTTGGTGCTCGATTCTGTAGATTAGTTTTCTGGTCTTCTGTGAAACCAACTGTTCGGAAATATTTTGTTCAGCAGCAATAATCTTATAAGGCAGGCCAGCTCTTTTATTTTCAATCAATCGTTTTTCTTCTGGCTGCAGTGCTTGTATCCTATTTTCAATCATTTCTTTTGTTACATCATTATTTATTTCTATAACTTCCAGATTTTTAAGCTTTCTCCCTCTTTGAGCCATGGAGTAGCTCCGGTTTGGAAGATTTGGATAATAATATGCAAGCATATAATCACACTGCGTCCATATCCAATATTCTATTTTTCTCGAATGGATGATAGCATAGTTACTATTCTTTTCCGCTTTTCCCTCAATCCATGGTGCCATCAAAAATTCGTCCACACTCCCTTTAGGGAAATCATCCTCTTCCTCCTCTTCTTCTACATTAAATGTATTAGAGCTTCTATGTATTGGATCAATCACATCAACTACTTTTAATGCCTTTCCCGGATTTTCTTTCCGGATTTTCATTATTACCTCCATAACCTGATCATCAAACGTAGAATGGCAGCCATTAAACCAGCAATCCACTGCTTCTTTTTCCAGAAGTTCAAGAAGTATTTTTTCTATTATATTTAAATTTGCTTTTTCTGCAAAGAGCATATCATATGCAAAACAGATTCTTTTCATTGACGTTTCTCCTATTATCTTATTATGAAGTACATACGTACTTGCATCTCAGCTTGTTCTATACCGAACACACTACCGCCCTAGACAGGTAGAGGAAGGGGTGTGTTCCATGGGAAATTTACTGTCATTTTTTTCCGTTTTGGCAAGTGTAGTTACCTACTACATCTACAAATGGCTGGACGGGGACGATTAGCCGATAGCCGGCCTTGGGTTTATGCAGCCCACCCAAAAAGGCATAGAAACCCCCGGTAGCGGCAACTACCGGGGGTTTCGCCATGCTCTATGAGCAATTCTGTCATTTTGCCTATTGGCATTATAGCATATGCTCTTTCCTATTGCAATATACCTTTCTAAACACGTTATTCTTTTGAGAATCTGTAACAACCTCTTATAAATCTAAGATACCATTTATTTCATTTAATCGAAACCAATAATCTCTGTCGTTGAAATAGCATTGCAATCCAGAAGATGTTATTTTTACTTCATCAACATCTGGATGAATAACAACCGTTCCTACCCTAGCGGTACCCTTTTTTGTAGAATGTGCATTACATGAAATTTTGTCTGACCAATATGTTTCAGGTCTTAAAAAACTTGTTGATGCTATAGTCAATTTATCGGCTTTTATATAATTAACTTGATTCTCCCCGTTCCATTCAATTATGATAGTATATTTATTCCGTATATCGTCAGTATATCCAAACATTCTGCATGTTATTGTAGTCGCAGTAATCGCAGCTTTTAGCTCGCCATTGAAGTTTCCTTCCTCGTCAGGTTGTAAATAACCGCTGCCCAATTCTCCCAAATCAACATACACACTCAAGCCATCGTCCGAAACGGTACCTACTCGATCATCTGAACTAGCGGCAAAAGCTGTTATATTAAAAGCAAAATTACATATAAATGCCATTATTAATGATAAATAGAAGGGAGATTTTATTATTCTTTTCATCATAAAATCTCCCTTCTATTAATCATTTATTAACCAGTCATATAAATACAGCTCATTCAAATAGTTCTTATAATCTGCTGTTTTATTAACAATATCTTCTGTGGTAATTCCTCGTAATATATTGATTTTATATTGGAGTAGCTGGCAATTAGTAGAAATTCTATTTTTTTTATTAGAAATAAAAATGTAAATTGGAGAATTACCAACAAATCGTTGACGATTAAAATCATAATATATTTTAGTGTTTGTTTCTTCTTCTAGTAAATATATTGTCCAATCATTTAGATCAAATGTCGAGTTTTCAATAAGCTGAAATGTGTTAATAATAGAATCGGTAATTTCCACCTTTTTTATAGGGAAATTTTTATTAACTGTTGCTATCCATTCATCAAAACTTTTTTTTGTTATAATAATTTGATCCTTATACTTGGTGTATAGAGATTCTATATAATTACATTTCATAATTGAATATATTCCTTTCATCTGTCTTATAATATTTTTAGTGTGTAATAGTCTATTATCACTTTCATGAAAATCATAACATTTCTTTCTAATATGTACAGATCAACTGCATTGGTATCGCCCCCCTACTGCTTAGATATAAGTAACTATTTGCTTTTAATAATAATCAAAACAATTTAATAATCATTGTGTTTCTATATATTCTTATCTTAAATATACTTTATCATATATAATAATATTTATCAATATAATTTCCGAAATTAACACTTATATTTTTTTATTTTCAGAATAATATTACAAATCCCCAAAAGTGCTTGAGATTTTTATTCCGCAATGGATGAATTATAAAAGTATTATTTGGTACTGTATAAGAAGAAGAGACATATATTGCTTAGAATAAAGGTATGATTCCTAAGTTAAGTATAATAATTTGGGAAGCCACTTTTTTTTGAATAAAGCAAGAGATTGCTAGTGTCTCTGACTATAAACTGTATTTTTAAATTATGGAAACTCTTCTGTGACCTTTTCAAGCTCTGCTGCTTTAAAAAGTGATATAATCCACTCTTTTTATGCCTCAAGAGACATAGCATTAATTCATTTCGCTTTATCTTGTGTTCGTATCTAATAAAACAGTCATTTCTTTCTATTTTTTAAACTTCTTTTAGAATCTGCTATTCTAAAATCATAATACACTGCTCTAATCTAAAATCCAATCTCCCAGCCATATGCCTTTTGTAAAATTGTAAAGACGTTTATACATTTTTCCATCTATCACTTTATATACATAATCAATCCTATCTGCCCTCACAGTCGCATTTTTGTTGGCATTAACCTCTGATTGCACATTGACTATTTCTGCCGCCATAACAGTATTTGATGAACTGAAGCAAAAAGATAAAATCATACCTACTATCATTATTCTTTTCTTCATAACACTATCCTATACTTTCAATATCATTTCATATTTTCTATTATCTTTACATCTTTAAAAGATTCAGATACTTCATCAACAACCCCTAGCTCACGTCCATCAACTATGATATGATACCCTTCCTGATCATGGATTATATACGGATCGTCATAGATAATTGAAAACGTTCCCTCGGGTGCTTCTTTATTCACCGGTTCAAGAACAAAAAAGAAACTTACTGCTGTAAGCATAGTAAGTAAAATCACAAAAGCACTTCTTTTCGCCGTCTGATTCTCACATATAGAATATATCCGGTACTTTAAAAAGCTTTCACTACTGCTGATTCCTAATCCGTATCTTATCTTCTGTTTAAATTTTGCCGCTTCCAGCAACGTGTTCGCATAATCGATCTTTTCTTCTTCATTGCTTTTCTCTGTAATTTTGAAATCATTTCGCAGTTCAAGCATGTTATACATATATTTCCGTATAACATAAGCCAAAGGATTCCACCAATACAAAGTAACAACTCCTTCCAAAAATATCTTAAGCCATAAGTCATGATTCTTATAATGTTGCAGCTCATGCTGGATCACATAAGAAATATCATAGGGTATCTTCTCCGGAAGTATTATTTTTGTATACCGTATCCCAAATATGAATGGTTCATCAACCATTTTATTTTTTAAGATCGGAATTTTCTTTCCATTATCTAATATTATCGTCTTTACATATTCAGAATTTCTCATTGCTTTGCAAAACCGGCAATATAGAATAATTTTATAGCAGCCCAATAAAATTGCTCCGATTAATGTTACGGCCATAAAAACATCAAAAATACTAATACTTCTCCAGAAATCTTCTCTGATAAAATCGCATACTGTAAAATATATATCAGGTATATACACAGAATAGGTAAATGGATATTCAAATGGCAATAACAATCTTATAATAAGGACTCCGAAGCAAACAATTAAACAGAACACTTCAAATTTAGAAAATAGCCTTTTTTTGCTTTTCATATATACTACAGAGCATATAGAAATAATAAAAAAAACTATTATAGATGTTAAAAAAGTTGCATATGAAAACCGAATACTCATTTTTTCTCCATCTCTTCTTTTTTCTTTTTTAAATAATCCTCGAGCTCATTAATGGTCGCCTTAGCGTCATCTGATCCATTAAGTAAAGCCCCTACGATATTTTTATAAAATCTATTCTTATTGTCTACCATAGGAAGCGCTTCTTTGAGCTCATCCATCAAATAATCTTCCGATTTCAGAACTGGTTTGTACCTTCTGGCAAGAACCTTCCCGCTCTGTACAATATCTGCAACTTCTACAATTCCCTCCTCCTGAAGCTTATTTATAAGTCTTTGGACAGTAGGAGTTTTTAGACTCTTATCCATCTCTACAATTTCTGATACTAATAATGGACTCTTTTCCCATAAACTATTTAATATTTTAAATTCGTTTTTTCCAATATATTTTCTCATACATAACAACCTTTCGTTTTTATATAATCATATAATTATGTTTAAGGATTAGCAATATAATTAATAACTTTTTTACATCTAATAATTTATTTTTTGCAAAAATTGCTTTATTAAGACTCTAGCGGCCTATGAATTTGTGTTTTTTCTTGTTACTGTAAAAAATAATATTCTTATCCAAAACGGTATAAATAGTGTAATTGCTATTATGTACCCTCTCATAGTAAAACTTCCCACTGCTCTAATTTCCCCAATATAGGAAATCGTACTCGCTATGCCCTCGCTCTCTCTATAAAATTCTCTAATTCCATCCACAATGTACCCTACATCCCAGATCCCGGCTATGGGAAGATACTGCTGCGGGATATCAATAAAACAGATCAGAAGATACCAAATTCCAACAGAGACCAGATATAGAAAAGCTCCTGAACATATTCTTACCGTTGTTTTTAAAATTTTCTGGTTCTTGCATTCCGTATATCCTCTGACAATACAGCCCATAGCCGCCTTCCATATACAAAGCATGACCAGAAAATAGACACCTGCAAGATAGAGCTTCCAGCTCTGGGACAAAAGGCTTTTTACAGGATCCAGTTCTGTCAGGTCATCCTCTGAAACGGTTATGCCGTATTTCT
>ERZ1643251.1493-NODE-1493-length-26431-cov-79.798794_pt1 | contig 26431 bp, 23 predicted proteins | sample MGYA00579261_ERZ1643251 | MGnify/ENA primary metagenome ERZ1643251 (study PRJEB29033, sample SAMEA4952267) | chicken gut metagenome | biome: Broiler Chicken; feature: Gastrointestinal Tract; material: Caecum | place: Ireland | collected 2018 | study: Broiler... | reverse complement strand
ACGCGGCCGTTTCCTTCCGGCATCCGCTTGCAACCGCGTTCGGCCGGCCTGTGCGAATAGGAGGCTCGGCATTTCGCCTCCCCGCCTCTTCGCGTTTTCGTCGTCGCTCCGGTCCTGTCGGCCGTCGCTTTCCCCGCGGCGGACGGCCTCGTCGAAACTCTTATCGCCCCTTGCCGCCGGCTGCGCCCTTCGCGGTCCCGGGCCGCAGCTGTCAGGTCCGCCCGTCCTTTCTCGGGGCTTCGCCTCGGAGGAAGCTCCGCCCGGCCGTGCGCCGCAAGGACGGCCTCGCCGAAACTTTTATCGCCCCTCCCCGCCGGCTCACCCTTCGCGATCCCGGGCCGCAGCTGTCGGGTACGCCCGTCCCTTCTCGGTGCCTCGCCTCGGAGGAAGCTCCTCCCGGCCGTGCGCCGCAAGGGGACGCGGCCGTTTCCTTCCGACATCCGCTTGCAACCGCGTTCGGCCGGCCTGTGCGGATAGGAGGCTCGGCACTTCGCCTCCCTGCCTCTTCGCATTTTCGTCGTCGCTCCGGTCCTGTCGGCCGTCCGCCGCGGGGAAAGCGACGGCCGACGGCATTCGTCCCGCGCGGGTCTGTCCTCCCCCCCCCGGTGTCGAACCGCGAACACATCCGGCCCGACGGGCGTAAACTTCGCACACCGGCATTCGCTCCGATGTCCCGGCGGTTTCCGGACGGGACACGGCCTGCGCTCGGGCGGGTGCAACGGCATCGTCGCCGTATCGTCGCCCCGCCTCGTGCGGCTTCGGCGCCACTCTCAGAGCGTCGCCAGTTTGTCGAGCGCCGTGCGGATCATCTGCTTCACGAAGGGCTTGTAATCCGTGCAGGCGTCCAGCGCTATGCGCTGCGCGATGATCGTGCAGACCGTCGCGGCCCGGTGCCCCATGAGGGCCGCCAGACCGGCGAGCGCCGAGCTCTCCATCTCGAAGTTGGTGATGCGGCGGCCGCGGTAGTCGAACGATTCGATCTTCTCGTTGAGCCCGGGGTCCTGCGGTTCGAGCCGCACCCAGCGGCCCTGCGGGGCGTAGAATCCCGGCGCGGCGATGGTGATGCCCTCGCGCGCCACGTCCTCGAAAAGCGCCAGCAGCGCGGGGTCGGCGTCGATGCAATAGGGCTTGGGCAGCAGTTCGTTCCAGCCCGTGTGGGCGATGAACGCACGCTCCATGTCGAGGTCGCAAACCTCGTTGCGCCCCTTGTAGTAGTTCAGCAGCCCGTCGAATCCGATCGACGTGCGGGCGAAGACCAGCTCGCCCACGCGGATGTCGGGCTGAATGGCTCCGGACGTCCCCAGACGCACCAGCGTGAGCTGCCGCTTCTCGGCCTTCTCCTGCCGGGTCTCGAAGTCGACGTTGGCCAGCGCGTCGAGCTCCGTTACGGAGATGTCGATGTTGCCGATGCCGATGCCGGTCGAGAGCACCGTCATGCGCCGGCCCTTGTAGGTGCCGGTAACGGTGTTGAATTCGCGGTTGGACGCCTTGCACTCGATATGGTCGAAATGTTCGGCCACGAGGGCCACGCGGCCCGGGTCGCCGACCAGAACGACGATGTCGGCCAGCTGCTCCGGACGCAGATGCAGGTGGAAGACCGACCCGTCGTCGTTGATAATCAGTTCGGAAGACGGAATGGTTCTCATAACGGTGAATTTTTCATTTCCATAATTGGCATAAAAGTAATATATTTACCTCGAATAACAAAACGATCCGAACGTTTTTCATAAATATAAGGTATAATTTTTTTCTCAACGAATATGACACTCATCAAGTCCATTTCGGGCATCCGGGGTACGATCGGCGGCCCTGCGGGCGACAACCTCACGCCGGTCGACATCGTGAGATTCACGGCGGCCTACGTGCGTTGCATCGCCGAGACCCGTCCCGGCAAAAAACTTACCATCGTCGTCGGGCGCGACGCGCGCATTTCGGGCCCGATGGTCGAACGGCTCGTCGAGGGCACGCTCATGGGCTGCGGCGCCGATGTCGTCAGCGTCGGTCTCTGCACCACTCCGGGCACGGAACTGGCCGTCGCCCACTACGGGGCCGACGGCGGCATCATCATCACCGCTTCGCACAATCCCCGCCAGTGGAACGCCCTGAAACTGCTCGACGGCAGGGGCGAGTTCCTCAGCGATGCCGCCGGCAAGCGGGTGCTGGCGCTGGCTGCGGACGATTCGTTCGACTTTCCGGCGGCCGGCGCCCTCGGGCGGGTCCTCGTGCGGGAATCCTACAACGAGCGCCACATCGAACAGGTGCTCGCGCTGCCGCTGGTCGATGCGGAGGCCGTGCGCCGGCGGCGCTTCAGGGTCGTGGTCGACGCGGTGAACTCCGTGGGCGGCGTCGTGATTCCCGGGCTGCTGCGCCGGCTGGGCTGCGAGGTCGTCGAACTCAACTGCGAGCCCACGGGCGAATTCGCCCACGATCCCGAGCCGCTGCCCGGGAACCTCGCCGGAATCTCGGACGCCGTCGTGCGCGAGCGGGCCGATCTGGGCATCGCGGTCGATCCCGACGTCGACCGTCTGGCGTTCGTCAGCGAGGACGGCACGATGTTCGTGGAAGAGTACACGCTCGTGGCCGTGGCCGACTACGTCCTCTCGCACACGAAGGGCGGCACCGTCTCGAACCTCAGTTCGTCCCGTGCGCTGCGCGACGTAACCGAACGCCGCGGAGGCGAATACTTCGCCTCGGCCGTGGGCGAAGTGAATGTGGTGGCGAAGATGAAGGAGACCGGAGCCGTCGTCGGCGGCGAGGGCAACGGCGGGGTGATCTACCCCGAACTGCACTACGGACGCGATGCATTGGTGGGTGTGGCGCTGTTTTTGACGCATCTCGCCCGGTCGGGGATGAAGATGACCGAACTGCGCGCCACCTATCCCGCCTATTTCGCCTCGAAGCGGAAGATCGAGTTGACGCCGGCCATTGACGTAGATAAAGTGCTGCACGAGCTCAAGACCCGATATGCCGGTGAGCGCGTGAACGATACCGACGGTGTGAAGATCGACTTCGCGGACAGTTGGGTCCACCTGCGCAAGTCGAATACCGAGCCGATCGTGCGCATCTACACCGAGGCCCGCACGCAGGCCGAAGCCGATGCGCTGGCCTGCCGGTTCATCGGCGAACTCGGAGCGATCTGCGGCTGCTGACCGTCCGCGTGCGAGGAGTGCGGCCGCGGCCGGCGTTTCCGCAGACGGTGCCGCTGCGCACGGCGCCCGTTCTTGGCCTGAGTTGCCGGAGCACTCGGAGAGAGGCCGTGCGGCGGTGCGAACTTCGCCCGCAGCCTGCGGTTCCCGCCGAATTTCCGGCCTGAGCCGCTCCTTTCACCGATGCCGCACGGTTCGGGCCGCTGCGAATCCGCACCGCCGTCCGAGGCGGATGACGCCCCTTTCTGCCGATGAGCGAACCGGGCGCAGGGCCGAAAGCGGCCCCGGTTTTCCCGGGACGCGCAAACGCCCTCACGCACGAGGAACCCGTTTCCGGCGAATCGGGCACAGGGCCGAAAGCGGTCCCGGTTTTCCCGGGACGCACAAACGCCCTCTCGCACGAGGGCCCCGTTTCCGGCGAATCGGGCGCAGGGCCGAAAGCGGCCCCGGTTTTCCCGGGACGCGCAAACGCCTTCTCGCACGAGGGCTCCGTTTCCGGCGAACCGGGCGCAGGGCCGCACGACACAGGACGCCGGGTTTAGACCGGACGAGAACCCGACCTCAGCCGGCCGGGAGCGGTTCGAAGCCCCTCCCCGGCTTGGGGTGATGAGAGGTCGGGCATGCGAGTTCCGAATCGTAAGATCATATATAATGACAGCTATGTATAGAATCCTTCTCCTCGCCTCGGTGCTCCTGCTCGGCGCATGCGGCGGCAACGCACAGAAAAAAAGCGCCGGCGACAGGCGCGAGGCCGAAAAGACCGCTCCCGTGCCGGACATGCACACCGCGGAAACTTCGCTCGACTACGTCGGCACCTACACCGGCACATTCCCCGCAGCCGACTGTCCGGGGATCGAGACGGAGCTGAACCTGTCGTCCGACGGGACGTTCGCCCTCTCGGCGAGCTACATCGACCGCGATGCGACCTTTTACGACGAAGGCACCTACACCGTCGACGGCAGCCTGCTCACGCTGAACGGGCTGGACGAGGTCTCCTACTACAAGGTCGAGGAGAACCGCCTGCGCAAGCTCGACGCCGGGCGTCAGGCGATAACGGGCGATCTGGCGGACTGCTACATCCTGAAGAAAACCAACTAACCGTACGTTCTCTGCGCCCTGCGGCCCTGCCGAGCCGGATCCGGTTCGAGCCATGCCGAGGCGCGTGAACGGCCCAAACAAACGATAACCTATGGATCAAGTAAAGAATTATGTAGAGAAACACAAGGATCGGTTTCTGAGCGATTTGTTCGAAGTGCTGCGCATTCCGTCGATCAGCGCCCTGTCCGAGCACAAACCCGACATGGTGCGCTGCGCCGAGCATCTGGCCCGGCGGCTCGCCGAGGCGGGCGCCGACCGCACCGAGGTGATGCCCACGGCGGGCAACCCCGTGGTCTACGGCGAGAAGATCGTCGACCCGAAGGCGAAAACGGTGCTCGTCTACGGCCACTACGACGTGATGCCCGTCGATCCGCGCGACGAATGGCGCACCGAGCCGTTCGAACCCGTCGTGAAGGAGGGCCGCATCTGGGGCCGCGGCGCCGACGACGACAAGGGGCAGCTCTTCATGCACGTGGCGGCGTTCGAAGCCATGTGCGCCACCGGCACGCTACCCTGCAACGTGAAGTTCATGCTCGAAGGCGAGGAGGAGATCGGTTCGGCGAGCCTCTACGACTTCTGCCGCCGCAACAAGAAACTGCTCGCGGCCGACGTCATTCTGGTGTCCGACACCTCGATGCTTTCGTTGCAAACACCCTCGATCACATGCGGTTTGCGCGGTCTGGCTTACATGGAGGTCGAGGTTACCGGACCGGACAAGGACCTCCACTCGGGCCTGTTCGGCGGTGCCGTGGCCAATCCGGCCAATGTGCTGGCGCGGCTCGTGGCGAGCCTCGTCGACGCCGACGGACACGTTGCGATCCCGGGCTTCTACGACGATGTGCGCGAGCTCACTCCCGCCGAACGCAGGGCTTTCAACAAGGCGCCGTTCAGCCTCTCGGAGTACAAGAAGTCGCTTTCGATCGGCGCTGTCGAGGGCGAAGCGGGCTTCACGACGCTCGAACGCACGGGCATACGGCCCTCGCTCGACGTGAACGGCATCTGGGGCGGCTACATCGAGGAGGGCACCAAGACGGTGATTCCCTCCAAGGCTTCGGCCAAGATCTCGATGCGTCTGGTCCCGAATCAGGACTACCGCAAGATCAGCAAACTCTTCGAGAAGCACTTCCGGGCCATCGCCCCCAAGAGCGTGAAAGTCTCGGTGAAATCGCTCCACGGCGGCATGCCCTATGTGGCGCCGACCGACATGCCGGCCTACAAAGCGGCCGAAAAGGCCATAGAGACCGCTTTCGGACGCAAGCCGCTGCCCTTCTACTCGGGAGGTTCGATCCCGATCATCAGCGGCTTCGAGGCGATTCTGGGCATCAAGTCGCTGCTCATGGGCTTCGGGCTCGCGGAGGATGCGATCCACTCGCCCAACGAGAGCTTCGGGCTCGAACAGTTCTACAAGGGCATCGAGACGATTCCCTATTTCTACGCCTATTTCGCCCGCAGCGGCAGGTAGGAGGCACCCCGGCAGCATCCGATCGCGGAGAGGAGGGATAAAACCCCGCATCTCCGCGATCCGTTTTTTCCGTACATTTTCGCATCCTTCCCTTCGTTCCGGAGGCTTCCGACCGGCAAAATGCGAATAAATTTGTTTTTGCGCCCGACTTTTTCGTATCTTTGTCTCCCAACAAGCATGAAATTCTATGTGCGGAATCGTAGGTTACGTGGGTAGGCGCGAGGCTTATCCCGTTCTGATAAAAGGACTTCACCGCCTCGAATACCGGGGCTACGACAGCGCCGGCATCGCGCTGGTGAACAAAAGCGGACGGCTCAACGTCTACAAGTGCAGAGGCAAGGTCGCCGCGCTGGAGCACTTCGCCGAGTCCAAGGACCTCGAAGGTACGATCGGCATCGCCCACACGCGCTGGGCGACGCACGGCGAGCCGAACGACGCGAACGCCCACCCCCATTACTCCGAGTCGGAGAACATCGCACTGATCCACAACGGCATCATCGAGAACTACCGCGTGCTGAAGGATGCGCTCGTGGCCAACGGCTACACGTTCCGCAGCAGCACCGATTCGGAGGTGCTGGTGAACCTCATCGAATACGTCCGCGCGACGAACGGCTGCACCCTGCTCGAAGCCGTGCAGCAGGCGCTCAAACAGGTAATCGGCGCCTATGCCATCGCCATCATCGAGAAGGGCAACCACGACGAAATCATCGCCGCCCGCAAGAGCAGCCCGATGGTCGTGGGGATCGGCGAGGGAGAGTACTTCCTCGGCTCGGACGCCGCGTCGATCATCGAATACACCAACGACTTCGTCTACGTCAACGACGGCGAGGTGGCGGTCATCAACCGCAACCGCCCCCTGAAGATCGTAACGCTCGACAACGAGGAGAGCCGGATCGACATCAAGCAGCTGGAGCTGAGCATCTCGCAGCTCGAAAAGGGCGGCTATCCCCATTTCATGCTCAAGGAGATCTACGAGCAGCCCAAGACCATCGTCGACTGCATCCGCGGCCGCGTGAATCCCGACGACTACGACGTCAAACTGTCGGGCGTGATCGACAACCGCGACAAATTCGTGCATGCCAAACGGATCATCTTCGTGGCCTGCGGCACCTCGTGGCATGCGTCGCTCATCGGCGAACACCTGATCGAGAACATCTGCCGCATCCCCGTCGAGGTGGAGTACGCCTCCGAGTTCCGCTACCGCAATCCGATCATACATCCCGAAGACATCGTGATCGCCGTGTCGCAGTCGGGCGAGACGGCCGACACGCTGGCTGCCGTGGAGCTGGCCCGCAAGGCGGGTGCGTTCGTCTTCGGCATCTGCAACGTCGTCGGCTCCTCCATCGCGCGTGCGACGGATTCGGGGGCTTATATCCACGTAGGGCCCGAGATCGGCGTCGCCTCGACGAAGGCGTTCACCGGGCAGGTTACGGTGATGGCCATGCTGGCGCTGACCATCGGCAAGGAGCGCGGCACGGTGAGCGACAGCTACTTCCGCGAAGTATCCAAAGGATTGCTCGAACTGCCCGACACGCTGACCGAAGTACTCAAGCTCGACAAGCAGATCAGCGACCTTTCCAAAATCTTCACCTATGCCCACAACTTCATCTACCTCGGCCGCGGCTACAACTACCCCACGGCGCTCGAAGGCGCGCTGAAGCTGAAGGAGATTTCGTACATCCATGCCGAAGGCTACCCCGCCGCCGAGATGAAGCACGGCCCCATAGCCCTGATCGACAACGAGATGCCCACCGTGGCGATCGCCACGCCCGATCATACTTACGCCAAGACGCTCAGCAACATCGAGGAGGTCAAGGCCCGCGGCGGGCGCATCATCGCCGTGATCGCCAAAGACGACGAGCAGGCGCGCCGCTGCGCCGACTACTGCATCGAGGTGCCCGTGGTTACGGAGTGCCTCATGCCGATCGTGGTCAGCGTGCCGCTGCAGCTGTTGGCCTATTATATCGCCGTGTACAAGGGCCGCAACGTCGATCAGCCCCGCAACCTCGCCAAATCCGTAACGGTGGAATAACCCCCGCCGCGGCCGGGCGTCTGTAAACGGAAAAACGCCCCGCATCGGAAATGCACAACCGAAATGCGCCGATGAAACGCGCGCGCGCGCCACGGGCCCATGGCATAGTCGAACGAAAAACAACCGCTCGAACGGTCTTCAATTACCGTTCGAGCGGTTGTCGTTTCGTCGGCAACCGTCCTTATTGAACGCGCAAGAACGAACGAGTGCTTCCGCATGCCGTACACGCACTTTCGACGATGCCTCCGAACGCTCGACACGAGAGGCGAATCGTCGTAAGTACGGGTATTGTATCTGTGTATGAATGCCGCGCCGCGGTCGCCGCGGTCGCCCCCCCCCTCCTTCCGAATCCGTTCGAAACGGCCGGAACCCGGAGCGTTTCGCCCCGTATCCCGGTGCGAATGCGCCCGAAACCGACCCCGGAATGAGAGCCGTATCGCTTCTCGGGAGCGATGCGGCGAGCGTCTGCATGAGAGTTCGATCCGAAAAACGAGTTCTGCCGACGGGAATGCCGGAGGGCTTCCGAAGGGTGTTTTCAGAGGGACGCGAACGGTTGCCTGAACAGTTGGAGGCGCTCGCTTAGGGGGTTGTCCCGACAGTGCGGCAAACCCGGCCGGAAACACCGTTTTACCGGCGTGCGGCAGGGGTTCTGTCGTTCGGACGAAGGGGGGGGGTATTCGCGGACAGTTCGCAGGCAATTTTCAGGGCTTCTTTCGACCGACGCCGCTTTCGGGTTCGCCCCCGTCCGTCCGTTCAAGCAAGGCACGGCCTTCCGATCCTGTCCGGATGAAGTCGCAAAGCGTTTGCGAACCTCAAATCGGGGAAACAGGCTCCAATCTGCTGCTCCATAATTCGTCGGCCTGCTTTTCTCGCTCCCCGCTTCCGACGCATCCCGTTCCTCGCCGCCTCCCGACGTGCCCGGCGGAGCCGTTATCTTTGCGGTCATCCGCGGGGGCGTCCGCCCGCGGTGCATGGCCCTATTGAATTTCGGGACCGGCTTCCGCATGTGCGGAAACCGATCCCGAAATCTCTTCATTGCCGCCTCCGAAAAACCGCCTCGGGAAAGCCCGGAGCGCCTTCTGCCCGACATCTTCTGCGCTTATGTATAAACCCCGCGAAAGAGCGGGGAACTTCTCCCCCCCCTTCTTCCCGCCCCCGCCCCTCGCTCACCGCCGGGGGGGGGGGCTCTGCCCGCGGCCCGCCTCGGAATGGCGCGGCGGAATTTCCGCCGCCCCGGCCGCCGCAGGAGCTACCGGCCGCCGAAGTTGGCTTCGATGTACTCTCCGAGCGTGAACGCCTTCGGCACGTCGGGTTTGTCGAGTGCCGCGATCCGCGTGTCGATCCGCAGCGGCAGGCGTTGGAAGACCAGCTTTTCGAGGAACGAGTCGATCTCGAAGCGGTTCTCGTTCATCGGCGAGACGGCGATCTCGTGTCCCGCATTGGCGACCGAGTAGAACGCATGGGGCACCCCCATTTCGGTGAGTTGCGCGGCGATATATTCCGAACCGAAGAACCCGGCCCCCATGGCACGCACGGCGCCGTAGGGCACGTTGCGGTCGGCATCTCCGTGGAAGAGCAGCATCGGCGCCGGCGTGCGCGCCGTGCCCCACGCCAGATCGTCGCCCACGGCGAAAAGAGCGCCCGCGAACGCGATCACACCCCCGTAATTGAACTCCGCGGGCAATTTGCGCGCGGCCTCGGCGCCCGCGCAGAGACCGTATTCGGCTTGCAGCACCGTGATGGCTCCGGCGCTCGAACCGCACGCTACGATCCGGCGGGGGTCGATCCCCCACTCGTCGGCATGGGCCAGCAGATAGGCCGTCGCGCTGTACAGATCCTCGGCGGCCGTCTCGATGCTGGCCGGAAAGGCCGCGGGGAAGGTCCGTTCGTCGAGCGTGCCGGCTTCGTAAGCGGCCCGCAGACCGAGCCGGTAGTCGATCGAGGCCACGGTGAATCCGCGGCGCGCCATGTACTCGAAGAACGGCAGGTACGAGGCGTCGTCGCGGCTGCCCCACACGAAGCCGCCGCCGAAGACGAAGACCAGACAGGGCGCCGGCTCCGCCCTGTCGCCCTGCACGCGGTAGCGATCCACGCGCAGCGAATCGCTCCCTTCGACGGCGTAGAGGAACGTCGTCTTCTCCACCTCCTGCGCCGACGCCGCCACGGCGGCGAAGAGCGCTGCGAACCACAGTAACTTTTTCATATCACATCATCTCTTCGTGAGCGAACCGCACGGCGCGGTTCAGAATGCCGACGAAATGTTTCGTCCGGCGGAACTCGGCGAGCGTCCGCTCCAGCAGATCGGGCGCCGCGAGGAACTCCTCCGTGATCCGCTGCTGGATGCAAAAGTCCTTGAGTCTGAGCAATTCGTCGTACTCGCTGCCGCGCGGGAAGCCCGCGGGAGTGCGTTTGAGTTTGTTCTGCTCGCAGACCGTGAAACCCGTCGCCTCGCGGATGGCCGCTGCAATCTCCGCGCCATTGTCGAGTATCTCCTCGCGCACCGAGCGCAGCACGACCGGCTCGGGGCAGTAGAGACCCGCCGTCAGCATGCTGCTCCACACCGGCGTGTCGGCGCAGGGCTCGATGTGAAAATAGTAGCCGGCATAGCCCGACTTCTTGCCGTGCGGGGCTACATAGGCACCGATATAGGTCTTGTAGGGCGACTTGTCGGGGCTAAAGCGCGTGTCGCGGGCGATGCGGTAGGTGCAGTCTTTCGCACGAAGCCCTTGGACCGAAGGGTCGAACGACGCGATTCCGTCGATCAACCCTTCGGCAAAAGCATGGAACTGCGTCTGGACCCTCTTCCAGCGCGCGCGGTTCGCGTCGAACCATTCGCGGGTGTTGTGGTCGTGCAGTTCGCGGAAAAATTCGATGACCTCCTTCATCGGCTACCATGCGAAGAGCGGATAGTCGGCCATCATGGCGTTCACGTCCTTGCGGACGGCCGCGATGTTGGCTTCGTTCTCCGGATCGCTCAGCACGCGGTCGATGAGGCCCACGATGTAGTCCATCTTGTCCTCCTTCACGCCGCGCGTGGTGATGGCCGGCGTGCCGAAACGCAGACCCGAGGTCTGGAACGGCGAGCGGCTGTCGAACGGCACCATGTTCTTGTTGGTGGTGATGTCGGCCGCCACGAGGCACTTCTCGGCCAGCTTGCCCGTCAGTTCGGGGAACTTCGTGCGCAGGTCGACCAGCATCAGGTGGTTGTCCGTGCCGCCCGAAACGATCTTGTAGCCGCGCTTGACGAACGCTTCGGCCATCGCCCGGGCGTTCTTCTGCACCTGCGTCTGGTACTCCTTGTAGGAGGGTTCGAGCGCTTCGCCGAAAGCCACGGCCTTGGCGGCGATCACGTGCTCCAGCGGGCCGCCCTGTATGCCGGGGAAGACGGCCGAGTTGAGCACCTGCGACATCATCTTCACCGCACCCTTCGGGGTCTTGAGGCCCCACGGATTCTCGAAGTCCTTGCCCATGAGGATGATGCCGCCGCGCGGGCCGCGCAGCGTCTTGTGCGTCGTCGAGGTAACGATGTGCGCGTACTTCACGGGGTTCTCCAGCAGTCCGGCGGCGATCAGACCCGCCGTGTGGGCCATGTCGACGAGCAGCAGCGCGCCCACCTTGTCGGCGATTTCGCGCATGCGCTTGTAGTCCCATTCGCGCGAATAGGCCGAAGCGCCGCCCACGATCAGCTTGGGCTTGCATTCGAGGGCCTTCTGCTCCATCTTGTCGTAGTCGATCACGCCTGTCGCCTCGTTGAGCTGGTAGCCCACGGCGTTGAAGTACATGCCCGACATGTTGACCGGCGAACCGTGCGACAAGTGGCCGCCGTGCGCCAGATCGAGGCCCATGAAGGTGTCGCCCGGCTTGAGGCACGCGAAGAAGACGGCCATGTTGGCCTGTGCGCCCGAGTGGGGCTGCACGTTGGCATACTCGGCGCCGTAGAGCCGGCAGATGCGCTCGATGGCGAGGCGCTCCACCTTGTCGACCACCTCGCAGCCGCCGTAGTAGCGGGCGGCGGGATAGCCTTCGGCGTATTTGTTGGTAAGCACGGAGCCCATGGCCTGCATCACCTCGTCGCTGACGAAATTTTCCGAGGCGATCAGCTCGATGCCTTTCATCTGCCGCTGGCGCTCCTCGGCGATCAAATCGAAGATTTGGGTGTCTGTTTTCATTAAAGTGTAAGTAAATTTGGTTGCGTGGTGTAAAGATAGTAATATTTAGCGAATTTCGACACCCCGAAATGCGTTTCCCGAAAAATTTAGTACCTTTGAAGCGTTTTCCGCCTCCGCCGCTGGCGGAGCGCCTACCCGGAAATCCGGTGCTTCCGGGCTCCCGGGAGCGGAGCGCCGAACGTCGGCAGGGGAACCGCCGGCGGGTGCGGCGTCCGAAAAGCGCGCGCGCATCCGCGGCCGGCGCCGGGGCTTGGCCGCGGTGCGGCGCAGGCGGAAGAGCCGGACCGGGCTGCGGGCGGTATACGGTCCGCAGTGAGGGGGGGGCGTGCGCAATGGACGCCGTCCCTTCGGGCGGGGGGGGGACGACGAGGCGGAAGAGAAGGCCGTCCGGAAGGGAAGGGGCGTCCCCTTCGTTTTTCGGCGAGGACTTTCGGGCCGCAAAAGGCGGAATGCACCCCGCCCTCGCCGGAGTGCCGCCGTGGGCAGCTGCGGCCCTCTCCCGCACGGCTTCGGGGGCCCCGGACCGAAAGCAGGCGGACCGCGACGGAACGGGAACGCGCCCGACGGCCGGGGATGGGGCGAATGCGGCCGGGGGGGGGAGCGGCCGGGAGACGATCGAAACACTTATTTAATAATATAAAGGAAAGCTATGAAATTACTCGAAGGAAAAGTCGCCGTCGTAACGGGCGCCGCGCGCGGAATCGGAAAAGCCATCGCACTTCAGTTCGCACGGGAGGGGGCCGACGTGGCGTTCACCGACCTTGCGATCGACGAGAACGGCAAAGCCGCCGAAGCCGAAATCGCGGCGCTGGGCGTGAAAGCCCGGGGCTATGCGTCGAATGCGGCCGATTTCGAACAGACGCATAAGGTGATCGACGAGATCCTGAAGGAGTTCGGCCGCATCGACATTCTGGTGAACAACGCCGGCATCACCAAGGACGGACTGATGATGCGCATGTCCGAGGCGCAGTGGGACGCCGTGCTGACGGTCAATCTGAAGTCGGCGTTCAACTTCATCCACGCCGTCGTGCCGGCGATGGCGCGGCAGAAGAGCGGATCGATCATCAACATGTCGTCGGTGGTGGGTGTGAGCGGCAACGCCGGACAGTGCAACTACTCGGCGTCGAAGGCCGGCATGATCGGACTGGCGAAATCCATCGCCAAGGAGATGGGCTCCCGCGGCATCCGCGCGAACGCCATAGCTCCCGGCTTCATCATGACGGAGATGACCGACAAGCTGCCCGACGAGGTGAAGGAGGGATGGTACAAGCAGATTCCGCTGCGGCGCGGCGGTACGCCCGAGGAGGTGGCCAAGGTGGCGCTGTTCCTCGCGTCGGACCTCTCGTCGTATGTCAGCGGTCAGGTGATCCACTGCTGCGGTGCGATGAACTGCTGAGCCCCGTCGCTGCCGGGGCGGGAAGGCGGTCGGCCGGCTGCGCGATTCGGGAGCGGACGGAGCTGTCCGGCAAGTTTTTCGATCCTTTGAGCGGCATGTTCGGAGGGGGGGGGGAAGTTCTCGAACGGCTGTACGAATGAAGGGGGCCGTCTGACGAGTTTTTCCAATTTTCTGAAAATTGCGTATTGGGAGAAGTTCCCGAATAGTAGTACGGATAAAACGGGGCTGTCTGAGATCTGTCAGACAGCCCTTTTCGCGTGCCGGGCCGAAGGAGCAGCCGGTTCTGCCGGTCGCCGCGGGGAGGGGGCGGAGCTGCGGAAGCGGGAGCCGGAGGGGCGAAGGCCGAAGCGACAGGGGCCGGGCAGAAAGATGCCGGGCGGGACCGTTCCCGGGATTCCGGCGGGGATGCGGAACGGCAGCGCGTACAGAACGGAACCGAACTCTGTCCGGCGTGCGGGAGAGGCTGGAAGACGAGGGCAGAAGCGGTGAGGACGGCAGAACGGTCGGAGCTGGGGAGCTGCGGAAACGGGAGCCGGAGGGGCGAAGGCCGAATAGAAAGATGCTGGGACGGGACCGTTCCCGGGGTGCCGGGCGGGGATGCGGAACGGCAGCGCGCATAGAACGAATCCGAGCTCTGTCCGGCGTGCGGGAGAGGCTGGAAGACGAGGGCAGAAGCGGAGGGGACGGCGGAACGGCCGGAGCTGGGGAGCGGCAAGGGCCGGGAGCCGTAGGGGCGAAGGCCGGACAGAAAGATGCCGGAGGGACCGTTCCCGGCGTGCCGGGTGGGGATGCGGAACGGCAGCGTGCACAGTACAGACCCGTACTTTGTCCGGTGTACGGGAGCGGCTGGGAGACGAAGGTACGGAGCGGCGAGGACGGTGGAACGGTCGGAGCTGGGGAGCGGCGGAAACGGGAGCCGGAGGGGCGAAGGCTGAAGCGACAGGGGCCGGGCAGAAAGATGCCGGGCGGGACCGTTCCCGGGATTCCGGCGGGGATGCGGAACGGCAGCACGCACAGTACGGAACCGAACTCTGCCCGGCGTGCGGGAGAGGCTGGAAGACGAGGGCAGAAGCGGAAGGGACGGCAGAACGGTCGGAGCTGGGGAGCGGCGGAAGCGGGAGCCGGAGGGGCGAAGGCCGAAGCGACAGGGGCCGGGCAGAAAGATGCCGGAGGGACCGTTCCCGGCGTGCCGGGTGGGGATGCGGAACGGCAGCGTGCACAGTACAGACCCGTACTTTGTCCGGTGTACGGGAGCGGCTGGGAGACGAAGGTACGGAGCGGCGAGGACGGTGGAACGGTCGGAGCTGGGGAGCGGCGGAAACGGGAGCCGGAGGGGCGAAGGCTGAAGCGACAGGAGCCGGGCAGAAAGATGCCGGGCGGGACCGTTCCCGGGGTGCCGAGCAGGGAAGCGGAACGGCAGCGCGCATAGAACGAATCCGAACTCTGTCCGGCGTGCGGGAGAGGCTGGAAGACGAAGGCAGAAGCGGTGAGGACGGCAGAACGGATGGAGCTGCGGAAACGGGAGCCGGAGGGGCGAAGGCTGAAGCGACAGGAGCCGGGCAGAAAGATGCCGGGCGGGACCGTTCCCGGGGTGCCGAGCAGGGAAGCGGAACGGCAGCGCGCATAGAACGAATCCGAACTCTGTCCGGCGTGCGGGAGAGGCTGGAAGACGAGGGCAGAAGCGGAGGGGACGGCGGAACGGCCGGAGCTGCGGAAGCGGGAGCCGGAGGGGCGAAGGCCGGGCAGAAAGATGCCGGGACGGGGACGTCGCGGACAAAAAAAGGCCGGCCGGAACCGTGAGCAGGGTTTCGGCTGGCCTGTAAGAAAACTAATTTTCGACGGTGGGTCGAGACAAGGTGTCGATTCTGGCGCCGCAGGTTCTTAAGCTGCGACTCCGAGAACGCGGGGTTCACCATGCAGCGCACTTACGTTCATGCGCCGCACCCTGCGAGAGCGGGAATCGGCAGTGCTTGCCGCGGCCGCAGTCCGGGAAAAAACCGAACCGAGCGTTGCGGAGCTCGGCCGCAAGAGGTTCGGGTACGCGCCGGCGGTATTAGTTCAATCTCCCGAATCGCCCGTGATGCTGTCGACGGCGGCCGCCCCAAGTAGACTTGATTTCCGGAAGCGGGCGGCGCACGGGAAACGGAGACCCTGCAAAGATAAGAGCGCCGAAGCCGTTTGTCAAGAGGGGGCGGCCTTTTGTTAATGCGAAACGGCAAAATAACGGAGACGCGGCGGGAAACAGGCGGTGGTCGCCGAATGCCTCTTCGTCCGAGCAGCCGGCCGCCCGGTGCGGCGGAATCCGTTCCGCAAGAGGGGCGGAACCCATGAACGGGCGGGGAGCCGTCGGCGGTTGCACGACCGGAACGGGGGCGGCGGACGGCCCGTCGCTCTGCGGATCGAGGCGGGACGGAGCCGGCCCGCTGCAAGCCGCAGCGTGGAGGGACAATCGCTCGGTTTCGGTACGTCATGTGCCGAACCGTCGGGCGGGAGGAGGAAAAACCCCGGGAAAACCGCCCCCGCTGAAAGCGGCGGAAAACGGAGGAGCCGTCGGCGGTCGCACGACCGGAACGGGGGCGGCGGACGGCCCGTCGCTCTGCGGATCGAGGCGGGACGGAGCCGGCCCGCTGCAAGCCGCAGCGTGGAGGGACAATCGCTCGGTTTCGGTACGTCATGTGCCGAACCGTCGGGCGGGAGGAGGAAAAACCTTGGGGAAACCGCCCCGCTGAAAGCGGCGGAAAACGGAGGACCCGTCCGCGAAGCGACCTTCGTGCGACGGAGGACCGCCCGCTCCCCTCCCCTTCTGCGGGACCGAGGACGGACGGAAACTGCGCCTCCGGCAGGCATCGGATGAGGCGGAACGACGAACGCGGGGGCGGGGCGGTCCGGGATCGGGATTCGCAAAGGAAGCCGTTGGGCAGGACGGAGAACTTACGTTCGCGGAAACCGGGCGCGGTCCCGTTGCCCTGCCCTGAAAACGGAAAGTGCCGCGAACCCTGAAAGGCGCCGTCTCGCTGCGGCAGCCTGAAACCGGGCGCCTCGTAATCAGCGCGCCGATGCCCGACATCGGCCGGGAAATAAGGGAAAGCCGGGGGAAAGGCCGCTCGCCGCCGCCTTCTCCCCGGCTTTCGGTAAGGTGCGTGTGGCCGGCATCCGGAACGCTGCGCCGTTTTACACGGTCCAGCCTGCGGACTTTTCCTGAAGCGTCCACAAACGGGCATAAAGCCCCTCGTGCCGCATCAGTTCGTCGTGCGTGCCCTGTTCCCTTATGCGTCCGTCCTCCAGAACGACGATCCGGTCCGCATTCATGATCGTCTTGAGCCTGTGGGCGATGACGATGACGGTACGTCCCCCGATAAGCGTGTCGATGGCCTTCTGGACCTCCACCTCGTTTTCCGGGTCGAGCGACGCGGTAGCTTCGTCCAGCAGGATGATCGGCGCGTTCTTCAGGATGGCGCGGGCGATGGATATGCGCTGCTTCTCGCCGCCGGACAACGTGCAGCCGCCCTCGCCCACCATCGTGTCGTATCCCTGCGGCAGCCGCATGATGAAATCGTGGCAGCAGGCTTTCTCGGCAGCCGCGATGACCTCCTCGTCCGTCGCACCGGGTTTTCCGAAGCGGATGTTGTCGCGGATCGTGTCCTGAAACAGATAGACGTCCTGAAACACCATCGAGATGCGGCTCATCAGGCTTTCGGGCTCTATGTCGTTCATCGGGACCCCGTTGAAGAGGATGCGCCCCTGCTGCGGGTCGTAAAAGCGGGCGCACAGTTTCATGACCGTGCTTTTCCCGCTCCCCGAGGGGCCGACGAGGGCCGTCAGCGCGTTCGTCGGAAACGCGACGGACACGTCTTGCAGCACCTCTCTGTCCCGATAGGCGAACGATACGTGCTCGAACCGTATGTCTCCGGCTGCCGGGGCCTGCCGGTCGCCCTGCATCTCCGGCTCCCGCATCAGCGCGAGAATGCGCCCTCCGGCAATGGAGAAATAGCGGAACTCCGCAAAGTCGGTCAGCGCCGAAGTCAACGGATCGAACACGCGCGAGCCGACCACGAGGAACAGCACGAAGACGAGCAGCGAGAGTTCGCCGCCCAGCAGCAGATAGGTTCCGCACAGCACCATCAGGGTCAGTCCGGCCCGCACCAGCGTAATGCTCAGCAGCACGAAAGGACCCAACAGGGCCTCCTGACGGATGCAGGCGCGGCGCAGCTCCGCGAAAGCGTCGCGCAGGCGGACGAAGCGGTCGCCCAGCAGGTTGTAGGCTTTCATCACGCGAATGCCCAGCAGGTACTCCTCCAGCCGGTTGCCGGCGTCGATTTTCGCCCGGATCTGTCTTCCGCTCAGCCTCTTCTGCACGCCGGTGCTCATCCCTAAAACGAGCAGGGCGAACGGCAGGGCGGCGAACATGGCAAGGGCCATCCGCCAGTCGATCCACACCAGCGAGAGGAACGCCAGCACGGGCATGACGAGAGCCCCCATCAGTTGCGGCAAATGGTGGGAAATGCCCGTCTCGGCCATCGTGAAATCGGTAACGAGCATGGAGGAAAGGTCGCCCGGATCGCGCCGGGACAGAAATCCCAGCGAGAGCTTCCGAAGATGTTCCGCCAGCGCGATGCGTCCCGAGGCGCTCATTTCGTAGGCCCCTCTGAAATTGGCCCGGTAGGAGGCCCGTTCGGCCAGAGCCATCGCCAGCATATAGACGACCGATATGCCGAAAATGCACCACAGCCTCGGCGTATCGAGCGGTTCGCCGCTGCCGTCGAATGCGGCGAAGATGATGCGCACGGCCTCGACGGAGAGGCAGAACGGGATGATGTTGACCAGATTGGCGAGCATGGTGCAGCCCACGGGCTTGCAGAGACGCTCCGGACGGCCTATCGTGATGTTTTCAATCGCATTCATGTTTCGGCTCCTTTTATTTACGTGCGACGATATGCAGCTCCTCTTTTGCCCGAATCGCCCGGATGTCGGAAAAGCCGGCCCGGGACAGCAAACGCTTCAGCTCCTCGGCTCCGTACACCGTCATTCCCCCGATCCGATCCGTCCACATCCTTCCGAGTTCGGGGTCGCCCGCCTCCAGACCGATCAGAAAGCAGCCCCCCTTACGGAGCACGCGGAAGACTTCGCCCAGCGCTTTGCCGACGGGGCGCCAGAAATAGACGGTCTCGAAGGCCGTAACGGCATCGAACGCCCCGTCCCCGTAGGGCAGGGAGCAGACGTCGCCCTGCCGGATGAAACAGCGCCGGTCCAGCTCTCCCGCATTGTGCCTGCGGGCGAAGGCGACGCTCTCCTCCGAGAGGTCTATGCCGTAAACCCGTCCCTGCGGACACAGCTTCAGCAGACGCTTCAGGTCGGCGCCGCCACCGCATCCGATGTCCAGAACGTTCCACTCGGGCTGCCAGTCCACCTGCCGCATGCCGCGGCGGGCCAGCGAAGCGTGGAAACGGTTCATTCCGCGCAAAACCATCCGTCCCCAGAATCCCTGCGGACAGCTCGTGTTCTGCAAAATATCGTTCAAGAAACTGTTTTTTTTCATATCGCTGTATTCAATTTTTGTTCAACGTCCAATGATAAGCACTCGTGTAGGCATCCCACATCCTCTTGTAGAGACCCTCGGCCGAGGATAAGGCGTCGTGCCTGCCCTGCTGCACGATCCGCCCCCGCTGCATGACCACGATGTTGTCCGCCGAGGCGACGGACGACAGACGGTGGGCGATGACGATCACGGTCTTGCCCTTTATGAGGGCTTGCAAGGCCTGCTGCATCTTGTATTCGTTCTCGGGGTCGGCGAAGGCCGTGGCTTCGTCCAGCACCAGTATCGGCGCATTCTTCAGAATGGCGCGGGCCACGCATATCCGCTGCGCCTCGCCGCCCGACAGATACACGCCCTCGTCGCCGATCCGCGTCTCGTAGCCTTGCGGCAGACGTTCGATGAACTCATGGCACCGGGCGGCTTCGGCTGCGGCCATGACCGTCGCTTTCGTGGCGGAGGGGGACCCCACGGCGATGTTCTCGTACAGCGTGTCGTAGAACAGGAACGTATCCTGAAAGACGAACGAAACGGTGTCCATCAACTGCGGCGCAGCAATGTTCCTGATGTTCACGCCGCCGATAAGAACCTCTCCCTGCGCCGCGTCCCAAAAGCGCGGGATCAGGTTCGCGACGGTGGACTTGCCGCTTCCCGAAGGGCCCACGAGCGCCGTGATCCGGCCTTGGGGAGCCGTGAAGCAGACATCGTGCAGCGCCTCGGTCCGCGTGCCCTGTTCCGTATTCTCGTAGGAGAACGACACGTGGCGGAACTCCACGTCATACGACCGGGGCACCTCGGGGCATGCCGGTTCGGGAACGGGCGCTTTCGCCAGAATGCGGTCGATCCGCGCCACGCCTTCGTCGATCTCCTTGGTGTTGCCGCCCAGAAACGTCAGCTTGTAGACGGGCGAAGCCACGCCCGGCCCCATGACGATGAAAAACAGCCATACGGCGGCCCGTGCGAGCGACTGCGGGTCCCCGCGCATCAGCAGGATACCCGCGGGAAGCAGGAACGTTACCGTCGAACCCAGCAGAACGGTGAATGCGATCATCCCGTTCTGGTAGGTGTCGCAGCATTTCAGGGCGAACGTCTTGTATGCCTGTATCTCGGCATCGAACCGGCGGAACGAGCGGACGCTCTGCCCGAATATCTTCACCACGGGCATCCCCCTGACGTACTGCACGGCGGAGGCGCTCATCCTTTCCTGCGCGTCGTAATAGATACGCATGAACTCACGCGCCTGTTTCCCCATGAAATTGGAGAATTGCAGGGCGAAGCCCGACAGGACCACCGCGAGACAGACCGCCGTCAGCCATGGATCCAACGAGAAAAAGATGACGAGCATCACCGCGACCGTCGCCGCAACGTTCACCAAGTCGGGAATCGTGTGGGCGATGAACCCCTCGATCTTCTCGATGTTTTGCTCCATCGTCTTCTTGACGGCTCCGGTAGAGGTGCCGTTCAGATAGCCCAGCGACAGCTTGCCGATGTGTTCGGACAGCCGGACGCGCAGACCGTACAGAATGCGGAATGCCGCCACGTGCGAGGACATCAGGGCGGCGTACAACAGCACCAGTCCGCCGACAAGCCCTCCGAAGGCGATCCACCCCCAGCGGATCATGCCGGCCCCGTCGACCGAAGCCGGGTTCGCACCGTGCGTCAGCAGCTCTTCGAGCACCTTGTACACCGCCCAATAGGGCACGAGCATGCACACGGCGCTGCCTGCCGACAGCAGACCCGCCAGAAAGAGCAGCCCTTTCTTCTCTCCCGCGATCTCGAACAGGCGGGACAGACCTTCTTTTTTCTTAGTCTCGGTTTTCATATACGGAATTTTTACGGATTCTTCATTCGTCGCCGGCGAATTCCGGCAGGAGCTCCGGCCGGACCACGACCTCCCCCTCCGCCTCCGCCGCACCCTTTTCGGTCAGCCGGAAATCGCAGCACGAGGCTCCGTGGGCCAGCGTGCGGGTCCGTGTCAGCCGGATGCCGAGGACGTCGTACGCGACGTAATCGTTCACGCAGAAATAGGGGAAAAAGCGCTCGGCGCCGATGCGGGAACAGAGTTCGGCGACCGGGCAGCGGACGATGTCCATCCCGACATCGAACGCATCGTCCGCATTCGGCAACACGCAATCGAACAGCCAGTCCTCCGCAGAGGAGACATGCGAGGCGGAGGCGATGCGGCGCACATAGTCGGGCGAACACAGCATCTCGCGCATTTGCGGGATTTTCCCAGAAGGGATGCTCGACGACGCGAGTTTCCTCAGGACGCGCTGCGTTGCGGCGGAACATTCTGCCGGGCTCCAACCCCGGGCTGCCAATTCTTTCCATAGACCGATCTCCCAAGCTACGCCGATGATGTTTTTCACCCATGGCGATGTCGGCGGGACCTCCGGAATCACGGGGGCGATGCGCTGGAAATGCCCGACAGCCGCCTTCATCGCGGAGCCGATGGATTCGACCGGCATACGAGGCGCCAGCTCCTCCCTGAAAAGTTCTTCGAACCGTCCCAGCATCGGGAGATAGGGTTCGATCGTCGTCTCTTTCATCGTTCACGGGGAGCGGCCGCCGCGCCGCGGCAATTCGATTCGGCTTCATGCGCGGCCTCCGTCTGCCGAACGATGCGGTATCCCAGCATCGAACTGAACTTGTAGCACAGCCGTGTCATACGCCCCAATATCTGACCGAAGAAGAAACCCCAGCGCGGGCGGAAGAACTTCATGTAGTTGGCCTGTTCCAGAAGGCGCAGGCGGGGTTCCCATCGCTCCACCCGGCGACCGTCGCTCAGGCCGGAGCGGATTTGCGCCTCGTGTCCGCGGAGCGAATCGGGCTTCATGCCGTGGCGGCTCATCATCGTGCCGCAGACGTCGAACCACAGTTCGCCGCCCGCGAAACGCTCCGCCACACGGTGCAGGAACGTCTCGACCTGCTCTTGGTAGAAATACATCAGCACCCCTTCGACCACGAAGATGAAATGCGCGTCGGGATGCCGGAGGCGCAGGTCGTCCAGCCAGCCGGCATCCAGCAGGGAGGCCGCAATGTAGGGGTTGCCCGGCTGCTCCGGGAGCAGCTCGCGGCGCAGCGCGATGACCTCCGGCAGGTCCATGTCGTAGAATACGGCCTTCCCGTTGCCGATGCGCTGGAAACGGGTGTCCAGCCCGCAGCCCACGTTCACGACCACCGCATCGGCGTGCCTCTCGATGAAGCGGCTGACGGCACGGTCGAAATACCACCCGCGGACGACGCAGCCGACTTCGCTCAGCTTCGCTCCGTCGAAGCGGGAATAGTCGTACTCCAGACTCTCCGCAAGACGCTCCGCGGCCTCGTCGTTCAGGACGGGATGCCTGCGGCGGCTTTCTTTCGCTCTGTAATAGAGCGGGATGAGCAATGTCTCGGCGACGATGCTCTCGAATTGATGTTTCCGTTTCATTTTACAATGGAATTTATCAGTGAACAATATTCGGATTCGTTCATGAAAAAAGGAGGAAAAATCCGTAAAGATTTCCTCCTTTTCCGCTGTCCCCTCGCGGCGGCTTTTCCGGGTACGGGTTTGCTGTCGGTCATACCTTGATGATGGCCCTCCAACCTTGAATTTCGAACAGAATGTAATCGTGCAGGATGGATTCCATCTCCCCTCTGGGCACCGCGTGCATCAACAGCTCCTCGAAGAGCGTGAACATCCACACCGTGTGCAGGTGAATGATGAAATCGGACACGGACGTATTTATGTTCGGGTACTTCTTCTTCATGGCGGCGAACCATGCCTTGACCAGCCCGGTCGAACGGTCGGTGTAGCTCTCGCGGAAACGCTCCAGCGAAGAGCCTTGGGCGCGGAACAGCAGTATTTCCAGCAGATCACGATGCGTGTCGATGAGCGAAACGTATTCGTCGATGCAGGTCTTCAGGTATTTTTCGGAACGCATCGACATCACGTCCTCGCCGCGTATGCCGTGATGCTCCTGCAACATGGCCTCCATGGCGTGCAGAACGGGACGGACCACCTCACGGAACAGTTCGTCCTTGCCCGCGAAGTAGTTGTATATGTTCCCGACGCCTACGCCGACTGCTCCGGCGATCTCGCGCATGGAGGTCTTGGAATAGCCCTTCCGGCCGAACTGCTCGCCGGCGGCCGCCAGTATGCGGCGGCGTATGTCGTCTTTCAGCACTCGCATATGAAATAACGAACGACGTTCGGTTCGTCGTTTCGGCAAAGGTACATTATTCGGGACAGTCAGACAATCGTCATTTATAGGTATTTCGCCCCATGGCGAAAGGCGGGCGGAGCACGGCCGGTCGTCCGGACAGGTCCGAAAGCAGCCGTTCCGGACGTTCGGAAGCCGCCGCAAATGTGTGTCCGCGAGACGGGCGGGCGGAAAGACGGGGAATGTACGCCGCCTCCGTTCGCCCGGATCCGCAGCCGGCCGCCCGGCGGGCCGCATCCGTTCCGCAAGAGGGGCGGAACCCATGAACGGGCGGGGAGCTGCCGGCGGTCGCACGACCGGAACCGCACGCGGGAGAAGGGCCCGAGGCGGATGTTCCGCACGAAACGCAGTTGCGCACGATTCGGCCCCTCCCCTATTATACATAAGGTGTCCGTTCCGGCTTTGCGATCTTGCCGAGGCGGCGACGGCTGAAAATCCGTTGTCCGAGAATGCGCCGGGCCGTGTCGGGGCAGCCGGAAAGACGGCGGCGAAGCGACGCCCCCCCCGAAAAAAACGCCCGGAAACGGGGTCCTTGCGCCGACAAGGAAGCGAAGCATCCGTCGCCGTTCTCAGGAGAAGGCCGGCGGGCTCTCGGGCATGCCGGCCTCCGGTCGGCTTTGCGCTCCTCGGCGCCGATACGGCGAGGCCCGGAAAAAAGAAAAAACGCCGATCGGTCCGGGCGGGTCCTTCGACATCGGACGGCGTGCGGCACGCCGCCGCGCCGGGCGGGCCGGGTGGGTGGGGGCGGAATCGGCGGAGAAGGCCCGGGATTGCATCTTTTTTGTTATATTTGCCGTATGAAAAGAATCGGAATCCTCCTCGCGGCCTGCGCCGCGGCGCTCGGTGTGCGGGCGCAAGAGCCGGTGCTCCTCAGCCCCGATGCGAAGAGCATGAGTATGGGCGGCGTCGTAACGACCACCCTCGCGGCTTCGCACGCCATCTACAACAACGCCGCCGGCGCGGCCTTCTCGCCCATGAAGATGCAGCTTTCGACGACCTACTTCACGCAGAAGGAATACAACTACTATGCGGCCTCGGGCTCCTACAACTTCGACGCCCGCAACTATTTGCAGGCCGGATGGCGCCTGTTCCGGCGGGAGAAAGGCAACAGCGACATGATGGTCGACCTCGGATACGCACGCCGCATCGGCGAACGCTGGTCGGTGGGCCTCGTCGGGCGATACACCCACCTCAAGCGGCCCGGCGGGAACGACGACGGACTGGCGGCGGACCTCAGCGCGATGTACCTGCTGCCGCTCGAAAACATCGGGCACTACTCCACGCTCCGGGCCGGTGCGAAACTCGCGGGGCTGGGCGGATACTTCGGAGACAATGGCTGCGGGATGCCGGCGGAGTTCACGGCGGGCGCCGCATTCGACACCTTCATCACGGACGCCCACGAAATAACGGTGGCGGCCGATCTGGGGTATTGCTTCAACCCTTCGTCCGTGCGCGGATTCCAAGCCTCGGTCGGCGCGGAGTACAACCTCATGCAGCTCTTCCAGATCCGCGGCGGCTACCACTACGGCGAAAAGAGCGTCTGTCCGAGTTACGCTTCGGTGGGCGCCGGCGTGCGGTTTCTGCATCTGAGACTCGACTTCGCCTATCTCTTCGCCGAAAAGGGCACCTATCTGCGCAACACGTACAGCTTCAGTCTCGGCTTCGATTTCTGAGTTCGTCGAGCAGCCCCTCGCAGCCCTCTTCGAGCAGGTCGAGCACCAGCTCGAAACCTTCGTCTCCCCCGTAATAGGGATCGGGGACGCAAGTGCGGGCCGAGCGGCGGCAGAAATCGGTCATGCGGAAAATCTTCCCGGCACAGTCCCGCGAAGGGGCCAGACGGTGTACGTTCTCGTAGTTCGCGTCGTCCATCACCACGATCCGGTCGAAGGCATGGAAATCCTCGCGCCGGATCCGGCGCGCACGGTGCGTCAGATCGTATCCGCGCCGTGCCGCCGCCCGACGCATGCGCGGGTCGGGCAGTTCGCCCGCGTGGCCGGCATAGGTGCCGGCGGAGTCGGCCTCGATCCGGTCTTCCAATCCGCTTCGCGCGACCATATGCCGCAGGATGCCTTCCGCGGCCGGCGAACGGCAGATGTTGCCGAGGCAGACGAACAGAATCTTCGTTTTCATGCGGCAAAGGTACGAATAAATCGGCAACGGATGCGAATCGGTTCGGATTTTCGCCGGGCGGACGGCCCCGAAGCGAAGGCCGAAGCCGGGAACGAACCGGGAACGGAAGCGGGATGCATTTGCGTCTTCGTACGTCTCGGTCCGCCGAAAGGTGCCCGAAAAGCGGCCGAAAGCCGGAATACTCCCGGCCCGATGCCCGAAACGGCCGGCCGCGGGTCCGGGACGAACAGGGCGGCCGACGGGTCGCTTCGCGCCGAGCCGCGGCAGCACGAAAGGCATACCCTTCCCGTGCGGAAATCCGCGCCGCCGCCCGTTCGGTCTGCCGCCCGGCAGCGCCCGCACCCCTTACGCCCTGCGGGGGGGGGCTTTGCGGGCTTCCCCGGGGCTTTCCGCGTCGCGCAGCATGCGGATTTTCCGTCCTGCAATGGAAGCCGCTCGACCGCCTCTTTCCGTTCGTTCCGCGCTGCCGGGGTTTTCACGTATGTGCGAATTGGAGCTGTCTAACAAGTCTGATTTCAACGATTTTACCCCTGCCGGAATGAATTCCGACAGGGGTGATTTCCGATTTTCGGGACTTGTTAGACAGCCCCTCTATGTTTCGTGCGGAGCCGTTTCCGAACAGGCGAACATCCGCAAGGGGCGGGCGTACCGCATGATTCGGGCGAAAGCGGCGGGCTGCGCCCGTGCGAACTTCGCGCTTCGGGCGAACGGGACGCATCGGGACGGGGAGGGGGCTTCCGGAGAGCTGTACGGTCGCAGCTGCGGCGCCCGGGGGCGTCTGACCTCCGGGGCTGTGCGGCGCGGGCGGTTCGTTGCCGGAGCCGGAATGCCCCCCCCCGCCGCACGGGGCGGCGACATGCCGGGGCGTGCCGAAAATCCGTCGGACGGGCGAAAGAGGGCCGCGGGGCGCATCTGCGGACACCGCAATCCCGCACGGGCGATCGGAAAGGCGGTGCCCCCGGATGAATTTTCCGACATCCGGAGAAGGCGGGAGAGAAGACGATGCGTCCCGGCAAAGCCGACCGGACAAGCTCCGCGCGGGCGGTTCGTTGCCGGAGCCGGAATGCCCCCCGCCGCACGGGGCGGCGACATGCCGGGGCGTGCCGAAAGTCCGTCGGACGGGCGAAAGAGGGCCGCGGGGCGGGAGCATTCCGCTGCGGACCGCATCTGCGGACACCGCAATCCCGCACGGGCGATCGGAAAGGCGGTGCCCCCGGATGAATTTTCCGACATCCGGAGAAGGCGGGAGAGAAGACGATGCGTCCC
>ERZ1643251.1492-NODE-1492-length-26436-cov-33.036731_pt1 | contig 26436 bp, 33 predicted proteins | sample MGYA00579261_ERZ1643251 | MGnify/ENA primary metagenome ERZ1643251 (study PRJEB29033, sample SAMEA4952267) | chicken gut metagenome | biome: Broiler Chicken; feature: Gastrointestinal Tract; material: Caecum | place: Ireland | collected 2018 | study: Broiler... | reverse complement strand
TGGGATTAGGTTTCGTTTTAAAAGTATTTAAAAAGTAATACAAATTACAATTTAGGAGTGAGATTTAATGAATAAGAAAATATTAGAAATTAAAAATTTGACGAAATATTATGGAAAAGTTCTAGGAGTAAAAGATTTATCGCTTACTCTTTATGAGGGAGAAGTATTTGGCTTTATTGGACCAAATGGAGCAGGAAAATCAACAACAATTAGGTCAATTATGAATCTCATTAATAAAACAGAAGGTTGTGTTTTACTAAATGGAAAAGAATTAAACAAAGATAATATTGCCTTAAAAGAATTAATCGGCTATTTACCAAGTGAAATTCATTTATACGAAGATTTGTCTGTGAAAGAAATGTTAGATTATCATGAATCATTTTATAAAAAGAATTGTCATAAAAGGAGAAAAGAATTAGTTAAAAAACTAAAACTAGATGAGTCTAAAAAAATAGAAGAATTATCTTTGGGTAATTCAAAAAAATTAGGCATCGTTCTAGCATTTATGCACGAACCAAAATTACTTATATTAGATGAACCGACAAGTGGATTAGATCCAATTATGCAACAAATATTTTATGATTTATTGAAAGAAGAAAAAGATAAGGGAACGACAATTTTTTACTCAACACATATATTAAGTGAAATTTCTAAAGTTTGTGATCGTGTTGGAATTATAAAAGATGGTCATCTAATAACTGTGGAAACAATGGAAGAAATGCAAAAGAAAAATTTAACATTTGTTACACTAGAATCAAATGAAATAACAAAAATTGTGGATGATTTAAAGTTAGATATTCACCCAAAAAAAGAAAATACAATCAGGTTTAAAAATGGATTATCTTCTGATAAACTTATAAAATCACTTGCTAAATATAAAATAGATAAAATATTAATAGAAGAAGCAACCTTGGAAGATGTATTCTTACATTACTATAAGTAGGAGGTAGATTATGTTTAAAAGAGAAATGAAAGTTAATTTTAAAAGTTTTCTAATATGGTTATTGTTATTAATTGGAATTTTTACAATATCATTTTCAATTTATCCATCCATTATAAATAGTGATAATATAAAAATGATGGATGAAATGATGGAAATGTTTCCAGCAGAAGTATTAAAAGCCCTTAATATGGATATTTCATCCATTGATAGTGTATTTGGCTGGTTGAAGTCAGAGGGCTTTGTGTTTGCATTATTGCTAATAGGATGTTATTCTGGAATTCTTGGATCTAACATCTTATTAAAAGAAGAAAGTGATAAAACAATTGAATACTTAAATAGTTTACCTATTAAACGAAGTACCATAGTATTAAATAAAGTTTTATGTGGATTATTGTATATAGTTTTAATGGTTGGAATTCTTGGAATATTTAATTATATAGGACTTTCTTTAAGTGGAGAATTTGATAAGAATTTATATATTTTACTTAGCATTACACCAATATTTTCTTCGGTAGTAATATACTTTGGATGTATGTTTTTATCAACTTTCACACATAAAACAAAAAAGATGCTAGGTATCAGTCTAGGGATAGTTTTAATCAGTTATGTATTACAAGTATTATCTTCTCTTGCAGAAACAACAGAATTTCTTAAATATTTCTCTGCTTTTACTCTTGCTGATATAAGAAATGTAATAATGGATATTTCTATAAATCCTTTGTTGATATTAATAAGTATTGGTTTATCTGTAATGTTTTTAGGATTAACTATAATTCGTTATAATAAAAAAGAATTGGTATAATTGTTAGATAAATTACAATTTATGGAGGTGTTTATGATTAGATCGAATATTAAAAAGCAATTTTCTTGTGATAGAAATAAGTTGTGGAATATTATTACAGATAACTTTAATTATGCTTGGCGAAGTGATTTGTCAAAAATAGTTATTGTTGATGAGAAACATTTTATAGAATATACTAAAAATAATTTTCCTACTTATTTTACTATAACATCAAAAGAAAAGTTGAAAGAATATAAATTTGATTTAGAAAATAATAATTTAAAAGGAAAATGGATTGGTATTTTCCGTGAACTCCCAAATGGTAACATTGAATTAGATTTTACTGAGGAAATAGAAGTAAATAGTTTGATTATGAAACTATTAGCAAAACTATATTTAAAAAGTCAACAAAAAAGATATATGAAAGATTTAGAAAAAGAGTTAAATAAGTAAATTACAAGTTAATAAAATGAATAGGGAACAATTATTATCTAATATAGATAAAGCCATTGAATAAATTGATGTTGCTTATTTTGAAAATGAAGTTAACTATCAGTACCAAGTTATTAGATTATATAAATAATTTATATAAATGTTATGTTTAAGGGACACATTTCCAGTTCTAAATGGTAGATATAAGGGCATTAAGATATTATAATTGTATTAGATATTTAAAGAGCTTTTTATATCTAAAATTGAAAGGAATGATAAAATTGAAATTTAACGAAAAATTGATTAAATTAAGAAAAGCATCTGGTCTTTCACAAGAAGAACTGGGAGATAAATTAAATGTAGCCAGACAAACAATTAGTAAATGGGAATTAGGAGAAACTACACCAGAAATGGATAAGTTAGGAGAATTATCTAATCTTTTTGAAATAAGTATAGATGAATTAGTAAAGGATAATGCAATACCTAATACTATTATAAAGGAAATAGATCAGCGAAAAGTAGAATCGTTGTATAAAGATTCACAAAATGTGAAAAGTGTAATAAAAACTTATTTGATAATGGGTTTTGGAATATTAATGTTTTTTGGAATCATTGTAATTTATTGTTTGTTTTTTGTTGAATAAGATGTTTTAAAGCAGATCTAATATTATTTTAGATTTGCTTTTTTACTTACAAAAGTGTAATTTTTGTTTTTGGATATTATTGATATAATTAATAACGAAGGAGGAAATTACATGGAAATTTTAAAATTAGAAAACGTGAAAAAATATTATGGTTCGGAAAATAATATAACAAAAGCCGTTAATGATTTATCATTAAAAGTAAATGAAGGAGAGTTTGTCGCCATTATGGGTGCAAGTGGATCAGGAAAAACAACTCTTTTAAATTGTATATCTACAATAGATGAGGTAACAAGTGGACATATTTATGTTGGAGGCGAAGATATAACAGAATTAAAAGAAAAAGAACTTGCAAAATTTAGAAGAGAAAATTTGGGATTTATTTTTCAGGATTTTAATTTATTAAATACGTTAACTATTTCAGAAAATATTTCTCTTGCTTTAATTATTAATAAGGATGATCCAAATGAAGTAGATAAAAAAGTAAAAGATATTGCAAGTAAATTAGGTATATCGGAGATACTAAATAAATATCCTTATGAGGTATCAGGAGGACAAAAACAAAGATGTGCTTGTGCCAGAGCATTAATTAATAAGCCAAAATTAATTTTAGCAGATGAGCCAACAGGAGCATTAGATTCTAAAAGCAGTAGAATGTTATTAGAAACAATGGAAGAGATGAATAAAAAATTAAATGCTACTATTTTAATGGTTACACATGATTCATTTAGTGCAAGTTTTTGTGAAAGAGTATTGTTCTTAAAAGATGGAAAGATATTTAATGAAATAAGAAGAGGCGAAAAATCAAGAAAAGAGTTCTTTAATGAAATATTAGATGTATTAACACTATTAGGTGGAGATGTAAGCAATGTTAAGTAAATTAGCCATTCGTAATGTTAAAAGAAGTTTAAAAGATTATATTATTTATATAGTAACAGTAGTAATGGCTTTCTCTTTGATTTTTGCTTTTAACTTTGTATCATTTTCAAAAGAGATCACAGAACTTTCAGCAACAATGGATAATTTAAAGTATGCAGTTATATTTGTTAGTATAATAATTGTCTTTGTAATTGCATGGCTTATCAATTATACAATGCGTTTTATGTTTGAAAAACGTAGTAAAGAGTTTGGTACTTATATGATTTTAGGTATAGAGAAAAAGCAAATTAATCGTTTGTTTCTTTTAGAAAATCTTATTTTAGGAATTATAGCATTTATTATATCTTTCTTTATAGGAATTATTTTTGGAAATATCTTTTCTGCCATAGTAATGAATCTGTTTGAAATGCCTTATCAAATATCATTAAAAATTTCTCTAACTCCTATATTACTTTCTGTATTATATTTTGTTTTAATTTATACTTTTACTTTATTTAGAAGTAGTCATAGAATGAAGAAAATGAAAATTCATGATTTACTTTATTTAGAAAAGAAAAATGAAGAAAAAATATGGAAAAAGAAAAAATATAGAAATGTTTTGTTTATAATATTTGTTATTATGGGAGCGACTGGATTATATTTATGTGATTATTTCTTTAAAATAATGGAACCCCACATGATGTTATATTTACTTGTGGCAATTATTTTATTGATAATTAGTATATATGGGATCACATTTACACTTGGAGATTTTATTTTAGCTTTTATAAGTAAGAGAAAGAAAATAAAATATAGTAAAGATAATTTGTTTGTTGTAAAAAACTTTGAAGCAAAATCTAAAACAATAGGTATGGCACTAGGAACATTATCTTTATTAATTACCTTAAATCTAATTTGTATGAATATGTCATTTGTTATGAAAGATGCGTATGAGAACAATATAGAGCAACAAGCACCTTATGATATTTTAGTTGAAGGAATGTATAGTGAAGTAGATGAAAGTTGGACTGGAATCGGTGATAATAGAGAAAAAGCATGGGAGTATATAGATTATATCCATCAAAATTATGATATTACTGATGAACTACATTATCAAATATTAACTCTTAAATCCCACCAAGTATCAAAGTACATTGATGATATTGGAGATAATGGTCTATATGATTATGATTCATACTTAAAAGTTTCTGATTATAATAAGTTATTAGAAATGCTTGGAGTAGATACTATTGAATTAAAAGATGATGAGTATTTTGTTACTGGCGATAAAACAGTTGAGGAGTATTTAGAAAAAATAGAAAAATCAAATGAAAAAATTACTATTAATGGTAAAGAATTATCATTAAAAGATACAACTATAAAAAATTTTAGATTAGGATGGTCAACAGGTAATAGTTTCATTATTGTTATCCCAGATGATGTTGCTAAAAATATGCAAGTGGTAACAGAACTCTATGTTTTTAATACTAAAAATGAAACAACAGAAGAAGATAACATGAAATTAGAAGAGATAGGTTATTATGAGTTCCCAGATGGTGATTACATTGCTAAATACTTCCCACTTACTGTTAGAGGATATATGAAGGCAATGAATAAATCTGCTATGACAATATTTTCATTTTCGCTTCTTTATATTAGTTTCATATTTATAACAGTAGTTGGTACGATTTTATCTATCCAAACATTAAGTGATTCTAATAAAAATAAATATCAATATAAATTGTTAGAAAAATTGGGAGTTGAAAAAAATCAAATTCATAAAACTATTAGAAAACAAATTACTGCTAATTTCTTGTTCCCAATAATTTATCCAATTATCATTGCCATAATAACTGCATTTTCAATAAATAGATTATTTTATGCAGTAACTAGTGCATCAATGAATTATTTGGTAACAATATTTATAACAATAGGTATATTCTTAGTTATTTATGGAATTTATTATATAGCAACTTATATTACATTCAAAAACAATATTGAAGATGAAAGCTCTAGGTAATGAGCTTTTTTCTTTTAAAATAATAAGGTATAATATTAAAGGATGTTGATTATGAAAGGAGTTTGTTTATGGCAATTTTAATCATAGAAGATGATGAAAGAATTAGAAGTGAATTAAAAGAACTATTAGAAACTCACTCTTATAAAGTTTTGCTGGTAGATGATTTTACTAAAGATATAGTAAAAGAAATAAAAAATATAGATAAATCTTTAATTTTATTAGACGTGAATTTACCTAATGATAATGGTTATGATATTTGCAGGAAAATTAAAAAAGAAGAAAATGTACCCATAATATTTGTTACTAGTATGACAAGTGATGAAGATGAGTTAAAAAGTCTCTTATCTGGTGGAGATGATTACATTACAAAACCATATAACAAAGATATATTACTAGAAAAAATCAAAAGGACATTAAAAATGCAAGATCCTATTAGATATAAAGAAATAAAAGTAAAAGATGTTACTTTGGATTTACATTTATCTATTATAAAAAACGGAGATAAGCAAACTGAATTAACAAGAAATGAATTTCATATTTTATACTATTTCTTTTTAAATCCTGATAAAATTGTTTCAAAAGAGGAATTGCTTGATTATCTTTGGAACGAAAAATATTATTTAGATGATAATATTTTAAATGTTAATTTGAATAGATTAAGAAAAAAATTAGAAGAAATTGATAAGCCTAATTTTATTCAAAATATAAGAGGGAAGGGATATAAGATATGATGAAATACCTAGAAGAAAAAATTGGACTTATTTTACTTTATATTCTTTTCATCTTTATTCAATTTGCATTTGGATATTTACTTGGTTTTGATATTTCTGTTATGTTATCGCTATTTATATTTTGCACGTTATTATTGGTTTCATATCTTATTATTAGTTATAGAAAACTAATAAAACAAGTCCAAAAGATTAGAACATTGACAGATAATTTAGAAGAAAAATATTTGATTGCTGAAGTTTTAACAAAACCTAAAGATATAAAAAGTAGTGCATATTATTATGCTTTGAAAAAAGCAACAAAATCCATGAATGATGAAATATCTAAACTGGAACATAAATATGGGGATTATAGAGAATATATAGAAAGTTTTGTTCATGAAGTAAAAACTCCTATTTCTGCATTACTATTATATTGTGATAATCATAAAGATACTGAACTAAAAAGAGAAGTACAAAAAATAGATAATCTAGTGGAGCAGGTACTTTATTATGCAAGAAGTGAAAATCCAGAAAAAGATTATTTTATTAAAAGTATTAAATTATCAGACATAATTCATCAAGTTTTAATGCAAAATAAAGACTATTTTTTAAAACATAAAATATCTATTGAAACAAATAATTTAGACATAGATGTAGCAACAGATGAAAAATGGATTATTTTTGTAATTAATCAAATCGTAAATAATTCTATTAAATATATGGAAAAAGATAAAAAAGTAATTACTTTTGATGCAAGAGAAGATAAAAATAAAGTTATATTAGAAATATTAGATAATGGCTGTGGAATTAAAGAAAGTGATTTAATAAGAGTATTTGAAAAAGGATTTACTGGTAGTGATAGAAAGAAAAGTAGATCAACAGGAATGGGTTTATATTTATCTAAAAAGATTTGTAATAAACTTGGACTTGAAATAAAAATGGAATCTAAATACAAAGAATGGACAAAAATTATTGTTGAATTTCCGAAAAGTAATTTTAATAAAATGGATTAAACTGCTAATTATAGTAGTTTTTTCTTTTTTAAAATTAAATGGTATTGACAAACTGTTATAAAGTGTTATAATTAGAACATAACAGATGTAACAGGAGGTGTATGATGAATATCATTATAACGAACAGTAGTGGTATTCCAATATTTGAACAAATAGAGAATGCCATAAAAGAAGCAATTTTTTCTAACGAACTTAAAGAAGGAGAAATGTTACCATCTGTAAGAAGTTTAGCCAATGATTTGAAAATAAGTTTTTTGACTGTTAAACGTGCTTATGATGAATTAGAAAAAGCAGGTTTTATTAAAACAGTGCAAGGAAAAGGAAGCTATGTATCACCTAAAAATTTGGATTTAATCAAAGAAGAGAAATTAAAAGAAGTTCAGGATTATATAGAAAAGATTTATGAAGTATCTAAACTTTCTAATATTTCTAAAGAGGAAATTAGTGAATTATTTAAAATGATTTTTGAGGAGGAATTGTAGATGAATAATATTGAAATTAAAAATGTTACTAAAAAGTATGATGGATTTTTATTAGACAAAATAAGTTTTGATGTTCCAGCTGGCTCTATTGTAGGTTTAATTGGGGAAAACGGTGCTGGTAAAACGACAACAATTAAGTCAATATTAAATATTATAAAATCAGAAGGTACTGTAAAAATATTTAATAAAGATATTAATCAAAATGAAAAAGAAATAAAACAAAATATTGGTGTAGTATTAGATGATAGTTTCTTATCTACTTATCTAACACCTAAATATATAAATTCAGTTATGAAAGAGTTTTATAAAAACTGGGATGAAGAAAAATACAATAAATTGTTAAAGCAATTTGGTTTACCAAGTGACAAATTAATTAAAGATTTTTCAAGCGGTATGAAGATGAAATTAAAAATTGCAACAGCTATTTCACATAATCCAAAACTTTTAATACTAGATGAGCCTACAAGTGGATTAGATCCTGTTGTTAGAAATGAAATACTTGATATATTTAGAAAATATATTGAAGAAGATGAAACAAGATCAATTTTATTATCTTCACACATCACTACTGATTTAGAACATATTTCTGATTATATAATTTTTATTGATAGAGGTAAAACAATTTTAAATGTTCCAACAAATGAATTGTTAGAAAATTATGGTATTATTAAATGTAGTAAAGAAGAGTTTGCAAAGATTTCTGAAGATGATTATATCAGTTATAGAAAAAGTAAATATCAATATGAGGTACTTACATCGGATAAGAATAAGATTAAAAAGAAATATAATATTAGTTCAATAGATAAGCCATCTATTGAAGATATAATGTTATTTTATATAAGAGGAGAAAGATAGTTATGATAAAAGGATTATTAAAAAAGGACTTATACAATTTAGCAAGTTATAAAACCACATTAATTATTGTTGTATTGTTTTGTGGTATTGCGATAATCGGTACTGATGCAATATACTGGGGTTCAGTAGTGATTGGAATTATAGTTGGTATGATTTCTTTATCAACATTTAGCTATGATGAAATGTCAAAATCTAATAAATATATTTTAACTTTACCAGTTACTAGAAAAGAAATTGTTTTAGAAAAATATGTTTTGGCTATTGGAGCAACTATCTTAGGTGGGATACTTGGGTTTATAGTAACATTATTAGTTGGTAATGTTATGAATTATTTAAGATCAGATAATTTGATAGATATAAACATTGAAACATTACTTGCTACATCTGTTGGAGGAATGTTTGGCATTTCTTTAATTCAGTCAATTCAAATTCCTAGTATCTTTAAATGGGGTGCTGAAAAAGGTAGAATACAAATGTTTATAGTATTATTTGTTCTAGTTATAATTGGAGCAATTGCAGGATTTCTTTTAAAGCAAGCAGGATTAAGTGTAGATATTGAAAAGTTAGAAAATATATTAAATAATTTCGGCTTAGTTGCACTTATTTTGCTATCATGTTTAATGTATTTTATAAGTTATAAAATTTCTTATAAGATATATAAAAATAAAGAAGAGTAATGAAGACTCGGTTATTTAATTTCCGAGTCTTTTGTTTTGCCACAAAGCCAATCAATAGATACTTTATAATGTTTCGCAAATTCAATTAAAGCATAGGTATGAATATACATTTTACCTAATTCACATTTAGAGTAGTTTGATTGATCTACATTGATGATATTTGCAACCTTTTCTTGAGTATGCTTATTTTTAGTTCTTGTTTCCTTTAAATTATTACCTAAAACACTTTTATCAATTTTATCATTGATAACATCATATTTTTTGGTATTAGTAAGCCCACAAATATAATCTAAACTCACACCATAATAATTGCAAAAATCATTTAGTTTTGGGAGAATAATAGCATCAAGCCCATTTTCCCATCCAGCATAAGTTGATCTACTTACACCTAAAATACCAGCAAGTTCTTTCTGTGTATTCCCAAAGTAAGTTCTTATGTCTTTCATTCTTTCATATATCATATAACGACACCTCTAATATAATTTTCCCATTTAAAATAGAAATATTTAAAAAGTGTCGGTGTATTACCTAAAAACGTGATATAATAAGAACAGAAAGGAAGGATATAGTGTATTATTTAGATTTTAAAGATTACGTTCGAATTGTATTAAAATCCTTACTTGCATCATTAATAATAGTTCCAATTTTTCTTGGAATTTGTTTCTTAATAAAAACTAATATAGATTTTTCTTATTTTGTTTGTGATTCCTGTGATATTCCGAGAGATTTAGCAATATCAGTTATGAGTATGGGGTTTGCTAATAATATGATATTTTTATTAAGCGTTTTTGAGTTTGGAGTTATTTATTACTTATTTAATAAAATAAAAAACTCCAAACTCTATACTATTGTTTGGGAATTTATGACAAATTTATGAAATGGGTTATAAATATCATATTTATGTGGTACAATTATTTACATAAGTCCAAATTAGTATTTGTGTAGTGAAAAGAGGATTTAGTATGCTAGAAGAAAAAAGAAAAAATATATTCAACTTGATGAAAGAATTACAAGATAAGCAACATAAGGAATTACACGAAGTAATATCAAAAATAGATAATGAAGTTAATTCAGATGATTTTTCACAAAATCATAGTAATAGGGATTTGAAAGATGTTTATATATTTAAAGATGATATTAATAAAGGTAATATCTCCTTTGGGTTATACTTAATAAATTATGAACACACCGATCCTATTGCTTTAGATAAAGATTATCAGCCATTACCTTTAAATAAGAGATTATTATTTGAGTATGGTGCAGTTGTATCATTCCCAGTTGGTAATTATGATTTAGATATTTCTGGAGTATTTGGTGGTATTGAGGAAGATAAAGAAACTGCAATAAATAAATACAATCAATTAAGACAATATATAAATATGATGTCTGAAGAAAAACTTTTAGATGCTATTGAAAAAAACATTTTAAAAGAGTTAAATTGTTAAAAAAGTGGTTATTTTAAAAGCGACATAAAAAAAGCATAAAACGACATGAAATAGACATGAAATAAACTTGACTCCATCTTGTCAAGTGGTATAATAATGTAAAATAAACAAATTATGCAAAGAGAGAGATTATTTCTTTGTTTTTTGTTTGGTTTTTTTATAAAAACTATTGACACTTATTTCTAAAACCGTTAGAATATAAGGCAATTTATTTGTTGATGTAATGGCAGATGCTATTATTAATAAAATTTAGAGTTGTTAGGGTAGAAAAAGCAGTATCATTTCTATTTTGAGAACAGTTACTGACTTTTTCGCCCCTTTTTTATGAAATGAGGTTATAAGATGATTTCTAGTAAAAAAGGATGTTCTTCAGCAGGCTGTTTAAGTGTAAATAGTTGCTATAATAATGCGAGTATTTTTAAAGTCTCTAAAAATAACGTATTAAGAATTATAAAGAGAGAAAGTTAAGGGCTTTTGCCCCTCTAATTTTCTCTCTTTTATTTTATATTGAAAGGGTGGTTACTTTGAATACAAATTATGAACAATGTTACGAAGAAGAATATGCAGACAATTTTACATTAACAAAAGAAGAAATGGTAGGCTATGATATACTAGCGACTTATGAAAAAGTTATAGAAAAGTTAAGAGAACTAAAAATAGCTAGAAATAAGTTTATTAATGGCTATCATGTTAGATTAACTGCTAATTATAGACCAAGATTAGAACAATTCTCTAATAATGTTTCTGACCCTGTTGGTAAAGCAGTTGAATATAAACTTGATAGTGAGCAAGCCTATAATGAGTTTAATATTCAACTTAACAAATTATACTCTATAATGTCTAAAGAGGAAAATGCATATATTAATGATTGCTTATTATGTGGTAAATCAGAGGCATCATTAAGGACTAAATTTGATTTAGGCAGAGAAGCATTTAATACTATTAAGAATAGTGCAATTATTAGATTTGGTATCGTATTTAATATAATTGTTTATAAATAATAAATTGAAAAGTAACCGTAGGAGCCTTTTTGGACTCTTTTTTTTGCATTAATTTTATGAGTTTATAGGGATCTCATTGTCAAAAAACTAACTTTGAAAGGAGTGATGAAAATGCACATTTTCAATAAACGACAGAAAATACCGTAATTTTTAGAAAAAATCAAAAAAACTCTTGCAAAATTTCTTTTTTAGAGTGATAAATAGAATATGTTATATCCGTTGTCAAAGTGCATTAAAAGGCAATATAACGATTTTGGAGTTAGGAGTTGAATAATTATATGACCACTAAAAGAAAGATGCTTAAAAGAGTTATTTTGGTAATTATAGTATCATTATTTCTTTTTGGTACTGTAATAGGTATAGGTATTATAAATAATAGAGATGTTTCAAAAGAACAATCATCAAAAACACGATTAAATTCTGATTTAAAAACAGAAAGTATAACCGAAGAAAAAGAAGAAGATGATAATGAAGAAAAACTTGAAACTGAAAATAAAGAAGAACAAATAGAAGAAAAACCAAAGGAAGAAATGCCACAAAGTGAGGCTAATACAAATGAAACATATACAACTCCTAAAAATGATACTAACACTAATAACCAGCAAACAACAACACCAACTCCACCACAAACGATAACTCCACCAGTAGTAGAAGAACCTAGTTGCACACCTAAAAAATTTTATACAGTTTTTAGAGCAGACTTTGATTCTATGGCAGAATGTAATAGAGTTGGAGAACTTTATAAAAAAGAATACGGGTATTACGGATATTTTTGCGATTATACTACTGATGACTGTGGTGTTATGTACTATATGTTGACAATGTTTGATGGAAATAATAACTATATTGCTTATCCAGATATTCCCAAGCCTTGATAGGCTTTTTTCTTTTGGTAAAAATAGGAGGAATTTATGAAGAAGATAAAAAATAAGATAATTAATGGTTTGATGTTATTGTTGATTGGAATTTCATGTGTGCCAACAGTAAATGCATCAACATATAATGAAACTTTTAATGATAAATCTCAATGGATAAGTGGAGATTATATCTTAAAGGTAAAAGGAAGTACAAGAAAATACCAACAGATGACAGTAATTACTAGAAATTCCGATGGAAGTTTCGTTTACTGTATTGAACCTGGTACTCCAGTTTCAGATGGAGCTGTTTATCCAGGACAAGATTTTGACCAATCCTATGTAGGACAGATGACACAAGAGCAATGGAGAAGAATTACTTTGCTTGCATATTATGGTTACGGATATGGAAACCATACTGACATACATTGGTATACAGTAACTCAATATTTAATATGGCAAACAGTACCTCATGGTTATGACATTTATTTTACTGATTCACTTAATGGAAATCGAATTACTAAATACACAAATGAAATTAATGAGTTAAATCGTTTGGTAGAAGAACATAATATTAGCCCTAATATAACTAATGATACTATTGATATGGTTATTGGAGATACAGTAGAATTAACTGATTCTAACAATGTATTAAATAAGTTTGAAGTTGTTGATACTGATAATGTTAGTGCTTCTATTAGTGGAAACACATTAAGTATCACTGCAAATGATGTTGGCGATGGTAGTGTTACTATCAGTAAAAGAGATAAAAATTACTCACATCCTGCGATTATTTATTATCATCCTACATCACAAGATTTAATGATGAGAGGAGCTTACGATCCGATTGATGTAAATTTAAAAATTGAAATCGTAGGTGGTAAGGTATCAGTAAAAAAAGTTGACATGGATACTGGCTTGGGCATTGCTCAAGGAGATGCAACTTTAGATGGTGCAGTATATGGTATTTATGATTTAGAAGGAAATAGAGTAGGCGAAGTTATTTCAAAAGGTGGAGAATATGTAACAAGTGATTATTTGCCATCTTTAGGTACGTTTTTTCTAAAAGAAGAAAAATCCTCAACTGGATACGAACTTAACGAAACCAAGTATTTTTTTAATATTACGAAAGATGACTTGTATCCAGAGGTAGATGTTACAGAGAAAGTTATTGAACGTGATTTAAAAATATTTAAAGTTTATGCTAGTGATGAAACAGGATTCTTAACTGGTGAGCCTAATGTAACTTTTGATATATATTTAAAGTCAACTGGCGAAAAAGTAACAAGTATTACTACTGATGAAAACGGTTATGCAACAGCAACTTTACCATACGGAACTTATACAGTTAGGCAAGTAAGTTCAACTGAAGATCATGAAATGGTAGAAGATTTTGAAATAGTCGTAAATGAATATTCAGAAGATCCAATTTACAAGTTGCTTGCAAATGCAGAAATTACTGCTAGATTAAAAGTTATAAAAATTGATTCAGAAACTGGAAATACTATTCCAGTAGCAGGAATTAAATTTAAAATTTTTGATGTTGAAAATAACGAATATGTATGTCAAGTTACAGACAAAGAACAATGTGTTTTTGAAACTAATGATGAGGGGATTTTACTTACACCATTACCATTAGAAAGTGGAACTTATCGTTTAGAAGAACAAGATCAAAAGTTAGATGGTTATTTATGGAATGAAGAAGCCTTAACATTTGCTATTGGAGATGATTCTACTTTAATTAATGATGATGTATTTGGTGCTATTGTTGAAGTGGAATTTGAAAATACTCAAGTTAAAGGAAAAGTAGAAATCAATAAAACTGGAGAAGAACTTATCATTGAGGATGACTCTTATCATTATGAAAAAATTAAACTTGAAGGAGCAGAATTTGAACTTCGTGCAAATGAAGATATAATTGTTGGAGGAAAAACTTATTATAAGAAAGGCGAATTAGTTACTATTTTAGTTACTGACAAAGATGGTTATGCAAGTATAGATAACTTACCTTTAGGAAAATATACACTAAAGGAAATCAAGTCTGCTAATAACAATGTTCTTGATCCAAATACATACGAGTTTGAACTTGTTTATGAAGATCAATATACTGAAGTGGTATATAAAACATTTACTCTTGATAATAAGTATCCAAAAGGCGAACTTGAATTTACCAAAACTGATTTAGTAACTGGAGATCCACTACCTGATACGAAAATTGAAATCTTTACAGAAAATGGAGTTAAAGTTTTTGAGGGAAGAACTGATGAGAATGGAAAAATCATTATTACTGATTTACCAGTTGGCAAATACTTTATTTTAGAATCAGATGCACCAGATGGGTATATTTTAAACGAGGAGAAAATGTGGTTTTCTATTACTGAAAACGGAGAAATTGTTAAAGCAGATATGACTAATGAAAAGATTGTTGAAGTTCCTAATACATTACAAGAAAAAGACATTCTTATTGAAATTATTTCAGCAACACTTTTATTATCAGGTATAGGAATTATTATTTATGCTAAAAAGAAAAGCAAAAATAGAAAATAAGCACTTGTTGATTATAATAAGTGCTTTTCTTATTCTTGGTAGTATTTTTTTGCTTGTCTATAAATACTATGGTTTATATGAAAATCACAAGCAAGAAGAAAAAAGTATCGAAATATTTTTTCAAGAAATACCACAAATAGAACAAGAAACAACTGAAGAGCAAGTTGAAGAAGAAAGTAAAAAGGAAAGTGTTATAAACTATATAGCAGTTTTAGAAATCCCAAAAATCAGTTTAAAACGAGGTTTAGTTGATAAAAACAGTAAATATAATGATGTTGATATAAATATATATACCTTAAAAGAATCAATATTTCCAAATGAACAAACTAATAGTCATGTTATTTTAGCATCTCACTCTGGTAGTGGTTATCATTCTTATTTTAGAAAATTAAATAATTTAGAAATGAAAGATAAAGTTTATTTATATTATGAAAACATTAAATATATTTACGAGATAACTGATAGATATGAGGTTGAAAAAACTGGAACTGTAAGTTTAAGGCAAACAACTGGCTCTGATATTACTTTAATTACTTGTATTAGTGGTACAAATAAACAAGTTGTCTTTGTTGGCAAACTAATAGAAAAGGAGAATTATTAATATGGAATTTGAAAATAGTGGAATGGGTAGATGTGTTGTTTTAAAAGAAAGCAATACCCAATATACATTAGTCTATGCTATTCAAAGTAAACAATTCATTGTTGTTTCTGATTTAGATAAAGAAACAGGTAGTTGGTTACATGGTCATTACTTTGGACATGATTTAGATAGTGCTTTATCTAGCTTTAACAAGGAAACAGAAAAAGTACAAGATGACTTGGAAAGGTAGGAAAATCAAATGGAAAAAGTTGCAGTATATGCTAGTTTTAAAGACCAAAGTAGAAAGTCGATTGATTTTTTTCTAAACCGAGTAGCCGATTGGTGTCTTATGAAAAATTACGATTATACTCTTTACTTTGATAAAGTAAAAAATAGGTTAGATTTAGATAGAAAAGAATTAAATGACTTAAAAGAAGATATTGAAAATGGAGAATACTCCAAAGTGATAATTAAAGATATAACACAATTATCAAGAAATACAGTTCATAATATGGAATTTTTGCAATTTTTAGAAGATAATGACTGCAAAATAGAAAGCATGGATGGAACTGATTTAACTTTATATAAAAAATATATGAAAGATTTAATAAAATGAAGGAGGAAAAAGAAAGATGAATAATGAAAAAGAAAGAGAAGTAAGAAACTCTAAAAATAGTTTTGAATTAGAAGGGAATGTTGCTAATATAAATAACATTTATACCAATCAAAATGGTAAGAAAATGTTAAGATTCGATTTAGCACAAAATAATAATGGTAATACTCAATATGTCCCTATTGTTTTAAGGGGAGAATTAGTAAATACTTATGGTATTGAAATCCAAAAAGGAGACTGGATCTCTGTTAAAGGTAGAATATCTACTTATACTAAAGATGTTGAAAAAGATGGAAAAACATATAAAGATAAAGCAATAGATATTTTAGGATTTGAAATTACTGATAGAAAAAATAATAAAGTTTATACTTCCGATGGTCAAGTTCAAGAATTAAAAGATAAATCAAAAGATGAAATGGAAAGATAAGTATGAGTAAGTATCAATATAAAATATTAAGTTATTGGAACAATGCAGATGATTTATATGTCAATTACATTGTAGAAGATACCGAAACTAAAAATACAGTCAATGCAATAGAATATTACAATACCTCTGATCTTAGTTGTGATTATAATTCATCTTCAGTAGAGGATATTATAGATTCATTAACAGAACTAATCAAAGAAAACAATGGATTAGAATTTAATTTACCAAAAGTAAGTGAGGCAAGTCCATTACTTAAATACGTATATGATTATGTTTGTGAAAGTGATGCTGATATGTGTCATATTGATTATAACGATTGGGAAGAATTAAAAGAAGATGAAGAATTTATTGATGAAGATATTAATACTCTAAAAAAGGAAATTGATAAATACAATCTACATAGTTATATAACACTAGATGATGGCGAGTATATGATATGTGGTTATGGTGGTTTACAATGTTGCTTTAATGATGATAGAGTAAAGGAGCATGATGAACTTGAAAGATGAATTAAAAAAAGGACAAGCATTTATAGGTGTTGATGATAAAAAATATTATTTTCTAGGATTTGATTATGATGACCAAATATTCTTTACTAATTTAGATTTATGGACTGATAAAGAACAAAGTTATATGACTAAAAGCAATATTTTTATTAAAGAGGTTTTAGATGAAAAATCAGAGATAATTGAAAATAGTACATGGTATTATCAGTCTATGAAAGAATTAGATAATTCTACTATGGAAGAAAAAATTAAAAGATGCTTGGATATTATTAAAAACTCAAATACAAAAGAATTTGAATTAAGACCTACTGAGATAGGTCCATTAGTAAGAGGACAAGCATATAGTAAAGAGTTTAATCAATATTATGAGGTTATCGGTTTTATCGTTGATAATAATATTTATTTAGATGCTGAATTAAAAGCTAAACAAAAAGGCTTTTTTGCAATCTATCATTCCAATTGTGAGAGTACAGTACCATTAATATTTGAAAGAAACTTTAGTGATAAAGATAATTCGTTTGATGGTAAACACTTTGTAGCAGGTAATGATGATAGAGTTGATATTGAAGATGTTATTTGTAATAAAGAATTAGTTAATTCTTATATGAATGACACACTATCGGATAGATTAGAGAATAACAACAAAGATATGTCAAAATAAAATATAAAACTGTGCAATTATTGGGTAATAGTTGCACAGTTGTTTTTTTGTATATGAATAAAAGAAAGGGTGAATATAATGAGGAATTTTTTAAGTACATTAGCAATTCAACAATTAGAAGGTGGAACGTATACAATAGATACTGTTTTAAATGTAATTAAACAAATAACTGACTGGGCATTAGCAGTAGGCATATCACTTGCAGGCATTGCATTAGTAGTTAGTTTTATTATGTATGCAGTTGTAGATGTCGATCAAAAACCTAGAGTAAAAACAAGGATTTTACAGACATTACTTGGAATATTCGGAATAATTTTAGCAATCTCATTAGTTAATATTATTATAAAATTATTTACATAGGTGTAATGCTTTATGATGACAAAAGTTTTTGACTTATTACGTAGTCTAGGTTGGTATTTAACAAGTTTTATTTATGACTTAATTGATGGACTTTTGCAGATTATAAAAGAACTTAATGCTTTTGATATTATTAATTCTTTATCAAACAATCAAACATTCATAAATTTTTATAATGGTGCTATGGCAATAGCAGTAACATTGTTTGCATTATTTATAGTATGGCGATTTGTAAATAAATTGCTAGATCCAGATGAAGAAACAACGTTTAAAATGATTATCATGGAGGCAATAAAATGTGGAACGCTTATTATGCTATCTACATTTTTATTTGTGCAAGTATCTAACTTTTCAATTACCTTATCTAATTATACAGGAAATATTTTTGAAACGACCAGCAATTCAAAAATGAGTGATTCAATGCTTACAATGTTTATTTCTTATAGAGATGGTTATAAGAATAGCGAAAAGTTTGATGAAAGCAAAAGTATATCAGAATTAGTAAGTAGTGGCTCATTTGATAATGATGAATTATATTTGTCAAAATATGTAACTAAATCAAGAGTAATATTATCTGATGAAAAAGATTATAAATACGAAATAAATTGGATTATGGCAGTATTAAGTGGTGGCTTTTTCCTATATAGTTTATTCTTTGCTGGAATTATGTTAGGAAGAAGGCAAATAGAATTTTTATTTCTATTTTCAATAGCACCAATAATATTTGCAACAAGTGTTTGTAATAAGCAAAGGCGAGGTGCAGTTATTGAACAATTAGTATCGCTCGCACTCCAAAGTGCAGTTGTAATGCTAATAGTCAGTCTAACAGTAATGGTAATGCAAGAAATAAGTGTTACGACATTCTTTAATAATTCGTTTATGAATATTACAACTAAAGCATTATTATATCTTGGATGTGCGACATTCATCATGACGGGTAGTCAAGTGATTAACAGATTTATTGGCTCAAATGTAAGTGCAGCGAGTGGTAGAGAACAATTAATGTCATTAATGGGTTATGGCAAAATGGCTGGAATTGGAGCAACTATTGGAGCAGGAGCAACACTTGGTGGAGCTCTTTTAGGTACTGGTGTTGCTATGAAAGGTGGAAAAGCAGTAGGCTCTCATGCTTTATCTCAAGCAGGACTTGCTTTAGGAGTAATGGGTGCAGTTGATCCATCTGGTGGACAAACACCAAATAGAATGCAGAGATTTGCTAGTGCTATGGGAACAAGAATGTATATGGCTGGTCAAAAAATGGGAAGTAAACCTAGTGGCAATAAGTTTAGTGCAAGTGATGCCTTTGTAAATGCAGGAGCAAGTAGTTTGCATAATACTGTAAGAAGAGTAATGCCACGAGCGAGTTATAATACATCTTATTACCGAAGAAAAAACATGATATAGGAGGAATGAATTTATGTATATTACAGTAAAATCAATAAAAAGAAATTTAGGTTTTAAAGGTATCGAGGTATCTGATATTATTATTGCTTTACCAATATTAATCTTATTTATAGTCTTATTTTGCTTTACACCACTCAAAATACCTTCTATTGTTGGATTAATGATTGGAATTTTTTGTTTATTACCTATTAATGTTAGTAAGAAAAATAGAATGTATAAAGTAATAGGTTTAATTTTTAAATATTTATTTAGAAATAAGATATATGTATATCAAAGGAAAGGAGAGGTGGACAACTTTGAAAAAACAAGTAACTAAAGAAGAAAAAAAGAAAAAGAAAGAACATAAAGTTATAGAAAAGTTTGTTAAGAAGAAAGATAATTCAAAACAAAAATACATAACTAAAAGTGTTTTAAAAAGAAAGTTTAAAAATGCTCAAAGTTTTACCAATGCAGAAGTAGTAAATGATAATGGAATTATAAAACTTCGTGATAATAGTTTTGCAAGAGTTTTTTCGGTTGATGCTATTGATTTATCACTAACATCAAACACTCAAAAGCAAAACTTTTTTAATCAATTAAAGTTTCTTTATCAATTAAAAGGATTAAATTTAAGAATATATAAGTTAGATGATAAGATAGATCTAAATGCTAATAAAGATTACTACAATAGACTAATGGAAGAATTTGCTAATGATGAAGAAAAACTAACATTTTTAAAAGAAAGATATGATAGATTAGAAATATTAGAAGAACAAAATCTTACTACTACAAGTAGATATTATTTTGTATTAATTAGTGATAATGATAAAGCATTAGAACATACATCAGAAGAACTAGAAATGCATTGTTACAATATGACACCTAGATTACATATTCAAATGATTACAAATAAACTAGAGATATATCAGTTTTTGATAAATTTATATTTATCGAATGCTAATATAGAACAATTAATGTGGAGCGATTTAGTAGAACTAATCACTCCTTTTTTTATTAATGAAACAGTAGGTTATATAAAATCAGATGATACAGAAATACAAGTTGTAACAATTAAAAGATTACCACCATTTATAGATGAGTTATTTTTTGAAGAACTATTTAATGTTCCAGATACAAGATGTTGTATTCATATTAAAGATACAATACCAACTGAAGAACTGGTTAGAAGATTAGATAGTAATTATGAATTTTTAGTTTCCGAAAGAAGCACTACTAGAAAATTATCAGATGCTACTCAAATGGATACTGAAAGAGAGAACTTTCAAGCATTAATGACACAAATTAAAAATGGCGATGAAAAAATCAAAGAAGTTGATTTCATTATTGTAATAAGTGGTAATAGAAAACAAAGAGAGGAAAAGTTAAAAGAGTTAAGAAAAATTGCTGATGTATTTCAAATTAAATTAGATGTTCCTAGAATGAGGCAAATGGAAGGTTGGCAAGCATTCGATATAACTAAAAATGGTTTTGAAGATTATCATAACTATCTTCCTAGTTTAACTTTATCAGCATCATTCCCACTTACGATTACTCATTTTAATGATGAAACAGGTTATATTTTAGGATCAGATATTCATACAGCTTTACCAACAATATTTGATTTATTTCATAAAGATGCAACACGACCATCAAGTAATTTAGCCATAATTGCATCAACTGGTGGTGGTAAAAGTTTTACGTTAAAGAAAATGATTATTAATGAAATTAATCGTGGTAATTCTTGCTTTTTGTTTGATGCAGAGGGCGAGTATGAAAAGTTAGTTAGGAAAAATAAGGGAGAGTATATTGATATGTATTCTTCTAGTGGTGGTATCATTAATCCACTACAAGTAAGATTTCTTCCTAGTGATAAAGAAGAAAAAGAAGATGGCGATATAAATTCAATTAATTATGAAGATTGTCCTCTTGCTAAACATCTAGGATCACTAGAAACATTTATTAAATGTGCCTTTGAAGAAATAAAAGAAAGCGAAGTAGTAGTTATGTTAGATATGATTGAAAAATTATATAAAAGGTTTGGTATAACTAAAAATACAAAAATATCTAGGTTAGAGAAATTAGAAAATACTGATTATCCAATATTTTCCGACTTGATAGAATTTCTACCAGATTATCGTAATATGATTACTAACCCAGAACAATTAAAAATAGTTGATAAGTTAGAGATATTGTTAGATAGATTTAAAGTTGGAACTGATGCAATGTTATTTAATGGCTATACATCAGTAAATCTTGATGCTAACTTAATTGCATTTAATGTAAAGGACTTGCTATATAGTAAAAACAAAAGAATTATAACTACTCAATTAGTAAATTTACTTACTTATCTAAATAATATTATCGTAAGAAATAAGATAGTAAACGATAAAGAAAAAGATAAAAAAAGAATTAAAAATATTGCAGTAGTAGTAGATGAGTTTCACTTATATTTAAAGAATACTGATAGTGAGGTATTGCTTACCTTTGAACAAATTGCAAGAAGAATTAGAAAGTATCACGGGGCATTTATTCCAGCAACTCAAAGTATTCATGACTTTTTAGGAGATGATGATTCAGTTAGGAGTGCTACAGCAATCTTTAATAATTGTCAGTATCAATTAGTTGGAATGCTAAAAGAAGATGACTTAACAACTTATTTAAAATTATTCTATCAAAACCCATTAACTGATACACAAAAAGAATTTTTAATGCAAGCAGAGATGGGAGAGTTTTTGCTTACGATTAATTCAAAGAATAGAATAAGAGTTAAAATTGTTGCTACACCACTTGAAGTTGAACTGATGGGAGAAGAAGTTAAAGTATGAAACGATTAAGTGGTCGGCAGTTAAGAAAAGAGTTTAAGAAGATATATTTTGATGAGTTTGATGATCCAAATGAGTCTTTTATGGATTTCTTATTAGACTTAATTCCAAAGAAAATATTAATAGAAATTATTTCAAAAGGGGAACATTATTATTCCTCTGTTTTTAGTAAATACAAATAATGAATAAGAATAAAAAGAAAAACATTATTCTAAAAATTATTGGTGGTAGTACCATTTTGTCGGTAGCTTTTGCAATGGTTATTTTAATTTGTGTGCTAATGATTTTTGATTTTTTTGGAACAAAACTTACAAAAGAAAAAGTTCAACACAATGAAGAATATGCAGATGCTTATAAGACTGCACTTAATACATATCTAAAAGATGGATACGTTCCACTACAAAGACTATTATATTTTTATTTGGAAGATTCAACATTGACGCTAGATATTCTATATACAATGAATCAAAATAAAGAGGCAAAAACTGCTAGAGAAATAGAAAGTGTTTGTGAAGATCAAAGGGTAAAAAATATGACTGCTTGCACTAATGTTAATATAGAAGAAAATAAAGATTATCTTGTAGTAAGTACAGGACATTTCAATTTTCCGTTAAAAAGTGAGTTTACTGTAACAAGTTTCTTTAATGAACAAAGAACAGTTTATGGCGAAAGTAATACTCACAATGGTTGGGATTTAGCAGTTCCAGCTCAAACACCAGTCTATTCAGTTTGTGATGGAGTAGTTGAAAAAGTAAACTTTACTCAAGATTCTAATCTTCCTTACGACCAAAGTGGAAATAGTGTTGGCAATACAATTACCTTAAAATGTGATAGTGATTATGATGAAACCTATTATGTAATATTCGCTCATCTTTATCCTAATAGTGCGAAAGTGAAAGAAGGAGATGCAGTAAGTCATTGGACACAAGTTGCATCAGCAGGAACTACTGGATATTCAACTGGTAATCATTTACATTATCAAGTAGAAAATGAAAATAGAGAATTAGTTGATGGAATGCAGTTAATTGATTTTACATTAAGTAGTTCATCAGACTTTAATGACTTTAAAAATCCTAATACTGGTTTTAGACCACCACTTGGAAATTAAAGGAAGCACATTTATAATGGCTATTTTATGATGGTAGCCACTTTTAAAGAAAAAGGTAGCCACAATATTTGTTGATATTAAAGGTATTTTTTATATAGGGTAGCCACTTTTGTTATTAAAAGTAGTCATTTTTGCAAGTGCAAAAATAGTAAGACACCACTATTTTCCCTTTATGCCATAAGGAATAAAAGGATTTGTGGTGTCGTTCTTCTTATGCCCATTAAAAATATGCAATATTTTTATTAAAAAAAATACCTTAAAAAAGTAGAAAGTGGCTACCCATAAATTAAAGAAAGGAGTTTGTAAAATGGTAAAAGGTTTAGTTAGAACTACATTAAGAATTGATAATAATTTAAAAACTAGAATAGAACTTTTATCAATTAAGAATAATTTAAGTTTCAATAAAATGCTAACTTATCTAATAGAACTTGGCTATAATTCTTACATAGAAAAGTTTGATAAATATTATGAAATGCAAAATAAAAAAATTGAAAGAGAGGAAGAAGATGAACAAGACTAGAATTTATACTGATGAAGAAATAAAAGTTTTATTAAGTAATCCTAATGTTGTTAGAATTAGAAATAAAAGTCAGATACTTTATAAAAATAGTTTTAAACTTTGGGCTGTTAAAGAAAAATTATCTCATGGCGAAAAGACTGCAAAAGAAATATTTACTGAAGGTAAGTTTGATGTAAATATGTTAGATGATAGAACTCCACAAAAAAGGTTAAACTCATGGATGAAGAAATATAAAATATTTGGAGAAGATTATTTTTCTGATTCTAAATCTCATTATCAAACAAAAGGAACAATTTTTGATAAAGATAAAGCAGAACATAACTTTGTAAATTATGTTAGAAAAGCAGTACATAATCCAAAGTTTGTAGCATTCATAATTGATAGAGATGAAAAAAATAATCTTCGTATAACTAATTTAGTGAGTATTGAAGATGAAAAAACTAACAGTTAGATTAGAAGATTATATTTATGATAGACTTTATCTTGTAGCAAATGATAATACCACATCAGTAAATAAAGTTGTTGCATCTATTTTAGAAAAATATATTAACGAGCCAAGAGAAATTAATTATTTAAAAGAAATAGATGAAAAATTAAAGAATATAGATGATAAGTTAGAAAAAATTTCTAAAAGACAATATAAGCATTTTAAATTATCTCAACAACACTTTGCTAACTTTGGCTACTTATCAAATGCTGATATAAAAGAAGATAAATGTCTTAATGAAATATTAAATAGTAAGGACTCTTTCAATGAGTAAAAAAAGTCCTAATGTTGTATTTAAAAGTAGATACAGTCTAGCACTTACTTGTAGAGATAATAAAAACAAATCATTAAATTATAAAGAAGAAAGATTAAAAGATGTTGATGACATGATTGATTATTATTCTGATGAAAAGAAAAAAACAGTCGGAATGTTTGAATATTATATGGGGCATACAAGAAAAGAAAAATATAATCTTGTAATGGAAGATGGATCTTATGCTACTAAACAAGATATAGCAAAAATTAAAACTAATTATAAAAAGTATATTGAAAACTCAAATCTTTGGAAAGGCATCTTAAGTTTTAAAAGAGAATATCTTGATGAAAACATAGATATAAAAACATTAGAACAAAAGATAGCTAAAGAGGTAATGCCTCAATTTTTAAAGTATTGTGGTTTTAAAGATATGAAAAATATGAGTTTTGTTTTTGCAGTACATACTAATAGAAAACATCAGCCACACATTCATTTTGCTTTTATTGAAAAAAAGCCAAATTACTTATATTGTGATAGTAAAGTTAATTATAGAAGAAAAGGTAAAATAAGTCTTGATGAGCAAAGATACTTAAAAAGATTAGTAGAACTTGCTATTGAAAGAGAAAAATATTATACACCATTACTAAAGAAAACAAATGAAGATATTGATTATTTAAAATCATATTTTAATCCAAATGAAAAAAATTTTGCATTAAGAAATGTAAGTGAGATTTATGTTGAAGAAGATATTTTAAAACTAGGCGAGTTAATAAGGAAATATCGAGAGCAAAATAATCAAACATCTAAAAAAGTAAAATATAACTCCATTAAAGATAATGAACTAGGTAAAGAAATCAAGACTCTGACTAAAAAAATTAAATCATATCTTTTTAATGATGAAACATCTATTTTATATGCTAGTAGAAAAGATATAAATAAAGATTTAGAAAAACTTAATGACTATTTTGATACTTTAAATAAAAATAATAATGTTAAAGAGTTAGTGGCAGATAATAGTATTGTTAATAAAAAGGAAGAATATATTGATAACTATATTTATAATTCAATAGTAAATCATGCTTTATATAAATATAATCATATTTCTATGTATGTAAAAAATAAGAATAATACTGATAAAATCACTATTGATGATTTAATACAAGAAGTTGTTTATCAAAATAGTAAACGAAATCTATTTAATGATAAGCAAAGAAGAAAGCAAGTGTTATATAATTATTTTAAAGGTAATAGTTATATTTCTAAATTTCCTAGTAAGCATAAAATAGAGAAAGCCATAAAAAATATTAATTATGAAATGGAAAAAGCATCACAAGAGTTTAGTAAATTATTCAATTATGATGATAAAACTAAATAACCTATGATATAATATTATCAGATAGATAAATAGTAATTTATCGAGATGTAAAGTTTTGGTTGCAATTTAAAAAGTATTGCAA
>ERZ1643251.1490-NODE-1490-length-26441-cov-18.787918_pt1 | contig 26441 bp, 28 predicted proteins | sample MGYA00579261_ERZ1643251 | MGnify/ENA primary metagenome ERZ1643251 (study PRJEB29033, sample SAMEA4952267) | chicken gut metagenome | biome: Broiler Chicken; feature: Gastrointestinal Tract; material: Caecum | place: Ireland | collected 2018 | study: Broiler... | reverse complement strand
TACTGTATTTTCTCCTTTTGCATCTGATGCCGTATATCCTTTTGGTACTGGCACTGTTATTCCATCTGCACTTTCTACTTTGTCTACCTTACTTAAGTCCCAATCTTTTGTTGGGTCTTTTTGATTTATTATTACTTTACTACTTATTACTTCTTTTTTATTTCCTACATTATCTATTGTTAATACATGTAAATAGTATGTTCCTGCTGTGTCTGTTGATAATGTTATTGTCTCTGGTGTTGTTGTAAATGTTCCTCCGGTATAACTTGCTGCTTCTGTTCCTATATTGCCTGATTCTGTATTAAATACCCATTTTGTTTGTCCTATATTTACTCCACTTCCTGTGTCTGTTTGTGTTACTGTTACTGTTAATTCTTCTGTTGTTTCTATTGTTGTTGCACTTAATTTTATTGTTACATCTGGCGCTTCATTATCCAATACTTGTACATTTGCCCAGTCACCACTACTTACTCCATCATATAGTCTTGCATATATTATATCTCCATTTGATAGGTTTGGTATTGTTACTTCTTTTGTTCCTGCATTCTCTCTTGTCCAGCTTCCTTCACTTATTCCATTTTTCTGCCATTCTAGTTGGTAGCCTTCTTCATTTGTATATATTCTTACCTGTGCTTGTCCATTTCCTGTCCATGTTACTTCTCCATATATTGCTCTTGGTATCTCTCCTACTTGTACTGTTCTTTCTACTTCTTGTTGTTCCCCGTCTTTTGTTGCCTCTACTTTTATTGTGTATATTCCTCCTTGTGTTAATCCATTAAATGTATATGTTGTATCGTCACTTGCTTGTGCCTCTCCATACTCTTCTCCTTGTTTCTTTATTGAGTATTTAAAATCACTTGCCCCTTCTGCTCTTACTACTTCTACCTCTATACTATTTGTGGTTTTATTTACTACTCTTAACCCTATATTTAAATTCTCACCTTTTCCTATACATTCTCCTATTATTATGTTATCTGCTATTTCTTCATCTGGCTCTACTGTTATTTCAAACACATATCCTGGTGTTGTTGTTATTTCATATGTTCCATCTCCATTGTCTATTTTATCTGCGTCTTTATCTGCTATTAGTCCTTCACTTTCTATTCTATCCCAATAGTCTTCTACTTTATATGAGCCATTTCCATCTGCATATACTGGCACTTTTGCCATTTCTAGCTTATCTCTCATCTCTCCTATTGCTGTTTGTTGTTTACTGTCTTGTGCCTTCTTTATTACTCCATTTTGTCCAAATACTAATGCTATTGTTATTCCTGCTAATATTAATAAAACTACTATCGTAACAACTAGTGCTATTAACGTAATACCGTTTTGATTAGTTGCTTGATTTTTACTTAGCCTTTTTGTTGTTTTTCTACTTACTTGTAATAACAAATTTTGTTTTAACACATTATTACTTTGTAAGCTTTCTTTTCTTCTTTCTTTCATGTTCTCCTCTCCTTTTCTTTTTTCATTGGCACGCAAAAATGACAGGCTATTTCTATTTATAGTCTGTCTTTTTTATACTACCAATAAAGGTATTTCTACCTTCTTGTATTCTTATTAAGTTACTTATGCTGCCACGTTTAACTAAACTACACTCTATGTTAGTAAAGTATAGCTCTCTCTCTCTCTCTCTCTCTCTCTCTCTCTCTTACAGTTTCAGTGGTTTTAGCTTTTATCATTTTTGCGTTGCCCCTTTTTCTTTTTGTTTATTTTACAATACTACTTTTTTCGTACTTTCTCGACATTATTCATACCTATTTAGTATTGTAATATACACTATTTATTCTACTATATTGAATTTTATTTTTCAACTCTTTATCTCAAATAATTATATTACATTTTTATTACAGCTTGTTTTATGTGCATTTTTATGTTTTTCGATGGAGACGAAGATTTTTTATATACTTCGCTTACTTAAATGTTGTCAAAATTCTCCGTCCCCATTGACAATCTTTTTTCTTGCTTTTATGTTAATTTCGTGATATTATGTATAGTAACTTTTGAAAGGAGCAATTTTTATGATATTAGACTTAAATAACCAAGCACATATTCCATTAATAAATATGTATAAAAAATGTAAAGGCATTTCTTTGGTAAATAAGTATTTGCCCAGTTTAAGCCCTTTAAATAAAATGTATGTTATTAATTCTATGGAAGATTGGAAACAAGTTGAAGATGAATTTCCAGAACATATGATGACAATTAGATGTGACTCTCCTAAAGGTGTTAATGCCAAACTTCCAAGTGGTCAAACTTTTGATAAAGATAGAGTTCCTGGCTATATAAAAGAAGTAAAATCTGCTGTTCCAGATGCAGTATTAATTTTAGAAGATATGAAACCTGGTACAAATGAAAGAATACACACTCAAGGTGGAGTTAATTTAGATGTAAAAATTGGATACTATGTTTTAATGGAATATGTTGGGCCTAGTTTTGACTGTAGAGAATTATGTACAGGAAAAGCAGCACATGAGTCATGGAATATTCCTTGGGAAGATGTTCCTTTTATGGACGATAATTCTATTAGAAAATATAAAGTTGGTACAATAGATCAAGAAGGATATGTTGCTACTGCTAAAGAAAGACTAGCATTTTTAATTAATGCATTTCCAGATAAAAAAGATGAAATATTATTGACTATGCCAAATACCTTTCAAGGTATGAACATTAACTTATTTAGAGATGTACGTGATAATGTAATTTTTCCATTATGGATGCAACATGAACAGCTTTCTAGAGACGGTTTAAGACATTTTGGTGTGGAAGTTAATGTTATGGGTGACGGCACTTTAGTTCCTATGGAAATAGATGTACCTGAAAGATTTAAAAATGAAAATAAACGTGAAGATAGATAATGTCAATGGGGACGGAGAAGATTGACACATTTTGAATTTTGGTTTCTTAAAAAAATGTCAAAATTCTCCGTCCCCATTGACATTGACAAAAGGATAAAAATGTCTTGACTTACTAAGTATAACTATGGTATATTATTATAGTAATACTTATGTGGCCCCTTGGTCAAGCGGTTAAGACGCAGCCCTCTCAAGGCTGAATCATGGGTTCGATTCCCGTAGGGGTCACCAGAATCGTTAAACCTAGAAATGCTTATATTTCAAGCTTTCTAGGTTTTTTATTTTTCTAAAATGATGCAATAGAGATGCAATAGCTTTTATAATATTTTTTTCACGTCTTTATCCTGTAATTAACAAAATAATTATTGTCGAGAATAAAATTATATGTTATTATATATTATAATTCGACAAAAAAATTACAAAGGATAAAAAGGAGGTAGAAAACAAATGAAAAATCAAAAAGGAATTAGTTTAATTTCACTTTTACTAATAATAGTGATAATTATTATAGTAGTATTTTTAATCAAAATAAACTTAACAGAACATGATGTAGACGGACAATCTACTACTGATTATGATTATTTATTAAAAAATAAACCAAGTTCTGCACAAATATCAAGTGCAACAACTATTGATTACAGAACTTTATATAAAGGTGCAAATACTTTAAATGGTAACTTTTATAAAATAACTGGAGAAATAGTTCAAGTAATTGAAAACCATCTTTATCATGTTAATATGACAAAAAATGGTGAATATCATACTTATTATACAGATCGTATTCAGATTTCACTTATAGGTACTCCTAGTGAAATTTTAATGGAAGGTGACATTGTTTCTTTTACAGGAGAATCGCTTGGTAATTATACATATACTACTGTTTTAGGAAATGCTGAAACAATTCCATTTTTAAGGGTTTATGCAGAAAACTTAAAAGTTGTCGGACATACAGATTAACAATAAGCAATATCATTAGCAAGTATCTTATGTAGACTATGTTTTTTATTATAGGTTAAGAACAATACTAAATAAGTTATAGTATAAAAAATTAAGGGGTAAATATTATATGACTTGTAGGAAATGTAACCATGACATCATCAGGCGGTTATGGTTATTACACATATAATATTGAAGGTATATTAAAAAATGTTTCAGGTAAAAAACTTAATTATGCACAAGTATCATTTGTAATATATGACTCGGCTGGTAATAACATTGGTTCTGCATTTGATAATATAAATTATATAGATGTTAATGGCACATGGAAATTTAAAGCTACATATTTTGGACAAGAATCAAATATAAAATATAGTGCTGAACCAGAAATAACATCATGGTAATATTCATTGAAAATACAACAATGTGGCAGGGGTCACTAAAAAAACACACAAATATTTTTGGTTTTCAATATTTGTGTGTTTTTTTGTTATTCTATGCATTTTTCTAATATTTCTTTCAATCTCTCATCTTGTTTAGTTAAATATAAATATCCTATCAAAGCTTCAAAAGCTGTTGAATACATATATTCTTGTACTGTTGCATTTTTTGCAACATGGTGATTTTCTGTATTTCTGCCTCTTTTAGCTATTTCTTTTTCCTTTTCTGTTAAAATACTGTCTATTTTTTCTAGCATTTTCGCTTGAGCTTTTGCTTTAACATATTTAATTGATTCTATATGTAATTTATGTGGTTTTAGTCTAGTTATATTAACTAAGTGTGTACGTATATATAGTTCATATACTGCATCTCCTACATATGCCCATGTTAATGGCGACATCATGTTTACTTCTGCCTCGTCTTTTTCTCTATTAAATATTTCCAATATTTCTCCTCTTTTCTAAAATCTTATATTTTACCGTTATTTATTTCTAGTATTATTATACTCTTTTTAGTGCTGTTATTTGGTATTTATTTATTCAATTTCAACTGAAAATTATTATTATGCCTTTTCTAATGTTATTTTTCCTATTTTTCCGCTTCTAAAATCATCTAAAATAATTTTTGCTGTTTTTTCTTCGTCTATGTTTCCACCTGGGATTACAGCTCCTCTTTTTCTACCTATTTGATGCAATATTTCTAATGCTTTTTCGTTTTCTTCTAAATCGCTATCTTCTAAAATTTGTTTAACCGTTTCTAAATCTAACTTATATCTTTCTGTTAATTCCATTAGATTATTTTCTATTAAAAATTTTAATAAGCTAAATCCGACTTCGATTGTTTCAAGTACATCATCTTTTATTGTTCCTGTATATGCTAAGTTTAATGCTACTTTTTCATCTCCTAATTTTGGCCATAACACACCCGGAGTGTCTAATAATTCTATTCCATCTTCTAGTCTTATCCATTGTTTTTGTCTTGTAACACCTGGCTTATTTCCCACCTGCGCAGCAACCTTTTTAGAGGCTCTATTAATAAAAGAAGATTTACCTACATTTGGTATTCCAAGTACCATAACGCGGATAGCTTTTCCTACTCTTCCTTTATTTTCATATTGTTCTTTTACATTATTATATACTTTTTTTATTTCCGCTATAGCGTTTTTTATGCCATCTCCAGAATTACAATTTACAAGTACTGCTGACTTTCCTTCTTTTTGTATTTTAGTAACCCATTTTTTATTTTCTTCACTATTTGATAAGTCAGACTTGTTTAACAATATTACAGTTGGTTTATTTTTTATATATTCTTGTATATCTGGATTTTGGCTAGATACTGGTATTCTTGCGTCTAAAATTTCTACTACAACATCTATTAGTTTTAAATCTTCTACTATTTGTCTTTTAGTTTTTGCCATATGTCCTGGATACCAGTTAATGTTAATTTTGTGATAACTATTATCTTGTACTTTTTCCATCCGTGTTCACTCCTTTACTTCAAATTCACATTTACGTTTCCATTTTGAAGTATAATTATATTATCTATATTTTTTAATAAAATATCTCTTGTTAAAATATTCATTTCTTCTCCTACTAATACAAATTTCTTTTTATAAAATCATTGTATATCCATTCTGGTCCGTAATCAAACACTTGAATTAATTCTTCAATCAATTCTTGTTTTGACATTTTATTCAAATATTTAATTGCTTTATCATATTCTTCTTCCTGTTCCCTTTCATATTCCTCCTGTAATCTACCTTGTTCTTCTTCAAAGTTTATTGCTTCTTCTGGAAAAGCACTAAAATATGTTGCAACTATATGTTTACAAATTATTCTTCTTCCTTTAGCTAGCGGACAATCACAAGTAGATTTTCTTGGATATTCTATATTTAAATAAACATCATAATTTTTAGTTCCATTTACTATACTTGTATATTCTTTATTATTTATTTTTCTTAATTTAATTACTTTTTTATCTTTAAAATAATCTAGTCCTCTCCAACATGAATTACCACTTGCTAATGATATTATTCCCATTTTTCACTCTCCTTTATTTTCCTTTTCTAATAATTTTATTTTTTCAGCATTATTAAGTATATTTAATTGATACTTTGCAATTTCATTCAAAATTTCAAATCTTTCTTCTTTGCTTTTTCCTTCTTTTATTAATTCAGCATTATGTGATTCTAGATTAGATAATACTGTTAGTTCATTAATCGTAGCATAATCCCTTAAATTGAAATTTTTAGACAAATTTGGATTAAGTTCTCTCCATTTTTTAGCAGTTGTATTAAATACTGCAACATTTAATATATCGGCTTCTTCAGCATATTTTAACCATTCTTTATTTTTATAAAAATCATTATCTGGCAATATATAATTCTTAATAGCATCTGTATGTATCAAATAATTATTTTTTGTAAGTATTCTTTTAATATCCCATTCTCTATTCTGATTTTCTAATTCTTTTAATCTTTCAAATTCTTTTATTAGGTATAATTTAAATACTGGACTTATTGAAGAAGCAAATTCGAATGCTATATCCTTATGAGCATAAGTTCCACCATATTTTCCACGTTTTGAATAAATTCCAATTGCATTTGTTTTTTCACACCATTCAGTAACACTTAATGTAAATGTATGAAGTCCTGCATTTTTTCTAAACCCGTCGAATTCGACGGAATTAAAATTCGGATTATAAATTGACTCCCATGTTCCTAAAAATTCCAAAGTAATTCTATTTCTTAACCAATTTCTTATAATGTCATCTGCTCTTGACTTTCCTTCCTTATATTTGCCAAAATCAGAAATACAAATATAATCATTATCATTTACATTAGCTATACTTACTTTAATATTTTGAACTTCAATAATTTTATTATTCATGCATACTCACCTCTTTTTTATATAAGATGTACTAATCTACTTCTTCTAGTAATAAATCAAAATCAGATTGGTATAACTTCTCTTATACCTTCTTTTTGAACTACCGAGAAATCCTCGGTAGTTGAATTTTTATCAAGTTCTAAATCATTATAAATATTCTTTAAGTGTAAGCCTATAGAACAGTTATATAGTTCTGACATTGCTTTTTGAGTTAACCATAAATCTCCATACTTTTATATATCTTACATTAATCTATATCTCATTCGCATTTATTTTCTTGAATTTATAAATTATAGTACTTGGACAATTTTCTGTTTTTTCTTTTCTCCAAAAAGTACTTTTATATCCATTTACATCATCTTTTAATATAGTTTCTTCTTCTAAAATCATATCTAAATAGAAATTTGCTTTTCTAGCTTCATTTATGATAGTTGAAATCATTAAGTTTTTTTGTACCAATTCAACCTTATCAGGTCCCTTTGTAATAACTTCACTTTCTTCATTAAAATAAGATTTATTAACTATTACTTTATTTTCAACTATATCTAAGCAATAGTAAAAAGGATGTGTCCAGCTAATAATTAATTCTCCCTTTTCTTTTAAGCATCTATATACATTATTAAGTGTTTTAGTCAAATCTGACGTATAGCCTATACTAAAAATAGAAATTACATAATCAAAATAACCATTTGGTACTTTTAAGTTTTCTTCCATTGGAGATGTATAAAAATTATTTTTAAATTGTGGAAATCTTATTTTTGCCTTTTTTATTTGTTCTTCTGAAATGTCTATTCCCCATACTTCAGAAGCACCTTTTTTATATAAATATTCTAATGACTCTCCTTCTCCACATCCTAAGTCTAAAACTTTTTTTTCTGAAATATTATTAAATAACTTTATTTCTTCTTCGTTTCTTTTTAGAAAAGGTCCATATTCTGGTAATATTGTATTTGCAAACTTTTTTTCAGACTTTATTAATTTGTTCCAACCTTTTTTGTTTATTTCAATAGCCTGCGTTTTTGTTATTTTCATTTTTTTCTTACTTATCTCCTTTTTTATAATTTACCATTTTTTTCTATCCATAAGTTTAACATATCCTACTTCTTTTATATAACCTTGCTTTTCATAAAATGATTGTGCTACTAAATTATCTGGTTCTGTTATTAATGATATAAAATCGCAGTTGTTATCTTTAGCAAATTGGTATATATATTCAAACATTTGCGTACCTATTTTCTTTCTTCTATACTCTTTTTTTACACCAAAATTCCAAATTGTTAAAAATGGCTTTAGTTGTTCTACTATATCATAATTTATTATAATAGTAGCCAGTCCTACTATTTCTCCATTAATCTTTGCAACTATATTATGATAAGCTGGGTTATTATAAATTTCATCGTATATATCAAAGAGTTTATCATAATTAGTTGTTAAATTATAATTTGTATCATATATGCTTATTGCTTCTTTTAAATCTTCTTTTTTTAATTTTTCTATTATTATATTTTCCATTTTAACTCCTACTTTTTTCCTATTTTTAAACTCATTATTTCATATTTTATTATATTTAATTTGTTTCATCTTCCATACAATTTATTTTACATATAATTTTTAACAGTAACCGTCTACAACTTATACTAATACGTTTTCTAGAATATAAATTTCCATATTCTTTTATATTGTATTAATTGCTCACTTTTTTTAATTTGTGCTACAGGATGATACAAAGGAATTATAACATAATCATTAACCATTATTTCAGGAAATTCTGCAATTGTATCTTTCAATGTTTTATTAATCTTAAAATTAAATATTTTAGATAAAGATAGCAACGGATAATATCCCAAAGGTAAAATTACTTTTGGTTTTACTATTTTAATTTGTTTTAAAAGGTACTCGCTACAATTTACAGTAGATTTTTTTAAATCTATATTGTTTCCACGATAATTTTCTCCTTGTCTGGCACACATAATAGAATTTGTTATATAAATATCATCTAGTGAATACTTATTATTAGAAGATTCCTTGATATACTTTTCTAACATTTTCTTTGTATTACTTTTTTCGGTCTCTATTACTTCTTTCCAATTACTTTTATCCTTATTTAATAATTGGTGGATTTTTTTCATTTCATTGTAAGGTCCCCAATCTTGACCTATAATCATAATATCTGAATCAAATCTGTTAAACCAATCTGTCCAAATGGATGGAAGATTAGTACAAAATTCATAATCTTTATATATATTTATAAGAGATTTACTAGAACATTTGAAATTAGTACATCTCTCGCAAAGTGCCAGTTCACTAATTAGACTATTAAATTCTTTTCTTTTCATATTTTAATTTTCCTTATTACTTCTTCAATTCTTCTATATAATTTTTAATTTTAATTATCATATCTTCAGTACTTTCATACTCAACAAATTTATCTGTTACAAATTTTAAAGAAGAACTAATTTTTGAACCTTTTTCGTATATGCACAATACTGGAATTTTAGCACTGTCTGCCCATCCTATTTCTATTCCTTGTCCTGTTGATGATAAAGATACCTCTGCAATCATAAAATCACTATTAGATATTACTTCTTTTGAATTTACTATTTTATGTTCATGAGGAAAAATGAAGAAGTTTGATTTTATTAAGTCAGATTTTTTAATAGGTTTGTATAGTTTATTTTCATAATCATATTCACTTGAATGTGAAAGATATATTTTCATTTTTAGTTACTCCTTTATATGTTCCAAACTTTATTGTCTAACAATACTATGTAGTTCATATTTAACTTATCTGAGAAACTTTTTATTGCTTTAAAAACTTTTTTAGTAAAATAATAATCCTCTTTTCATAATTTTCTACTTTCCTAATAATTATATTTAAACTTTAATTCTATCGTTAATATCTTAAAATAATTATAACTGTATTGCATAATTTACAATACAGTTTTATATATTTTATAATCCGGTTCTATAATTGTTTTTATCTGCTCTTTCATCAAGTTTTCTATCATAGTCTTTGTTTTTATAAAACCAGTCTGTTTTCTTATCTGTTGGATTTAACTTTCTATTTTTATCTAATAATACATCTATTAATGCAATAAATGGTATTAATATTCCTATTGCATCGAAGAATAAATTTGTGTAAATTTCTATAGCTCCTTGTCCATACATTATAGCTCCTACTCCGCTTAGTACATCTGATCCAAAGTATAATAGATATGCTAAAAAGTATATTAATGTTGGTAATAAGCTCCTTTTAAATATAAAGCATATACAAATAAATGTAACAAATAAAAGTACTATTTCCATAGTCATATCTATTGGCTGCGTTACAAAGTCCATTCCCATTGAATATGTAAAAGTAACCACTATTCTAAATGCCCAATACATAAGTGCAAAAAATGCTATTAACCAACTAGAAAGATTTTTCATTTGTAATTCCTCCTCTTATTTTTTATGTTTTTAAATTTCAATAGTGCTTCTATTTCTATAATGTACAAACTATTTACACTATTTCTTTCCTTGTTATTTTTGTTTTTAGGTTTGCGTACACTGTAAGCATACTTAAATTATAACATACTTTTTTATAAATGAATACTCTTTTGTAAAAAATGTAAGAGAAATAATCTTCTAAGTATATTTATAAATTCTAAAAAATGTGGGAGGTATTTCTCCTCCCACATTTTTTGCAAAGTAAAGTAACGAACTTTATTTTGCGGTTGCTTTTTTCCTCTTGTTTAAGCAACTACGATTTCTTTTGTCCAGAAGCATTTGCTCTCTCTGATGGTTTTCTTTCTGTTAAGAAGCATTCTTATTTCTTGCCCATGAATGCTTCTGCGAATTTCTGCTTCTTCTTCATCCGCAACTACCTTCATGGTTCCATGGCTAAAGATATCCTTATGTTCAGTTCTTAACCTCCCCATTCTCGAGTAATGCTCAAGCATATCCTCGTTTATGTTATCCCAAGGATATGGCTTCCGGTTAAACGGATCTTTGTAGCCAGTAAGCCCAGCTTCAGTACCATAGTAGACAATGGGATTACCACGCATTGCATATTGCATCGAAGATGCCATTTTCGCCAGCTCATAAGATAGTTTCAAGTTGAACTTATCTTCATTGTCTGCCTCAAATTTTCTGAATGCATACGTATCGCATTGTCCATTTGGTAGCATAAAGTTGTTTTCCATCTTCCAAAGACGTCCTTGGAACGGATCTTGTGTCATACCAGGTGCTGCCAGCAAATTCGTAAGTCGGGGGTTGTCGTGGCTATCGGTGAAGTTCCATAGTACATCTTGAACTTCTTCTGGATACTTAGAAATCTCATTTACTGTGTAAACAAGATGTTCCCAATTGCCATATCTAACCCACCTACAAATTGCGTCTCCTAAGGGATAATTCATCACGCTGTGAGCCTGTCCTTCAAAAATCTGACGATTGCCATTTTCAGTGGCCAAGTCCCACATCTCTGACACTACAAGAGCATTTGGATTTATGGACTTTACTTTTGCCATAATTTTGTACATCAGTTCTCTTGGTAAATGTTCCCCAAGGTCCAGACGTATTCCATCTGCTCCGGCATTAAGGTATGTCTCCACTACGTTTAGAACGTACTCTTGGTATTCGGGGTTTAATTTGTTACATTGTGGCATTTCTTTAATGCCATACCAAAAGATTGGCTCTCCATTTTCTCCCCACTCAAACCAGTTATGGTAATGAGAGTTAGGATTGTGTAGTGCTTCTTGGAAGATTTTCGTGTATGCACCCATGTGATTAAACACTAGGTCTTGCACCACTAGCATTCCAATCTTATGTGCTTCTTCACACATAATTTTGTAATCTTCCCATGTTCCCATCCAAGGATCAATAACACGTTGGTCTTCTGCATCATAGTGATGAGAACTAGGTGTTTTTGAAATAGGACCTATATACAATAAGTCAATTCCCATTACCAGATGCAAAAAAGACAATTTCGAAGTTATTCCGTTCAGATCGCCTCCATAAAAATAGTTGTTGGGATAATCTCCCATTTCGTTTGGCCACCAGTTAGGTACCGTGTCGTTCCACTCCTTTAGAATTCGTCCTTCCATAGGCGTAGGCTTTGTACTGCTTCCGCGGCAAAACCGGTCTACAAATATAGCGTAACCTATTTTGCCTTTAAACTGCTCTGGAGTATAAAGCATTCTCTATTCCCCTCCTTTACTCAAAGTGTGGAAAATGCGTTATAACTTCCAATTGGTTATTGCCAATTAGTTATATTTTATGTGCTTTTCAATTTTATGTCAAGCGAACACAAAAAAATAACAACAAATAATTAAAAAAATTAAATTATTTGCTGTTATTTAACATTTTTTATTAGTTTGGTTATATCTATTTTATATTAATCCCAATATTTTGTATATTATAATAAATTATTTATAAATAATTTATTTGTAATTTTCTGATTTACTTGTATTTATTTTTATTAGTTTAAATAATTCTACTACTATTAGTGGCATTAATGATAATATTACAATTTCTAATACATTTCCAACAGGTAATACTGGTATACTAAATACGTGTCTTAATGCTGGAACTAGTAATATTACAAACATTAATGCAGCTGATGCAAGTACTGCCCATATTAGTTGCTTATTACTAAATATTCCTGTTTTAAATATAGATGTCTTATTATCTCTAACATTAAATACATGTACAAGTTGTGAAAATGCTAATACACAAAATGCCATTGTTTGACCTATTTCTACTTTTATTTCTTCGTTTGTAAGTCCTTCTATTACTGGCAAATTTTCGTCTGGAGTAGCTAAACCTACTATAAATGCTATAATTGTAATTAATCCTATTAATATTCCTTGATAAGCAATTCTCCATACCATACCTTTTGTAAATACACTTTTATTTTTATTTGGTTTTCTATCCATTACATCTTTTTGCGCTGGATCAACTGCTAGAGCTAAAGCTGGAAGCGAGTCTGTAACCAAATTTATCCACAATATGTGTATTGGAAGTAATGGAACAATTAAGTTAATATCTATTCCAAATAAGTTTCCTAAAATTGGTGTTATTAAAATTGCTACAAATAATGTTATAACTTCTCCTACGTTACTTGAAAGTAAGAATTGTATTGCTTTTAATATATTGTCATAAATTCTTCTACCTTCTTCAACAGATGATACGATTGTTGCAAAGTTATCGTCTGTAAGTATTACATCTGCTGCTTCTTTAGATACATCTGTACCTACAATTCCCATTGCACATCCAATATCTGCCGTTTTTAGAGCTGGTGCGTCATTTACTCCATCTCCTGTCATCGCTACTATCTCGCCATTTGCTTGCCATGCTTTTACTATTCTTACTTTATGCTCTGGAGAAACTCTAGCGTATACACTATATTTTCTTATGTTCTTAGTTAAGTCTTCGTCAGACATTTTTTCAAGCTCTGAACCTGTTAAAGCTTCATCTTCGTTTTCTAGGATACCTAAACTTTTTGCAATTGCAATTGCTGTAATTTTGTGATCCCCTGTAATCATTACGGTTTTTATTCCTGCTTTTTTACATTTATCTACTGCATCTTTTACTTCTAGTCTTGGAGGATCTATCATTCCAACCATTCCTACATAAATTAGGTCTTGTTCCATGTTTTGCATTTCTTCATCTGTAGGTTCGTGGTCTAACTCTTTATATGCCATTGCTAGTACCCTTAATGCATCTTTGGCCATATTTTCGTTATTTTCTGCAATAACTTTTTTATAATTTTCTAAATCTTCTTTTATCTCTCCATTATATAAATATTTATTACATCTAGCTAAAAGTTCGTCCACACCGCCTTTTGTTGAAACTAAATACTTATCATTTATTTTATTTACAGTTGTCATTAACTTTCTGTCAGAGTCAAATGGAATTTCTTTAATTCTTGGATATTCATCATATATTGATCCATCGAAATCCAAATTGAATCCCATATCTACTAACGCTGTTTCTGTTGGATCTCCATTTAGTTTTCCATCTGTAGATATTTTTGTATCATTACATAACATACTAATATATACTAATTTTTCTAAATCTTTATCTACATTTTGCTTTAAATTTTCTGTATTTATTATATTTCCATTATAGAAAATCTTTTCTACAGTCATTTTGTTTTGAGTTAAAGTTCCTGTCTTATCTGAACATATAACTGTTGTACTTCCTAATGTTTCTACTGCAGGAAGCTTTTTAACAATAGCATGTTTTTTTACCATTCTTTGTACACCAATTGCTAAGACAATTGTAGAAACTGCAGCTAAGCCTTCAGGAATTACTGCAACAGCTAAACTTACAGCTGTCATAAACATCTCTATTGGATCTTTTCCATATAATAAACCTATTACAAATATTATTGCACAAATTACTAATGCTGCAATTCCAAGGGTCTTTCCTAATTTATTTAATTTGGCTTGAAGTGGAGTTTGAGTTTCTTCTGCACTATTAATTATTCCTGCAATTTTTCCTACTTCTGTGTTCATTCCAGTTTCAACAACAATACCTTTTCCTCTACCATATGTAATTAAACTAGAAGAAAATAACATGTTATCTCTGTCTCCTAAATCTACTTCTTCATTTTCTATTGTTTCCACATGCTTATCTACTGGTACAGATTCACCTGTTAAAGATGCCTCTTGTGACTTTAAATTTACCGCTTCTATTATTCTTAAATCTGCCGGAACATAGTCTCCTGTATCTAATACAACAATATCACCTGGTACTAGTTCCTTTGCTGGAATTACTTCCATTTTGCCATTTCTAATAACCTTACTTACATGTGCACTTAATTTCTGCAAAGCCTCTAGTGATTTTTCTGCTTTATTTTCTTGTATTACGCCTATTACAGCATTTAAAACAACAACAATAAGAATAATTATAGAGTCTGTAATTCCTTCTCCTTCAATATATCCAACAACTCCTGAAATAATTGCTGCAATAATTAATACAATTATCATAAAGTCTTTGAATTGTTCTAGAAATTTAACAAATGTACTTTTTTTCTTTTTAGCTTGTAATTCATTTGTACCATATTTTGCTCTGTTCTCATTAACTTGTTCACTTGAAAGTCCATTTTTTTCGTCTAGATTAAAATATTCTCTGGTTTCTTCTACTGATTTATGAAACCACAAATTTTGTTTTTGTTCCAAAACGTATCTCTCCTTTTTCCTATATTTTGTCTTTTTTAGTAAAAATTATTCTACGGTTTTGCATTTAAACTATTATACTTTATAACATTAAATATAACAATATCAAAAAAGACTTTTAAAGAAAATCTTTAAAAGTCTTGCTTACCACATGGGTTACTAACCAGTTTTTACGAGATTGTTGATTAGTAGTTTAAAAGCTACTCCCTTTTTGATATTAAGCATTTTAACACTTAATATATTTTATTTCAAGTGTAAAATTTATGTTTATAGTTCTGTACTTTTTTGTATAATTTTGATATTTAATACTGCTCTCATTAGATATTTTTTCTATTTTATATATGCATCCAAGTCAATATTTGAGACATATTCTATAAATTTTTCTAATTCATCTATTGGCAATACGTTTCTACCTTTTTCTTCGTTCATTTTCTTTTCTTTTTTAGAATCTTGTATATTCTTTTGCATTTTTTCTTGTATTACATCATTAAATTGAATATTATATTTTTCTTCTATATAACTATTTGTTTCATCATAACTTGTATATAAGTCTTTACAAAAAGTACTATAATCTACATTATTTATATATTCATCTGAGAAAAATTCAGTAAAGAATAGTTTATCTGTTAATAAATGCAATAGCACTCCTTTATCATAATCTGTTTTTATTTTATTTTCTTGTAAGAATTTTTCTAGATTTACTTTATTTTTTAAATATTCTTTAAGATTGTCCTTTGGAGTTTTTATAGTATAATGACTTTTTGTCTTATCCTCTACAAAATCCGGAGCAATTACCCCATAAAAAAAATCTTCACTTTTTTGTATATTCCTATGTTTATCTAAATATCTTTTTCCAATAGCTATATGTATTTGAAAACCTGGCATATTTTTCCTCTCCTTGGTTGAATTATAACATTAATTATACTTCAAATTCAATTAAATCTATTAATATTTTCTTTAAAATATAGATTATTATCATTTTTCATGTTATAATGCTGTCGTTATTATAGAAATTAAAGGAGAATTAAAATGCAAGAATTTATTTTAACAGTAATGGAACAATTTGGTTATTTAGGTGTATTTCTTTTAATCGCAGTTGAAAATATTTTCCCGCCAATACCATCTGAAGTTATTTTACTATTTGGTGGATTTATGACAACATATACAAATCTTAGTATTCCGCTTATGGTTATAGCTGCAACTTTAGGTTCTTTACTTGGCGCTATTGTTTTATATTATATTGGTAAAATATTAAATAAAGAGCGTCTTAAAAAGATAGTATCTGGGAAAATAGGAAAAATTTTAAGAATAAAATATGAAGATATTGATAAAGCTGACGAGTGGTTTGACACCAAAGGAAACAAAACTGTATTTTTCTGTAGATTTATTCCTATAGTTAGAAGTTTAATTTCTATTCCTGCTGGTATGAGTGAAATGCCTATGGGGAAATTTTTACTTTATACAATAACAGGTTCTGCTATTTGGAATACAGTTTTAATTGTAGTTGGTAGTATAGTTGGTGAAAATTGGACAAATATTCTTGGCATATTAGATAATTATTCACACATAGTTCTTATATTTCTTATTATTGCGTTCGTTGTATTTGTATTTTGGTTTTATCGTAAAAAAATGAAGAAAAAAGAAGATAATACTGAAGAAATTAAAGAAATATCAGAAAGTTCAGAATCTTTAAATTCTGATGATATCTCCACAACATCTTCTAACAAAGTAGATAACCTTGAACTAGAATCTGAGACCGCAAATAAGTCTGAGAAGAATGCTTCAAAGAAAACTTCTAAAAAGAAGAAGAAAAAAGATAAGAAGTAATTATCCCCGTCACAGCCGTAAGCTTACATTAAGCTTACATTCAGTAAAAATAAATCCACTACTTTAGTGGATTATTTTTATTTATATTTATATTCATATTCATTTAATGTATTATTATAATTCTTCGTCAGTAATTTCTTCAAAACGATATTTCTGCTTTACGTCTGGATATTTTTCATGGTCAACTTCTGATAAAAACATTTCTAATGGTCTTGCATAAATTCCATCTTTATGGTTTGTCTTTCCTTTATTATCCATACAGCAATATACAACTAAATCTTCCCCAGTTTCACTATGTTTAGCAGTAGTAATAACTAAAGCTCTTGAACCTTTGAAATGTCTATACATAGTATAAGGTTTTACTTCTCTCATAAATTTTCACCTCCGTTCAAAATAAATACTATAATAGTACTTTATAATCTTTTAATTTTCTTATAAAACTAATATTAGTACTAAGATGTATTCTTATAATTAGCTCATTATTTCTTCTATAAGTTTATCTATATCTAGCTTTTCAATATCGTCTATATTTATAACATTTCACAAGTTGATACTATTTGATAGTAACTCATAATATTCTTTCTTTAATTGTTTATAGTCATATTCAAAATACGGTTCATATTTTTCCTTTTTACTCTAAATGGTTTTTCTAATATAATTACGCCATCATTTCTTTTCATGCATTGTTTGATTAAACTTTTATATATCTTTTCATTTAAAAGTCCTAAGTCTTTTTTCTCCTTTTCGTTATTAAAGCCTATCATATCATAAGTATTTTCAGATAATTTGTCAAATGATATTATAACACTATTCTCTATTTTGTTATATAGCATTTGGGCTAGTGTACTTTTTCCTGTTCCGCTTATTCCTGTAATAATAATTAGTTTATTCATTTTGGTACTCCTCTTTATGAACACATTATAGAGAATTTATTATTGGTTGTCAATTTATATAGTAAAAATATTTTAGATAATAGTCTTTCTGAAGAATATGCAAATCCATATTTAATTACATTCTTTAATGACTCTCTATTTGGAAATTCAAACTTTAATTTCAAGTTATATAACATATATATCACTGAGATAAGCCAAGAAATTATAGTTGCAACAAATAATAATGTTAAGTTTTTAGTAAGTAAATATGCTATTGCATCTAGTATAACCAAAAAAGCATAGTAAACAATTAAGCTTTTCCTATATAATTTTAATTGACCTTTAAGTCTTATTATTTCAAAATTCCATTTGCTAATCTTCCAAATACTATATAAGCAATATAAAAATTTAATAATATAGCTAACATATACCTTTTGTTTATAATTCAATAAGATTATACTATAAACGACAAAAAAATTGATATGCTAATAAAATTTATGTTTTAGTATTTTATATAATTTTTATCATTTATGTTTTATACATAAAATACAACTTACGAACCTTTTATAGTCCATAAGTTGTCTTCAGATGGAGCGATTACGGAGCAGGTATGCGAAAAAATGCCTACTTTGTTTCAAGCTCTCTTATATAACTCGATTTATTATTATTACTTTAACATAATTTATCAATTTTGACAAGATATATTTAGATAATTATTCCATAAAGTTCAGCTCTTTCTTTGAATGCTATTTCATTTCCTTCAAGTATATTTATTGCTTCCGTTGATACTGCATTGTTATATATTGTTCCATTACATTCAATCCAACTATTTTCGCCATTACCTTTTAATACTATAATATTTTCTGAATTACCTGCAACTGCTATATTTGGACTATGAGTAGCAACGATTAATTGTCTTTTTTCTTTAACTCTATCCAATTCTTTTACTAATGTGTGATATACATATGCATTATCTAAATCATCTTCTGGTTGGTCTAAAATTAATAATTGATTATTATCAGAGATAGTCGTGCCATAAAGTAAAATCAATAATATTCCAACAGCTTTTTGTCCAAAAGATAAATTCATTCTTTCTCTATATATTTTCTTTTTACTCATACCATAGTTAACATTTAGTTTAAAATCAATAATTACTTGTGGTATATTAGAAACGTAATTAGACTGAAAATATTTATATGTATATTCGCAGGCTCCCTTTGATAACCCTTCATCTAATCCTGTTTTTTTAGATATTTCCATATATTGATTTGTAAATAATAAATATAATAAATCATGTGTATTTGATATTTTAGAAAATAGAAATTTTAAACTTTTTCTTAATTCAAGTTCTTTTTCATATCCACTAAAATTGCTTTTATATTTATTATTTTTTACTATTTCATCAATAATATTCTCTTTATATCTTCTTGGTAAATCAATTTCATAAGTTAGTATTAATTTATCATTTAAAATTTTATTCATTTTATCAAGAGTTTCAATATTATAAGTATTTATCTTTTCAGAAACATCAAATAATTTATTATATTTTGATATTAATGCTCTCGAATTATTTTCTGCATTTTCATCTCTATTTCTTTCAATTTCTATTTTTTTGCAAAGTTCATTAACTTCATCTTGTAATATCTTTTTTTCTAAACATAATTCTTGATATTCTCTTCCTATGATTCGTTCTATAATCGAATAAATAGTTTTAGTAACTTTCATCTTGTTATTTCCAATTTCCAATATATTCTTCTGTTGATATATTATTGGCTTTATATCACTGAGAAATGATATAATTTTATCCATATTTGTAGTATCTAGCCTAACGGAATTTATTTGTTTTTTAAACTTATTTTTATAAGTATAGATTGTAACATTTGGACTATTTATTCCTTTTGGAGCAACAGTTATAGCATAAATTTCATCATCTTTATTAACAAATAAGACAATTTCATCAAATCTACTTATAATATTTTCTTTTTCCTCAATTTCATCATATTCTTCAACTTCATCAACATTATATATTAAATAATCATCATTATTTGAATTATAATATGTTTCCGTATCATAAAAATTAAAAGCATACTTTATTATATCTATAATAGTTGATTTTCCAGTTCCTCTAGCTCCAATAAAACAATTTAATTCTCGTGAAAAAGGTATTATTTCCCATTCGGAATCTTTACTTTTATTTTTTACAAAGCTTCCTTTTATGCAAGTAGATATTATATAAGGATTTTTCTTAATAGGAATACTCTCAAATATCTGAGTATTAAGATTTTTAAAAAAAGATTTTATCGTTCTAAAACTTAATTCACCTAAATTAGCATAAAAAAATTGCGTTCCCATTGGTTTTCCTGAGCCTTTATAATTTTCTATATTCAAAATACTATGGCTGTCTGATGCTTTAAAAATTTTTAAATCTTTATTAAAGTTTTTTATTAATTTACTCAATTCATTTCTATTGCTTTCATTACTAATGCAAACTCCTAGCATATTTGGAGATTTAAGTACTTTTTCAACAATTCCTCCATTAATTATAAATTCTTCATCTTTTTTAGAGGTTTTTATATAGTCTTTGAGAAATCCTTTATCTCCATCTGCGTGTGGTAAGCATACAAAAGCATTATATTCATTTGCAATTTCGCATAATGTTAATGGTGTTACTCTATCAGCACTTGCTTTATCATTATCTTTTTCATTATCTATTCCACATCTTTTTATAAATTCTTCTATCACTGAAATTTTAGTTCCTTCTGAAAAATAAATTAAAAAATGTCTTGCAAAACATGTAACTTCAATTCCTGGCATTATATATTTTCCATTTAATTTGCCTCTCAATTCAACATTTTTATTGATAATATCTTTTATTTGTTTATATCCCTCTATGGTATTATGATCAGTTATTGCGATAACATCTAAATCCGAATCTATAAATTTATTTATAAACTTTTCATATTCTTTCATAACATCTATATCTTTTTTTGAACAAATATAATCTTTAGATGCAGGGGAATGAATATGTAAATCCATCTTTTTTAATTTAGCTATATTTTTCATTTTCTTTATTGATTTATCATACAAATCATCTATATACATTTACGTTCTCCTTTTGTCATATTTTTACAATATTATAGAATATTTTTACAAAATTTTCAAATAGTATTGATTGCAAAACTTATGTTTGATATAATAATAAAAATTAATTGTTATATTATTTCAAAGAGGAGGTCAAGATATGCCAGAATTAAGCGTTTTAAATCAAAAAATAAACTATATACAAATTAATGATGAAGATTATATATCAATTACTGATATGTTAAAATCAAAAGATGGAGATTTCTTTGTTTCAGATTGGCTAAGGAACAGAAACACCATTGAATTTTTAGGCATTTGGGAAGAAATTCATAATCCTAATTTTAATTATGGCGAATTCGCCATAATTAAAAGTCAAGCAGGTTTAAATAGTTATAAAATTAGTGTTAAAGAATGGACAGAAAAAACAAATGCGATTGGAATAATATCAAAAGCAGGAAGATATGGAGGAACTTATGCTCATAAAGATATTGCTTTTGAATTTGGAATGTGGATTAGTCCAAAATTTAAACTGTTACTAATAAAAGAATTTGAAAGATTGAAAGCAGAAGAACAGAAACAAATAGGTTGGAATGCTAAAAGAGAACTTTCAAAAATCAATTATAGAATACATACTGATGCTATAAAAAATAATTTAGTACCTAAAGAATTAACTAAAAATCAAATTAACTTTGTTTATGCAGAAGAAGCTGACGTTTTAAATATGGCATTATTTGGTATGACAGCAAAAGAATGGCGTGAAAAAAATCCTAATTTAAATGGAAATATAAGAGATTATGCAACAATGAATGAATTAATATGTTTATCAAACTTAGAAAACCTAAATTCTGTTTTTATAAATGAAGGATTAAAACAAAGTAAAAGACTTGAAAAATTAAATAAAATTGCTATATCACAAATGCAAATTCTAAATGATACAGATATTAAGTATTTAAATTCATAATTATAAAAACAGAATGTACCACCATCAATGTATGATACATTCTGTTTGTCTGTTGGCTAACTTTTTCACGGCAACCGTCTTTTCAAAATTGCATCTTCATGTGCTTTCCTGTCTTTCTCACATCTTGTAACATATCTTGTGCCATCGTAATATTGAATTTTTTTCCTTTGAGGCATGTACCTCACAGGGCAGTTCTTATTTTTACAAAAAGCACATTTTAAGTTACTCTTCAGTACTGAGAAAAATGTAAGTTTTGCCATTCTATTTTCCTCCTTAACAATTCTGTTTACGAGTTACATTAAAAGTCTGTTTGAGTATCAACCTCCTTAATATAATCGAGAAGATCAGAGAATTTTTCATCATCAGCATATAATGACTTGTCCCATTCGTACCAAATGTCAAATGCTGTTGTTGCTCCATTTTGCACTATTTGCTGAACTCTTTTGCTTTTGAAAACAACATTGTTTTCTTGCTTATCCAAAGGATTTTGACATCCCATATCCTGATAAACCTTTGCCTGTATATCAGCATCTAATTTATCACAATGATAAGCAAAAATTGCTTCTCTTGTTTTCCTTTCATCAAATTCCAGCAATAATGCAAAATATTCTTCTTTCTTAATTAAGTCTCCAAGAACTTCCTTGATTGCTGCATGTTCATTTTGCATTTTTTCCTCTGGAGTAATATTATCAAAAGGAGTAATATCTCCTATGACAACTTCTCCTAATTCATGAAGTACCAGCATTTTTATTACTTTACTGATGTCTAAATGTGTTTCAAATTCAGAATCGATACTCAATGCCAGTATACATGTTCCATAGATATGTTCAGCAATACTTTCAATTCTCTCCTTACTCACGTTCCAATGTGTTTCATTCCAGCCACTTCTAATTTTATACTTCAGCTGTGTAGCTAAAAGATAAAACCTCATTGTACTCTTAAGCCGTTTTTTCATGTAAATTCCTCCTTCAATAATTATTGTGTTGCAAATGTTTCTTTATGATTAACTCCCAAAGGAGATTATAAAAAATAATTGGTTTATTAACTAAATTTTCTCAATTATACCATAAAAGCTTGTATTTATCAATAGTTCAGCATATTTTTAGGTAGAATAAGAAAATAATGACTAAATACTATTTAATAAATATAATGCTATTTGATTTTGTTGATTATTATTCATTTCCATTATTTTAGCCATAGCAAATAGAATAGTAGGATATTTTCTCATATTTACAAAGCTTGTCAAATATTCATTATCAATTTCTTTTAATTTTCTATCAAATACGCTGTGTATGTGTGCTTTATTATATTTTAAGTTAGTATAAGCACTTGAACTTATATATACACCGAATCTCAATTTATTCTTCAAATCCATATTCTTAATTATATTTATTAAATTTGTTACTTTATCATCTATAATATTATTCATAATACAAATTCTCCTTTAACTTAAATTAAAATCATTTTTCTTTTTTAGTTTATTATTCTTATTCTCATCTGGTATAGTTACTTTTCTTAAAATGTTATTGGCAATTTCATTATCGTTATCATCAAATATACCATTTTTATATAAGTCATCACTAACATATTTGTACTTTTCATCCTTATCAAAACCAATTTTACTTTGAAAGTGTTTAATTAGCTTACGCCAAAAGTTTTTAAATTTTTGAAGTTCGTTTTTTATTCTTTCTTTTTCAGCTTGTAGCTTACTAATATGTTTATCTTTAGAAGATATTTCACTTTCTAATTTACTGATTTTATTATCTTTTTCTTCTATTTGATATTTAAGTGAACGATTCTCTTTTTCTATTTCAAAAGCACTATGTTCAAAATCTCTAATAGCTATATTTAAGTCATTAACGCTTCTAACTGTTTTAGTGGTATCTTTTACATCTTTGGTAAAATTTTTGATTTTTTGGACATCCTCGTTTGAAATAACCATATTATTTTTATTAAACTTAGCAGGTTTTAAATTATCTAATATTTGATTTATATCTTTTGTTGTATTATCAAGTTTGTTAGTCTGTTTATTAGCTTTATCCAGTTTTTTCTCTTTTTCAGCAAGTTGTTTTTTTATATTTGAATAATTACTCATATCTTTAACATTTATATCTTGATTTCTGCCTTTTTGTTTTTCTTTTAATTTAATATCCATACCATAAAATTTATTAAAAGACTTTATACAAGCATTTCTCATTTTATCTTGAATTTTAGTTAATGATTCTTTTGTAAATAGTTGTGATTTTCCAACTTGTTTTTTCATTCCTCTAGTGCAATTTTCTATTATAGGTACACCTACAATGTGCATATGGGGAGATGTTTCATCAAAATGAATAGTAGCATTTGCTATTTTAAAAGTTGGTAAAATTTTAACTAAATCATTTACTTGCTCATTATACACATCAATCATTTTTAGTCTGTATTGTTTGTCTTTATCTTTCCAAAACTCCATATCTCCAAGTTCAACTATAATTTCACAAGCAAGGTCATTTTGAGATTCATTTATTTTCATAAAATAGTTTTCTATTTTTCTATCATTTCTAGTCTGCTTATTGTTGTATTCTATACGAGCTTCTTCAAATTCTTCTAAGTATAAATCTTTTACATCATTTACAATATCATTTGTACCACGAATTACTCTAATTAAATCTTTTTCATTATCATAATCTCTTAAATTATGCTTATTTACTTTAGATAAAACATTTGAGTTTTGAATAGCATTATTTGAAAGAGAAGTAGTGCCAGATACATTTCCTTTAGCAACTTTTTTTGCTGATTTACTTTTGTTTTTATCACTTCCTAAATGAAATGAATAAGCTAATTGCTGTTCCATAAAAGCACCTCCTTTGAAATTTCTTCGTAGCATAGGACTTTGGCTCTGCCATAAGTCCTAACCCCCTATGAGTTATGACATACTATCATAACTCGGGGGCTCTGCGAGGCATAAATTAACTATCGCCACTTTCATTTTTACTAAAGTAAAAACAAAACGTGCCACGTTAATTTAATTGTTGCAGAGAAAAGATAAGTAGTATTCATGCAACAATTATTTATGCTTTTTCTTCGAAGTAATATGGGTAACAACACCCAAGCGTAATTTTCCTTCTGGTTTTGCCAAGAAGTTTTTAAATTGTTTTATTGCAACAAATCTTATAATCTTTTGATTTTTTTTAATCTTAAATTCTACAGCTCTGTTTCTAATCTTTGCGACTTCTGTTTTAGTATCATAATTTTCGTCAATCTTATCATCGTGGAAGTAATATTCTCCTAAATCCATATAGTTTATATCTAATTCTTTTTTCAATGTTCCAATATAATCATCTAATTGTTCTTTATTCATATTTACACTAACTTTGGCATCTTCAAGTTTTCCATCTCGTTCTATCATAGTTGGAACATCAACAATTCCTTTATCATATAGCTTGTCTATCTGTTCAATAAAGCTACTTCTAAAATTTACTTTTTCTATTTCAAAACTACCATCTTTATTTTTCTTTAAAGTAGCAGTATCAATAAATTTTGAAATAAAAGATTGCTTTTCATCTTTACTTTTCATAGTCCAAAGTTTTAATAAAACGTCTTTATACATTTCGTGTTCAGTTAGTTTTTCTCTTTCAATATCTCTTTCAGCCATTAGATGTTGTGGATTATAATTTTCTTTATCAAAATCTAATGCATCAATTCTTTTATTTTCTAGTGTAGAAAGCTTTTCTTCAATTAGTTTATAATCTTCAGAGAAATCTTCCATCTCTAAAATACCATTCATATAAGCTTTTTTTAGTCTGTCTTTCTGTTGCAAAAGTTTCTTTATTTCTTCATCAATTTTCTTACTTTCATCATCTTTCTTTTCATCAAGTATAGGGTAGAAATATTTTTTTACATGATAATCGTATTCTACTAAATCTAAAATATAATCAATTAAGCAGTTTTCTATTTCATCTTCGTTATAATACAATTTACAAGTATCACAGTAATAATACATATATTTAGATTTCTTTCCACCAGTTCCTTTACAAGTCATTATTTGACCACAAGTAGGGCATACAAGTTTTTGAAAGAATATATAAACTCTATTTCTACAATAGGCTCTTTGATTTGTTTCTTTTTGATTTTGAACTTCTTCCCACATAGCTCTTGTTATAATAGGTGGTACAACATCCATATAGATTTCAGTTTCTTTGTCATTATCATTTTTATATCTTTCATAATCTCCCATATATATTTTGTTATTTATAATTCTATTAACAGAAGAGTCAATCCATTTTTTAACTTGTGGATATAAAACTTTTTCTTGATTTAGAATATTGGCAATAGTTTGATAGCTTTTACCTTATAAATACAATTCAAATATTCTTAAAACAATATCTTTAGTTGCATTATCTATTTTTAAAGTTTTATCTTGAGCTCTATAATAACCA
>ERZ1643251.1488-NODE-1488-length-26463-cov-6.872804_pt1 | contig 26463 bp, 20 predicted proteins | sample MGYA00579261_ERZ1643251 | MGnify/ENA primary metagenome ERZ1643251 (study PRJEB29033, sample SAMEA4952267) | chicken gut metagenome | biome: Broiler Chicken; feature: Gastrointestinal Tract; material: Caecum | place: Ireland | collected 2018 | study: Broiler... | reverse complement strand
GCATACTCCTTGGCCCGGTACAGGGACTCCCGAATCAGGGAGGAGGTGGCCATACGGGTCACCGGCTGACGATTGGCCCGGCCAAAGGAGTTCTTGGGGTTCTCACCAAAGGCCATCTTCATGGCCAGAGGCGCTTTCAGCACCATCTTCTCCATAGTGTTGCCCCAGGTCTTCATGGCCACGAACTGGCCGGCAATGGGGTTGGAGCTGCCCGGGCCGGTGGCTACGGTGGTCACGCCGCCCCGTACCGCCACGCCGTACTCCGGATCCAGGGGATAGATGCCGTCGATGGCCCGGATCTGGGGGGTCACAGGGTCGGAGGTCTCGTTGCCGTCGTCACCGGGGAAACCGATGGCAGTCTCATAGATGCCGATGTGGCAGTGGGCGTCAATGAGGCCCGGCAGCACATAGCCGCCCCGGGCATCCAGCACCTTGGCATCGCCGGCATCCAGGCTCTGACCCACGGCGGCAATCTTGCCGTCCCGGATCAATACCTGGCCGTTCTCCACGGTGCCCTGAGGGCCCATAGTTAAAATCTTACCGTTGGTAATGAGAAGCTCATTCATGTTATCACCCATTCTTCTCTAAAAATTCCATGGCTTTCTTGCCCACCTGGGCCACTACGCCAGGAGCAAAGGGGGACTCCAGGCCCGCCAGGGCCAGCGTCTCATCAAAGGACTGGAAGCCGCTGCACCGCAGCAGGCGCAGGTAGCTGTTCCAGGCGTTCTCATGGTTCTCCTCGTCCATGAAGTGGTACTGGAGGGCGCAGACCTGAGCCAGAACATAGTCGATGTAGTAGAAAGGCCACTTGTAGACGTGGGTCTGACGCTGCCAGGCCCGGCCCTGGGAGAGGAAGCCCTCGTGCTTGTACTTACGCCAGGGCAGATACCGCTTCTCCAGGCTGCGCCACAGCTCCAGCCGCTGCTCCGGCGTCATCTCGGGATGGTCATAGACCTCGGTCTGGAATTCGTCCACCGCCGCGCCATAAGGCAGGAAGGAGAGGGAATTCTTCATGTGGAAGAACTGGTACTTTTTCAGATCCTCCTCACTGTATACCTTGTTCAGGTAGGGCCAGACAAAGAACTCCATAGCCATGGAGTGGATCTCACAGATGTCGGAGGTGGCGTTGCCGCTCTCCAGGAAGGGCTCTCCCCGCTTGAGGTAGGAGTGAAGGCCGTGGCCGCACTCATGGGCAAAGGTCTTGACGGCGCCGGGGCTGCGGTCAAAGGTCTCAAAGATGAAGGGCATCTCATAGATAGGCACATAGTTGGAGTAAGCGCCCCGGATCTTGCCCTTGCGGTCCCCCAGGTCATAGAAGGCGCAGCGGCGCAGATCCTGGTAGTAGACACGGCTCTCGGGAGACAGTTCCCCGAAGATGTCGTCAAACAGCTCCTGGACCTCGCCATCCTTCACCTTGGGGCCGTCCCCGGCAAAGCTCACATCCTCGTCAAAATCCCACAGCACATCATAGCCCAGCTTCTGGCGCTGCTTCTCGAAAATGGCGGTCACCACCGGGGTAATGCTCTCCTCGATCTCCTTGCGGAAGGCAGCTACCTGCTCGCGGCCATAGCCGGTGCGGCCCTGACGGCAGTAGCCCATGTCGGTGTAGCTGGCAAAGCCCAGCTTCTTGGCCATGCGGTCCCGGACGTGGACCAGATCGTCGTAGAGCTTGTCCAGCTCCTCGCTGCGCTCGGCAAAAGCCTGCTGGCGCAGCATACCAAACTTCTCCCGATCATCCCGGTCGCCGGGCTTCTGGAGCTGGGACAGCTCGCCCATGGTATACCGCTTGCCGTCCATCTCCACGGAGAGGTTGCCGCTGATCTTGGAATACTGGGCGGAGAGGACACTCTCCTCCTCCAGCTCCGGGGTAATGGCAGTGGAAAAGGCCCGGCCGGTGGTCTCAGCCTGGCGGAAGATCTCCGTACCCAGATGCAGCTCAAACTCCTTGCGGAAGGGCGTCTCATTGAGAGCCTTGCCCAGGTCGACGCACAGAGCGTCCCACCGGGGCTTTGCCTGGTCAAACCAAGCCTGCTCCCCGGCCCAGAACTCGTCGTTGGTATCCATGGTGTTGTGAGCCTCCACCAGGGTGGCCAGGGTCATGAACTTGCGGCGGGGAGCCTCCAGGGAAAGGAGGGCATAATAGGCCTCGGGAAAGGTCTTCGCCTGCCGCAGGGCAGTAATGCCAGCGGTCATTTCCTTTTCCATGGCGTCCATATCCGGACGCAGATAAGGTACATCCTGAAACTGAATCATAGCGCGCCTCCTTTAAAATGCATAGCTGTCGTGAAGAATTCCCACCATAACTTCCTTGGGGGCAAAGGGCAGGAAGTTGAAGATGGGGCTGGCCTCTGCCAGCTTCAGTTCCTCCTCAGTAAGTCCCAGCTCTGAGAAGCTGTGGTAGAGACCTACCGCCTTGAGGAAATCAACCATCAGAAGCGGCAGCTTGTCTGCCGCTTCCTTGTCAGACTTGTCTGACAAGGTCGGATCAAACAGCCGCGCTACATCCGCGCATTTTTCCACTGCCTGGGTGCACTGCCAGCGGAGATACTGGGGATACAGGGTGGCCAGGCACTGGCCATGGGCCAGCCGGGGAGCCACACCGCCCACGATCTCACTGATGGGATGGGGCAGGGTAGCGGCGGCGTTGCCCAGGGAGATTCCGGAGAACATAGCCGCCTGGGCCATCTTCTCCCGCAGCTCCATATTGCCGGTGTCCTTCACCAGCTTGGGCAGAGCCTCCACAATCAGGGACATGGACTTCATGCCGATGGTCTTGGTATAGGGGGAAGCGCAGTCCCGGAGATAGCTCTCAAAGGAATGGGTAAAGGCATCAAAGCCGGTAATCGCAGTCATCCGGGGAGGCAGCGTCCGCATCAGCTCGGGATCGATAATGGCCTCCTTGGCAAAGGCCTTGTCGTGGAAGATGCACTCCTTGTCGTTGTGCTCAGGGTCGGAAATCACCATGGCCTGGGTCAGCTCACTGCCAGTACCGGCGGTAGTGGGCACCGCAATGAGAGGCAGGACATTGGCAGAGGGAGCTTCATACTCACTGAAGGGGTCAGTATAGGTAGAAAACACCTTGGGCCAGTCCACCTTGCCTGCGCCATTAAAGAGGGCAATGGACTTGGCGGTATCAATGGAGCTGCCGCCGCCCACAGCCAGCACCACCTCCACCTTCTCCTGGTGGATAATGGAAATAGCCTCTTCAATGCCGCCGATGGTGGGGTTGGGCACTACCTTATCAAAGTGAACTACTTCAATGCCGGCATCTGCCAGCAGGCCCTTCACCCGGTCATACAGGGGACGCAGCACATCCTCCGCATTGGTGGTGGTAACCAGCATGCACTTCTTGCCGTACTTGCCTACCACACGGCCTACTTCATTGAGACGGCCCGCGCCGAAGTGGATCCGGGTAGGCTGGTAAAAATTAAACTGTTCCATGACGCAACTCCTCCTTCATCCATCAGCAAAACGCTGTAACCTGCTTGCCGTTGAGATAGACCTGCTTGTCGCCGGTGACGGCGTTGATATCCGCCAGAGGATCCCCAGCCAGCCAGCAGATAAAGGAGGCATTCTTTCCTTCCTCCAGGGTGCCCAGGCTGTCAGAGAGGCCCATAAGGTCAGCAGAGCCAACGGTGGCGGCAGTAAAGGCCTGCTCAGGCGTAAGCCCTGCCTCTACCATCAGTACCAGCTCAAAATAGGCCTTGTCGTAGGGGTCATAGGTATTGCCCGCATCGGTGCCGAAGGCGATCTTTACGCCCTTCTCACTGCACTTGCGAAGCATCTCCCGGTGACGCTGGATCACAGACTTGCTGCGCAGGTGATCCGGGTTGCCCGGGTCTACCCGCAGGCCCTCTTCCACCGCATAGTAGGGGGCGGAGAGAGTGGGGACAATGTAGGTGCCCCGGCGGACCATCTCATCCATGATGTCCTCGGTCATAAACACGCCGTGCTCCACGGAGTCCACACCGGCCCATACGCCCCGGCGGATGGCGGTGTTGCCGTGGGCATGGATGGCCACCTTGCGGCCCATGCCGTGGGCAGCTTCCACACCGGCTGCAAATTCCTCCTCGGTGAGCTCACAGGGACCAGGCTCGGGGCCGGGGGAGTTGACGCCGCCGGAGGCCATGATCTTCACCACATCGGCGCTGTCCCGGATCACGGTCCGCACGCCCTTGGTGATTTCCACCGGCCCGTCGCAGGCCAGGGCAATGGTGCCGCCGTGTCCGGCGGTAACAGAAATGGAGAGACCGGTAGTCAAGACCTTGGGGCCGGGCACCAGGCCCTGGTCGATAGCGTCCCGGATACCCAGGGAATAGCCGCAGATGCTGCCCAGATCCCGGCAGGCTACCACGCCCGCTGACAGCAGCTGGTTAGCATTATGCAGGCCCTCGCAGATCAGTCTGGCCGCCTCCCGGGGCTTGGGCGGCTCATCGCTGCCACACATATCAGAACTTACAAGGTGGACATGGCAGTCCAGAATGCCGGGGGTCACCCAGCCCTGAAGCTCCTCCCGGCAGGCATCTGCCGGGCAGGCAACCTTGCTCTGTGTGCCGGCAGCCAGGATCTTTCCATCCTCTACCAGCAGCGCAAAGTTTTCCACTACCTTCTTGCCGTCAAACATCTTTTTGCCGGTATAGTATACCCTGCTCATCGTTTTTACCTCCTTGTCAGTGGTTCATTCAGCGCCTCAGTCCCCGGCAGCACAAAACGACCCTTCTCCAGAATCAGCGTCCGGGTTCCATCCGCCCTGACGCCTTCCAGCCGCTCCAGCTCGTCGAAGGCCAGCGTAATATCCGTATGAATGTTGGTGTAAACCTCCCCACCTTCCTTCCGGCGGGCAGTACGCTCATTTTCCCGGGCGGTCATTTCCTTGTAGTCGTACAGGTTATAGACCGGCGCGTCCTCTCCCCGGGCAAAGCAGGGATCACCCACGGCAATATGGGGCCCCATCTTCTCCGCCAGGAGGATGGGCATCCGGGGCACCAGATCCATATCCCGGGCGATGGCGTAGGCCAGGGTGTTGGAGCCAATGGCAAACTCACCCATGGGAAGGGTGTCCCGGCCCTGGAGCAGATGCTCCTTTACATAGGCCTTGCCTGCCTCCTGGCTGCCGCAGCCGCCGCAGCCGTAATCCACAATCATACCGTCCTTGAAGGTCAGCATCAGGTCCTCAAAGTATACGCCCTTAAGGTAAATCTTGTGGATATGAAGGATCCCGTCGGTCCCCTGGAGCCGGGGGGTGGTAAACAGCTCCCCGTGAGGGACATTGAGATCGCCGCCGCAGTTGAGGAAATTGGTATCCTTCTCCGGATCCTTCAGGGGCGCCAGGCGGACAACCAGGTTCGTACGGTTCCCCGCCGCTCCCGTCAGCTCCACGTGCTCACAGGGATCCAGAGCATCGATAATCGTCTGCTGAATCAGCTCATACCGCTGAGAATCCATGGTGTTGAGGCGGTAAAAGGCATCAAATACCGCCGGGAAATTCTCCCCCACCAGCAGATTGGGGAAGGCCACCTTGCAGAAGGAGAAGTCTGACGGGGCCAGGTACTTGGCCTCCAGCTCTCGCTTGGCATTCTCCAGCTCCATCAGCCGCTTCCGGCGGCCGGCGTCAGGCGCATATACATCGCCGGAGGCCTTGGGTACCCCGGCGGCCTCGCCGAACTGGCCGATGCCGATCATGCCGCAGGTATCCAGGAGGGCCGGAGCATGGGCCGTGAAGGCCTCCTCGTAAGCTGCGCGCAGCGCGGTAAATGCCTCCTCGCTGAGGCAGGCAGCCCGGTCAGCCCCGTGAGTCATAGCGTAGGTCCCGGACCAGGTCAGGCACTGGGGCCGCTGGACGATGGCCCGCAGGCCCCGTTCCTCCAAGGAGACCAGCACCGCCTGAGCCAGCGCCTCCTGGCCCACACAGTAGTTCAGCCGCACCATCTTCCGATCCCGGCGGTCCCGGCTCTGGCTAATAAAGCCATGGAGCAGGGCCTCCACAATATGCTCCCCGATTTCCCGCCGTCTGTCAGCAGGATAATCATACAGGAAGCGAGCCAGCTGCCGCTCCTCCTCTTTTACGGGCACACCGTAAGCCTCCAGCCAGGAGAGATCTTCCCCGTTGGCCTTCCGCAGCAGCTTCTCCCAGGGATTGTCCGTATCCGTCAGAGCCGCTACCTCTCGCTGCGCAATAGCGGAGGCATGCTCCCGGGCATAGCAGGAGAGAAGCTCCTCCGTTTCCGCAAGGCTGCCGGACACCTTCTCCATCTGCTCCGCCAGTTCCGGATCCTCTCCCAACCAACTGCGCTGGAGGTGGACGGTCAGTTCATGCCAGGTACTACTCATAGCAATCCTCCCCCATGGTCCACTCGCTCAGGAAGCGCTGGAACCGTTTTGAATGATAATAACACAATATTAATGTAAACTCAAAAATCCATCCCACAGGGACAGCCATCCATACGCCTATGTATCCCAAAATTCCGCTCAGCAGGATGGCCGCCGGCAGACGGAACAGCCAGTAGCCGGAGATGGTACCGATCATGGGCACAAGGGTATTGCCTGTACCGCGGATCAGTCCCTCCACCACTGTGAAGTAGCCGGCAATGAAATAGCCCAGGCTCAGGATCCGGACGTACCAGGAGGCCATGGCGACCGTCTCCCCTTCCGCACCAAAAAACCGCGCCATACTGCCGCCAAAGCCCCACAGCAGCACCAGCAGAATCCCGCCCACAGCAAAGGCCCAGATCAGGCAATACTTCTTTCCTTCCTTCACCCGTTCCGGCTTTCCGGCGCCCAGGTTCTGACTGGTAAAAATCCCCAGGGCCTGACCGATATTGATGATGGGGGCGGAAGCAAAGGAATCAATCCGGCTGCCGATGGTATAGGCTGTAACCGCACTGGCGCCAAGGTCATTGACCACCACCTGGAGCAGCAGCATTCCCACACTCACCGCGCACTGTTGGATGGACGCGGGAATGGCGCAGCGGGCGCCGCGGCTGAGCATTTTCGCGGATAAATCCAGATGGCGGACATCATAGCGAATAACAGGATAGTAGCGGTTCACATAAAATACACACATGAAAAAGGAGATCATCTGCGCCACCACCGTAGCAATGGCCGCACCTTCCACGCCCATGCCCAGCCCCTGTACTGCCCAGAGGTCCAGGACTGCGTTGATGATCGTACAAATCAGGAGGAAAACCAGAGGAGCTTTGGAATTGCCTGAAGCCCGGATAGCTCCGGACATCGTATTGTATCCAGCAATACCCGGAATACCGAGGAAGATAATCCGCAGATAGGCGGCAGCGTCCTCCATCTGCTCGGGCTGGGTGTGAATCACCTGAAGAAGAAAGGGGGTAGCAAAAAAACCGCATATCGCCACCACAACAGACAGAATCATCACCGAGGTAAAAAGTGTATCAAACACCTGCTTTACACCCTTGTGATCCTGTCGTCCCACATATTGACCCAGCAATACTTCCTCACCAATACCAAGGCCGATCACCAGCGCCAGCACTACATTAATAATAGGCTGGCTCACGCCTATGGCGCCCAGGGCGTTTTCTCCCACGAACCGGCCGATGATCATGGCGTCGATGGAATTATACAGCTGCTGGAGAATATTGCCTGCCAGAATCGGCAGCACAAACCGCATCAGGCTTCTGCCTACCGGTCCGTCAATCAACGCCGTCATCCATTTCCCTCCTTTTGCTCTACCGCAGGATGGCGGGAGGGCGCAGACTTGCGTCTGACCCGCCCGCCATCACTGGCACTGGGATTGCTACTTACTTAATGATATAAACGTTCTTGAAATCGAACTCAGCACCGTAGGTGCGGATATCCACACCACGGACGTTGGGCTGGAAGACCCAGTTGTTCTCAGCATACACCTGGGGGATGTAAATGTACTGATCCAGGACGAACTTCTCAATGTCCATGTAGGTCTGGATACGCTCATCACCGGTGGTGGAGTGAGCCTTCTCATAGAGAGCATTCAGCTCAGGATCGTCAAACTTGCCCTCATCATAGATGAAGTCCAGGAAGCTGGAGGGGTCAGGATCGTTAGCGCTCTGACCACCGCCAATGACGCAGTCAAAGGTACCCTCCATCAGCATGGGCAGCAGGATGCTGATGTCCAGGACCTGGACAGGCATCTCCAGTCCCAGGTTGGTCTTCCACATGTTCTGGATGGCCTGGGCCTGATCGTCGCCGCCGGGCATGCACTGGATGGAGAAGCCCTCAGCCAGATCTTCCATGGTCTTGCCCAGTTCCTCCAGGCCGGTGGCCAGGAGCTCCTGAGCGTGGGCAATAGCAGCCTCATCAGAGGCATCTTCGACAATGGCGCCGGCCTGCTCACGGAAGTCGCCGCCGTCCAGGCCCTTGGCACCATAAGGCACCAGGCCGTAAGCAGCCAGCTTGCCGTTCTTCATAACCTGCTCAGCAAACAGCTGGCGGTTGAAGGAGATGGACAGGGCCTCGCGGATGTTCTTATTGGCCAGGAACTCGTTGTTGGGGTTAAACTCAATGAAGGTAACCTGCAGACGGGGGTTGTTGGTCAGAGTGGGATCGTCCATATACTGGCTCAGCAGCTCGCTGGGAACCTTGAAAGCGCTGGCCTCACCGGTCTGGAACAGGCCCATGGTGGTGTTGTTATCCTCGGAGATGATGAAGTTCAGCTCTTCCAGCTTCACATTCTCAGCATCCCAGTAGTTCTCGTTTTTCACCATGGTAATGGAGTTCTTGCTGACCCACTCGGTGATCTTGAAGGGGCCGGAGCAGACAACCTTCTCGGCGTCAGAGCCGTAGAGATCGAAATACTCATCGGCAGCAGCCTTCTGAATGGGGGCCAGCTGGTCGGTGCACAGGGTGTTCATGAAGTTCTCAGCAGGCTCGGCGGTAGTGAACTCAATGTGGGTGTCATCGATAACCCGAACGCCCAGCTCCTCAGCGGTAGCCTCACCATAGTAGTACTTCTCACCGTTGAGGATGTTGAAGTACTTATAGGCAACAGAGGAAGCCAGCTCAGGATCCAGCACACGCAGGACGCTGTTGTAGACATCGTCAATGGTGAGGTCGGTGCCGTCGGACCACTTCAGGCCCTCGCGAAGAGTCAGAGTGTGAACGGTAGCATCCTCATTGACCTGATAGTCGGTGCACAGGCCGGGCTCCCAGGTATCAGGGGTATCACCCTGGCGGAGCAGGGGCTCCATGATTGCGTTAATGACAAGGCTTGCGGTGCTAGAGTTGCTCACCCAGGGATCCAGAGACACAGGGTCACTGCTCAGGACGAAGGTGAACACCTGCTCGTCGGCCAGCTCTTCGTCCGCGGAAGGGCCATCTCCGCCAACGGAGATGCCGGTAGCGCCGTTAATGTTGCTGGTATCAGCGTTGTTGGCGTCGGTGCCGCCGCAGGCCGCCAGGGCTAAGACCATGGACAGGGCAAGCAGGAACGCCAGTGCTTTGGACATCTGCTTTTTCATCTTATTTCCTCCTAAAAATTTTGTTGATTATTTTTTTCTGCGGGTTCACCGCATATCAACCATTAATGAGGTGGCAGGCAACTTTGTGGCCAGGTGCACACTCCTTCAGCTGAGGAACCTCCTCAAAGCAGCGGGGTGTGGCGTGGGGGCAGCGGGTGCAGAACTTGCAGCCCTTGGGTGCATTGATGGGGCTGGGGATCTCCCCTTCCAGCTTGATCCGCTGACGCTTTTTCTCCGCCGCGGGGTTTGCCACAGGGATAGCGGAGAAGAGGGCCTTGGTGTAGGGATGCTGGGGATGCTCGTATAGCTCCCGGTTGTCAGCATACTCCACAATGCTGCCCAGATACATCACCGCCACGGTATCGGAGATGTAGCGGACCATAGACAGATCGTGGGCAATAAAGATGTAAGAAAGATTTTGCTTGCGCTGAAGATCCAGCAGCAGGTTCATCACCTGAGCCTGAATGGATACATCCAGAGCAGAAATAGGCTCATCACAAATAATGAGTTCCGGATTCATGGACAAGGCTCTGGCAATGCCGATACGCTGACGCTGACCGCCGGAGAACTCATGAGGGAAGCGGTTGGCGTGTTCTTCGTTGAGGCCTACAATATTCAGCAGCTCCAGCGCCTTCTCCCGCCGCTCAGCGGCAGAGTAATGGATCTCATGGTTCAGATCCCAGCCCTCGGCAATGAGGTCGTTGACCGTCATACGGGGGTTAAGGCAGGCGTAGGGGTCCTGGAAAATCATCTGCACACTGCGGGCAAGATCCTGGCGGAAACGCTTGGTGGATTTGCCGCTGACATCCTTGCCGTTAAGAATAACCCGTCCCTCAGTGGGATCGTAGATGCGGATGATGGTGCGGCCCAGAGTGGATTTGCCACAGCCGGACTCGCCTACCAAGCCCAGGGTCTTGCCCCGCTCCACCTCAATGGAGACATCGTCCACCGCCTTGACCACTCTGCCGCGGCGGATGCGGAAATATTTCTTGAGATTTTCTGTCTGAAGAATGATATCCTTACCCATTTTTGACTACCTCCTGTCCGGTAATCGGATTGACCGCCGGCATAGCCTTCTGATGGTAGAGCCAGCAGGAAGCATAGTGTCCCTCTCCCTCCTGGGCGCAGGTGGGGGGATAATACTTGCTGCACACCTTCATAGCATAGGGGCAGCGGGCGGCGAAGGGGCAGCCCACCGGAGGATTGAAGAGGTCCGGCGGGGAACCCAGGATGGGATGCAGAGGCTCGCGGTTGCTGACATCTTCCGGAGGAATGGACTGGAGCACACCCCAGGTGTAGGGATGGGCGGGATGCTCAAAGATATCCTCCGCCTTACCGTATTCCACCACTTTGCCTGCATACATAACAGCGATATCGTCTGCAATGTTGGAAACAACGCCAAGGTCATGGGTAATCATAATGACCGAGGTATCATTCTTTTTCTGGATCTCCTTGATAAGATCCAGGATCTGGGCCTGGATGGTTACGTCCAGGGCGGTAGTGGGCTCGTCACAGATCAGCAGCTTGGGGTTCACCGCCATGGCCAGGGCAATCATTACTCTCTGGCGCATACCGCCGGAGAACTCGTGGGGATACTGATTGAAGCGTGCCTCCGGGCTGGGGATGCCAGCCAGGGTCAGTGCTTCCAGTGCAGTCTTCTTCGCCTCCACTTTGTTCTTGACGCCGCTCTTTATCACGCCCTCCATGATCTGCTTGCCCACTGTCATGGTGGGGTTCAGGCTGGTCATAGGATCCTGGAAGATCATGCGGATATCTTTGGCCCGGACTGCCTCCATTTCTTTTGTCGGGAGGGCCATCAGGTCCTTACCGTCGAAGTAGACATGGCCCTTCTTGTAAAGGCCGTGAGGCTTGTCGGGGTTCAGGCGGATAATGGATTTTGCCGTAACGGATTTGCCGCAGCCGGACTCACCCACAACGCCCAGGCTCTTGCCCCGCTCCAGGGTAAAGCTGACGCCACGGACTGCCTGTACCTCGCCGGCGTAGGTGTTGAAGGAGAAGGTCAGGTCCTGTACGTCCAGCAGAATATTGTTCTTATTCTCACTCATGGTCTTCCCTCCTCACTTTCTCATTCTGGGGTCAAGCGCGTCGCGCAGGCCGTCGCCCATCAGGTTGAAGCAAAGCATGGTGATGCAGATCAGCAGTGCGGGGAACAGCAGCTGATAGGGAAAGATCAGCAGCTGGTTGGCACCGTCACTAGCCAAGGTACCCCAGCTAGCCAGCGGCAGGGGCAGGCCCAGACCGATGTAGCTAAGGAAGGACTCAGAGAAGATAGCACCGGGGATGGCGTTGGCCATGCTGATGATGATGGGGCTCATGGCGTTGGGCAGCAGGTGCTTAACAATGATCCAGATACTGCCTGCGCCCATGGTCCGGCTGGCCATAACGAACTCCGTTTCACGGAGGGTAAGAACCTGGCCGCGGAACAGACGAGCCATACCGATCCACCCCGTGGCTCCGATGGCCACAATGATAGGCAGGACGCCGGGCTTCATAATGAGGACCAGCAGAATCATCCACAGCATGGAAGGAATGGCGCCGATCAACTCACACAAACGCATCATCAGGTTGTCCGCCACACCGCCGAAGTAGCCGGCAATGCCGCCGTAGAGAATGCCCACAGTGCCGTTAAGAACGGCGACCACAACACCGATCAGCAAGCTGACCCGGGCACCGGACCAGCAGCGGGTGAAGATATCACGTCCCAGCTGGTCAGTACCGAAAAGGTGCTCCATGCTGGGGCCCTGGTTGGTAGCGAACAGATCCTGCTCATCGTACTCATAACGGCTCACCATAGGCTGCACAATTGCCATGGCAATGATAATCAGCAGGATGACAGAGGAGACCATCGCCAGCTTGTTCTCCTTAAACCGCCGCCATGCATCGCTCCAATAGGTCAGGGAGGGGCGGGTCATCTTATCAGCATCAGCGTAAGCTGTGTCATCCTTAGTAAAGAGGTCGTCCGTCAAAAGAACCTCTTGCTCAGCCAAAACGGCCTCATTCATATTGGTCTCAGTCAACTTGTTCGCCTCCTTACTTAGTAATGCGGATACGGGGATCCACCAAGCCGTACACGATATCCGTAATAAAGTAGCAGATAATTGCAATGGAAGAGAAGATGATATTCAGGCCCATAATCATGGTATAGTCCAGATTCTGAATGGCAAGAATCATGGCCTGGCCGATACCGGGGATATTGAATATCTTTTCAAGCACAAAGTTACCGGTCAGTACGCCTGCACACATAGGACCAAGGGAAGTAACCAAGGGAAGGAAAGAGTTGCGGAACATGTGGTGGACAACCACCTCGCTCTGGCTCAGGCCCTTGCTCTTGGCAGTAGCGATATAGTCCTGACCCATGGTATCCAGCATGCTGGTACGCAGCATACGGGCGTAATGGGCAATGTTGTTGAAAGAGGCTGCTGCAATGGGCAAAACCCAACAAGCCAAGGTTTTCCAGCCTTGAACAGGGAACCACCGCAGATCCACAGCAAAAACTCGCTGAATCAGAGAAGCAAATACAAAGCTAGGTACCGAAACACCGATAATGGCAAGGACAATAACTATGTAGTCCACTGCCCCTTTGTTTTTCAGTGCTGCCAGTACGCCCAGCACCGAACCTATGAGGCAGCCAATAAGTACTCCGAAGAAGCCAATAATGGCGGAAGGCGGCATTCCCTTAACTACCTCGCCTACAACCGTCTGACCTTTAAACTTCATAGACGAACCAAAGTCACCGTGGAGCAGATTCTTCATATAAATAAGGTACTGCTCAAACAGAGGCTTATCCAAGCCGTACTTTGCGTACATAGCTTCCTTAACACTTTCCGGCGTCTCACGAGAAATTTCGAAAGGCTCGCCTGGAATAGCGTGCATCAGGAAAAATGTCGCGGTGGTCGCTAAGAATAGGGTCAGCAGCATAGATAGGAACCTTTTCACTGTATACCGGAGCATAATGTTCATTCCCCCTGTCTCTTCTTTTCTCTCCGAATCCTCAAGTTGTTCTGCACCTTGGTAAAATTTCCCGTTTGGCGCAGTCAAGCCCCCTGTGCTTTTGTTTAAGAATACCACCTCCTCTCCAATATGTCAATAAATTTTTAACATAATAATATTTTTTCATTGCTATTGACAAATAATTATCGCACTGTTAAAATTGACTCATTCATAGCTGGCTGCCGGCCGCGATGGACCTATTAATTGGAACAAAACGGAGGAACACACATATGGAATACATCCCTGAGCCCTTTAGAATTAAAATGGTGGAGCCCATCCGCAAGACCACCCGTGAGGAACGTCAGCAGTATCTGAAGGAAGCCCAGTACAATGCCTTCCGCCTCAGAGCCCGCGACGTGTACATCGACTGCATTACCGACAGCGGCACCAGCGCTATGAGCCAGAACCAGTGGAGCGCCATGTTCCTGGGCGACGAGTCCTATGCCGGTGCTGAGAGCTTCTATCGGCTGGAGGCTTCTGTTCAGGATGTATTTGGTATGCCGTATGTCCAGCCCACTCACCAGGGCCGGGCCGCCGACTACATCATGGCCAACATCTATGCCAAGAAGGGCAAGTATGCTATCGGCAACATGCACTTTGACACTTTCCGGGGCAACGCCGAGGTAATGGGCGCCATTCCTGTGGATCTGTGCATTGACGAAGGCTTTGACGCCGCTTCCGATCCTCTTCCCTTCAAGGGCAACATCGACCTGAACAAGATGCAGAGCCTGATCGACGAGAAGGGCGCTGAGAACATCTGTGTGGTCATCATTACCGTCACCTGCAACAATAACGGCGGCCAGCCGGTATCCATGCAGAACATTCGCGAGGTTTCCGCCCTGGCCCGCAAGTACAACATCCCTGTGGTCATTGACTCTGCCCGCCTGGCCGAGAACGCCTGGTTCATCAAGCAGCGGGAGCCCGGTTATCAGGACAAGGAGATCAAGGAAATCACCCGCGAGATGTTCTCCTACTGCGAAACTGCCACTATGAGCTCCAAGAAGGACGGCCTTGTGAACATCGGCGGTCTGTTTGTTACCCGGAACCTGGATGTTTACCATCAGGCCAACCAGATGGCCATTGTCCACGAGGGCTTTATCACCTATGGCGGCATGTCCGGCCGCGATATGGAAGCCCTGGCCGTGGGTCTGCAGGAGGCCTGTGAGGATTCCTATCTGGAGTACCGGGTGGGCCAGGTCAAGTTCCTGGGCGACCTGCTCATGGAGCGGGGCATTCCCATCATTCAGCCCACCGGCGGCCACGGCGTCTATGTAGACGGCCGGCGCTTCTTCCCCCACATTCCCCAGTGTGAGTTCCCCAGCCAGCGGCTGGTTTGCGCTCTGTATGAGGAAGCCGGTGTGCGTGCTGTGGAGATCGGCGCCTGTGCTTTTGGCTCCAAGGATCCTGTCACCGGTGAGGATGTCTTCCCCGCCCTGGAGACCATGCGTATCTGTGTCAATCGCCGGGTTTACACCAGTGATCACCTCCGGGTCATCGCCGATGCCCTGGGCCGCATCTATGAGAAGCGGGATACCTATTGCGGCATGAAGCTGGTATACGAGGGTCCCATCGTATCCCTTCGCCACTTTACGGCTGGCTTTGAGCTGCTGTAAACCCTGATGCAAATGCCGCACATGAGAGATCCTTCTCTGATGTGCGGCATCCTCCTATTTTTTCTGGCGGCGACCTTTTTATTTACCTTGCCGGATTCCTATGTTATAATCCAGATAATGGGAACATTTTTTTAGCGTTTGCAAAAAATTCTCATGCAGAAGGAGGATGTGCCCAGTGTATAACTTTAAACAAATCGCTCAGCTCCTGCCTTTTCTGAGAGAAGCCTTCGGCCCGGATGCAGAAATTCTCCTATGCGACACCGAGCACATCCTATATGCGGAGAACCCTATCTCCGATCGCGCCAAGCCCGGTAATCGTCTGGGCGATATGGAGCGCTCCTTTATTGAAGAAGAGATCTACAAAACCAGGGACTCCGTCAGTAATTACCGCGCCCTGCTGCCCTCCCGGGAAAGGCTGCGGGCCTCCACATTGTTCCTGCGCAATGAAGACGGCTCCCTGGCCGGCTTCCTGACTATCAATATCCGGGTGGAAAGCATGCTGCAAGCCCGGGATATTATTGACACGCTTATCAATGGTTCCTCCCCCTATTCCGCAGGCTACATCCAGAAGGGGCATCCAGAGCCCCAGCCGGAACTGATCAGCCGCTACGAAGGCGTTACCATTGTGGTGAGCGACATTATTCATACCGTCGTCGAGGAATTTCTGGGCGACTTTGGCGTTTCCGCCGACCGGCTTACCGCTACGGAGCGCCAGCAAATTGTACATGAACTGGACCGCCGGGGCGTTTTCCTGGTAAAGGGCGCCATCAGCGAGGTAGCCAAGCAGCTGGGCTGCTCCGAAGCAACCATCTACCGCTACCTGCAGTGATATTACCGGCGGATCTTGTCCATATGATCCGAAAGGGGTTTTCTAAATGGATTGCAACGCTGTACTCTCCGTCCTCCGGGATGCCGGTTATTCCGCCGTATCCCTGTCCGCCATTCAGGAGGGCTCGAACCACCATGTTTTTGACGTGACGCTGGAAGACGGCACTCACGCCATCTGTAAATTTGCCAAGGTACGGAAAACAGAGCTGGGCCTCACCGCTCCCAATCTGGATACCCTTTTCGGAGGGCGTCTTTCCCTGGACCGTGAGTCCTATCTGCTGTCCCTGGCCCGGGAACAGGGCGGCCTGCCCGCGCCGAAAATTTACGGCACTCACGATTCTCCGCTGGGCCGGTTTGTCATGATGGAAAAGTCTCCCGGTATCTCCTTTACCGAGTGGCAGGAGACCCAGGGCTACCGCCTGGAGCCCTATCTTTCCAGCCTGCGGGCATTGGGCCGGGATTTCGGTAAGCTCCATAAAAACATCCGCCTCCCCTCCTTTGGCGATATTATCGGCCCCAATGAGATTGAGCCGGGATGCGATAACTTTGCCGACCGCTTCATGGCCGTTACCAATATGCGGATTGAGCGCGGCGCCAAAAAGGGTGCTTTCTCCCAGGAGGAAACCAGCTTTCTGACCGACTTTTTCCGGGGCCGTTTTGAGTCCCTGCGTCCCTATCTGTCCGCCGCCACCGCCCGGCCGGTCATGGTCTTTACCGATATGCACGGCCGCAACTACTTTGTGGACGAGCAGGGCATCCCCAGCGGCTATTTTGATCTGGAGTCCGCCCAGGCTGCTCCCGCCGCCCTGGAATTCTATGGTTTCCGCTTCTTCCTCTTCAACTTCTATGACCAGGAGACCTTCTCCAAGGCCGAAGCCGCCTTCCTGGAGGGGTATCAGGAAGCCGGCGGCCCCTGCCTGCCCAAGACCGCCGAGGACGAAGCCCTGATCCAGCTTCTTTCCGGCTGCCGTCTGCTGGAGCTGGCAGAGTCCTATTGGGGCGTGGTGGACGCCATCCGGGATACCTGGGGCGCCCGCATGAAGGCTCTGCTCTTCCAGTATATCGACACCGGCTCCATTGACTATGTGGCGCTGGGCGCTATGTGGCGCGAGCGGGACGGTCAGCCCCTCCACCCCGTCATGTAATGCACACAACGCCTCCCGCTGCGTCGGGAGGCGTTCCCTTTTCCGTCGTTTTCCTATTTCAAACCATAAGGAGGCCGATTCATGGCTCTGATCTACGGATATGTGGGCACCTATACCTCGCCGGAGGCCCCCGGCACCTACCGCTTTCGTCTGGCCACCCAGAGCGGCGCTCTGGATGCTCCCGAGCTGATTTATCCCCAGACCAACACCAAATACGCCGCCTGGTCCCAGGGGCTTCTGGCCACAGTGACCGAGAAGGACGGCGCCGCCGGAGTGGCTCTGCTGTCTACGGCAGGGGCTGAGCCCTCCCTGCTGGACACCCAGCTTTTAGAAAAAACCACCGCCTGCTTCCTTACCTGGCAGGATGGACTCCTTTACTCCGCCAACTATCATGACGGCCATGTGCTGATCTACACAGCCAAAGACGGCCGTCTGTCTCTGGCCCATCGTCTGTACGTGGAGGATGAGTCCGGCTGCCATCAGGTGATTTTCCATGGCCGGTGGCTGCTGGTACCCTGCCTGCGCCGGGACCAGGTGCTGCTCTTTGACCGGGAAGAGGAATTCCGGCAGGTGGGCGTTCTGGAATTCCCCGCTGGCACCGGTCCCCGCCACGGCGTGTTTACCAAGGACCACCGCCGCTTCTATCTGGTCAGTGAAACCAGCAATCAGCTTTTCACCTACCGTGTGGACGGCCTCTCCTTTACCCTGGAGGACGTCCAGCCCATCCTGCCGCCGGACTTCTCCGGCAAGGGGGACACCGCCGCTATCCGCCTTTCCGAGGATGAAAGGACTCTCTATATCTCCATCCGGGGCGCCGGGGCCATTGCCGTGTTCCGCGTGGGCGGAGAGCGCCCTGCCCTTCTCCAGCATGTTTCCTCCCAGGGGAAAGAGCCCTGGGACCTCCTGCTGGTGCCCGGCGGAAAATTCCTGCTGGCCGCCAACCGGAAATCTGATGAAATCGTCTCCTTTGCCCTGGAAGCCGACGGGACTGTGGGATCTCGGGCGGGATCCATCACCGTACCCCAGTGCGTGGGCATGACCTTGGAGACCCCCAGCCTCTAAAACAGAATACATTTTGAAAGGACAGTATCATATGAGCAGATTTGATAAAGCAGCAGCTGCATTGGAGCAGTACGGCCTGGACGCCCTGCTGGTCACCAGCGAACCCAACCGCCAGTATGTCACCGGTTTTCGTTCTGACGCCGGCATGGCCGTGGTTACCCGGGAGAGCTCCTATTTCTTCACCGACAGCCGGTATATTGAGGCCGCAGGCCGGGCCGTCACCGGCGGTACGGTGATGGAGTCCACCCGTCAGAAATCCGCCCTGGCTCTTGCCCGGGAGGTCATCCAGCGGCACAACATCCACCGTCTGGGCTTTGAAGAGGAGTGGACCACTGTAAAGGAATTCCGCCTTTGGGAGCAATCCCTGGACTGTGAGCTGCTTCCCGCCTCCGCTCTGCTGACCCAGCTGCGGACGGTAAAGGATCAGGAAGAAATTGACACCCTCATTGCCGCCCAGCGCATTGCGGAAAAAGCCATGGACGAGGTGCTGGACTTTATTCGCGTGGGCCGCACAGAGCAGGAGATCGCCGCTTTCCTTCAGTACCGTATGCTTTCCGCCGGAGCGGAAAAAATGTCCTTCGACCCCATCGTAGTGGGCGGCCCCAACGGCAGTATGCCCCATGGCGTTCCTTCTGAGCGGCCTGTGGGGGATGGGGAATTCCTGACCATGGACTTTGGCTGTGTCTATCACGGCTACTGCTCCGACATGACCCGTACTGTGGCTCTGGGCCATGTGACGGAGGAGATGGAAAAGGTGTACCGCACCGTCCTGGAAGCTCAGCTGGCAGGCATTGCCGTGGCCCGGGGCGGCGTGAAGGGCAAAGTGATCCATGAAGCCGGCGCAAAGGTCATCGCCGACGCAGGCTATGGAGCGTATTTCGGCCACGGCTTTGGCCACGGCCTGGGGGTAGAACTCCACGAAATGCCCGGAGCCGGCTCCAACAGCGAGGAAGTTCTGCCCACCGGAACAGTTATTTCCGCAGAGCCCGGCATCTATCTTCCCGGCCGCTTCGGCGTGCGGATCGAAGATGTGATCGTCCTCACTGACGATGGATGCCTGGATATTACCAACTCCCCCAAGGAGCTTCTGATTCTGTAAACAAGCGCTGCGGCAGCTGCCTGACAGGCCTCTGCCAAAGTGAAAATGCCGCCGGAGGCACAAACTCCGGCGGCACTTTTATTTGCACAGACATTCCCTTTTCAGCGCAGGTCTTCCCCTTTGGCCCTTTGATACGCAAAAAGCGTGACCAGATCAAAAACACCTTCCACCATCAGCGCGGCACCGGTAAAGATCCACAAAACCGCTGTGGAAGCAAAGGGCGCATTCAATATGACGGCAGCGCAGATCACCGAAATCGCCGCATTGATTCCCGCCCAGGACCATTTGGGGCTTTTCAGACGAAGCATATCCACTGTCAGCTGGATCTTCATCACTCCTGTCAGCAGGATGACAATACCGTACATGATCGTAAGCACCGGGAAGGTGATGATAAACCACTCCGTCTGGAATGTACAGAATCCGCCTGCCAGAACCGCCACCAGCCCCTTTACCAGCATCTGTCCCTGGGCGGCCTCTATGGGATCCGTCCTGAAATACTTTATGATCTCAATCAGCCCTCCCACCATTAGTGCAACGCCGGCTAACATAATAATGGCGGAGGTAAATCCTGCCGGATTAATCAGAAGCAGCAGGCCCACGATTACTTCAAAAACGCCGAAAACAATTCCGTTTGCCTTTTCCTTTATGGCTTTCATAACATACTCCCTCCCAATTGGAACACACAAAAGGCTTTTCTCCAGGAAAAGCCGCTCAAGCAGGTTTTCCTGCAAGAGGGACTGCCCATCGGCAGTCCCTCTTGCAGGATACCGGCTTTAATGCTGATGTTTGACCAGGCCAAAGGCCTTGGACAGCTCCATCACCACAACGGGGACCAGGGTAAGGCCAACGCCTACCAGATAGGTTTCCACGGGCAGCGCCACAAGGCCGAAGGGAATGCGGGCCGGCGTAAACAGCACCAGCGCCACCAGCAGAAGGGAAACCAGGCTGGACCAATTCAGCTTATGGTTGGTAAAGGGACCGATCTTGAACAGGGAGTGATCCGAGCGCATGTTATACGCCTGCACCACCTGAGAGACCGCCAGCACCAGGAAAGCCATGGTTTGTCCGCCGGCCAAAGTTCCCACGGCATTCTCCCCGATGACAAAGGCAATCAGGGACAAAGCGGCGAACATGGCGCCCTGAAGGACCACCCGGATCCCTAGGCCATGGGCAAAGATCCCCTCATCCTTGGGACGGGGCTTCTGCTCCATGACGTCGGCCTCCACCGCCTCCATACCCAGGGCAATGGCAGGCAGGCTGTCGGTAACCAGGTTGATCCACAGAAGCTGCATGGACAGAAGCGGCGTTTTGTGCCAGAGCAGCATGGCGGTAAACACGGTAATAACCTCGCCGATGTTGGTTCCCAGCAGGAATCCTACCACCTTGCGGATGTTGGCGTAGATGCCCCGGCCTTCCCGGACGGCGTCCACGATGGTGGAGAAGTTGTCGTCGGTCAATGTCATATCCGCCGCGCCCTTGGCCACGTCTGTTCCAGTAATGCCCATGGCACAGCCGATATCAGCAGCCTTGAGAGCCGGCGCGTCGTTGACGCCGTCACCGGTCATGGACACGACCTGGCCCTTGCGCTGCCAGGCTTTGACAATGCGGATCTTATTTTCCGGCGAGACCCGGGCATAGACGGAAATGTGCTCCACCTGTTTGTCCAGCTCCGTGTCGGTCATGGCATCCAGTTCCCCGCCGGTAATGGCCTTGTCCCCCGGCTGCAGGATACCCAGCTCCCGGGCGATGGCGGCGGCGGTGACCACATGGTCCCCGGTAATCATCACCGGCTTGATGCCGGCCCTGCGGCAGACGGCTACCGCCTTTTTCGCCTCCGGTCGGGGCGGGTCGATCATGCCCACCAGGCCCATCAGAGTCAGGCCACATTCCAGTTCCTCGGAAGTGGGGTTCTGGGGGATCGTGTCAATTACCTTCCAGGCAATGGCAAGGACCCGCAGGGCATCCGAGCTCATTTGCTCCACAATGCCCCTGGCCTTCTCCAGATCGCCCCCCACGCAGCGGGGCGCCATCATGTCAAAAGCCCCCTTGACGATTACCACATACTTTCCGTCCATCTCATTGACGGTGGTCATGAGCTTCCGGTCGGAGTCAAAGGGGAGCTCCGCCAGGCGGGGATAGCGCTGGTTCAGTTCCTCCTTGGGCATGCCGTTTTTGTGGGCGGCAAGTACGATGGCCGTCTCAGTGGGGTCGCCGATGTGCTGCTCCTCATCCCCCTGGAAGGTCACAGTACCGTCACAGCAGAGGCTGCCATACCGCAGCAGCTGCCGTACCGGCTCGGAATTCTGGGTGTGGATATCCTCCAGCCCATCCTGGCCATCCACATAAGCCTTTACCAATGTCATGCGGTTCTGGGTCAGGGTACCGGTCTTGTCCGAGCAGATCACGGAGGCACTTCCCAGAGTCTCTACCGCCGGGAGGCGGCGGATCAGGGCGTTTTTCTTTACCATCCGCTGGACGCCGATGGAGAGAACGACGGTGACGATGGCCGGAAGGCCCTCGGGAATGGCGGACACCGCCAGGGAAACGGCGGTCATAAAGATCTCCAAAGCCGGGATACCGTTAACAAGGCCCACTACAAAGATAATGGCGCAGGCTGCCAGCGCCAGGATGCCCAGATATTTTCCCAGCTGGGCCAGCTTTTGCTGCAGAGGCGTCTGGCTGTCGCCCTCGCTGTCCAGAAGATTGGCGATCTTGCCCATCTCTGTGTTCATTCCCGTGGCAGTCACTACCGCCAGGGCAGTGCCGTAGGTAACGGAACATCCGGAGAAAACCATATTGCTCCGATCCCCCAGAGGGGCCTTTTCTTCCACTACGGCGTCCGCGTTCTTTTCCGAGGGCACGGATTCGCCGGTAAGGGCGGACTCCTCGCATTTCAGGCTGACACTTTTCAGCAGCCGCCCATCCGCCGGGATAAAGTCACCGGCTTCCAGACGGATGATGTCTCCAGGCACCAGCTGGGAGGCGTCGATAACAGATTCCTTGCCGTCCCGGATGACTCGCGCATGGGGAGCGGAGAGATTTTTCAGGGCGTCCAGGGCCTTTTCCGCCTTGCTCTCCTGCATGACGCCCATTACAGCGTTGAGAACGACAATCAACAGGATCAAAAGCGGCTCAAAAAATTCCTTGGGCTGGCCTTCCACGCAGGCGATGACAAAGGAAACTGCCGCCGCAGCCAGCAGAATCAGAATCATGACATCCTTAAACTGGGCCAGAAAACGCTGAAAATTAGTTTTTTTCTTTTTTTCCGCCAATTTATTCTCGCCAAATTGAGCTAGCTTTTCTTTGGCTTGCTGGGAATCCAGGCCGGCGGAGGGGTTGGAGTGCAACGCCTGGACCGCCTCGGAAGATGAAAGTTGATGGAATGTCAAGGTAAAAGCCTCCTTGTGTATTGTGTACGGACTGTATTGTATGAGATCGTAGGCACTTTTTCATTGGGCAAAGTGTCTCCCACGTTACACTTTTCCTCACCTGCCATATCAGTGTTACATTTTAGGACACACAAGACAGTTTGTCCCAAAACAGCAGAGAGAATCCTGTTGGGAAAAAACAGATTCTATGGTAGACTTATGTTTTAATAAGGGAGTAGTCGGCACGGCTGTGTGATGATGCCAACAGATCGGAGTTTTCCTGGTATTATCTTAAATGACGAGACTTATCTGCTTGCGACAGGTGAGTCTCGTCTTTTTGTTTCCCCCGCAAAACCACCTGGATCCTGATGTCGCATACAGGTTTTTCTGTCATGCGGAAGGAGGCGGAATATGGCTGATTCCAATATTACCAAGCATGCGCTGGCAACCCCTTTGCAGGAGCTGATGATGGAGCTTCCCTTTGAAAAAATCAATGTGGGCCAGATCTGTCAGCGGTGCGACATGAACCGCAAAAGCTTCTACTATCATTTCAAAGACAAATATGATCTGGTAAACTGGATTTTTGACACCGGGTTCATTGCTTGGATCAAGGACGAGCGTCCGGGCTCCAGCTATGACGAGCACTGGGCTTTCATTGAAAAGGCCTGCGATTATTTCTACCAAAATCGCGTCTTTTACCGCAAAGCCATGCAAATCAAGGGTCAGAATTCCTTCATCGACCATTTCCGGGAGTATATCCGTCCTCTTTTACTGGATCGCCTTGCCTTCCTTTTGGGAAGCGCTACCATTGATGAGTTTACAATGGGATTCCTGAGCGACACCGCCATCTGCGCCATGGAGCGCTGGCTTCTGAGCAAGGACTGCATACCTGCCGGGCAATTTGTGGGCAAGATAAAAGATCTTATGGAAAAAGGTGCTGTCTCTATCTGCCGGGAAATCGGCCAGCGGGAACCGTCCTGAGCATCCTGTCTCTTTTCCATCTCCTCCCGTTATTTCCATTTTCCCCATAACGGACCCATAAGGCGCGCCGCATGTACTGCGGTGCGCCTTTTCAGCGCTGTATCAAGCTTCCGGCAGGGGGGCAGCTTTGGGATAAGCCTGCCGGATCACCGGCGTCAGCCCATCTTCAAACAGATTCCCGTACGCAGCTGTGCTTTGATGGTCCGGTGTGTACAGATTCCCCCGGCTGTCAAAAAATACGCAGCAGGCGTCGTCGGAGATGATCTCATCCATATTTCTTGTATCGTAATAGAGTTCCCATGGAATGGTCTGATAATTCTGGCTTTTCCTGGCCTCCGCCGCCGCCTGGTAAACGGCACGGCGTACGCTGTCGGGACAGCCCGGCTCAGGAATCAGCACGGTAAAGATCGGATGCAGCTTCTGTGTCTCCTGAAACAGGGTCCCGCTTACAATGCCTTCCACACTCTCTTGGGCGTAGGAATAATACACAGCATATGGCAGAGCGGCCCGGCGCAGGAGGGCGCAGGCGTCCCCCGCTCCGGGGCGGAAATCCACCGCCAGCATAAGATGATGGATCCGGGAGGCGGCGTCCAGAAAAGCCTCGGTCACAAATTCCGGCTGGCAAAGCAGGAAAAACGCGCTGTCGGAATACTCCCGCACCAGAGGAAGCAGCGGCGCCGGGTCCTCTTGGGTGACCAATATCCAGGAAAAAATACCCAGCCCTTCCCCTTCTTCAATGGCACTATGGTATTGCGCCAGATGTTCCGGGTAGGAGGCCTGGTCAATTTGGAACAATACAGTCCAGGGAATATTGCATCCCATCTGTTTTTCATGGAGCCGGATATTCCGGGCTCCCCAGGTACAGCTGTTGTACCCCAGGTTCATGCCAAACTTTACCAGATGCTCCGTTTCAATATGGCTGGCGGCATCCTGTACCAAGGTATAATAGGCACTGCCCTCATTTTTCAGCAGCTCCTGTGCCGTTTCGAAAAACCGGCTCTGAAACCGTCCCTCAGAAAATTGCAGCGCCATATCAACCACGTTGCGGATGCTCCGCCTGGGATTTTCCTGTAATCCTTTCAGCGTCTGCCGCACAGTTGTTTCAATGAGAATGTGGGAAAGGCTGTTTTCCATATGCATAACTCCTTCCGAGATACCAGGATGCATTGGTGGGAGAATAGATACCATCAAAAAGCATAGCTTTCCCAGCGTACGAAAACAATACACAATCCTCCCTGCCTGTCCCAAAAGGTAACAGCGGCGGCGGCGTGTCGTAAAGTTTTCAGCCAGAAGCCCCCGAAAACCAGCGTTTTCGGGGGCTTCTAAAATTAGGTTGTTTTTTACATTGCGTTGTCCGCGGTATCCTGAGTGCCAATGACAGCCTCCAAAGCATCCGCCGCGGCATTCATCTCCCCGGCATCCTTATGCCTGAGGGCCCGCTTGGCTGTTTTTACCGCTTCGTCAAGCTGCTTTCTCTGCTCCTTATCCATCCGTTTGCGAATCTCTTCGCTGCGGTACAGCAGGCTCTCCAGGCGGTCACTTACCTGTGCGTCCGCCCTGGCTCTGGCATCTTCGGCGGCGTATTGCTGCGCCTCCCGCACCGCCCGCTCGATTTCCTCCCGGCTCATGTTGCCGGAGCCCTGGATCGTAATTTCCTGCCGCTTCCCGGTGTCTTTGTCCATGGCGGAGACATTGACAATACCGTTGGCGTCAATGGTAAAGGTGACCTCGATCTGCGGTACACCGCGAGGTGCACGGCGGATCCCGTTAAGCTTAAACTTTCCCAGGCTTTTATTCTGGCGAGCCATGGGGCGCTCGCCCTGAAGCACATTGATTTCCACGGAGGACTGGAAACTGGATGCTGTGGTGAAAATCTGGCTTTTTGTAATCGGGATCGGGGTGTTTCGCTCAATAAGACGGGTGCATACGCCGCCTACGGTTTCAAGTCCCAATGAAAGGGGCGTAACATCCAGAAGCAGCAGTCCTTTTACCGTCCCTGCCAGAACGCCGCCCTGCAGACACGCTCCCATAGCGACGCATTCATCCGGGTTGATGCCCTTGAAAGGTTCCTTTCCCATAAATGCTTTGACCGCTTCCTGGACGGCAGGGATACGGCTGGAGCCGCCAACCATCAATACCTTGCTGATTTGTGCGGCGGTCAGACCGGAATCGGAAAGGGCCGCTTTTACCGGCTCTATGGTCTGCTCCACAAGGTGGCCGGTCAGTTCGTTGAATTTCGCACGGCTCAGGACATAGAGCAGATGCTTGGGACCATCCTTTCCAGTGGCGATATAAGGAAGATTGATCTCTGTGGTAATGGCGCTGGACAGCTCAATCTTTGCCTTTTCTGCCGCCTCCCGGATGCGCTGCATGGCACTGATGTCCTTTGACAGGTCGATCCGGTTCTCACGCTTAAACTCTCTGACCAGCCAGTCACAAAAGGTATCCGCGCACTCATGGAGGACGCGCTGGCAGACGCAGGCTATGAACCGCTTCAGGCCTGTAATGGGCTGGAGGCGTTGGAGGTGCTGGAAACAAAGCACGTTGATTTGATCGTACTGGACATTATGATGCCGAAAACGGATGGGTACGAGCTGCTCAAGCAGATCCGCCAAGCCGGCATGGATATGCCGGTTTTACTGGTAACCGCCAAGCAGGCTCTGCCAGACAAAAAGAAGGGCTTTCTCTTGGGCGCGGATGACTATATGGTAAAGCCGTTTGAGGAGGAGGAAATGCTCCTGCGGATCGCTGCGCTGCTGCGGCGGGCCAAGATTTTGACGGAAAGGAAACTAACCGTGGGAAACACAGAGCTGATCTATGACTCTCTGACCGTATACCAACAACGTGGAAATGATGGAGCATGTCTGGATGAACCTCATCAGCAATGCCATC
>ERZ1643251.1486-NODE-1486-length-26471-cov-6.098728_pt1 | contig 26471 bp, 20 predicted proteins | sample MGYA00579261_ERZ1643251 | MGnify/ENA primary metagenome ERZ1643251 (study PRJEB29033, sample SAMEA4952267) | chicken gut metagenome | biome: Broiler Chicken; feature: Gastrointestinal Tract; material: Caecum | place: Ireland | collected 2018 | study: Broiler... | reverse complement strand
CCGCCAATCGAGGATCCACTTCCTTTTTACAGGTGCAGGTCCCCTGGTTGAGATCAACGCCGCAGCCCGGGCAAATACCCTTGCAATCCTCTGAACAAAGAGTCTTTGTGTCCATATCCAGGATAAACGCCGTCCTGGCCAGATCCTCAAGGTCAACGGCCCCGTCTTCCAGCAGGATGATATCGTCGCTCTCCTCGTCCTCCAGCTCCTCCGCCAGCATGCACTCATACCGGATCGTTTTGGGCTGATCAAAGGGTTTGAGGCAGCGGTCGCAGACAGATTTCAGGACAGTACTCGCTTCAAACGAAAGGAGGAGCATCCCCGCGACATTCCGCACATCGCCGGTAACCACAACCGGGTTCTGTATGGGACGCCTGCCGCCGAAGTCCACATCGGAAAGGTCCATATCAAACTGGAACGCAATCCGCTCTCCAGGGGCGTTGATGATCTTTCTTACATCTAAAAGCATAGCACACCTCGCAAAGACACGAGTAGTATTATAGTAGAAAGAAGTCGGATTGTCAAATACTTTTTTCATTTTTTCTTGCAAAAATACAGCTCCATGATACAATGGCAGTGGCAGAGCCTCTCTGCCCGTATTACCGACACCGGAGGGCCTTCCCCATGCGTGAACTGACCATCGGAAAAAACGACGCCGGACAGCGGCTGGACCGCTTCGTGGCCAAATCCCTGCCGCTGCTGCCCCCTGCCCTGCTGCAGAAGTATATCCGCATCAAGCGCATCAAATGCAACGGCCAGCGCTGCCAGCGGGATCAGCGGCTGGTGGTAGGGGATGTGCTGCAGCTATATATCAACGACGAATTTTTTGACCAGCCCCGGGAGGATAACCTTTTCCTCACCCTTTTCCAGCCCCGGCTGGACATCCTCTACGAGGACGAAAACCTGATGCTGCTGGACAAGCGGCCGGGCCTGGTGGTCCACGCCGACGAAACAGAAAAGGTCAATACCCTCATCAACCATATTCAGGCTTATCTCTATCAGAAACGGGAGTGGAATCCCCGGTGGGAAAACGCCTTTACTCCCGCTCTCTGCAACCGCATCGACCGCAACACCGGCGGCATCGTCATCGCCGCCAAGAACGCCGAGACCTTGCGGGTCATCAACGATAAGATCCGGGACCGGGAGATCACCAAGAAATATCTCTGTGTCACCCTGGGAAAAATGGCACCGCCCCAGGGAGAACTCTCCTGCTTCCTCCTCAAGGACGAAGGGAAAAAGGAGGTTTCTGTCTACCACCACCCGGTTCCCGGCGGGAAATCCGCCCTTACCCTCTACCGCACTTTAGCCAGCCGGGAGGGACTGAGCCTGGTGGAAGCAGAGCTTCTCACCGGCCGCACCCACCAGATCCGTGCCTCCTTTGCCGACGCAGGCCACCCCCTTCTGGGGGATGGCAAATACGGTCGCGGCGAGGTGAACCGACGGTACGGCGAGACCCGCCAGGCCCTGTACAGCTATTTCCTCCGCTTTGATTTCCCTACCGACGCTGGGATCCTCTCCTACCTTAAAGGAAAGAGCTTCCAGGTACCCCATGTTCCCTTTGCTGACAAATACTTTCCCGGCGTATCCTGGACAGCGGAGTAGACCGCAGTATGAAGCAATGTTAAAGCAGCCGCCTTCAAGAGGAAGGCGGCTCCTTTTACAACAGAGAGGCCCGGACAGTTTGCCCGGGCCTCTCTGCCATCTTGTGTTATCTGCTCCCGCCTGGAAACTTCCCTCACCCTTAGGAAAGACCCAGCATCCAGAGCACGCCGATAGACTGGAGGAAAAGGAAAAAGAGCATGATGGGCGTAACCACTTTTACCATGACCACATACAGCTTCTTCCGGCCAAAAGCACAGCCACCCTCCGTTACCTCGTCGATGACTGTCTGGGGCTTTACTACCCAGCCAATCAGAATGCAGGTAGCAATGGCTACAATGGGCATGAGGAAATAGTTACTGATATAATCCAGCACGTCCAGCACCTGGCCCACCGTATGATTGGGCAGCGTTACCTCAAAGAACAGCACATTATAGCCCAGGCAGACCACCACGCCTACCACCAGCGCAATGGCAGCCACAGTCAGAGTGGCGCCCTTGCGGGTAAAGCGGAATTTGTCCATGGCACTGGATACCAGTGCCTCCATAATGGACACGGAGGAGGTCAGGGCCGCAAAGGCTACTGTTACAAAGAACACAGCGCCCACGATGCCGCCCACAACCCCCATAGCATCAAATACCTTGGGCAGGGATTTGAACATTAGGCTGGGCCCGGTGGCCATCCCCTCTACGCCCATGAAGGTGTAGACCGCCGGGACGATCATCAGCCCCGCCAAAAACGCTACCGCCGTGTCGAAGATCTCGATCTGGTTAACGGATTTAACCAGGTTGGTTTCCTTCTTTACATAGGAACCGTAAGTGATCATGATACCCATGGCCACGCTGATGGAGTAAAACAGCTGTCCCATGGCGTCCATTAATACGACAATAAACTTGCTCACCGTCATGCCGGAGAAATCCGGCACCACATAAATAAGGAATCCCTCCAGGCCCGTGCGGGTCACACCGGCCTCGTCGGTGTGGCGCAAGGTCAGCGAGAATATTGAAATACCCAGGATCAGCACCAGCAGTACCGGCATCAGGACCCGGGAAAATCGCTCAATTCCTTTATCCACTCCCTTGTACACCACCAGGGTAGTGGCTGCCAGGAAGATCGCAAACCAGATGATCGGACTCCAATAGCCGGATGTAAACGCTTTAAAATAGGTGTCGGCCGCCGCCGCGGAGCCGCTGCCGGTAAGATACACTGACAGATATTTCAGCACCCAGCCGCCAATGGTACAGTAATACGGCAGAATAATAAGAGGCACCACACAGGCTAAAATGCCGATCCATCCCCAATGCTGGTTCAGTTTCGCGTAAGCAGTAAGAGGGCTTTGACCGGTTTTACGCCCAATAGCGATCTCCGTGGTCAACAGGGTGAAACCAAAGGTAAGGGCCAGGATCACGTAGCACAGCAGAAATACGCCCCCTCCGTCTTTCGCTGCCAGATAGGGAAAACGCCAGATGTTTCCCAGACCCACGGCGCTCCCCGCTGCCGCCAGGACAAAGCCTACCGACCCGGTGAAGCTGCCCCGTTTGTGTTGTGGTTCCATTGCCTGTTCCTCCATTGTCTTATCAATTCGTTTTCACGTCCGGCGTTCTCTTCTTCCATCGCGGGAAGGCACCACCGGTTAAACGCGCCGTCTTGTAAGTATATGCGCTATTTCTCCATTATGCAAGCGTTTTTTGCATTTTATTCACTTTGCAATTTAGCTTTCTTTCCTCACGCATAATTCCTTCTTGTATACTGTATGCTGTTCTGTTATGATATACAATGTTTCGTTGTATTTTGCAACGATAGGTTGTGCTTTACGGAAAAGCTCTTACCGGGTATAATAATATTGTATATCCATAAGCAGCCCGGCACCCACTGGATATCTTTCTTGTACCAGTACGCCGCGGCAGCTATCCGCCGTTTACTCTCTCACCAACACGATTAAGGAGGTTTAAAGGAGGTTCCTATGGAAAAACAAGGAGCAAAATCCTATGATGTAGTCGTCATCGGCGCAGGGAATGGTGGTCTTGCCGCCGCTATCCGGGTGCTGCAAGGCGGCTACTCCTGCCTGCTGCTGGAAAAGCACAACTTGCCCGGCGGCTTCGCCACCAGCTTCAAACGCGGGCGTTTCGAGTTCGAGGCCAGCCTCCACGAGCTCAATGACTTTGGCTCTTCGGAGGAGCCCGGTGACATTCGTACTCTGTTCCGGGAGCTGGGGGTAGAAGACAAGATCGACTGGATCCGTATCCCCGAGGCCTATCACCTCATCACCACCGACAAACAATATGACTGTGAGATGCCCTTTGGCATTAACGCCTTTATTGACAAAATGGAGCAGTATGTTCCTGGCTCCCGGCCCTCCATGACAGCCTTTTTTGAGCTGTGCAACGAGGTAAGGGACGCTCAGACCTACTCCAGCTCCGTCAACGGCAACACCGATGCTGCCTACATGAAGGAGCACTTTCCCAACTTCATCAAAGCCGGCAGCTACTCCGTCAATGAAGTGCTGGACGCCCTGAAGATGCCGAAAAAGGCCCAGGACATTCTGGGGGCCTACTGGTGCTATCTGGGGGTGGACCTGGATCGGATGAGCTTTCTCCACTACGGCTCCATGGTGATCCGTTACATCACCCGGGACGCCTGGATGCCCAAGATGCGCTCCCACGAAATCAGCCTTGCCATGGACCAGCGGATCCGGGAGCTGGGCGGGGACATCTGGTACCACTCTGAGGCAGAGAAGATTCTCACCGACAGCAAGAACGCCATCACCGGTGTCCGCCTCACCGACGGTACTGTCATCGCCACCCGCCACATCATCGCCAACTGCTCCCCTCACCTGGTGTTCGGCAAAATGCTGGAGGAAAAGTCCGTTACCGAGCAGATGGTCCGGGCCACCAATTCCCGCACCTTTGCCGGCCGGGGTTTCTCCCTGTTCCTGGGCCTCAACAAGTCCGCCCAGGAGCTGGGTATCAAGAGCCACAACTACTTTATCTATGACACCGCAGATTCTGTTAAGCAGTATGATATGATGCGCAAGGTGGCCACCAACCACGTCCAGGCCACCGTCTGCCTCAACAATGCCTATCCGGAGTGCTCCCCTCCCGGCACCTGCATGATGTATTTTACCACCATGTTCATGTCCGACGACTGGGGGAACGTATCCGAGACAGACTATTTCAAGGCCAAGGACCGGGTGGCTGACGATATGATCAACGTCTTTGAGCGGGAAACCGGCTGCCATATCCGGGATGCCATCGAGGAGATCTGCGTGGCCTCCCCCACCACCTACGCCCGCTACTGCGGCCATCCCCAGGGCGTGATCTACGGCTATGAGACGGCAGACTGGGACAGCCTCATGCCCCGGATGATGATGATGGCCGAGGACGCCAAGCTCTTCCCCGGCCTGCGGTTTGCCGGCGGTTATGCCATGCGCTCCAGCGGTTATTCCAGCTCTTATGTCTCCGGCGATCTCTCCGGCCGGCAGACTGTGGGCGATCTCAAGCGGGAGGTGCGCTGATATGAAATTCAAAAAACAGGTCTTTGGCTTCATGGACATGCTCCGCTTCAAGAAGCTGGTACCCAACCGCCGGGAAGCCCTGGCCAACGGCGCCAATACGCCCCTGCCCAAGTCCTACCGCACCAATGAGTTGGCGAAAGCTCTCCACCCCGGCACCATGGAAGTGGAGCTGACGGCAGTGCGGCCTCTCACCGCCGGGATGCGTGAGCTTACCTTCCGCCGTCTGGACGCCCCCGCCTTCCCCTTCTTCCGGGCGGGACAGTATGTGTCCCTCCAGTCCAAGGTGGGTGAAAGCCTGGTAAGCCGCCCCTATTCCATTGTCTCCAGCCCCCGGGAAGCCCTGGAAAACAAGCTGGTACTGGGCGTGGAAGAAGCAGGCTTCTTCTCTGGCTATCTGGACAAGGAAGCCAAACCCGGTGATCGCTTCACGATGACCGAGCCCTCCGGCGAGTTCCACTATGAGACCCTCCGGGATAAAAAACGCATTGTCTGCATTGCCGGCGGCGCAGGTATCACCCCCTTCCTCTCCATGGCCAAGAGCATGGTGGAGGGCGATGAGCCCTATGAGATGACTCTGTTCTATGGTGCCCGGGATGAGGCGCGTATCGCCTTCAAGCCGGAGCTTGACGCCCTGGCGGAAAAGGGGCTGAAGGTCATCTACGTCCTCAGCGATGAGGAGCGCCCCGGCTATGAGCACGGCTTTGTCTCCGCCGCCCTGCTGGAGAAGTATGTGGACGTCCGGGATGTCTCCTTCTTCCTCTGCGGCCCCAAGGCTATGTATGATTTTATCCTCAAGGAACTGGCCCCCTATGGCCTGCCGGTGAAGGCCGTCCGCAAGGACGCCACCTTCTGCGGCGACCGGGCAGTGGACACCCCCCGAACCTTCCAGCTTACCGTCCATATCCGGGATCAGGTATACACCGTACCCGCCCGGGAAAACGAGACCCTTCTCACCGCTATGGAACGCGCCGGCATCAACGCCCCCAATAAGTGCCGTGCCGGCGGCTGCGGCTACTGCCACAGCAAATGGCTGAGCGGCGAGTATGTGGTTGCTGATGGCCGGGATGGCCGCCGGGAGGCAGACCGGAAATTCGGCTTTATCCATCCCTGCGTCACCTATCCCGCTGGGGATATGGCCATCGACGTACCGCCGGCGGAGTAACCGCACCGTTTCCGGCAGCGAAAGCCTATACAGCAAAAAGCTGGCAGACAAATGTCTGCCAGCTTTTTATCTGGTTTATTCTAATTTGCGGAACTGCTATGCATTCTCCGAAGCCTCTTCCCCGCTTGAGGGAGATCCCGTCTTTCCCTCCTCCGGAAGCGCGCCGGCGTGGTGGGCGTTGGTGTGAACATTGATGTATTGGGCCTTCAGCTTGGAATAGAGGATGGTCTGGCTGGAATAGAGGCCGCTGTATCCGGAGAGCAGATAGCTCACACCGCAGGCCACGGCAAAATACAAAAGCCCTCCGTCTCCAAACAGCTCCACCGACAGGAGAATAGACGCCACAGGGCAGTTGACCGCCCCACAAAACACAGCTACCAGCCCCAAAGCCGCCGCAAACCCGGCGGGGAGCCCCAGCAGAGGCCCCGCCACACAGCCAAAGGTGGCCCCCACGAAGAAGGAGGGTACCACCTCCCCGCCCTTGAAGCCGGCAGAGAGGGTCACGGCAGTAAAGAGGATCTTCAGAAGGAAGGCGGCCGGGTGGGCCTGCCCCTCCTCCACCGCCCGGGTCACGATATCCATACCCGCGCCGTTGTAGTCCCGATTTCCCACCAGCAGGGTCAGCGCGATCACCGCAAGGCCCCCGGCAGCAGCCCGAAGCCAGGCATTGGGTATCCACTTGACCATCTTCCGCTCCGCGAAGTGGATGGTCTGGCAGAAGAGAATGGATACCACAGCACACAAAGCCGCCAAAACAGCCACCTTCAACAGTGTCACGGCATCCAGATCAGGCGCTGCCACAGTAAAACGGGTTGGCGCCACCCCCATCAGGCCGGACACCCCATAAGCCACCAGCGAAGCGGTCAGGCAGGGCAGAAAGGCGGCATGATAGAAAACACCGATGCTGATGACCATCATGGCAAACACTGTGGCAGCCAAGGGGGTACCGAAAAGAGCGGTAAAGAAGGCCGCCATACCCACCATGGTGGCGGTGCGCATGTCCCGGTCATCCAGGCGGAATACTCCGCCCACATGGTAGCCGATGGTACCACCCATCTGGAGAGCCGCTCCCTCACGACCGGCGGAGCCGCCGCACAGATGGGTCAGGACCGTACCCACAAAGATGGCGGGCAGCAGCAGCAAGGGCAGCCCCTTCCCCAAACGAACCACATCGATCACATTGTTGGTTCCCTGGCCCTCAGTGCGTGTAAGCTTATAAAAGCCCACGATCAGGAGGCCCGCCAGGGGCAAACACCACAAAAGCCAGGGATACGTCCCCCGCAGCACCTCTGCGGTGTGGATACCGATATGGAACGCCGCGCCCACTGCACCACAGATCCCGCCGGTGACTGCCGCCAGGGCCAGCCACTTCACCAGCGCCTGAAGATATAGGCCAATATGCTTTTTTTCTGCGCCGACCACCCGGCGTATCCACTCCTTCATTCCGCTTCCCCCTGCCCCAAATTATTTTACACCTTACACCAAAAATTCCGCAGTCGACCAGGCCTGCCCGCCCCTTTTGGGACGGGCAGGCCTGGCTGCCGTCTACACTTTTTACTTACAGCTTCATGCACACATCCCAGGCGCCCCAGATAACGGTGCGCAGGTTACCCACGCCGTTGGCATCGCCTACCAGATGGACATGGCGGGAGGCAGGAGCCACCGGCTGAGGATTGTAGCCAATGGAGACGATAACGTTATCGCAGGCCACATCAAAGGTCTTTCCGTATTTATCCTTGAGGGTCACGCCGTCAGGGCGAATCTCCTGGACAGTGGTCTCCAGGTATACCGGCGCTTTGTGGTAAGCCAGCGTTTCCCGGAGGAAGGAGGAGTTGGCAAGGCACACGCCCCGCAGAGCGATAAGATCGTTCTTCATCTCCACCACAATGGGCTGCTTACCCTTGCGGATCAGGTCATAGGCGATCTCGCAGCCGCTGAGGCCGCCGCCCACGATAACTACCTTCTCCCCGGTTTCCTTACCATAGAGGTACTCGGTGGCCTCCATGGCGTTCTCCAGGCCGGGGATGGGCAGCTTCTTGGGCACCGCGCCGGTGGCCACGATCACCTCGTCGGCGTTCAGGGATTCCACATCGGTGATCTCCGTATTCAGATGGACGGTGATCTCCCGCTTGGCAATCTCCCGGCGGTACCACTCGATAAGCTCCTTGTCCTTCTCCTTGAAATCAGGAGCCGCCGCGGCAATGAACACGCCGCCCAGGCGGTCAGACTTCTCGTAAAGCTCTACCACGTGGCCCCGGGCCGTCAGCACCAGAGCGCACTCCATGCCGCCGATGCCGCCGCCGATGATGGCAATACGTTTGGGCTTGTCGGTTTTCTGAATGCGGTACTTCTGGGTCTGCATGGTCCGGGGATTGAGGGCGCAGCGGGCCATATGAATGGCATCCATCAGGTCCTGGTCATTGGCAGAACCTTCATACCGGGCCATGGTAAAGCAGGCATTGTGGCAGCAAATGCAGGGCTTGATGTCCTCCTCCCGCTCCTCCATAAGCTTGGTGACCCAGGCGGAATCGGTAAGGAACTGCCGGGCCACACCCATGGCGTCGATCTTCCCCTCGGCGATGGCGGCAGCGCCGTCCTCCGGGGTCATGCGGCCGGCGCAGACCACCGGGATGTCCACATACTTCCGGATGTGAGCCACATCCTCCAGGTTGCAGTTGAGGGGCATGTATGCCGGGGGATGAGCCCAGTACCAGGCATCGTAGGTGCCGTTGTCGCAGTTGAGCATGTCATAGCCCGCATCCTGCAGGAACTTGGCGGCGATCTCCGACTCCGCCATATCCCGGCCCACTTCCTCGTAGTTGTCGCCCTCCTCAGGCAGGGCTCCTTTCCGGAAGCCCTTGGTCTTGGACACCACAGAATAGCGCAGAGACACAGGGAAATCCTTGCCGCAGCGTTCCTTGATAGCCTTGACGATATCGGCAGCAAAACGGTAGCGGTTCTCCAGGCTGCCGCCGTACTCGTCGGTACGCTGATTGGTATACTTGGTGGCAAACTGGTCCAGCGTGTAGCCTTCGTGAACCGCGTGGACCTCGATGCCGTCCACTCCCGCGTCCATGCAAAGCTTGGCAGTACGGGCAAATGCCTCCACGATCTGGTCGATCTCCTTCACCGTCAGAGGCCGGGAGTACACCTCATCCGCCCAGCGGTTGGGGGTGGCGGAGGCACTGGCCGTGATCCAGTCCATATCGAAGATGGGCTTGCCCAGGGTACCCAGCACCTTGTTCTGAAGCATCTTCACCATCAGATCATTGATGGCCATAGCCCGGCCGAAACCGGCAGTGATCTGAATAAAAAGCTTGGCTCCGGTCTTGTGGAACTCCTCCATATAGGCCTTGAGAGCCTTGAACTTCCCGGTGTTCTGGTAGAGCCAACGGCCACCCATAGGATCCCGGATGGGAGCGATACCCGGCAGGATCAGTCCCACGTCGTTGCGCGCCCGCTCCAGCAGGAAGCGGGCCGCCTCCTTGTCGAAGTGGTTGGGCTCCATCCAACCAAAGATGGAGGTGCCGCCCATAGAGGTCATAACAATGCGGTTCTTAATCTCCACATTGCCGATCTTCCAGGGAGTAAACAGTGCCTCGTACTCTTTCTTCATTGTGTCTCTCCTTCCCGTTTATTCTGCATCTTCCACTGTAACTGTACCGTCCTCGGCCAGATTGATCATCATACCGTCCTGGACATAATTCAAAAACTCTTCTCCCAGAGAGTCCACCACCGGCATGCTGGCATCCGTCCAGTTGGCTGCCAGAATGGCTCCAGAGGCTGCCAGAGAATCGATGGGCTTGGAAAAGAGCATGCAGGCGGGCTGCTTGCCCATAGCACAGGCAGTGTAGAGCACCATGCCGCCGGTGGTGGAACCGATGGTCTCCGGCAGGCACAGCGCCTTGCCGATCATGGGCTTTTTGTACAGATCAGGATTGTTCTGATCGCCGCACTTCACCTGCTTGTCCCCAAACATCAGCGCCATCTGGTAACTGGCCAACGTGTTGAGCCCACCATGGGATACCAGAGCAGGTGCTTTGGCTGCGCCGGGGGTAATCACCCGTCCCTTGAATACTCTGCTCATGTCACTTTCCCTCCTTGGTGATCTTGGCCAGGATCTCCTCCTCAGAGTAGAACCGGGCGCTGGAATAGGTCCGCAGCTTGTTGGACGAGGTGATAACAGGCATCTTTTTGGACAGGGGATTATTCATGTACATCAGGGGGCAGATGGTGCTGAGGATCACCCCCGTGGCCTTAAGCCGGCCAGCATAGGCGGTCTTGTTGAACTCCTTTACCACTCCCGGAGCGGAGGTGAACACCGTGGGGATCAGGACCTTCTTGTTGCCGGCAGCCTTAAGGCCCTCCTCCACCCGCACCGTCCAGTCCTTCAGCTGGCTGAGGGTCATGTGGGGACAGCCCATGAAGCAGAGCTTGGGCGTAGCGTCCAGGTCCTTCCAGATGCAGGGATAGCCGTTGCGAATCCGCTCCAGCTCCGCGTCATCCACTACATATACCGGAGCATTCTCCCGGATAAGGCTCTCGCCCTGGTCCACCGCCTCCGGAGTAAGATGCTCAATATGGTAGAGGCCCACAGAGCCGTTGGAGGCGCAGGCGGCGCCAAAGTCCTTGAGATAGGCGCAGGCGGACTCACTGAGCTGCGTCCCCAGCCACTTGTCCAGGCCCCGGACAAAAGGCACCTTCTCCAGCACCTTCATACCCACGGCGGAGCCCAGCAGCTGAGCGTCCGGCAGCTTGGAGGTGCGCACCTCCACGATCCAGTCCGCCTTCCGGCCATCATCGGTGAGAAGGCCAAACTCCGGCACAAAGCCGGCAATGGAGCCCATGAGCTCGATAATGCCGGAATTCCGGTTGCAGCGGGCCCCCAGGACGCTGTTGGCATAGACCACCGCGGAGGATTCCGCCCAGGAGAGGATCTCTCCCCGCTTGGGCACATTCCCCGCCTGGGGCAGATAGCAGGCGCAGGTATAGGCATTCTTATTCATAAGGCCCAGCTGCTGCAGCTGCTCCTCATAATGCTCCTGCTGGCTATACATAAATTTAAAGATAATATTCTGTAAAAACGAAGACGGGATATTCTTATCCAGAGGCCGCGGGTCCGCCGAAAAGGGCTGCTTGCTGACCGCTCCCGCCGCCAGCAGCTGGTCATACAGCTCGTATACCGGCTTCATAACGCCGATACCAAAGCTGATGACCGTGTGGCCATACTCACTGGTAACAGGCACCATTCTTTCCGCACCGAAGGCCTCGCCGTACATAACCAGGGTTTTGACCACCTTGGCCATGATTTCTCCCTGCTGGCCGTCCAGCAGGGCTTGCTGATCCTTGGTAAGAATCATTGCTAACCTCTCCTTTTTCCACCAGCTGTCTGCCGGCTGTCTCTCATGCATAGATGCTGGCTCCAGTATACCACAGAAATTTCCAGGATACAAAGGAAAAGAAGCAAGATGTTCTGGGCGCGAGCAATATTTTTTGCAGTTCTTTTTCTTTGTTGGTTTTTTCATATAACATCGATTTAACAATATCATTTATTTGTAAATTCTATTATTGAATTTTATTACAGTCTGTGATACACTCCAGCTGTTTGGCAATATGACCTCTTTCGCCAAATACAATATATCAATACAAATGAAAGGATTGCGTGCAGATGAAGAAGAAACTGACTGCTCTGCTCCTGGCCCTGGCCATGGTCTTTACCCTGGCTGCCTGCGGCACTACGGCAGACAACAACAGCGGCAACAACACCGACAATACCGCCAATGATACCGGCAGCAATGCCGGCGATGAGCAGGGAAATGAAACTCCTACCCTCTCCGGTACCATGAAGGTGGTTGCCACCAGCGAAAGCTATGTGACCCTCTTTGACAAGTTTACCGAGGAGACCGGCGTCGAGGTGGAGCTTCTTTCCATGTCCTCCGGCGAAGTCCTCTCCAAGCTGCGGGCCGAGGGCGGCACCCCCTCCGCTGACCTGTGGTTCGGCGGCGGCATCGACGCTTTCATGAGCGCCAAGGCCGACGGCCTGCTGGAGCAGGTCAACTTTGACGCTGCCGCCGACCTGGCCGCCGAGTACAAGGACACTGAGAATTACTGGTTCTCCAAGGGCATTACCATCGTGGGCTTCCTGGTCAACAACACCCTTCTCAGCGAGCTGGGCCTCACCGCCCCCACCAGCTGGAACGATCTGCTGGATGAGTCCTACGCCGGCGAGATCATCATGTCCAACCCTGCTGTGTCCGGCACCAACTACGCCGTAGTCAACGCCCTGCTTCAGACCATGGGCGAGGAAGAAGGCTGGAACTACTTCGACGGTCTTAACAATAACATTGCCTACTACGCCAAGCGGGGTTCTGATCCCTCCAACAAGGTCATCAGCGATGAGTATGCCATCGGCATCACCTATATCGACGGCACCATCGAGGCTCTCCTGGACGAGTATGACGTGTCCATCGTCTACCCCGAGGATGGTATTCCCTGGGTTCCCGAGGGAGTGGCCGTGTTCAAGAACGCGGACAATGTGGACGCTGCCAAGTACTTCGTGGAGTGGCTCTTCAGCAGCGACGAGAACCTGCAGCTCCTGGCCGAAATCGATCAGAAGACCAGCGTAAAGGCCATCAAGCCCACCATGGAGGGCATCGAGCTGGGTTACGACACCGGCATCCTTATGACCGAGGATCTGTCCCTGTTCGGCAGCGAGCGGGAGAACATCCTGGCCCAGTTTGAGACCCTGATGGGCGATAAGGCCGTCGATGAATAAGCGGCAGCCGCAACAAGCCAAAAAAAGGGCATCCCTGCGGGATGCCCTTTTCGGCATTCCTTCAGCTTCTTCTCCCATGGGCAAAAACAGCGGCGGTCTGCTGCGCTATCGGCTGGGCACGATAGCGGACCGGCTGATTTTACTGCTGCTGTTAGGCGCCGTGTGTCTCTTTATCCTGTGGCCTATGCTGTGTATTCTCCTGCGGAGCCTGGGAGACGGCGAAGGCGGCTTTTCCCTGGCCGCCTACGCTGAGGTGTGGCAGCGCTACCGCGGGAACCTTTGGAACAGTATCTTTGTGGGCGTTCTCTCCTCCCTTCTCTGCACTCTTTTCTCCACTGCCGCTGCTGTCTTCATCGCCACCCGGAAGGGCTGGGTAAAGATAGCCTGCATGGCCCTTCTCCTCATCACCATGGTATCCCCGCCCTTTGTCTCCTCCCTGGCCTATATCCAACTCTACGGTCGTCGGGGTTGGATCACCTACCGGCTGCTGGGACTCACCTGGGATCCCTACAACTGCTGGGGCGTCATCTGGATGCAGAGCATCTCCTTTGTCCCTCTCAACGCTCTGCTCCTCATTGGCATCCTCACCAAACTGGACACCGGTAGCCTCCAGGCTGCCCGGGATTTGGGCGCAAAGCCCGCCGCCATTTTGCTGGATATTGTCCTGCCTCTGATGGGGCCCGGGATTTTGGTGTCCCTGCTGCTGTCCTTTGTCCGCTCCCTGGCGGACTACGGCACTCCGGTAATCATTGGCGGACGATTCAGTACCATTGCCTCGGAGATCTATCTTCAGCTGGTGGGCTACTCCGACCTGGAGAAATCCTCCGCCATGAATATGTTCCTTCTCCTCCCTGCCATCGCCGCCTTCTTCCTCTATCGATATCTTATGGGCCGCTCCGACAAGCTCTCGGAGGGAAGCCGGGCTCGGCAGGGCCGGCTGGAGCTATCCCTTTCCCGGTGCGGGGCGGTAGGAATCATCATTATCGCCGTAAGCCTTCTATTTTTCCTTATGATGATTCTCCAGTACGGCTGTATTTTTCTCTCCGGCTTTCTCAAAAGCACCAAGGGAGTTTACTCCTTTACCCTGCGCAACTGGGAGGAGTTATGGCGGCTGGACACCACTACTATGGTGCGAAGCGTGGTCTATGCCCTCATCGTGTCCCTGGTGGGGACCCTCTTCGCCATGCTCTTTGCCTACTACATGGAACGGCGGAAGGTGCCCTTCCACAGCTTCTTTGACTGCCTGGCCACCCTGCCCTACATGCTGCCGGGAACCTGCTTCGGCATCGGGTACATCCTGGCCTTCAACCACGAGCCCCTGAAGCTCACGGGCACGGCGGTGATTGTACTGGCCAACATGCTCTTCAAGCAGCTGCCCACCGCCACCAAGATCTGCTCCGCCTCCCTCACCCAGGTGCCCCTCTCTCTGGAGCACTCCGCCCGGGATCTGGGCGGCGGGCAGCTGGCAGTGCTGCGGGATGTGATCCTTCCCAGCCTCCGTCCCGCCTTCCTCAGCTGCTTCGTCTACAACTTCTCCAGCAGCATGACCACCGCCGGGGCCATTATTTTCCTCATCAACCCCGGAAAAAAGCTGGCGGTATTCAAGCTCTTCGACGCGGTATATACCGGGGACTACGCTGTGGCCTCCCTCATTGCCAGCGTCATCATCGTCATCGTCCTGGCCGTGGAGGGACTGGCTTATCTCATCACCTGGAAAGGAGGAATGCGCCGTGTATCTTGAGCTGTCCCATCTGAAAAAAAGCTTTGGAGAGAAAACTGTGGTACAGGATCTCTCCTTATCCCTGGAACGGGGGGAGCTGCTGTGTATCCTGGGCTCCTCCGGCTGCGGCAAAACCACCACTCTGAACATGATCGGCGGCTTTCTGGCCCCTGACAGTGGCCGGGTACTTCTGGACGGTGAAGATATCACCGCTATCCCGCCGGAGCGGCGGCCGGTGACCACCGTATTCCAGTCTTACGGCCTTTTCCCTCACATGACCGTGCTGCAAAATGTCCTTTACGGTCTGAAATTCCAGCGCATCCGGCGCAGCGACGCCCGAGAAAAAGGCCTTCGTTATCTGGACATGGTGGGCCTTTCCGACTATGCCGGGGCCTATATCCACGAGATCAGCGGCGGCCAGCAGCAGCGGGTGGCTCTGGCCCGGGCCCTGATCGTGGAACCCAAGCTGTGCCTGCTGGACGAGCCCTTCTCCAACCTGGACGCCGCTCTGCGAACCAGAATGCGCCAGGAGCTGAAAAACCTTCAGAGGGAGCTGGGCATGACCATGGTGTTTGTCACCCACGACCAGGAGGAGGCTCTGATCCTGGCCGACCGGATGGCAAATATAGAAAAAGGCCGCTTGATCCAATACGACAGTCCCCTGGCTATTTATCATAACCCTGCTGACCGCTTTGTGGCGGATTTCCTGGGCCTGGAGGATCTGGAATGGCGTCAGGACGGCGCCCTTCTCAAAATTATCCGGCGGGATACAAAGGAGGAAACCTGACATGCTTATCGATATGCATCTCCACGAATGCACCTGTTCCCCCGACAGCCACATCAGTCTGGAGCAGATCGTAACCATTGCCCGGGAAAAGGGCCTGGACGCGGTGTGCATCACCGACCACGACAGCATGGGCCTGCGGGAGTACGCAGCGGAATACGCCCGGAAAACCGGCTTTCCCATCTTTGTGGGTGTGGAATACTACTCCCTCCAGGGGGACATTACCGCCTGGGGCATCGACGATTTTCCCAGGGAGCGAATCGACGCCCAGCTTTTCATTGACCAGGTCAATGCTGCCGGCGGCTTCTGCGTATCCTGCCACCCTTTTCGGAACAATAAACGAGGCCTGGAGGAAAACCTCCGGCGGGTCCATGGTCTCCACGGCGTGGAGGTCCTCAACGGCAGCGCAGATATGGAAGCCAACCGCACCGCTCTGCGCTTCTGCCGGGAGTTGGGACTCCAGGCCATTGGCGCCAGCGACGCCCATACCACCGGTCAGATCGGCAAGTATGTGACATGGCTTCCGGAGAAGGTAACTACCCTGGAAGATTTCGTCGCCCAGCTTCACACCGTCCGCACCCGGCCGGCTATCTGGACCGGCAGCGGCTACGACGTGGTGGACACATTCTGAACCGGCTGCCTGCCAGCAGGCGGTTTACCCAGCCTATCCCAACCAAAGGGCCCGTATTTCGAAGAATCCTTCGAAATACGGGCCCTTTTTATGTTTTTGTACCTCGGACAGCCCCCACAGCCGTCCCCCCGGGCAGCAGGCACCGAAGCTCTCCCGCCTCAGCGCCGCAGAGGCAGAAGCTGATCCAGGGCCAGCTTAATGTACTGATCCCACAGGACAAAATCATGGGTATACCCCTCCGGGCAGATGTAGTTGATCGGGTATCCCATCTCCCGCAGCAGAGCCACATCCCGCTCCACCCGGGCACGGATGAACTCCTCGCTGCCGCAGATCACATGGAAATCACAGACCTCCTTCCCCTCTGCCAAATGCTTCCTGGCGGCGGCGGCAATATCGTAGATAGAGCCCTCCAGCTGCCCGCTCTCCCCGAAGGAAGCGTTGTAGAGAGGAAAATTCTTCCGGAAGTGATCCCCGTCCAGCTCCTGCCGGAGAGCCTGCGTATCCAGGGTCATACCGATGCCGCCGGAAATATCCACGCAGGCCTTGTAGCGCTCCGGATGCATCAGTGCCGTGCCCAAAGCCACGTTGCCGCCCATGGCATATCCCATGATAAAGTTGTCCTCCCGCTCCGGCGAGGAGGCGAACAGTGTCTGGATCACCGCCGGCAGCTCCTCCGCCAAAAAAGTCTGGTACCGGACGCCGTACTGGGTGTCGATACCAAAGGAATTGGCAATGTTGGGCGTGACAAGCATGACATTGTTGTCCTGAGCGTACCGCTCGGCATTGCTGTATCGGTAAGTCAGCGTGTCGTCATCCCCGCCGCCGTGGATGAGGTATACTGTCTGGAATTTCATCCCGGGGACATATACCCGGGAACGGGCCCCCTCCACGGACAGTGGGGAAGCAACTGAATCCTGGGGATAGTAGCTGTACGCATCCGTAGGGTAGACAATCGATACATCCACATAACGGCCCAGGGCCTGGCTTCTGAAATTAAAACGCATGTAGCTCATACTGTTTTCTCCTTGCTGCTGGATCAGTTCTGGTTGAGAAATTGCTTTCTATACTCGCTGGGCGTAATGGATTCATGCTTCCGGAACATTTGTGTAAAATGGGAAAAATTCCCGTACCCTAATTCCAGCGCAATCATGCTGATGGGTATATTGGGATTTTTCAGAAGGTCCTTTGCCGCCTCCACCTTTACTCTGAGGATATAGTTTTTTACATTTTCCCCAGTCTCTTTCTTGAAGAGCTTGGAAAAATACTCAGGGCTAAACGATACATAATCCGCCACATCCTTGACAGAGATGTCCCGGGAAAGGTTCGACAAAATAAAATCTATGGCCCGCGGTACAGTATCCTTGGCAGCGTCCTCCCGGGGCGCTGCCGCAATGGCGTTCTTCAGGTAAGAAACTCCTTTTTTCAGCGATTCAATATTCTTGAAGCTGCCCATATAGTCATTATAGGTGTATTCCGCGGAAAACAAGCCCATGATGTCAATTTTGTGGTTATGGGAATATACAAAAAAGATCTTTGCCAATTCCTGATGAAACTCAGACAGCGTCTCCAAGTTCAACCGGTTGAGCGATGCGTTATAGTCCAGGAAAGAGAAAATACTCTCCTCCAGCGTATCAAATTGATTATTCTCCACCAGGCGCATCCACCGGGCAACATTTTCGGAGAGGCTGGTGGTTTCTGATACTGGTTCTTTCCCATCGGCAAAGTACAGCCCCGGCCGCTTGGCCACATTGTCCAGCATATTCCGGTGTGCTGTATAAATCATCTTGCGAATTTGAGCCATCTGGCTGGTTGGTGATACATAACAGGCACACTCACTGCTGATGCGCTTGCAGATCCCCTGGTAGAACGCTTTATAGGAGTCTGCCGACAAGTTGTTAATGCTATCGCCGCCGCAAAACAGCAGCAGTACAAACTGCTTATATCGGTTGAGGCAAACCAGATTATGGATATCCGGCTCTAAAAACGCTTCTCTGGCGGTCTCCGTAATGGCGGCAAAAATGGACAAATCTGAAAAGGACGGCGCTACTGAATCAGAATAAGGGTAAATATCAATCAGCACGCTCTGAATGTGGGACTCATCAGTAATGACATATCCCAGTTGCCGCAGAGAAGCAATGGACTGCTGTTTATTGGAAGGATTGGAGGAAAAAAGATTCAAAACAATATTGCTGAGTCCTTCCAGGTTATAATACCCGGTGTTGCGTCTGTCTGTGCAAATTTTCGCAACCGCCCGCCGAATCACATCCTCAATTTCATGGTACGGCGCCGGCTGCACAATATAATCAAAGCAGCCAATCTTGATGCTCTCTTTCACATAATCAAAGGACGCATGAGACGTCAGCAGCACCCGCACAATCGACGGATATCGCTCAGACACCCATTTATTCAGTTCCAGTCCATTTTCCCCAGGCATTTCTATATCAGAAAGCAGAATGTGGACATCTTTTGTCTGAATGATTTCCTTTGCTCTGGAAGCGTCCACAGCAGTATACACCGCATCAATATGAAGGGCTTGAAAATCAATAGCGTTTAGGATTCCGTTCAGCACAGAAATCTGGTCGTCTACAATTAGAATATTGAACATAGCTCTGCTCCCCTGCCGTCACTCCTCGGAATCTGTCTTAAGCGGCAGATAAATCAGCCCACAAGCTCCGCCAGACGGTTTGTTGTAAAACGCAAATTGATAATGGCTTTTATATATTAGTGCAATTCTCTGTTTGAGATTGGAAATTCCCACATGATGCATGGCATATTGATCTGCCTCCGGGCTGTTCAGCAACTCCAGCATTTCAGCGCTGTACCCCACACCGTTGTCGCTGAGCATAATCTGCATCACCGGTACCCCTTCAAGTTCTGTCAGCCGAACATCTACATCAAAGATCAAAAGGCCCGACTGCTTATTATACTTTGCCGTATTTTCAAGAAAAGTCTGAATCAGCAAGGATGGCACCTGATAGGATAACAGAGAGCTGTCCACATTAGTGTTCAGGATGAAGGGTGTTACCCGATCCAAAAGGATAATGTGATAATAGTCATTGACCTCCGCCAACTCCGACTGCAGTGTCACCAGCTTCAGATTATCATGAAAAACATAACGCAGATGATTGGAAAACGCAAGGATCATTCGCCGCATCTTTTCATACTCCTTGTTCTCCAGCATGCTGTACAGACTTTTCAGGCAGTTCACAAAGAAATGGGAATTTGTCTGCAGCTGATAGTATTGAAGTCTGGCATGATCCTTTTCAATCGCTTCCTTTTCTTTTTCATTGTGCAGCGATATTTTCTGGGAAATTAAATCCTGCAGCGCAGCGTTAATATTCCTGTATTCAATAATATTGCTTTTGCTGTTTTGCAGAAATGAGGTAACCCCGTCTTGCTCCAGATGCTTTGCCGCAGTGTTGATTTGGGAAAGAGGATAAAACATTATTTTTCTAAAGAAATAGTAGAAAAAGAAAATCCCAATACACATCACCACCGCTACCAGAATAAACAGGATCATCAATCCCCGGGTCAGTGACCAGCTGTAATCTGAACGGAAAAGACAAAACATGCTGATTTCCGTTCCCTCTACGGGAGCGGTTACTACATACTGATCCGAAAATGCATTGATGCCAGGGGGCTTCAAGAGGGTATCCAGATCCAGCTCGATACCGCTTCCACCCGCCAAAATGCCGTCCTCATTAAAAAAACCAAATGTCATCAGATCGTGGGTGGCGTAAGCGTATTCCAGGGGATCAAATTCATTCAGGTCAATGATGGAACAGACATAGACATCACGAACTTTGACCGTTCGCATAAGCACTGAATAGTAGTCGTTCTGGAAAGCAACCCATTTATTGAAATTGGTCTGACGATCATCCAACCAATACTCACGTATCCCCTCCTTTAAATAGTACAGCTGCTGCGTGCCGTTGGACAGCAGCGCGGATCCTGCCGCATACGTAGAAATGTCATAGTCCTTGTCAAATACAAAGATGCACTCATAGGGCGCCACATGGCGCTCCAGGGTTTCCGTCACATTATATAGATAAACCACTTTGTCATAATCTTTCAAATTGCTCATTGTCAGCAGCTGGAAAGAATTATCACCATAGCATAGCTTTTGTTCAAAATTTGCGCAGGCAACCATTTCCGCCCGCAGCGAGCTGGTGCAGTAATCCATAGCTGAATCGGCGCTGTAAGACATCTGCATGGAGTGATTCCAAATCAGCATCACGCAGTAAAAGATCAAAGCGCCGGATGTACAAAAAAACAGAGCAAAAAAACACTTTGAAAATAGCTTCTGAATGGAATACGGAGCTTTCCGCTTAAAAAATTGCACAGAACCACCTCGGTTTTATACAGTTTCTTTTTGCATATATGTTAGCAAATGTCATGCTGCAAGTCAAGAAAGTGATAATAAAAACCAGAAAATCAAAAGTGTAAACGTTTGACAATTGTTAATTATGATGAGAAAATAAGATTACAACGCAATTCACTATTTTATAAAGGAGCGGAAAATATGGCCTATTTGGAACTGAATGCGCTTTCTACCATCCTGTGCGGATCATTCAGCGCGAAAATTTATCTCCCCGAAATGGACAAACTCTGTCTCGACGATACAGCTCATGAAAAAAAATACCCTGTGCTGTGGCTCCTTCACAGTGAAGGCGGCACGGCACTGGATTGGAACCGGACTATGGCCGAAAAGTGTGCCGCAGAATACGGCATTTTTATTATTGCTCCTGACGCACAGCATTCCATCTGCACCAACATGGACTACGGCCCTAACTTTGAAGATTTCCTGGCCACAGAACTGCCGGGAATCTGCCGAAATAACCTGCCCCTTTCCTCTGATCCTGCCGATAATTGGGTTGGCGGTGTAGGCACCGGCGCCTATGGCGCTGTAAAGGCCGCCATCAAACACCCGGAAGTGTTTTCCAAATGTATTGCAATGGATGGCATATTCGATATGGAGGCCATCTGCCGCCAAGCTATGGAGGGAAAAGAGACCGGGATCTTCCACACCGAGGAATCTCTGAAGGCAGTATTCGGCGACCTTGCTGCCTTCCACGGCAGCCAGCACGACGTGTACGCCCTGGCTGAAACATGTGGAAGCGGCGCATTCTATATTACCAGCGCAAAGAGTTCTCCGCGGGCAGCTGAACGCGCCCGCCTTGCTGCCTCCCTGGGCGACAAAGCGCAATATGTAGAAACCAACGGTGAAATTATGGATTTCAGCGAGCCGACCGTACTTAAGAACGCCATCCAATGGCTCTGCCAGCACTAATCTATGGCAAATCTCAGACTGCACTACTTCTCCCAGGCGCTGCGAATGACCGTAGGGGTAAACATCATTATTCCCGAAAATACTTGGGGCCACTCCCTGGCGCAGATCCCGGCAGGCCAGCGGTATCCCGTCCTTTGGCTCCAGGCGGGCGGCGGATATGACCATACCGACTGGCAGCGCTACACCGCCCTGGAGCTCTACGCGGCGGAAGCAGGCGTGGCCATTGTGTGCAGCGGGGCCTACTGCTCCGGGTACATGGACACACGTCATGGCGATTTCCGGTATTTTACCCAGCTGTCCGTGGAGACCCCCCGGGTGGTCCGGCATCTTTTCCCTCTCTCGGAGGATCCCAGGGACAATTTTATTGCCGGCTTCTCCGCCGGTGGATACGGCAGTCTGAAGTGGATGCTCCGGGAGCCGGAGCGCTTCGCGGCCTTCGGCCTTTTCTCTGGGAGCGTAAACATGCCCATGGAGATGATGCCGGAATTTGAGGACAAGACCGCCCCCTTCTATATGTTCGCCGCAGGCTTCGGCAACCGGGCCGACGTACAGGACACCCCGGACGACATCTGGTACCTGCTGCGTCAGCAGACAGCCGCCGGTGTCAGGCTGCCGGAGGGTTATATCGCCACCGGCGTGGAGGATGATCACTACGAAGAGAACATCCGCTCTATGGACACCTATGAGGCTATGGGCCTGCGGTTCCATCGGGTAATCGACCATGGCCACCACAACTGGGAATACTGCCAGCGCCATGTCAGGGAATTCCTGATCTGGCTCAATGAGCGGGGCTATCTCGGAGTCCCCCGCAAACATGTATAACGAATCGAGGAGGAACGTTCAATGGCTAATTTCAGGCTGCACTATTTTTCACAGGCATTGCAGATGACGGTAGGCGTCAACGTCATCATCCCAGAGAACACCTGGGGCCACTCCCTGGCGGACCGGCCGGCAGGCTATCGTTATCCGGTGCTGTGGCTCCAGTCCGGCGGCGGCTTTGACTATACCGACTGGCAGCGCTACACCGCCCTGGAGCTGTATGCCGCAGAGGCGGGCGTGGCAGTGGTGTGTAGCGGCACCTACTGCTCCGGCTATATGGACACCAAGCACGGCGGCTTTAAATACTTCACCCAGCTGTCCGTGGAGACGCCCCGGGTAGTCCGGCACCTCTTCCCTCTTTCTGAGGATCCCGCCCAGAACTATATCGCCGGCTTCTCCATGGGCGGCTACGGCACCCTGAAGTGGATGCTCCGGGATCCCGAGAAGTTTGCCGCCTTCGGCCTCTTCTCCGGCATCAAAAACGTGCCGGACATTCTGCCCGAGCACGAGGACAAGGACGATCCCTTCTTTATGTTCGCCGCCGCCTTCGGCGACGCGGCCAACACCCTGGGCACCGAGGACGACGTGTGCTACATGATGAAAAAGCAGCTGGACGCCGGCAAAAAGTTCCCCCGTGGCTACATGGCCACCGGTATGGAGGACACCCATTACGCCGATAACGTGGAGTTTATGGACAAGTACGAGGCCATGGGCCTGAAGTTCGAGCGGACCATCGACCACGGCGCCCACAACTGGGAGTACTGCAACCGCCATGTCAAGCGCTTTCTGGACTGGCTCAATCTCGAGCCGGCATTTAAGCGCGACGCAGAATAACCAAGAAGAAACGGATCGAAAAAACAGGAAGGAGCGCCGCTATGGGTGAAATGTTTCTTCGGCCCGGCACCCCGGACGATGACAACCGGGAGTACCTGCCGGAAAAAATCAAAGGCAGTGACATTGTCGTCAACGAAAACGGCAACAACTCTCAGCCCTATCCTCCCCTGCTCAAGGAGTGCCACGGTGTTATCGCCGACGAACTGGAGGACGAGTGGTACGTCTATGTACCCGAAAGCTATGATCCAACCAAAAAAACGCCGCTGGTGGTATCCCTCCACGGCGGCATGATGACCGGCTGGGGTCAGGCCATTTACACCTCCTGGACCCTGGCGGCGGACCGGGACGGCTTTATCGTCCTCTTCCCCAACGCCAACTACCAGCGGTTCTGGCAGGTCCAGTGGGGAACCTGGGAGATGGATCCTGAAATCCGCACTCCGGGCTCCATGGAGGGCGAACCCCCAGGCGTGAAGGCCTGTCCGGAAAATGTGGAGGACAACCACGACATCAAGATGATTCTGGGCCTCATTGACCTGATGAAGCAGACCTACAATATCGATGAGGGCCGCATCTTCATGCAGGGTATGTCCATGGGCAACATGATGACCGGGCTCTTCGCCCGGAACTTTGGCCACCTGCTGGCCGGCGCGGCGGGCTCCGGCGCCGCCGCCTTCCTGTCCCTGGTCTTTACAAAGGACGGGAAGATCATCAACCGGGGCGGCCCTCTGGCCATCTGGCAGTCCCGGCCGGAGAAAAATGATATTCCTCCCGGACGGGACATCGAAAAGAAGGTACATAAGTACAACCGTCTCTACTGGATGCGGATTAACCAATGTGACCCGATCCCACAGATCAGCATCCAGGGAGAGAACAACCTTGCCTTCTACACCGGCAAAAAGGCCGATATGGTCTACTACGACATCAAGAACAGGGATCACGGCCAGACCTTTGACGACGCGGTGCTGGTGTGGGACTATCTGTTCTCCGGCGTGCGCCGTGAGTCGGACGGCACCATCGTCCGCATCCAGCCCGCCCGGGAACGTAAGGGCGATGCCTTTGCCTTCGCCATCACCACCGGCAGTGACAAGATGTGGTTCCACAACAGCGTTCAGGAGATGTCCGGCCCCACGCTTCTCTGGAACAAGATGAAGTACCACGGCCTGGATGGCGGGCAGAAAATCCGTGGTCAGTACCACATGATGCCCTTGTCCGCCCTGGCCAAGGTCTTTGACGCCCGGCTGGACTACTCCGAGCACCACCTGGTGGCCCGGATGCGTCTTTCCGACGGCAGGGCCATCCAGTTTGCCCGGGGCAGCATCGGCTGCGTCATCGACAACTCCCTGGTTCAGATGTACTGCGAGGCCCTGGACCGCAGCGGCGAGCTCTATGTGTCCGCCGAGTGGTTCGCAGAGTACCTCTGCGGGATGCATGTCTCCGAGTGCGAGGACGTGGTATATGTGACCGACCACGCCAACAAGCTCTCCGCCAACATGGCGGACCTGATTAAAGACCTGCTGATGGGCACTATTGTGCCGGATCATTACGAACAGATGCTGGAGGAGAAATAACCATGGAACATCAAATCAAGATCCTGCCGGGCACGCCGGACGACAACAACCGGGACTATTTACCGGAATCTATCAAGTGCTCCGACATCGTGGTCAACGAAAACGGCAACAACTCCCAGCCCTACCCCAAGGGCCTTCAGGAGTTCCACGGCATCATGGGCAACGACACCGAGGACGAGTGGTACGAATACGTCCCCGCCTGCTACGATCCCGCCAAGAAAACGCCCCTGGTCTTTGCCATGCACGGCGGTCTGATGACCGGCTGGGGTCAAGCGGTGTACACCTCCTGGACCATGGTGGCGGATCGGGACAACATCATCGTGGTGTTCCCCAACGCCCACTCCCGGCGGCTGTGGACGGTAGAGGCCTCCGACCTGGAGCGGAAGGTGGACGCCCAGCTGCCGGTGGAGATCCGGCAGAACCTGGGGGATAACGACCACAACCCGGATATCAAGCTGGTGTTCGCCCTGCTGGACTACCTGAAGGGCAAGTACAATATCGATGAAGAGCGGATCTTCATGCAGGGCATGTCCAACGGCAACATGTTCACCTCCCAGTTCACCCGTTACTTCGGCAACGTCCTGGCCGGCGCCTCCGGAGCCGGCGGCGGTACTCCTAATCCCCGTTTGCTGTGCAACAGCGACGGCACCCTGAAGAACCAGGGCGGCCCCACCCCCATGTGGACCTCTATTCCGGAAACCAACGGCTGTCCCCCCTGGTGTGAATACGACGACGACACCATCTATATGTACACCCGGGTCTACTGGAACCAGCTCAACGGCTGCCATGCCGACCCTGAAATCAGCATTATTGGCGAGGATGCTTTTGCCTTCTACAAGGGTGAGAAATGCGACAACGTGTTCTTTGAGATCAAGAACCGGGACCATGGTCAGACATTGGACGAGGCCGCTATTGTCTGGGACTACTTCTTCTCCGGCCTGCGCCGCAAAGCGGACGGTACCATCGTGGACGAAGGCTCCCGGATCCCCCGCAAAGGCGACAGCTTCGCTGTGGCCGTAGCCGACGGCTGCCCCACCGCTTGGTTTAAAAACAAGCGGGTGGAAATGAAGGCCCCCGCTATCAAATGGCAAAAACTCAAGTACCACGGTCTCAACGGCGGCCAGAAGGTAAAGGGCGAGTATATCTGCGTGCCTGTCTCCTTCATTGCCCAGGTATTCGGCGCGGAGTACCGCTACGAGGAGGACGGTGCCGTGGCCTACATGACTCTGAAGGACGGCCGCACCCTCCAGTTCGCCCGGGGTAGCATTGCCTGTGTTATCGGCAACGATGTGCGGTGCATGTACTGCGAGGCCCTCCACCGGGAAGGCGAGCTGTGCATCTCTCTGGAATGGTTTGCCCGGTTCATCATGAACATGTGCGCCTCCAAGTGCGGCGACGTGCTGTATGTCACCGACCACCACGCAGAGCTGGGCGTCACCATGGCGTACCTGATCGGCAACCTGCTCCACAATAAGGAAGAAAAAATTGTATTATAAGGGGGAAGCGTGTAAAATGTCAGATATCAGGATCCTGCCCGGCACCCCCGACGACGACAACCGGGAATACCTGCCGGAAAAGATCAAAGGCAGCGACATCGTCGTCAATGAAAACGGCAATAACTCCTTGGTCTATCCTCAGCGGCTCCGGGAGTACAGGGAAGTCCTTCTGGACGGCGAGGAGGACGTATGGTATGAGTACGTCCCCGAAAGCTATGATCCGTCCAAGAAAACGCCCTTGGTCATCGGCCTCCACGGCGGCCTGATGACCGGCTGGGG
>ERZ1643251.1481-NODE-1481-length-26512-cov-6.561779_pt1 | contig 26512 bp, 26 predicted proteins | sample MGYA00579261_ERZ1643251 | MGnify/ENA primary metagenome ERZ1643251 (study PRJEB29033, sample SAMEA4952267) | chicken gut metagenome | biome: Broiler Chicken; feature: Gastrointestinal Tract; material: Caecum | place: Ireland | collected 2018 | study: Broiler... | reverse complement strand
CGGGTGTTGATCATGGCGGGCAGCGAGCAGCCGAAGCCCATTATCATGGGCATGAACGCCCTGCCCGAAAGCCCGAAGCGGCGGAAGATCCTGTCGAGGATGAAGGCGATACGCGCCATGTACCCCGAATCTTCCAGAATGGAGAAGAACAGGAACAGGGTGAGGATCTGCGGGATGAACCCGAGCACCGCGAACACGCCGCCCAGGACGCCGTCCACCACGAAGCTGCCCACCCACGGCGCGGCGTTCGCGCACGCCATATCGGCGAGGACGTTGATCCATTCGAGAACCCAGTTCAGCAAATTGGTCAAGATGACGCCCGGCGAGAATACCGCGCCGTCATAGAAACAGGCGAGCAGCGTAACCGCGCCGTTCTCCGTGTCCATGCCGAGCTCTTCCAGGGTGGGCAGGCCGCCCGCCATCGCGCTGATATAGAACAGATCCTCCGCAAACGTCAGGTGAAAGATGGCAAACAGGATGACAATGAAGATGGGAATGCCCCAGACGCGGTGGGTGAGCACCTTGTCCGCCCTGTCGCTTCTCGTGAGCTTTTCCCCCTTCCCGTTCTTTTTCTGATAGGCAGTAGAGTAGTTGGCGGAGATGTACTTGTACCTCGCGTCCGCCACGACCGCCTCGAGGTCGGTGCCGAACACGTCATCCTTGAAGGTCGCCTTGAATTCGTCCACCATTCTGACGAGTTCAGGGTGCATTTTGGTTTCGATCTCATCCGATTCGGAGAGCTTCACTGCATGGAAGAGGGGCGCTTCCACCCCCTGCGCACGCAGCGCGATGGCAACGTCCTGCACGAGGTGCGCAACGGGGGATTCTTTTAAGACGGTCGCCCCCTCGCGCGGCTGCTTGGAAACGGCGATCGCCCTGTCCATCAGCTCCTTGATGCCCGTCCCCTTGAGTGCGGAGATCGCGACGACGGGCAGCCCGATCTTTTTCTCGAGCATCTTTGCATCGACGGCATCCCCCGATTTTTCCACCTCGTCCATCATGTTGAGGGCGATGACCATGGGGACGTCGATCTCCATGAGCTGTGTGGTCAGATAGAGGTTGCGCTCGAGGTTGGTCGCGTCCACAATATTGATGACGCAGGCGGGCTTTTCCTCCAGAATGAAGTTGCGGGAGATGATCTCCTCCGGCGTATAGGGCGAGAGCGAATAGATGCCGGGCAGATCGACAATCTGCACGGGTTCGGCGCCCTTTTTGTAGGTACCCACCTTTTTATCGACGGTGACGCCCGGCCAGTTGCCCACATATGCCGTAGAGCCCGTCAGAAGGTTGAAGAGCGTGGTCTTTCCGCTGTTGGGATTTCCCGCCAGAGCGAACTGTTTCACTTCCTCACCTCCGTCATCACGCACGCCGCCTCCGTCTTGCGCAGGGTCAGCTCATAGCCGCGCAGCGTCACCTCGATGGGATCGCCCAGCGGCGCCTTCTTGCGCATCACGACCTCCGCCCCGGGCGTCACGCCCATATCGAACAGGCGGCGGCGGATGCGCCCCTCCCCGGAGACCGAGACGATGACGCCCTTCTCCCCGGGGACAAAATCCTCAAGAGACTTTGCCATAACTGTTTCTATGTACCTCCACAATGGTTTTCGATCAGGCAACAAAGATATGCGATGCAACGTTCCTGTCCAGGGCAAGGCGCCCCTCCTTGACGCGACACACCGTGCTTCCCCCCGATGCAGAGAGCACCGTCACCGTGGCATCCACAAGAACGCCGAGGTTGGCAAGATGTTTTTTCGTCCTTTCGTCTGCAATGATCTTCACGATGCGGACTTCCTGCCCGATCGGAGCCAACAAAAGCGGCATATCCTTTTTTCTCCTCCCCCGCCGTGCGCCGCACAGCGGGTTCGCATTTGCGAACAATCCGGCAATGATAAAGTTCGCTTTTGCGAACCATTTGCCGAAAAACAAGTTCGCACTCGCGAACTGTCTTTATTCTATCATGCTTTCCTCCGCCTGTCAACTGTTTGAGAGCAATTTTCCGCAAATTTTTTCAGAGGATCATGCATAGTCGTCCTTGGCGGGCTGCCCGGCAATGCGCACCGCTTCCCGCAAAAAGGCGTACACCTCCTCCAGGCGCTCGAAGCAGGCGATGAAGTAATCCTCCCCCATTGCGGGCGCGAGCGCCGCGTCCACCTTCCCGCATTCGCGCAGATGGGAGCCGTAGCGCACGATCAGTTCGTCGCCGGAAAGTGCATATGCCCGCCCTGCCCGCCGCCCGACATAGGCGCAGAAATATTTCTTTCCCCGATCGGGTGCGGGCGGAAGAGAGGCGATCATGTCCGCATAGCGCGCATAGACGTCCGTGCTGCCGGCATAGTTCATCATGTCGGGCGAACAGCCGCCCGACGGGCGCATATTCACCTCGAGCGCGGCATAGTCCCCCTCCTTCCCGAGCGCACGGCCGCGGCGCAGGCGGAAAAATTCAAAGTGAACAAACCGGCTTCTCACGCCGAAGCTCTTCACCGCCGCTCTGCCGAGCGCACGCAACCGCGGATCAAGTTTCCGCACGATATAGAACATGCTCTCCGCGCGCTCGTTGACGATGTTCATGAGCGACGCAGGCGTGACGTTGCCCGTCTCGAACACGGGCGTCCCCGCCGCGTCCACGATGGCATCATACGAGCAGATGGTGCCGTCGATGTATTCCTCCATGATATACCCCGCATGCGGGCGCGAAAAGAACTCCTCCAAATCTCTCTCGCTCGAAATGGGATAGGTCGCATTCGCCCCCACGCCGTTGTCCGGCTTTACGACAGCACGTCCCACCTCCCGCAAAAACGTGCGGCACGTCGCAAAGTCGTCCGCCATGCAGTAGCGCGCCACGGGGATCCCCGCCTGCCGATAGCACGCCTTCATGCGCGACTTCAGCTTGACCGACGGCATATCGGCAGGATGAAATCCGCTCGCAATGTTGAAGTCCTCCCGCAGCCGCGCATCGCGCTCCAGCCAGTACTCGTTGTTGCTCTCCAGCCAGTCGGGTTTCCCGTACTTGAACGCGAAAAACGCAACCGCGCCGTAGACTTCGTCATAGTGTTCGAGCGACGTCACATAGTAATATTCATCGAGCGATCGGCGCACCTCCTCGCGCAGGGCGTCATACGGGCAGTCCCCGATGCCAAGAACACGCATCCCGCGCCCGCGCAATGCGGCACAAAACCGCCAGTAATTTTCCGGAAAATTGGGAGAAAGAAAGATAAAATTTTTCATACGCTCCTCCGAAGACCGCTTTCATCCGCTGTGCCGTTTGTCTTTTCTGTCCGCGGCTCTTTTCTGCAATGTTCTTTTCTGCAATGTATATTGCGGCATTCACCTTTTCTGCTTTTCATTTTCAATCTATTATAGTCAACGCGGGAGCGCTTGTCAATCATTCCCCGCCCGATCGGCAAATTCCGCCCGTACCCTTTCCCGAAATCCCGTCCGTTTGTTTGCCAACCCCCGTTCATACGTCTTCCCGAAAGACGTCCGTACATCCGCCAGACATGGAAGAATGGTACAGTGCAGGCGGCATTTTCCTCGGAAGAACGGAAAAGAAGGTCGGATTTTGGCGAAGATGGCGCGCGATTCGTCAAAATCCGACAACATTCCTTGACAATTTTCAGGATTCGACCTATAATGTAAAAAGTGTATACATTTCATCGGAACCTATCAGAGAGGAGTTATGATCGAGGTAAAAGAAGTCGCCACCCGCGCACAGCGTAAGGCGTTCATTGAATTTCCGTTAAAGCTCTATCGGGGGAACGACTGCTTTGTTCCGCCCCTGTATGCGGACGAGAAAAGGCTGTTCCGCAAAGATTACCACTACTACGAACACGCCGAAGCGGTGTACTATCTCGCCTATCGCGACGAGAAGGTCGTCGGGAGGATCTCGGGAATCTTACAGCGCGCCGCCAACGAGCGCTGGCATCAGAAGCGCGTGCGCTTTACGCGCTTTGACAGCATCGACGACCGCGACGTCGCCGCCGCCCTCTTCGCAAAGGTGGAGGACTGGGCGCGGTCCAAGGGCATGGAGGAAGTTGTCGGCCCGCTCGGATTTTCCGATCTCGAGCGCGAAGGACTGCTCATCGAGGGCTTTGACGAGCTCTCCACCTTCGAGGAACAGTACAACTACCCCTACTATCCCGTGCTCATCGAGGGGCTCGGCTACGAAAAAGACGTGGACTGGGTGGAGCACAAGCTCTACGCGCCCGAGCATCCCGATCCGCGCATTCACGAGATGCGCGAGCGCATGATGAAGCGCTATGACCTGCACCTGAGCAAGGCAAAGTCCATCGATGACTTCATCCGCCTGTATAAAGACGCCTTTTTCGACCTGCTCGACGAGACCTATGCCGACATCTACGGCACCGTCCCGTTCACCGAAAAGATGAAGGACGAGCTGGCGAAAACCTTCAAACAGATCATCGACCTGCGCTACGTGACCATGATCCTCGACAAGGACGAGAAACCCGTCTGCTTCGGCCTGTGCTTCCCGTCCGTCTCGCGCGCCGTCCAGAAATCGGGCGGACGCATGACCCCCGCCACCATCGTGCGCATTCTGAAGGCCCTGAAAAAGCCCGAGATCATCGACCTCGGCCTCATCGGCGTCCTGCCCGCCTATCGCGGCGTCGCCATCGTCATGATCGACGAGATCACCCGCATGCTCACCGAAGGCTCTGCAAAATACTGCGAGACCAACCTCAACCTCGAGGACAATCACGCCATTCTCAACCTCTGGAAGAACTTCGGCAACGTGCTGCACAAACGCCGCCGCTGCTATATCAAAAAGCTCTAAGCAACCTGCACGCACGCGTTTGAAATACCCTTCCGCTGTGAAGGCGCCTTAAAAAAAGCTGCGCAGCGTTCCGTTTTCGGAACGCCGCGCAGCTTTATACTTTATCTTGGGCGAAATCTGTCGCACCGTGTCGGCGAAAGGCCGACCGCCATTCAGTTTTTCCGATAGATGCACGCCGTGTGCGGAGGGAGGTAGATGTCGTTTAAGTTGCGCACCTGTCCGTCGAGAAGGTTGACGCCCTCCGCCTCCTCCACGCGGATGGTGCAGTCTCCGTCGCCGATATTGATGGCGACGATGATGCGCTCGCCGTCGCATTCGCGCACGAAGGAGAAATTGGTGTTCATGCACGTCGCCTTGGCATAGGATCCGTACGAAAGCGGACGGCACGTCTTGCGAATGGACGCAAGTTTGCGAATATGCGCGACCAACTCGGGATGCGCCGACTTGTCGATGTCGCCGATGAAGGGACGGAGTTTGTAATCGAAATCCGACTTATCCCCCTCTATGCCGAATTCCGAGCCGTAATACAGGCACGGGATGCCCGGCATCGTGAAGAGCAGCGTGTAGAGGTTCAGGAGGTTGGCCTTGTTCCGAAGTGCCGTGCAGGCACGTTCCACGTCGTGGTTGTCCACAAAATTGAGCAGATGCTTTCCGCAGAAAAGCGCCCACGGGGTATCCGCAAACAGGCGCGTCATGGAGTGCTCGATCTCAAAGAGGTTGTTGGAATTGAACGCCGAGATCATGGAGCGGAATCCCTCGTAATTCGTGATGGAATCGAGGCGCTCGGGACAGACATTCTGCTGGAAGTTGTTGTTGTGAATGACCTCGCCGACGAGGAAAAACTCGGGTTTTTTCTCGTTCACCGTACGGCGGAGCATCTCCATGAACCAGGGCGGCAGAAGATAGCTCACGTCCAGGCGCAGGCCGTCGATGTCAAAGGTGTCGATCCAGAAGCGGACGGCATCCATGAGATAGCGCTGCAGATCCTGATTCTCCAGGCGCAGCTTGACGAGCTCGGGATGGCCCTCCCAATTCTCATAGTCCAGACCGTCGTTGTAGCGGGAATTTCCGTAGAAATTGATGTTGAACCAGAACCGATAGTCCGTCCCCTCGCGTTTTTCGAGCACTTCGCGGAAGGGCGGGAAGGCGCGGCCGACGTGATTGAATACCCCGTCCAGTACGACGCGGATGTCCGCTTCGTGCAGTTTCTTCACGAGAGCGGCAAACTCCTCGTTGGTGCCGAGGCGGCGATCCACCTTGAAAAAATCCACCGTATCATAGCCGTGGCGCTCGCTTTCAAAGAGCGGATTGAAGAGCACGGCCCCGACGCCCAGTTCTTTGAGGCGCGGGATCTCCGCCTCGATGAGCCCGAGCCGATGTCGCGTTTCGCCGAAGTCGTTCTCCCGCTCCGCCCCGCAGAATCCCAGCGGATAGATCTGATAGAATACCCGTTCGTCAAACCACATTTTGTACGATCTCCTTTTGTCTCACCGAGATATTGTACCATATCCCGCTCGGTTTGACAAGGGGGTCCCTGAAAATTTTTTTCATGAAATTCCGCGCGCATCAGAACCGCCCCATCGCTTGCAATTTTACAGACAAGGCGGTATAATAGGAAAAAAACAAAGAGCGGTCAAACAGATGAATGAATTGATGCAATTTCTGGAAACTTCCTATACCGCCTACCAGGCGGCAGACAACGCGCGCGCATATCTCGCCGCGCACGGGTTTGAAGAACTGTCCGAGCAGGACGCCTGGACGCTCCGTCCCGACGGAAAATACTTTGTCGTGCGCAACGGGAGCGCCGTCATCGCCTTCACGGCGGGCGATGCCCGCAGGGGATTCAAGATCGTCGCCAGCCATACCGACTCCCCCGCCCTCAAATTAAAGGAGAATCCCGCCCTCTCGGACGGAAATTATACCCGCCTGAACGCAGAGCCGTACGGCGGCGGACTGTGGTACTCCTTCTTTGACCGTCCCCTGTGCCTTGCGGGACGCGTCGTGTGCGAAAAAGACGGCAGACTCTGCTCCGAGAGCTTTGCCGCCGACTTCCTCGTCACCCTCCCCTCGCTTGCCATTCACCTCAACCGCGCGGCAAACGAAAGTTTCGCCCCCGATCTGCAGAAAGATCTGCCCCTTCTCGCCCTCGGGAAGGCCGACTTCCACGCGATGCTCGGCGCGCCCGTCTCCTATGATCTGTTCGCCGCGTGCGCACAATCGCCCTACCGTTGGGGACAAAACGGGGAATTTCTCTCCTCGCCCCGCCTCGATAACCTGGCAAGCGTATTTGCCTCGCTCGAGACCGTCGTCCAAACGACGAAGGGCGTCTGCGTGGCGGCCTGCCTCGACAACGAAGAGGTCGGAAGCCGCACGAGACAGGGCGCAGGCGGCGATTTCCTCTCTGCCGTGCTCACCCGCATCGCGCTCGCGCAGGGCATGACGGAGGAGGACAAACTGTGCGCCTATGCCCGTTCCTTCTGTATCTCGCTGGACAACGCACAGGGCTATCACCCCAATCACGGCGAAAAATACGACCCGCAGGAACGCGCAATGCTCGGAAAAGGTGCCGCCATCAAGGGACACGCCGGCGGCGCTTACACCACGGACGCGCTCTCCTCTGCCGTCGCCAAGAAGATCTTTGAAAAGGCGGGCGCTTCCCTGCAGGTCTTCTACAACCACTCCGACGCACGCAGCGGCTCCACCCTGGGCGCGATCAGCCTCGGACAGGTCTGCATCCTCACCGTGGACATCGGACTTCCGCAGCTTGCCATGCACTCCGCCGTGGAGACCATCGCCTGCGACGACTACCGCTCCCTCAAAGAGGGCCTTGCCGCCTTCTGGTCGAGCGAAATTTCCGTCGACGGCACCTGTATCACGATCGACTGAGCACTTTCGGCTGCACCCGAATCACAGTCGGCTGAGCGCTTTCGGCGGCACCTGCATCACGGTCAGCTGAACTTTTTCACGAAAAGCCCGTCCCCTTGCGGGGCAGTCGGTTTTGTGAAATTGCATAATTTTAAGATTGTATAAAGACGAAGCGGCGGCGCTTTCCGATGGGAAAGCGCCGCCGCATTCTTCATATTCGGTTATGCGTCCGACTTTTTGTCGGGATCGACGGGCATACGCGACTGCGCGCAGATCTCCTGAAAGTAGGGATCGACGGAGAAGTCGCGCGGCGTGTTGTATTCGCCGCCAAGCGCCTCGATGGCGTACTTGAGTTCGCGGAATTCCAGAAAGTTGATGTCGTCGCGGTCGATGTATTCCAGAAGGACGGGCAATGCGCGTTCGTCGCCGTAGGCGGCGAGGTAGCTCGCGTGCATGGGGATTTCGTCCCCCGTGCGGAATGCGTCCAGCAGAAGATCGTAGATGCGGTCGTCGCGCTGTTTGCACCGCGAGAGGATCTCCAGCATCATCTCGCGCTCCTTTCCCTCCGCATAGAGCGCAAGGGCGCGCTCCTTGGCGGCGTCGGCACCCCCTTTGAGCTGTTCGCAGACGGCCTCCTTGATGTCGTCGTTTACGTCGGACGTCAGCAGGTCGAAATAGGCGGGAAACGCCTTCTCGCTGCTGCCCGCAAGGTTGACGGCGAGCGTCAGGATCTCCTCCTCACGGCTTGAAAGCAGCCGCACGAGCGCGTCCGAACAGCCGCGCGTCTCGATCTCCCGACACAGGAAATCGGGAACGGGAACACCCTCCGCAAAGTGCCGCTCGAGCGTCTCGGCGAGTTCTTCGTCCGACATCTCCGCATAGTACTGTTTGGGCGTCGCGCCCGCCACGGCGACATAGGTGTCGCCGAACTGTCGGTACAGCTTGGGAATGACGTTCTCCCACTGCTTTTCCGTGTATTTTTTGGGGTTTCTGCGGATATATTCGGCGAGTTTTTCGTCGAACAGGCCGTCAAAGTCGATGAGTTTTTTCATAATTTCTCCTGCCGCCGCGCGCGTCACATCATGAAGTCGAGGATGCGCTCCGTCGTGTATTGATTGGCGTCAAACAGATTGACAATGTCGGAGAGCGACCGTTCGCCCCCCTTGAGGCGGGACTCGCGGTAGATCGCGGCCGCAAGCGAGGCGCGTTCGTCGCAATAGTCGAGCGCGTCCGCTTCCTCCAGCGAGGCATAGACGTCCTCCGCCGCCGCACAGATCTTTCCCTCATTCTCCTCGCCCAGAAGGGCGAATTTGGAATAGACGTCGGCAAATGCCTTCAAAAAGGCCTCCGCCTTCTTCTCTCCGATCTCGATCTTGTGCGTGAAAAATTCCTTATAGACGTTGCAGACCACCACGCCGAAGGAGTCCTCTTCGTTGCGCATGGTCAGCGCATGCAGAATGTTGATCTTGCAAAATTCCTCGAGCGTGCTGTCGAGCAAGACCTCGCGCAGGAAGGAATCCGCACGCACCCGCACCGCGACGCGCACGGCGAGCGCCTGCAATTTTTCGTCCCGCCCCTCCATCTCGTCGAAGGCGATGCGGAAAAATTCCCCCAGCTGCGGAAGCGACGCGATCCGATTGACGTCGCGCTCCTCCGCCGTGGATGCCGCCATCAGAAAGCCCGCGATCGTCTCGTACTCGTCCTCGGGAACGCGGTAGTAATAGGTCATCGGGAACGCCTCTTCCTCGCCGTCACGCACACCGCGCAGACGCTCGAGGTAGTACTCCGCGACGGCCTTGCGCGGGTTGAGCTGCGTGAGCGTCTCCAGACAGCCGATCGCCGCATCGATGCGCTGCGTACGGCACGCCGCCACCGCTCGGAACCAGAGCACGTTCTCGTCATAGGGCAGACGGTCTTCGAGAAGGGTGAGCTTTTCGTATGCCTCTTCGTCAAGACCCGTCTCGCACAGCGCCGTCGCAATGCGATACAGATCGTCCGTTGCCTCTGCGGGAAGGGACGCAAGATGCGCGGCCACCTTCTTCGCGCCCTCCTTGTCTCCGCGCGCTCCCAGCACGGCGCAATAGGTGGTGAGCGCCTGAATGTTGTCGGGATGGGTCTCGAGAAGCGCCTCGCACTCCTTCTGCGCGCCTTCCTCATCCCCCAGCATCAGCGTACACATCGCCGAAAGCCCCACCGCGGACGGAAAATCACGGCTCTCCCGCGGGATCTCCGCAAATTTTTCGCGCGCCTTCTCCAGCTCTCCCGCCCGCAGAAGGGACAGTCCGTCGGAGAGAAGCTCCGGTTCGGGCGCGCCCTCCGCATGGACGAGCCGCAGCTGCGGCTGCGTGGCACGGCGGAACAAGTTCCCGATCTCCGCGGCCCCCTCGGGCGAAAGCTGTCCTTCCTCCGCAAAAGCACGGTGATAGTAGAGCGCCGACTGCACGTCGTTGCCCATGTTCATGAACGCGACCGCAAGGCCCTCGTACCCCTCCCCGAAATCCGCTTCGTTGCAGGTGTCGAGAAAGCGGAACCACGCATCCGCGGCAAGCTGCCACAGCCCCAGTCCCTCATAGATGTCCGCCGCCAGCGCCTGCGCGTCCGCACTCGGCGCGTACATTCCGTTGCGCTTGTTCAGAATCTTGAGCGCACCGAAATAATCGCCGTCTTGCAGGCGGTTTTCCACGCTCTCCAACAAAAAATCATCGCTGAGATTCAGCGTCTGTACGTTATCTTCCTTCATGCACTCTCCCCGAAGAGCTTGCGCAAATCGTCTTCATCAAATGTATAATCGGTGTTGCAATAATGGCAGTGTACGCAGATCGTTCCCCGCTCGCGGAGCAGATCGAACGCGTCCTTCCGTCCCATGGACAGAACGGCCGACGCCGCGCGCTCCCGCGAACAATGACAGCAAAACCGCACGTCCCGCACACTGACGTCCTTCGCGTCAAAGGCGGACACAACGGACGCCGCGCCCGCCTGTTCGATCACGGAGGAGAGATTCGCGTATTCGGCAATGCGCGCCTGCACAAAGTCGAGCGCGTCTTCGCCCGCGCCGGGCAGGGGCTGCAAAAAGACGCCGCCCGCCCCCACGCACCTGCCGTCCGCGCCGATCCGGACGCCGAGCGCGACTGCCGTCGGGCGCTGTTCGCTCGTCAGAAAGTAGGCGGAGACGTCCTCCGCGATCTCGCCCGACACGAGCGGACTCGTCCCGACAAAGGGAATGCCCTCTCCGTCGTCGCGGATGACAGTCAGCGTCCCGTTTTTCCCGACACAGCCGCCCACGTCGAGTTTTCCGTCCGCACGGGGAGGAAGCTCAATGTTCGGATTTTCAATAAAGCCGCGGACATTGAGCGCGCCGTCCGCCGCCACGCCGATCTTGCCGCCCGGGCCGCCGCCGTCCACCGACACGGAGAGCGAACTCTTCTCCTCTTTCAGCCAGCTTGCAAGGTATGCCGCCGCCGTCATGGTGCGGCCGAGCGCCGCCGCGGCAACGGGAGAAAGACCGTGACGGACGATCGCCTCGTTGACGAGCGCGGTCGTATCCAGCACGGCGAGCGAGACGCGCTCGTCCAGAACGAGCGCGCGATAGAGTTTACTTACGGTTTCCGGCATATCAGATTCACCCTGTCACTTCCGACGACGTCCTCGCCGAGATGCCCCTCCGTTCGCTCGACGGAAAACCCCGCCGCCGTGAGAAGCGCCTCAAGGGCGGACGCCGTATGGATATATTGCGTGTGTCTCTCGTCGAACCGATCGAAAGCGCCGTCCTCGCGGCGCACGAAGAGCGTCACATCCATTTCGACGCGGTTGGAAAAGAGATGATTGAACACAAGATATGTAACCTCATCCCGGTCGTCCGCAAACACATTATTGGCAACTTTTTCGCGAAGTTTGTATTCGGAGGAAACGTCAAACCAGAAAATGCCCCCCTTCCTCAGGGATCGGAAGGCGTGTCGGAACGCCGCAGGCAGCTTTTCGGGCGGGATGTAGTTATAACAGTCGTTGGGCGCGAGCAGAAAATCATACGTCCCCAGCGCGAGCGTGACGGCATCCGCCTGGAAAAAGTCGATGCGCAGACCCTCTTCGCGCGAGAGACGCATCGCCTCCGAGAGCATGGGCGCCGAGAGATCGCACCCCGTCATCCGATAGCCGTGTCGGGCGAGCTCCCGCGAAAAATATCCGCTCCCGCAGCCCACTTCCAGCCCCTTCGGCCCCGCGCCGAGCGCCTTCAGCCCTTTAAGAAAATACTGCGACCATTGTTCATAGCCGCAGTCATCGTTGAGTCGTTCATACCATTTGGAAAGATATGCGTAAGCCGTTGCCATACCCGCTCCGCCTTACCGCTTGTTGAGCATCTTGGGAGGCGTCGGCTTCTTCTTTTTCTTCTTCTTGTCGTCGTCCTCCTCTTTGAGCGCGCGTTCGCGTTCCTCGAACTGACGGTTGTACTCGACGTACCGCTCGTCGTCCTTGTGCTCTTCCTCGTAGGCGCGCGTGTCCTCCTCGATCGCCTGCTTGCTCTCGCGCAGCTTTTCAAGGTCCTCACGCGAGAAGGATTCGGGAAGCTGATACACTTCCAGATCGTCGTCGATGGGCTTGATCGGACGGCAGACGAGCTTGCTCTTGCCCTGCGCCACGATGAGCCGACGGTATTCACGCATGGCGGCGCTGTCCGTTGCCGCAGGCGCGGCCTTCTGCGAAGGGTCTTTCGGCTTGTCCTTGTTGTAAAGGCCTCTGCCCGGCGCGACGCCGATCGTCGGATTGATGAAGCGGTCGAACGCCCACTGCGAATAGTCCAGCCAGACGAGCAGCATATAGGAAATGCCGAGGAAGATGAGAAGAATCACGCCGATCACGGCAAACAGTCCGCTCGTGAACATGGCAAGAAAGACGGGCCACGTCGCAAGGATCGCAAAAAATACGGTCTGCGGGAAGGTGCCGATCGTCATGACGACGGCGTTGCGGAAGAGCGCCCACGGCCCCTGCTTATAGCTGATCCCGAGTGAGATCATCCAGAAGAAGATGAGAATGCCCAAAGCGACGAAGATGTACCCGACCACCTTGGAAGCGATCAGCCAGCCGGCGCCGTCCGCACCCATGGCAACCAGCCAGTCGGCAAGATTGCCCATCGTGCGGGCGATGAACAAAAGCACGGTCAGAACGAGAACGGCCTCCAGGACGTTCCAGTAGTTGCGACGGATTCCGCGCAGGAAGTCATTGGCGACGAAGATGCCCTCCGTCCAGATGAGGTTGCGGATGATGTAGCCGCCGCCCGAAATGCCGAGCGCGGCAATGGCGCCCGCAGGGATAAAGAGCGCGAAGGACAAAAGATCTGCCTGGAAAAGATTCATCTCCGCATACCCGACGAGTTCGGGAATGGCGGGATAGCCGACCCCGAGCCCCGCGCCGTAAGGGCCGATCATGCCCTGTGCGGAAATGCCCATGATGCGCCATACGATGACGGCGATCAGCGGAAGAAAGGTGACGAGCATGAGCAGGTTGATGAGGACAAGCCGTCCGAACCGCCCCTTCAGAATGTCCCAGAAGAGCGACCAGCGGTTTGTGGGAAGCGTACTGCGCGCGTATTCCTCGCTGCGCTCCTTCCCCTCCAGCCAACGGGCCACCAGCCCTTTCTTTTCTCTGTCTGCCATATAAAAAGCCTCTCTGTTTTTGCGTGTTTGACGGGCGGTCCGCCCCGTGTTGCGCGTCCGACGGGCAGAACCGTCTGCGCCGTTTTCCGCGCCTTGCGGGCGATTTTCCGTCCCCGTGTTGCGCGTCCGACGGACAACGCTGTCTGCGTCGTTTTCGCGCGCTGCGGGCGATTTTCCGTCCCCGTGTTGCGCGTCCGACGGACAGAACCGTCTGCGCCGTTTTTCTGTACGTTGCGAGCGGCGTCATCCGCCCATAGGGGTATTGTACTACAAATCGCAAAATAATTCAATTGAAATAAGCCAAATTCCTTGATTTTTCTGTGTCCGTATGATAAAATTGTCTCGCTAAAAAGAGGAGCGGGCGAACATGAGTACCGCGCGCGGAGGAAAAGACAAGGGTTTTTCCGCAAAGGCGCACGGGAAAGGGTATCTCCGCCGAAGCGTATCCGTCCCCTTGAAGATGCGCTGGGTCTGCGGGAGAATACCCGCATTCCTGTCACCGCCACGGTGAAGCGCTTTTCGGCACATTCGGGAAAGGCGAAAGAAGGCGGCTGACAGCCTTCTTTTTTTGTTTTCCGATGCAAAACCCCTCAATAAGGAGATTTTTATGAACAGAACGTACAGAGTCGGCGTCATCGGCGCGACCGGAATGGTGGGTCAGCGCTTTGTAACCCTGCTGGACGGACATCCCCTCTTCACGCCCGTCGTGCTGGCGGCGAGCGCACGCTCGGCAGGAAAGCCCTACCGCGAAGCCGTGGACGGAAAATGGGCGATGACCTCTCCCATTCCCGCATACGCCACGGAAATGCCCGTCCTCGACGCCGAGGCTGACGCCGAGAAGATCGCAGGCATGGTCGATTTCGTCTTCTGCGCCGTCAATATGAAAAAGGACGCCATCAAGGCGCTGGAAGAACGGTACGCAAAACTGGAAGTCCCTGTCGTGTCCAACAACTCGGCACACCGCGGAACGCCCGACGTCCCCATGATCATCCCCGAAATCAACGCGCAACACCTGGACATCATCCCCGCACAGCGCGCACGCCTCGGCACGATGCGCGGCTTTATCGCCGTCAAGAGCAACTGCTCGCTGCAGTCCTATGTCCCCCTGTTGCACCCGCTGCTCCGATTCGGCATCCGCTGCGCCGCCGTCACCACCTATCAGGCCATTTCCGGCGCGGGCAAGACGTTCGCCACCATGCCCGAGATCGTAGACAACATCATCCCCTACATCGGCGGCGAGGAACAAAAGAGCGAAGAGGAACCGCTCAAGATCTGGGGCAGTATTACAGACGGACGCATCGTCCCCGCAAAGGGCCCCGTCATTACTTCCCAGTGTCTGCGCGTGCCCGTCTCCGACGGACATACGGCGGCGGTGTTCGTCTCGTTTGAGAAAAAGCCCTCCAAAGAGCAGATCCTCTCTGCATGGAAGGACTTTGCGGGAGAACCGCAGGCGCTCGGACTTCCCTCCGCGCCCAAGCAGTTCATCCACTACTTTGAAGAGGACGACCGCCCGCAGGCCAGGCTCGACCGCATGACCGAAAACGGCATGGCGATCTGCGCAGGCAGACTGCGCGAGGACGTTCTGTTCGACTACAAGTTCATCGGGCTTTCCCACAACACGCTGCGCGGCGCGGCAGGCGGCGCGGTTCTGCTTGCAGAGCTTCTGGCTGCAAAGGGATACTTCGACTGAGTCCGTCGGGCACAGTAAGACAGGACAAAACGGCTCGTCGCCCCTCTGCGGCGGCAGGCCGAGGACATTTTTCACACCGATCAGAGCGCGCGGCATACGATATTGCGCGGCGAGGAGATATTATGACTGGATTTTTGCGGGGCAGTGCGACTGCCATGATCACCCCGTTCACGGCGGACGGCATCAATTTCGACAGCTTCGGGAGAATGATCGACTATCAGATCGAAGGCAGCACGGACGCGCTCATCGTCCTCGGGACGACGGGCGAACCGGCTACCATGTCGGACGACGAAAAAGAAGCGCTCATGCGCTTTGCCGTTCAACGTGCAAAGGGACGCGTCAAGCTCATCTTCGGCACGGGCGCCAACTGCACCGAAAAGGCGATCGCCGCAACGCGGCACGCCGAAGCTCTCGGCGCGGACGGCGTGCTTGCCGTCACGCCCTACTACAACAAATGCACCCAGAACGGCCTTGTCGAGTACTATAAGGCGATCTGCGGCGCCACCTCCCTTCCCGTCATCTGCTACAACGTCCCCGGACGCACGGGCGTCAACATCCTCCCCGCGACCATGGAACGCATCGCACAGATCCCCAATATGGCCGGCATTAAAGAGGCGAGCGGAAATATGCAGCAGGTACTGGAGACCGCACGCCGCATCCGCGGCAAGTGCGACCTCTTCTCGGGCGAAGACGCCCTCAACCTGCCCATTCTCTGCGCAGGCGGGACGGCCGTCATCTCCGTCGTGTCCAACCTCGTTCCCGCACAGGTCAAGGCTCTTACCGAGAGCATCTTCGCAGGAGATCTGGCGCGCGCCAACCTGCTCAACGACGCACTGCTTCCCCTCATCGGCGCCTGCTTCTCGGAGGTGAATCCCATTCCTGCAAAGGCCGCCATGAACCTGCTCGGCTTTGCCGCAGGCAACCCGCGCGCACCGCTCACGCCCATCGAGAGCGAACACCTCGCCCTTCTGCGCCGCACCATGCAGGACTACGGTCTGGAGGTGAAGGCATGAACATCATCCTCTGCGGCGCCTGCGGGCACATGGGAAAAAACGTCGCTGAAGTCGCCGCCGAGCGCGGCGTGACCATCGCGGCAGGCGTGGACATCGCCCCCGCCGCCGCGGCCTTTCCCGTCTACGCCTCCGTCGCCGAGGTCAAAGAAAGCGCCGATGCCGTCATCGACTTCTCTTCCCCCGCCGCTCTCGCCGACGTGCTTGCATTCTGCGAAACGCGCCACCTTCCCGTCGTCCTTGCGACGACAGGCTACTCCGAAGCGGACGGCGTCCGCATCCGAAATGCCGCCGAACACATCCCCGTCTTCCGCACGGGAAACTTGTCCCTCGGCGTCAAATTGCTCCAGCTCCTCGCCAAAAAAGCGGCTCAGATCCTGGGCGACGCGTTTGACGCGGAGATCATCGAGCGCCACCACCACTTCAAAAAAGACGCGCCCTCCGGCACCGCACTCATGCTTGCTAAGAGCGTAAACGAGGGCTTCGGCGGCGACAAGGAAAACGTCTACGGCCGTCACGGCATGGTGGGCGCACGGAGCCAAAAAGAGATCGGCATTCACGCCGTGCGCGGCGGGACGATCGTCGGCGAACACGAGGTCATGTTTGCGGGAGAGGACGAGATCATCACCCTTTCGCACTCCGCACGCAGCCGCAAGATCTTCGCCGCAGGCGCCCTCAAAGCCGCCGCATGGCTCACCACCGTCCCCCCGGGACTGTACGACATGAGCGATCTCCTCGGCAGCATTCTCTGATCGGGTTCCCTCCGATCGGATCCCCTCCGATCGGATCCGTCTGAATCGCTCCTTTCAACCCTTTTCCGATCGGTCATAATTTTTCCGAAACCCAAACATTTCGTCCGCCCGACGGCGCTAACTTTAGCGCCGTCGGGCGGTTTTTCTTTGTGCCGTCGGGCGACTTTGTTTCGCCGTCGATCGGTTTCATTGGCCCTGCAAAAGGGTCTTTCTTTCCCGCGTCTGTTGCGCGCCAGAAAGAAACTTGAAAGGAGAGGGCCGTCGCATTCTCCGCCCGCCATGGATTTTTTTGCGGGAAATTACAAAAAATGTTCTTGTATTTTTGCAGTTTTCAGGGTATTATGTTTGACATAGTACTATGTTTTCCCGTTCAAATCTCCCCATATCGGGGCAAGGAGGCGCTCTATGATCATGCAATACGGCAATTTTGCCTATTTCTTCTATCCGATCGTCATCGTGCTGATCACGGCGGCACTCTGTCTTTTTCTGCGTAATCGCACGCAGGAGACAAAAAAATACGCCGTTCTTGCCCTCATGCTCATCAACATCGCACAACACGTCCTGAAGCGATTTCTCTACCCCGCCTATCGCGGCGCCGAATTTGACCTTCGCCTCAGCACGGCGTACAATCTGTGCGCTCTGCTCATCCTCACCGCCCCCGTTATTCTGCTCGGAAACAGCTCCGTCGGAAAGGACTTCTTCGTCCTCTTCGGCGTCAATGCGGGCGTCGTCTCGATGGCGTTTCCCTATTGGTATATCGGACAGCCGCTGTGGCAGTGGGAGGTATTTCGCTTTTATGTTTGTCACGGGCTGCTCTTTGCCTCCGCCCTTCTCATCCCCCTTCTCGGCCTGCACCGACCTGCACGGAAAAACTTCTGGAAGCTCCCCTTTCTGTTCTTTTTCGCGCTCATCCTCGTGACCTTCAACGACATCGTGGTCTGGGTCATTCAGGGAGCACGGGGCGATCTGTGGCAGATGCTCTCCGCCTGCAATCCGTGCTGGCTCTTCCATCCCGACGAACACTTTGCCCGCCTGCTTCCCCTCATCGCCTTCTTTTCGCCCGATCGGTTTTTGGGCAATGCGGCAACGGGGCGGCCCTTCACGCCGCTCCTGTGGTACTTCGTCCCGATGTATCTGCTCATCGCCGGCCTTGCCTTCCTGATCTGTTCGCTGATCCATCGCAGGCGCTCCCGCCCTGCCCGTTTTCAGCGTCCGCACACCTGACATGGCGATATGCAGATTTCCCATAAAGAAAAAGAGCTGTGCCGATCGGCACAGCTCTTTTTTACGAGCAGATTATTTGAGCTTGGAGACCAACAGCGCAACGCCCGAAACAACGCCTCCCGCCATGACGAGATATGCCCCCGTTGCAGGCAGGAATGAGGTCGAGACAAGATCTCCTCCGTCCAGGTTGAGCGGGGACTGCGCCGCATAGGTGGCCGCAAACGTGATGACGAGCGCCGCAATGACAATGACCACGATCGCAAACAGCAATTTGATGAGCCCCTTGAAACGGAGAACGCCGAGCTTCCCGAGAATGACGAGTGCCGTCGCAAGCGCCGTCAGAACGAGCGAGACGATCGCGAACGCCATGACGAGCGTGATCGTCATATTCCCGTCCATCACGGCCTCCAGGGCGGAATAGTCATCGAAGAGCCCCATGTTCAGCGGTTCCGGATCCCCGAATAAGGTCTTGGACACCTGCGTGAAGAACGGAACACAGATTCCGACAACGGCCAGGATGAGTCCGACTGCCGCCATCAGCATCATGAGAAGATCAAAAAGACCTACTTTCTTTGCTTTTTTCTTTGCCATACAATTTCTCCTTTTCACAAGGTTTTCTCTATTATACTACAAACTTTCCAAAAAGAAAAGACTTTTGGAGAAAATTTATTACTTTACAAAGTGGACGAATTATTCCGAATTTTGCCGAGCCGAAGCGCAATTCGGCGCTTTTCTTTCTCGCCTTATTCCTTTGACATTGACTCCTGATCGGAAGACAAAACAAAAAAGGCGCGGCCGTCGCTTATCGGCAACTTTCCTTATCGGCGAATCTTTCCTTCCTGACGCTCCCCTTGTTTGACGTTCCCACGTCGAGGAGATCCCTTGTCCGCTGTTCGCCTGTTTGCCGTTCGCCTGTCTGTTGTTCCTTTGCCCGCTGTCCGCCGTTTCCTTGTCCGATGTTCGCTTGCGCGCTGTTCCCGCGTTCGCTGTTCCTTTGCCCGCTGTCTTATTTGCGGTCGTTCCTTGTTCGCGGCAACAAAAACCCGGCGCCCTTTCGGGCGCCGGGGCAAAACCGCAGACCATCTTCCGCCGCAAGCGTGCAAAGCCATCCCGCGCGGCGGTTTCTCTATGCGGAAGACACATCGTACAGCGTGCCTGATGCTCTTACAGTTCGTAATCCATGGGATAGGTCAGGTATTTGATCTCGTCCAGCTCGTCCGCGGTGACGTAGCCCGCAGGCGCGTTGAGCAACGACGGGATGCGGTTGACGATCGTCGCGCAGGTGTGCTCGACGGTGGCGGGTTTGACGACGTGGAACTCGGTATTGGGCTCGCCCGTGATCCACCAGTCGCACAGATCGCCGTCATCGGGGCCGTAAACCTTGCCGATGGTCTCCTCTTCGATCACGATGCCCTGATAGGTCTCGATCGTGACGACCGCAGACATTCCGATGCACTTGCCCGCCTTGATGGTCTTGCCCATGGTCGCGCTGTACATATCCTTGTCAACGGTATAGGGAACGTTCTCCTGGCTGATCGATTTGATGGTGAGGCCGAGCTTGTTGCAGATCGCCTCGGCCGCGTTCCAGGCGTAGGACGGAACGATCTCGGTCGGATGCGCAAGTTCTTTTTTGAACTCTTCCACCGTGAGATCGCATCCGTGCGCTTTGGCGAGCGCAAGGCCGTAATCTTCGACGTTATAGCTGTATGCGCCCTTGATCTTCTGAATGGACGCGCAGCCGCCCGCAACCATGGCAACCATGTTGATCCAGAAGATATCCTGCATGCCGCTGCCCGTCACCGTGCAGTTGTGTTCCTTTGCCAGGGCGTCCAGCTTGTTCGTGAAAGCCGCCGCCGTCGTCCAGGGATAGATCGCCTCTTCGCACGTCGTGATGACGTTGATCCCGCGCAGAACGCATTTTTCCACCGCGTCGTAGATGTCGCTCACGAAGCTGAACAAGGTGACGATGGCGACGTCCGCATCGCATTCGTCGAGCACTTTTTCGGGATTGTCGGAGATCTTCACGCCCGTCTTGATGCCGAGTTCCGCAAAGTCGCCCACATCCATGCCGACGATCTTCGGATTGACGTCAATGGCACCGACGATCTCCGCGCCCTTCTCATGCAGATAGCGCAGAATGTACTTACTCATCTTGCCGCAGCCGTATTGTACCACTCGAATCTTCTTCATACTACACCCCTTGGCTTTTTTTTCGGGTATTGCCCCGTTTCGCATTGATTATACCAGCTGCGCCCCGTTTCGTCAATGGGGTTTGCAAAAATCGCACGAACTCCGACGCGCATCCTTTTTTCTGCAATCTACGCAAGGAAATGAATCAGCATGAGTGCCGCAATCCCGACGACGACCGCCAGAACATAGCTGATGACGTCCTCCTTCCTGAGGCGGAACGAACGGCGATACAGGAAGTACAGCGCGGCGCCGACGACGGCGACGATCACGCACATGACGACATCTCCGTCCATAACCTTTCCGACCGCGGCAAAGAGCAGCGCAATGTACAGCGGGTTGAGCACGCGATAGCCGAACCACGAGGAGGAAATCTGTCCTGCGTTCTCCGCCTTATCCCGATCGGCGCGCACAAAGAGTCCGACATAGGCCGCGATCCCCTCTGCTACACCGAGCGGAAGGACGATGGGAAGCGCCTGACAGGAGAGCGTGCTCAATACGTCCCGACAGGCGAGCGAATGGAAGGCTCCCGCCGTATAGGCAAGCGGACTGTAATCAAAGAACATGGGCGCGTATTGCACATAGCTGTAATAATGCAGATATTCAGGCAGGGCCGGATCGCCGCCGGGGACAAAAAACATGACGATCAGCGGCAGCAGGCATGACCAGAGCGCCGCAAAGGCGATGCCGTCCTGGACGGTGTTGCCGCGCGTGAACAGGAAGGCAATGACGCCGAACAGCCCCACGCCGAGCGGAACGGAGACGACGAAATAGACAAGGTGCCACAAAAAGGCGAAGTGCGGCTCGCGCATGGCGACGCAGGCGACGCCCAGCCAATAGGCAAGCGTGTACGGCACAAAGACGAGAAACAGACCGATCAAAACGCGCGCGAACATGAGGTTTACGCGTCCGACGGGGAGCGAATAGTACAGATCGGCGCTGTTCATCTTCATGCGATAGGAAAACTGCATGACGGGCACGACCGAACAGAGAATGCACAGGATCGCCGTAAAGGTGCCGATCCCCGCATTGCGCAGGTCGATGCTCTCGGGTTCGATGAAGTGATAGGAAAGATCGCTCGTCAGAACGGATACGACGGAAACGGCGACCGCCGCCACACAGAACACGACGAGCGCAAGCAGATTGCGGCGGATCTCAAAGAGAAGCATCTTTTTCATTTCATGTACCCCCTGCTGCGTACTTCGCACAAAAACAGCTCTTCAAAATCGATGCGGATCTCCTCGACAAAGAGCGGCGCAAGCGGTTCGATCGCCTTGAGAATGGCCTCCCGATCGCCGACCGCGACAAACTTCGCCACCCGTCCCGTCGCCTCGAACGAGATACACTCGAAGGGAAAGTCCTCCCGCTTCGCCTCGCGCGGGAGCGCAACCTGAAATTTATGGAATCGGCTGATCGCCTCCTCCGGCGTTCCCGCGTCCGCGACCGTCCCGCCGTCCAACAACGCAAACCCCGAACAGACGTCCTCCAGCTCCCGCAACGAATGACTGGAGATGAGCGTCGTACACTCCGCCTGCTCGTTCAGCTCGATGAGCCCGCGCTTGAGCTCCAGCCGCGCGAGCGGGTCAAGACCGTCGAACGCCTCGTCCAGAAGCAGATAGCGCGGACGGCACGCAAGCGCCAGCGCGACAAACGCCTGCCGCTTCATGCCCTTGGAAAAATTGCGGATCGGCGTGCGCATCTGCAGACGGAAGAGCTCGGCGTACCGCTTGAAGACGTCCGCATCAAACGGATAAAACGTCTTGTACATCGCGACAAGTTTTTCCACCGTCGTTCCCGTCGTGAAATACGGGTCATCGGGGAGAAAGAACATCTCCCTCTTTCTCTTCTCGTTCCCGTGCACGCTTTCGCCGTCTACAAGGATCTCCCCCGCATCCGGCCGCAATACGTCCGCCACAAGCCGCAAAAGCGTCGACTTCCCCGCGCCGTTAATCCCGATCAGTCCGAACAAACTCCCGCTCGGGATGGTCAGATCCACGCCCTCCAATACCTTTTTCGCCCCGTACGACTTACTCAGCCCCTTTAATTCAATCATGCGTCTCTCCTTCGCCGTAGACCTCTTCCGCCACGGCTGCCAGCTCTTCCTTTTTAAGGCCCGCATCCCGAAGCGCCTTCACGTGCCGCCGCGCCTCCTCCACGATCGCCGCCTCCGCCTTCTGCCCGCTCACAAACGCCCCCTTCTTGGGCAATGTGTAAATCAATCCGCGCTCCTCCAACCGCGCATACGCGCGCTCCACCGTGTTCGGATTGATCCCGAGCTGCAATGCAAGCGCCCGCACACTGGGCAGTCTCTCCCCCTCCTGCAGCACGCCGAGCCGAATATATCGCTCGTATTCCGCGGCGATCTCTTCAAAAATGTTTTGCTTTCCGCTCAGACGTACTTCCATGCCCCCTCCTTTTTTGTATTTTCTGTATCATCTGTATTATCTGTATTAAATATAACACACGATCGGCGCTTTGTCAAGGCTGTCCGAAAAAATAAAAAGCCTCCGCGGAAAAAGTTTTCCGACCCTGTTCGGAATCGGAAGACTATTCAACGCGAAGGCTCGGGAATTCACGAAAGCCTGTTTTTGTCGCCCCATTCGCAGAGGGCATCGAGAATGGGCATGAGCGATCGGCCTCTCGGGGAGAGCGAGTATTCCACTTTGGGCGGAATCTGCGGGTACTCCTTGCGCAGGATTAGGCCGTCGTGTTCCAGCTCCTTTAAGGACGCCGAGAGCGTCTTGAAGGAGATGCCCTTGATGTAGCGGCGCAGTTCGTTATACCGCACGATGCCGAATTCCATGAGCGTATTCCGAAGATTTCAATTTATAAGGAGAATGATATGAAAAAGATCACTTTGCCCAAGGCTTCCGTCCTGACGTCCCCCAATCCCGTCACGCTTGTCTGTACCGAAAAAGCGGACGGCTCGGCCAACCTTGCCACGGTCTCGTGGTGGACGTACCTTTCCTACAATCCCTGGATGATCGCCTTTGCAATGGCGAAGCCCTCTTACAGCGGCGAAATGGTGCGCAAGAACCGTCAAGTCGTGCTGACCATTCCGGGCGCCGCGCTCAAAGACGTCGTACTTACCTGCGGCTCGTGCACGGGCCGCGACACCGACAAGGCGGCAAAGACGGGCGTCGATCTCGTATCGCTTCCCGATACCCCCATCCGCGTCCCTGCCCGCTCCCGCATAGCCATCGTCTGCGATCTGGCAGAGTTCCATGAGGCAGGCGATCACTACCTGTATGTGTGCAACGTCAAAGCCGTCTACGCCAACGAAGAAGAGACGCCTCTCTTTGCCTGGGACGGCTATGCGAAGATCGCGCCCGTTCCCATGTCCTGAGATTGCGGCATGCCCTGACTGCAAGAAACACCGAATTGTCCGTCAATTTTCTGACAGACAATCCCGTCAGCCGACAAAAAGCGCGGCGCGTCCGGAACGGACGCGCCGCGCTTTATATGTTCCGAAAATTATTCAAAGCGAGATCATTTGCGGTCGCAATCACGGGAAGATTTTTCCTCATGCGCATGATCGCAGCGATCGGTGCCGCGATAAGGACAGCCGTCGCATTTTTTATGGTTCTTGCGGTAGAAGAGCCAGCCGACAAAGGCGGCAATGAGACAGACGCCGATCAGCACTCCGATGAGAATATTTACCCACATGGCAGACCTCCTTCAAAGGAACAGGCACCCGATCTGATAGATGATGAGCGCAATGAGCCATGCCACGACGAGCTGAAAGGCCACGGAAAAGATCGTCCATTTCCAGCTCTTGGACTCCTTGTGAATGGTTGCGATCGTCGCCGCACAAGGAATGTAGAGCAGGCAGAACACCATGAGACAGAAGGCATTCAGCGGCCCGAACCCGATGCCGGCAAGCGCGGACGTAAACGCCGTGATCCCCTCCGCAGAACTTGCATTCACGATTCCGAAGAGAATGGCGCAGCTCGAGACAACGACCTCTTTCGCCGAGATCCCCGCGATGAGCGCCACGACGATCTGCCAGAATCCAAGTCCCACAGGAACAAAGACAGGCACCAAAAACTTGCCGACGTATGCCGCAAAACTGTTCCCCATGTCAGCGCCGTCCACAAATCCCTGCGGCCCGAAATGGAGCAATGCCCACATGACAATGGTCGCGATGAAGATCGTCGTACCCGCCTTGACAAGGTAATCTTTGACCTTTTCCCACACATAGATGGCGACGGTATGCGCATCGGGCATCTTGTATTCGGGGAGTTCGATGATCAGATAGTTGACGGTCTTTTTGCGGTCGATGAGGTGCAGGATCGCCGAAATGCCGATGGCGACGACGATTCCGATGACGTACATGGAAAACGCTACGAGCATGGCATATTGCGCGAAGAACATCTGTGCAAACAGAATATAGATGGTAAGTCGCGCATTGCAGCTCATAAAGGGCGTGACAAGCATGACCTTGAAGCGGTCGCGCTTGCTTTCGAGCGCGCGCGACGCCATAATGGCGGGGACGGTACACCCGAAACCGAGCAACATGGGAATGAACGCCTTTCCCGAAAGGCCGAGATGACTCATCAGCCCTTCCATGACATAGGCGACACGGGACATATATCCGCTGTCCTCGAGAAACGCCAGGGCGAGGAAGAGAATGAAGATGTTCGGCAGGAAGGTTATGATCGTTCCCACGCCGCCGATGATTCCGTCCACGAGCAGCGATATGAGGATGGGATGCGCGCCCGCAGATGTCAGGCCGTTCTCCGCCGTATCGGACAGCCAGCCGAGCCCCAGTTCAAACAGGCTCTTGATGAGGTCGCCGACGTAGAACGTGAGGAAGAAGACAAATGCCATGATGCACAAGAAGATCGGGATCCCCCAGATCCTGTGCGTTAAGACCTTGTCCACTTTTTCCGTAAGGACGTCCTGCTCCTGCTTGTGAAGAAGCACTTCGTGAATGATCTCGTCGATGAAGTCGTACTTCTCGTTGATGATCTGCGACTCATAGTTCTTGTCAAGCACGTCGGGCAGATTGACGGGGTATTTTTCCGTGATCTCCTTGTCGTTTTCAAGCAGTTTGAGCGCATACCAACGCTTGTTGGTAAGATCGGGATATTGCTTGTTCAGTTCCGCAATGATGCGGTCGATCTTGTCCTCGATCGCATCCGAATACACCATGGTATATTCGGCATGATGATCGTGGATATGATGGGAAACCTCCGTGTGCTCATGGATGAGCTGCTCGGGTTCCGTATGCCCCTTGTGGTGAATTGCCGCATGCAGCAGGACATCAAGACCCTTGCGCTTTCGCGCACAGACGGGAACGACGGGAATGCCCAGCATCTCGGGCAGACGGTGCAAATCGATCTCCATGCCGCGCTTTTCCACAATGTCCATCATGTTGAGCGCCAGGACAACGGGCTTTTTCAGCTCCAGAAGCTGGAGCGTCAGATAGAGACTGCGCTCGAGCGTAGAGGCGTCTACGACGTTGATCACGACGTCCACTTCATCGCTCAGGATAAACTGACGGGAGACCGTCTCCTCCATCGTGTACGACGTGAGACTGTACGTCCCGGGAAGATCGACAAGATGGATCCTCTGATTGTGCTCCCGAATGGCGCCTTCCACCTTTTCGACGGTCACCCCGGGCCAGTTCGCGACCTTCAGGTGTGCGCCCGTATAGGCGTTAAACAGCGTCGTCTTGCCGCAGTTCGGGTTTCCGATAAAACCGATTGTCAGCTCGCTTTCCGACGGTTCACTCGCGTTCATCTGCTTCTTTTACCTCGATTTTCTTCGTGATGTTGCTGCCGAATGCAAACCGCGTCCCGCGAAATTTGACGATCAGAACGCCCTTCCCCTTCCGATTGAGAACGCTCACGGGTGTGTTGTCCGTCATGCCGAGCGCTTCCAGATGACGCGTCGTCTCGAACGGAAGGTCTATTTTTTCAACCGTATAATTGCGGCCAACCTTTGCCTCGTTCAGATACATACCTCTCCTTTGTACATCCCTCGATTTGCACTTTTTGGCTTCTCCGAATGCGCCGAGAAGAGAAAAACTCTGCTTTTCTTTTCCGCCTTCGCCCTTCCCTGACGTGCCAATTATTTTATCACACTCCTTCCCCGCTGTCAAGCAAGGACATATGCCTGCAAATCCGTATCTTTGTTCGGATTTGCGACAATCTTTTTCCAAAAAAGGACTTGCTTCGCATTTGAAAATTTTCTTCTCCATCCCCTCGCCTTTTTGCGCAAACGGCTCGCTCCCGCTCGCCCCTCCACCCTCAAATCCCGCTATTTTCTTACATAAAAAATAAGAGACACCCTCTCGGTGTCTCTTATTTTTTGTGATTTGTGAACGAAAAGGCTACACGCATC
>ERZ1643251.1480-NODE-1480-length-26513-cov-6.257654_pt1 | contig 26513 bp, 20 predicted proteins | sample MGYA00579261_ERZ1643251 | MGnify/ENA primary metagenome ERZ1643251 (study PRJEB29033, sample SAMEA4952267) | chicken gut metagenome | biome: Broiler Chicken; feature: Gastrointestinal Tract; material: Caecum | place: Ireland | collected 2018 | study: Broiler... | reverse complement strand
CGCGACAGCTTAGCTATAATACCATCCCTTTCCCTTTTTGTCAACACTTTTTTCGAATTTTTTTGACATTTTTTTGAGGCGTCCTTTGCCAAGCCTTTATATAGCGTCAAATCACCCCTTCTGCCACTATATCTTGGTTTATCCGTTTTCTTTGCTTTTGTACTGACCGGGAATCTTTGCCTTTTTTTCAGACATGCTTGCCTGACTTCCTGTTCCCTATATAGACGAGGACAGACAGGATCATACGGTTCCCTGTTTCTGTTGATCTGTTTATATAGTGCGGCAAACCCAACCGTCCTTTCTATATATAAGATGGCGCAAGTTTTCCACAAAGAACGTCTGGTTTGTGGAAACCTTCCCCTGATACACAAAGGCCCCGGCAAAAGCCGGGGCGGCGGGTTATTCGGCGCAGGAGCCTAGGAGTGTGAGGCGCTCGTCAAAGGGTGGATAACTCCACCCCAGGATCTCGGCTTCTTCAATCGGCTGGGTCAGGTGGGGCGCCAGATTCCAGAAGCGGCCGTCCTCGTAGGAGGCTTCGGCAAAAAAGTTGCCGAGCTCGGCGATGCGCTGCTTGAGGATCACATACGAGGCCTCCGCCGGACGGACGACGGTTGGGTTCCACTGGATAATGGTAAACCCATCCGCCGAAGGCAGGCCGAGCAGCTGTTGGATCTGGGCACGGGTCTGCGCGGCATAGGTGGGGTTGACTTCGGGGCGGTTCTGCCTGGATTCGATCACTTTCATGGTACATCTCCTGGTTGTGGGGTTGTTTTCTTCCCCCTTATACTACGCCTTTTGGGGTGTCGGATTCTGTAAGATTCTAGCCAAAAGATGAAAATGCCGCTTCTTTTTTGCCTATCATGACGAAAACAGCATAAAAACGATTCTTTTTGGACGAGAAACCGCGCGCTTTCTGGCAGATCGGGGCGTTTGCGGGCGAAGAGGGCTGCGGCTTTGTTTTCCACATATTTGTTGAAAACTTTGTTCTTTTATAGTAGTATAAAGGCAAGATTTTCCGGCCCTGCCCGGATGGAGGGAGAAACGCCATGCTTCTGGCTCTCAACATTGGAAACACCAACATCACCTTTGGCAGCTTTGCCTCGGACGGTCGCCTGGCCTTTGTTTCGCGGCTGTATGCCGACCCTGCTTTGAGTTCGGACGAAATATGCTACAAGATTATCAACATGCTGGATTTGTACGGCGCTTCGCCGCTGGACATTGAGGGTGTAATACTGGGCAGCGTGGTGCCCAGCATCACCGGCCGGATGCGGGAAGCGCTGCGCAAGATGACCCAGGCCCCGGTGCTTGAGGTGGGGCCCGGGCTGCGCAGCGGCGTGCGCATCCGTATGGACAACCCGGCGCAGCTCGGGGCGGAACTGCTCTGTGCAACGGTCGGCGCTTTGCGCCGGCACACCCCGCCGCTGCTTGTCATCCATATGGATACCGCTGCGACGATGCTGGCCGTGGATGCCGAGGGAAGCCTGGTTGGCGGGGTGATTTTGCCCGGGCCGCAGGTTTCCCTGCGCGCACTTGTGGAAAACACGGCCCAGCTGCCCCAGGTTGAACTGCACACGACGCCCCGCAAACTGCTGGGTTCCAACACGGCCGACTGCCTGCACAGCGGCGCGGTGCTTGGCACCGCCGCGATGCTGGACGCAATGGTGGGAAAAATCCGCGCGGCGCTCGATGCGCCGCAAGCCCCTGTCGTTGCGACCGGCACCCTGCCCGCGAGCATCCGCGACGCCTGCGAAACGACGATCGAGTACCGGGAAACCCTGGTTTTGGAAGGTCTCTACGAAATCTGGCGGAAAAGCCGGCACGGCAAGCGCTGAAGTTTTCAACAATTCTGTGGAAAACGCCGCACCCTGGCGGAGTTTTCGGCGGGAAGCATGCGTTTCCCGCCCGAGGCCCTGCCTTTGGGACGGCGTTTTCGGTTTGTTGCGGCTGTTTCTTTCATTTCGGTAAATTTTCGGGTCTTTTTCGCTGAAATTTCGCCCTGTTCCTGCCAGCGCGCGCCCCGTCCGGCGCGGCGTGCAGAGGACAGGGCTCTTCCTTTATATAATAAGGGGTTTTATGGGGTCTTCCCGCTAGACGGCGGGCCGTTTTTGTGGTATAATATCATGCGTATATTTCTGCGCCTTTGCCGGGCGCAAGACCGTAAACAAAGTGGGGAAAAACATGGATTCATTCAACGACGTATTGGACGCGGCCAAACTGTACTGCCGCGAACATACCGCCGAAGCCACCTACCAGTGTTATATTGCCGGGTTGGAAGCCGTCAGCTTTGAAAACTCCAACTGCGTCACGCTGCTGGTCCGCAACGATTTTATCCGTAAAATCGTCAACGACCGGTATGCCGGGCTGCTGAAGGAGGCTTTCAAGGAGGTTCTCGGGTTTGACATTGAGCTTGTGCTTGTCATTCCGCCGTCCCAACAGGCTGAGGGGGAAAAAGCCCCCGAAAAAATCACCGAGGAAACGCTGCCTTCCGGCCGGTATGACTTCACTTTTGAAAACTTTATCCGCGGCCCATCCAACCAGTTTGCCTTTGCGGCGGCCCAGGCGGTGGCGGCAAACCCTTCAGGCGCTTACAACCCGCTGTTTATCTACGGGCCTTCGGGGCTGGGCAAGACCCACCTGCTCAATGCAATCCAGATTGAGATCCGTAAAAACCACCCCGATTTCAACATTGTTTACGTCGATTGCGAAAAGTTCACCAACGAGATCATCACCGCCGTGCGCAACAACACGACCGAGCTGTTCCGCCAGACCTACCGTGAAGCGGATGTGCTGCTGATTGACGACATCCAGTTCATTGCCGGCAAGGAAGCGACGCAGGAAGAATTTTTCCACACCTTCAACACGCTGCACAATGCCGGCAAACAGATTGTGCTGGCCTGCGACCGGCCTGCCAAGGAGATCAAAAGCCTGGAGGAACGCCTGCGCACCCGGTTTGAATGGGGCCTGACCGCCGACATTCAGCCGCCGGATTTTGAAACCCGGGTGGCGATCGTCAAACGCAAGGCCGAACTTTTGAACCTTGACCTGCCCGACGACGTGGCCGAGTATATCGCGAACCACCTCAAACAGAACATCCGGCAGCTGGAAGGCGCGGTGAAAAAGCTCAACGCCTACTATATGCTCGAAGGCATCGCCCCCTGCATCGGGGTCACGATGACCGCAATCAAAGATACGCTGAACGACCAGCAGCCAATCCCGGTCACGATTGAGAAGATTATCAACGAAGTGGCCCGGACTTACAATGTGCTGCCGGCCGACATCCGCGGCAAAAAACGCAACGCCAACGTGAGCGCCGCACGCCAGATGACAATGTATATCATCCGTGAGATCACCGGCATGAGTATGGAGGCGATCGGCTCGGAGTTCGGGCGCGACCACTCCACCGTCGTCTATTCGATCAACACGATGGAAAAAAACATCGCCAAGGACCGGCACCTCAAAGAGATGGTGGACGATATCACCAAGAACATCCGCACCTGAAAAAGGGCTTTTTCGACCAAGTAAATCGCCTTTTTTGAGTTTTCCCCATTTTCAACCGTTTTTTCAACAATTAACATTCGTTTTCCACAGCGGGTGTTGAGAAGTGGAGTTGTCCACAGCGGCGGATTTTTCTTCCACAAGGTTTTCCGCAGCCCGCACAGCCCGGGTTTTGACGCGGCTACGCGGTGCAGGCTCCTTTTCCACCGTTTCCACACCCCCTACTACTACGACTATCCAAGTATAAGTTTAAACGGCCGACAAAACGGGGTACCCCCTTCTTTCCACAAAAAGCCCGCAGAGGGTTCCGGCCGACAAAACAGAGTAAAGACGAGGTGAAGAGAACGTGAAGTTCGAATGTGAAAAGTCACTGCTGGCTGCCGCGATTGAAGGCGTATCCCGCGCAATTTCGAACCGCACAGCCATCCCGGTGCTGGAGGGCATCTATCTGCAGGCAGAGGGGTTCAAACTGACCCTGACCGGCTACGACATGGAGATGGGCATTACAACAACGATTGATTGCAATGTCCAGGCGCCCGGTGAAGCGGTGCTTGACGCCAAACTGCTCGGTTCGATGGTCAGCCGGATGCCGGCCGGTGACGTCGGCATCGAATTGAACGAGGAAGGCATGGCGATTATCCGCGGCGGTGTGGCCGAGTTCGAGATCCCGGCGCTGAACGCGAGCGATTACCCGAGCCTGCCGAACACCGCGGCCGAAAACACAATGACAATCCCCTGTTCCATGATGCGGGAGATGATTGAAAAGACAATCTATGCGGTCGCCCAGGAGGACAAAAAGCCCGCCCATACCGGCGAGCTGTTTGTGATTGAGCCGGGCAGCCTGACGATTGTCGCGCTCGACGGCTACCGGCTTGCGATTATCCAGCGGGATGTCGAATGCACGCGGGATATCCGGATCATCATCCCCTCAAAGCCGCTGCAGGAACTGCTCAAGATCATGGGCGGGCCGGAAGACCCGGTCAAGATCGATGCAAACCGGCGGTATGTGGTCTTTACGACCAACGGCTACACAATTATGAGCCGGCTGATCGAGGGCGAATTCCTGAATTACGAGAGCGTCATCCCCAAAGGAGCCCGCACAACCGTCCATGTGGAGACCCGCCGCTTTATCGAGACGATCGAGCGCGCCTCTCTCGTCATCACCGAACGGCTCAAAAACCCGCTGCGGATCACCTTCGCGCCGGACAAAGTGACGGTGCGCTGTCAGACCGCACTGGGCAAGGTTGTGGATGAGTTCCCGCCGGTCAGTTTTGAGGGCGAGACGGTTGAGATCGGCTTCAACAACCGCTATATGCTGGACGCTTTGCGCAACTCGAAAGCCGACGAGATGAAGATGGAGTTCAACGGGGCCCTGAGCCCGGTCAAGCTGCTGCCGAAGGAAGGCAAGGACTATATCTACCTTGTGCTGCCGGTGCGGTTCAAAAACGATATGTAAAGAAAATATCTTTTCGAGGGATCATCTATGGATCTTGTCCATATTCATACTGAATTTATCAAGCTGGATGCGCTTTTGAAATTTGCGGGGCTGTGCGAGACGGGCGGCGAGGCAAAAGAACTGATCCAGGCCGGGGCTGTGACCCTGAACGGCGAAGTATGCACCCAGCGCGGGCGCAAATGCCGCGCCGGGGACACCGTTTCCCTGGATGGCCGCACGGTGCAGATCGCGGAGGGGCGCTGATGCGGCTGGACGCGCTGCAGGTGCAGGATTTCCGCAACCTGGAAAGCGCGACGCTCTGCCCTGCCCCGCAGCTAACCGTGCTGTGCGGGGCAAACGGCCAGGGAAAGACCAATCTGCTGGAAGGGATCTGGCTGCTCACCGGCGCCAAGAGCTTCCGCGGTGCGAAGGACGCCGAGCTGATCCGGCGCGGGCAGCTTTTTGGCGCGCTGGAAGCCCGGTTTGAAGCCGGCGGCCGGGCGCAGGAGCTGCGGCTGACCGTCGGCAGCAAAGAAAGCGGGCGGCCGGGCCGGCGCGCCAGGCTCAACGGGGCTGACCGCGGGCGGGCGGCTTCGGTTGCCGGCACCTTTACGGCCGTTGTGTTTGACCCGAACCATTTGAGCCTGGTCAAAGGCGGGCCGGAAGGGCGGCGGCATTTTCTTGACGCCGCGCTCTGCCAGCTCTACCCCGGCTACCTGGCCGCGCTGCGGCGGTACGCACGGGTGACGGCCCAGAAAAACGCGCTGCTCAAAGCCTATGAGATCACGCCGGGGGCCGACATGCTGCTGGAAACCTACAACGAGGCAATGGCGGCCTATGGCAGCGAGGTAATCCGCCGGCGCGCCGAGTATCTTTCCCGGCTGGCCCCGGTCGCGGCGGCCAATTACCGCGATATATCAAGCGGGGCCGAAGTCTTGCAGATCGAGTACCGCCCCTGCTGTGACCCCGGCGACGGCGGGGCGCTGGCGGCCAAACTGCGCGCGATGGCGCCGGCTGAGCGGCGGGCGGGGTTCTGCCTGACCGGGCCGCACCGAGAGGACCTTGAGATCCTGCTGGATGGGCAGCCCGGCAAAATCTACGGCAGCCAGGGCCAGCAGCGCAGCGCGGTGCTGGCGATGAAACTGGCTGAGGCGAGCGTGGCGGGCGAGGTGCTCGGCGAGCACCCGGTCATGCTGCTTGACGATGTATTGTCTGAACTGGACGATGCGCGCCAAACCTATCTGTTGACCAGGATTGAGGATAAGCAAACTTTTGTGACAACCTGTGATTCGGCCGCTTTTGCACGCACCAACGGAAAATTGGTGTTTGTGGAAGGCGGCCGCGTGCGGGAGGGATAAGGCAATGTACCTGCATGTGGGGCAAGACTTTGTGCTCAACGACCGCGAGATCATCGGGGTGTTTGACCTGGACACCGCAACCGACGCAGGCCAGAAGGCCAAAATCACCGATGAGTTCCTGCGCAAAGCGCAGGAGCAGGGCGCGGTGGTGGATGTGAGCGGCGCGATGCCGAAAAGCTTTATCCTGACCGATTTCGCCGGCGGGACAGTGTATATCACCCAGCTTTCCACAGCCGCCATCCGCGGCAGAAGCGGGCGGGCGCCGGGGTGAGGGAAGCTTGATCCACCATCATTTTTTTGAAAACCAAAGAGTTGAGAGTTCAGATTCTGAACTCTAAACTCTTACAAGAACCACCGCTTTTCTTTCATCATCAAACTAGAGGGGTAACAATGGCAGAAGAGATCATCACATCCACCAACCAGGAGACCGCAACCGACCATGTCTATGGCGGCGAGCAGATCCAGGTGCTGGAGGGCCTTGAGGCTGTACGCAAGCGGCCCGGCATGTACATCGGGTCAACGGGGCCTTCCGGCCTGCACCACCTGGTGTATGAGATTGTAGACAACTCCATCGACGAAGCTCTTGCCGGATACTGCAACCATATCGAAGTGACCATCAAGGAAGGCGACATCATTGAGGTAGCGGACAATGGCCGCGGCATCCCGGTTGATATCCAGCCCAAGATGGGCATCCCGGCCGTGACCGTCGTCTACACCGTTCTGCACGCCGGCGGCAAGTTCGGCGGCGAAAACTCAGGCTACAAGGTCTCGGGCGGTCTGCACGGCGTCGGCGCGAGCGTTGTGAACGCTTTGTCCGAATGGCTCATCGTCCGGGTGCGGCGCGACGGGGCGGAGTATGAACAGCGGTTCCAGCGCGGCAAGCCGGAGGGTGATCTGAAAAAAGTCGGTATCGCCGCTTCCACAGGTACGACCGTCACCTTCAAGCCGGACCCGGAAATGTTCGTCGATACGACCGAATACGACTACGAAGTCCTGCTCAAGCGCCTGCGGGAGGAAGCCTTCCTAAATGCCGGCGTCCGCATTACCCTGACCGACGAACGCAAGAAAACCCTTGAAGAGAACGGCGGCGCGCCTCTGCGCGAGACAATGTGCTACGAGGGCGGCATCCGCAGCTTTGTGAGCTACTTGCAGCAGCGGCGTGATTTGAGCCCGCTGCACCCGCAGGTCATCTATATGAAGGGCGAGGGCGACGGCGCCGTCGCCGAGATTGCGCTGCAATACTGCGACAGCTTCAATGAACTGATGCTGAGTTTTGCGAACAACGTCCACACCCCCGAAGGCGGTACCCATGAGGAAGGCTTCAAGCTGAGCCTGACCCGTGTGATGAACGAGTACGCCCGCGCGAAGGGGATCTTAAAAGATAAGGACGAGAACCTCAAAGGCCCCGATGTGCGCGAGGGGCTGATCGCGGTCATCAGCGTCAAACTGCAGGAGGCCCAGTTTGAGGGCCAGACCAAGGCCAAGCTCGGCAATACCTACATCAAGACGCTGGTTTCCGGCCTTGTCTACCGCGCGCTGACCGAATATTTTGAGGAAAACCCCGCCGTTGCGAAGGCAATCCTTGAAAAAGCGACCCAGGCGGCCCGCGCCCGCGCCGCGGCCCAGAGGGCCCGCGACCTTGTGCGCCGCAAAAGCGCGCTGGAGACCAACCGGATGCCCGGCAAGCTTGCCGACTGCCACGAGAAAGACCCCGCCAAGACCGAACTTTTCATCGTCGAGGGTGACTCGGCCGGCGGTTCGGCCAAGCAGGGGCGCGATTCCAACATCCAGGCCATCCTGCCGCTGTGGGGCAAGATGCTCAATGTCGAGAAGGCCCGCGCCGACCGCATCTACGGCAACGACAAACTGATGCCGGTTGTGACGGCGCTCGGCACCGGCATTGGGGATGAGTTTGACATCTCGAAGGTACGCTACCACAAGATTTTCATCATGGCCGATGCCGACGTGGACGGCAGCCATATCTGCACCTTGATGCTGACCTTCTTTTTCCGGTATATGCGGCCGCTGATTGAGGCGGGGTATGTCTATGTCGCCCAGCCGCCGCTGTTCAAGCTGCAGAAGGGCCAGAACGTGAAGTACGCGTACAATGAAGAGGAAATGAAGCTGCTTTCGGCCGAAATGCCCGGCGCCAAGATCAACCGCTACAAGGGCCTGGGCGAAATGAACCCCGACCAGCTCTGGGAGACGACGATGAACCCCGACAACCGGGTGATTGTCCAGATCCAGATTGAGGATGCAGAGCGCGCCGATGAAGCCTTCAGCATCCTGATGGGCGAGCAGGTGGAACCCCGCCGCCAGTTCATTGAGAAAAACGCGAAGTATGCGAATTTGGACGTTTGATGGAGCCAAAAGAGGAACGGCCGCGGCGAAAACCTTTGCGGCTGGAACCGGCGCTGTATGCGGAAGGCTGGTATTTTGTGACAGTTGTCACCCGGGGGCGCGCGCCACTGCTCGGGCAAATCCGCCGGCCGGACGTTGTCATACCGACAAAGACTGGGCGATGCGCGTGGCAGGCGCTGCAGGATTTGCAGCGCCGGTATCCGGGCGTTCGGGTGGACAAGGCGGTTTTGATGCCGGATCATCTGCATATCATTTTTGAATTGCAGGCCGGCAGCCCGCCGTTGGGCCGGATAATCGGCGGCTGGAAGGCCGGGGTTTCCCGAGAAATGGGCAAATCCATCTGGCAGCGGTCATTTTATGACCACATCATCCGCGGGGCGCAGGATTATCAGGAAATATGGAAGTATATCGAGGATAATCCGCGCCGGTGGCTGGTAAAGCATGGCCGGATGGAGGAATAAGCCGCCATACGCCGGTGTCAGGCGGTCGCAATCCCGCCGCGTTGGTGATGAATCCAAAATTCATGCGTAGGGGCGGGATTTATCCCGCCCGGGGGCGTTTGCGGTGCCGCGAGGTTCGCGGGCCGGAAGAATCCGGCCCCTACGCATGACGGAAAAAACCTCGCCGCCCCGCTGTGCTGGTAAGGAATCCATAACAAATCAAACGTTCTCATGCTATTTTCGGCGAGGCTGTGCCCGCCATCTTCCGCACAGGTGTATAATGAGATTTAGGTGGTAAAGTATGGAAGAAAACATCATTATGGTGCCGGGGTCCGGCACGAAGGTCATTGTGCGCGATGTCAAAAAAGAGATTGAGACCGCGTTCCTGGACTATTCGATGTCGGTCATCGTCTCCCGCGCGCTGCCCGATGTGCGCGACGGCCTGAAGCCTGTGCACCGGCGCATCCTGTACACGATGCACATCCGCGGCAACGACCCCAGCCACCCCTACCGGAAATCGGCCGATACCGTCGGCGCGGTGCTGGGTTCCTTCCACCCGCACGGCGACGCGAGCGTGTATGACGCGATGGTCCGCCTGGCGCAGGATTTCAGCCTGCGGTATCCGCTGGTTGACGGCCAGGGCAACTTTGGTTCGATTGACGGCGACCCCCCGGCCGCCTACCGTTATACCGAGGCCCGGATGTCCAAGATGGCGTGCGAGATGCTCACCGACATTGAGAAGGACACGATTGACTGGGACCCGAACTTTGACGAGACGACCAAGGAACCCCATGTGCTGCCAAGCCGCTTCCCGAACCTGCTGGTCAACGGCAGCCAGGGCATCGCGGTCGGCATGGCGACCAACATCCCGCCCCACAACCTGCGGGAGGTCGTGGGCGGGCTCTGCGCCCTGATCGATAACCCCGACATCGACCTGCCCGGTTTGATGGAATATGTCAAGGGCCCCGACTTCCCGACCGGCGGCATCATCATGGGGCGTTCGGGCATCCGCGCGGCCTATGCGACGGGCCGCGGCAAGATCACGCTTCGCGGCCGGGCCGAGATTGTCGAGAAGAAAAACGGCCGGTTCGAGATCCTCATCACCGAGATCCCCTACATGGTCAACAAGACCCGGCTGATTGAATCAATCGCCGACCTTGTCAAGGACAAGCGGATTGAGGGGATTTCCGACCTCAACGACGAATCTTCGTCCCGCACCGGCATGAAGATTGTCATCGAGATCAAGAAGGACGCGAACCCGCAGGTTGTCTTAAACCAGCTCTACCGCTATACCCAGCTGCAGGACACCGTCGGCGTCATTATGCTTGCGCTGGACGACGGCGTGCCCAAGATTATGAGCCTGAAAACGATGATGCAGCGCTATGTTGACTTCCAGGGTGAAGTCATCCGCCGCCGCACCGCCTTCGAGCTCAAAAAAGCGCAGGACCGCGCCCATATCCTTGAGGGCCTGCGCAAAGCCGTGGACATTGTGGACGAGATCATTGCGACGATCCGCGCCTGCAAAGGCGGTTTTGCCGAGGCCAAGGCCGCGATTATGGAACGCTTTGACTTTGACGACCCGCAGGCCGATGCGATCGTCAAGCTGCAGCTCGGCCGCCTGGCCGGGCTGGAGATCCTCAAGATTGAGGAGGAACTCGGCCAGCTGCGCGCAAACATTGAAAATTACAAGGACATCCTGGCAAACGACGCCCACGCGATGCAGATTGTCAAGAACGATTTGCAGGCTTTGGCCGACAAGTACGGCGACGACCGCCGCACTTCGATCGAGGCGGTGACCGGCGAGGTGGACATTGAGGACCTGATCCCGAAGGAGCAGTGCGTCTATACGCTGTCCCACACCGGGTACATCAAGCGGACCGCCGCCGATACCTACACGGCGCAGAACCGCGGCGGCCGCGGCGTGCAGGGCATGAACCAGAAAGACGACGACTTCACCGAAGAACTCTTCGTCGGCTCTTCCCATGATACGGTGCTGTTTATGACTGACCGCGGCCGGGTATACCGGCTCAAGGGCTACCAGGTGCCGGAGGGCGGCCGCACGGCCAAGGGCAGCCACATCGTGAACCTGCTGCAGCTGCAGGAAGGGGAACAGGTGACCGGCATGCTGCGCCAGCCGGCCGACATTGACGAGGAGCACAGCTACCTGACCACCGTGACGCGGCAGGGCGTGATCAAGCGGACGCCGCTTTCGCAGTACCGCAACATCCGCAAAGCCGGCCTCAACGCCGTTGCGCTCAACGAGGGCGACAGCCTGGTTTGGAGCCATCTGACCAACGGTGAGGATGATCTCATCATTGCAACCCACGACGGCGCGGCGATCCACTTCCAGGAAGGCGACGCGAGGCCGATGGGCCGTTCCGGCCATGGCGTGCGGGCGATCCGGCTGCGGGAAGGCGACTATGTAGTCGGGGTCGGGGTTTGCCGCCCGGGCGCCACCTTGTTGACCGTGACCGAGGAGGGCAAGGGCCGCCGCAGCCTGGTGGACGATTACCGCACCACCAAACGCGGCGGGCTTGGCATCCGCAACTATGCAAAGGGCGGGGTCGCGGCCGTCAAGATTGTGGACGATACCGACGATTTGATCCTGATTTCGGCCAACGGCATCCTGATCCGCATGCATGCCGACGACATCAACATCCAGAGCCGGTACGGCAGCGGCGTGCGGGTCATGCGGCTGGGCGAGGATGACAAGGTTTCGATGGTTGCGCGGGTCGAGCGTGACAACGGCGCCGAAACCGAAAAACCCGAAGCCGAGGACGACGCCGAACCCACGGCCGAGGAGCTTGCCGCCATCCAGGCCGAGGAAGCCGCCGACGCCGCCGCAGATAATGCGGACTTGAGCGAGGAGTAAGGCGGGCGGTTTTGCCTGAGAGACCCGGTAATTTTTCGGGCAAAGAAAAACATACAGAGTAAACAAAACGGTGAACCGCTGAGATACTGCAGCGGTTCACCGTTTTGTTTGTATGTGGTTTTATTGTTTCAGGGCCTGCGCTTATACCTCGATAAAGGTTGCGCTCTCCCCTGCCATCTGCAGAACGCCGTCGGCAAGCGCGGCGGCTTGGCCGTGGGCGTAGAGAACCTGCCTGGCGGTGAAGGCGCAGGGCAGGAGGCCGGTTTTGCGGACGGGTTCAGCGCGACAAGCACCCGCTGGCCTTCGGCTTCCCGCAGGTAGAGCAGCGGCTCGCCGCCTTTTTCGCACCAGACAAAGGAAATCGAACCGTCCACGCCGAGCGCGGGGTTGGCACGGCGCACCGCGATGAGTTTGCGCACTTCGTTCAGCAGCGAATCGGGGTCGTCCTGCTGGGATTCCACGGTCGGGGCGTCGGCGGCAGGGTCAAGCGGGGTGTAGAGCCATTCGGCCGGCGCGGGTGAAAAGCCGCTGTTCTTGGCCGCAGCGTCCCACTGCATCGGGGTGCGCGCGCCGGTGCGTTCATACCCGCCTTCCACCGAAGGAATGTCAAGCTGGCGCATCCCGATCTCATCGCCGTAATAGAGGAACGGCGCGCCGGGCATCGAGAACAGGAAGGCAAAGGCGAGCTTCATCTCCTCGGGGTCGAGATATTTGCGCATCCGCTGTGAATCATGGTTGCCGGAAGGGATGCAGATCAGCCCTTTTCCGTTTGTCAGGGCGTAGTTCTTTTTGTATGTAGCGACAAATTCGCTGATGTCGCCTTTCCCGTCGCGGCCGAAGTAGGGGTGGTCGCAGCGGAACAGGTCGTTATAGTGGCTCGGGCCGAACTGAAGCAGGAAGTCCATGTGGAAGCCGCCGGCGAGCGATTTGTCCGGTTCGCCCCATTCCGAAACCATGACCGCATCGGGGTAGCGCGCATCCAGGAAAGCGCGGACATCCTGCCAGAGCTTGATCGTCTCGCGCTGGCCGGGGTCGTTCTTGACAAGTGAACCCGCCATATCCACCCGGAAACCGTCGCAGCCTTTGTCAAGCCAGAAAGCCATGACATCCTTCATTGCCTGCCGGGTGGCGAGGGCTTCGGGCGAATCAACCGCGCACTGCCAGGGCTTTTCCGGCTGGGCAAAGCCGTAGTTCAGCGCCGGCTGGCAGGAATAGAAGTTGGTGCCGACAGCGCCCGGCCGCTGCGAGATGCCGCGCAGTTCGCCCGCGATGCCGGGCACGCCGGTGACCGATTCCCACGGGTGGTTTGACCAGACATACCGGCCGGAGTATTCGTTTTTCTCGGGCCGGCAGCTCTCTTTGAACCAGGGATGCTCGATCGAAGTGTGGCCGGGCACAAGGTCAAGCAGCACATGCATGCCGCGGTCATGGGCGGCGGCAAACAGGGCGGCCAGGTCCTCGTTGGTGCCGTAACGCGGGGCGACACGGCAGTAATCGGCCACATCGTAGCCGGCATCGCCAAACGGAGAGACAAAGCAGGGGTTCAGCCAGAGCGCATTGCAGCCGAGCGAGGCAATGTAGGGCAGCTTGGCCGTGATGCCCGGAATATCGCCGATGCCGTCGCCGTTTGAATCAAAGAAGGTCTGGGGGTAGATTTCATAGAAGACCGCGTCGTGAAGCCAATGTTTCATAAGGGTCCGTCCTTTCCTGAAAAAATACAGCGTCCGCCGGCTGTGCCGGCTGTCTCTACCTTGAAGTATATCCCGAATTTTGGCGGCTGTGTTGCACTATATCCGGGAAATGTTGTACAATATCCATAGAGAGCGGCCGGAAAGGCGGCTTGGGTTTATAGCTGTATCAAAGAACAAGGAGGCAGGCATGAACATCCCCCCTTCCCTGCGGGAACCCCGCCCCGGGCGGCGGGACCGGCCGCTGGAAATTTACGCGATGCAGGCCGGGCCGGCCGGGCTGGAAGTGCCGGTACACTGGCATGACCACGCTGAAATCCTGCTGATGCAGGCGGGCGAGCTGGCCCTGACCGTTGAGGGGGAACCCCGCACCGGCCGCCCCGGGGATGTCTTTTACCTCAACCCGCGGGCGCTGCACGGCATGCGTTCGCCCGGGCCGGAATGCCGGTACCTGGCGTTTGTCTTTCCGCTGCCCTGGCTGGGGTTTGCCCAGGCAGACGAAGCGGAGGATTACCTGCGCCCGCTGGCCGAGGGCAGCGCCCGGGTGGCAACCCAGCTGCCGCCGGATTCTGCGGCGGCGGCCGGCGTGCTGCTGAACCAGGCCGCAGCCTGGGCAAAAAGCGAAGCCCCGGGCGGGTGGCTCGGGGTGAAAGGCTGCCTGCTGCAGCTGTTTGCCCGGCTGTATGCCGACGGCCAGATCAAAAGCCGCCCGGCCGAAACCGCCCTGGCCGATACGCTGCGTGCGATTGCCAAATACCTGGAAGAGCACTGCGCCGAGCGGATCACCCTGGCCGAAATGGGCGCGCGGTTTCATATGAGCGCAAAGTATTTCAGCGTGTTTTTCAAGCGGTATTTTGCCCAGGGGTTTGCGGCTTACCTGACGGCGCTGCGGCTGGAGCGTGCCAAGCAGCTGCTGGCCGAAACCGACGCCGGGCTTGATGTGATTGCCCAGGCGGCGGGGCTTTCCAGCGCGAACTATCTGATCCGGGTTTTTCATGCGGCCACCGGGCTGACGCCGGGGCAGTGGCGGCGCCAAAGCAGGGCGGAGCCCCGGTGAAGCCGGCGGGGATGCTATTCTGCATCGCCCTCCCCTTCCCCTTCTGCGGCGGCAACGCAGGCAGGCTGGGGGTGCAGTGCGCGCTGTGGGGCGGGGCCGGCGGGCAGCGGCGCCGGGATGACGGCGAAGGCTTCATCCGGCGCGTCAACCGGGATGCGGACGGTGTATTCAAGGCAGCCGTCCCGCCGGCCGCAGGTTGCGGTGGCCGGGATGCCTTTCTGGGTCATCAGGTCCACCGCGTGCTGCAGGGTGTTCACAAACAGCCGCACATCCCGCACCATCGGCATGGTGCGGCGCACCGGGCTGGGGCCTTCCCTGGGCGCCGAGAGCATGGCGTCAACAAGCTTGTCGGCATCCCGCACGCTGAGGCCGTCCCGCGCCATCTTTTCAAGCGCGGCGGTGCGGCGGCTTTCGGGCAGGCGCAGCGCCGCGCGGGCATGGCGTTCGGTCAGGTGGTGCGCCGTGCAGATCTGCTGCTGCGCGGGGCTCAGGCTCAGCAGCCGCAGTTTGTTGGCAAGCGCGCTCTGTGAAAGGCCCAGCCTGCGCGCGGCTTCGGCCTGGGTGCAGCCCCAAAGGCGGATTACCTCCTTGATGCCGCGGGCCGTATCGAAGGGGTCGAGCTGGGCGCGCTGCAGGTTTTCGAGCAGGCCGAGCGCGGCCGAAGCCCCGTCGTCACAGTCGGCCAGGATGGCCGGCACCCGGGCGAGCTTGGCAAGCCGGCAGGCGCGCAGACGGCGCTCCCCCGCAATAAGCTGGTAACGGTGCGGCCCGGTGCGCCGCACGCTGACCGGCTGCAGCAGCCCGTTCTGCAAAATGCTGACGGCCAGCGCCGCAATTTCGGTTTCATCAAAGGTTGTGCGCGCCTGATAGGGCGACGGCTCAATCTGTTCGACAGGCAGCAGCAGGACCTTGCCGGCCTTCTGCTTGGGCGTGTCGTGCTTTTGGTTTTTGGGCATGGCGGCCTCCCCCTCATGTCATGGCAAACAGCCCCGTGGTATGCGTTTTCTTTCAGCATACCACGGGGCTGTGATCGTTTCCAGCAAAATCGTTCGCCGGGTTTCGCGCGTTTGCGTGGGGTTAGAGCGGTTTTTTTGCAATTTTTCCGCCGTTTCGGGGGTAAACGGTCGGGGTTTGCGATATTTTTTCGCAGAAGATCAGGTTGCGCACGCTGCCATCCGGCAGGGTGAAGAGCCTGGTTTCACCAAACCGGCCGCCCAGGGTTCTGGCCGCCCGGCCTGCCTCGGCGCGTTCGGCCGCGGCGTCGGGGCCTTTCATCGCAATGAAGGCGCCGCCCACGCGCACAAGCGGCAGGCAGTATTCACACAAAACAGGCAGCGCGGCGACGGCCCGCGCCACCGCGACATCATACCGTTCGCGCCAGGCTTTGCGGGCGGCTTCCTCGGCGCGTTCCCTGGCGAATTCAATGTCGGCAAAGCCGAGCGTCCCGCAGACCCAGCGCAGGAACTCAACCCGCTTGCCGGTCGGTTCCAGCAGGGTCAGCGCGAGGTCCGGCTTGTAAATTTTGGCCACAATGCCGGGGAAACCGGCCCCGGTGCCGACATCGACAAGCGAACCCGCGACTTCGGGCTGCGCGGCAAAGAGCAGGCTGTCAACGAAGTGGCGGTCCTCAATCCCTTCGGGTGTGGTGATGGCGGTCAGGTTGACCTTGCGGTTGTACTCCACAAGGCAGGCGGCGTAGGTATCCAGCGCATCCAGCTGCGCGCCGGTGAGCTGGATGTTCCACGTGGAACACTTTTCGGCCAGGCGGTTTTTATCAATCATGCATAAGACCTTTCTAGTTTCAAAACAGGCGGGAAGAAGCGGGCGGCTCAGCCTCGCTTGCCAAGCACGGCCAGGCTCAGCTGGGCAAGGTCGCTGGGCGATACGCCGGGGATGCGCCCGGCCTGGGCCAGGGTGCGCGGGCGGATCGCCGCGAGCTTTTCGCGGGATTCCAGCGTCATGGTCTGGATGGCGGCATAGTCAAACCCTGCGGGGATCTGCACGTTTTCATGCCGCTGTACTTCCCGGATGGCCCGCTGCTCGCGTGCAATATAGCCGGCGTAGCGGATTTCGGTTTCGATGCGCAGCGCCATGGCGGGGGTAACCCCTGCCCCGCGGCCGATGACATCGGCAAGCAGTTCATACCGGATAGCAGGCCGGCGCAAAAGCTCGGCCGCCGTACCGCCGCTTTCACCCAGGGCCGCGGGGTCAATGCCGCGGCGGGCGGCTGCTTCACGCAGCGCGGCAAGCGGTACCTTTGTGTGGTTCAGCCGGTCCAGCTCGGCCTGTTTGGTTGCGGCGTCCCGTTCATAGGCGGCCCAGCGCGCATCGTCCACCAGGCCGTATTCCCGGCCGATCGGGGTCAGCCGTTCATCGGCGTTGTCCTGGCGCAGGCTCAGGCGGTATTCGCTGCGGCTTGTCATCATGCGGTAGGGGTCCAGTACCCCTTTTGTGACAAGGTCATCCACCAGGGTGCCAAGGTAGCTTGTGTGGCGGGCCAGCACAAGCTGCTCTTTCCCCTGCACGGCCCGCGCCGCGTTCAGCCCGGCCAGCAGCCCCTGGGCGGCGGCTTCCTCATAGCCGGAGGTGCCGTTGAACTGCCCTGCGCCGTACACCCCGGCCACAACCTTGCTTTCGAGCGTGGGGTACAGGCTTGTCGGGTCAACGCAGTCATACTCGATCGCATAGGCCGGCCGCATGATCTCGAGATGCTCAAAGCCGGCGATTGTCCGGTACATCTCGTTCTGGACCGCTTCGGGCAGGCTGGAACTCATCCCCTGCAGGTACATTTCCTCGGTATCCTCGCCGCAGGGTTCCACAAAGATCGGGTGGCGGCTTTTCTCCTGAAAACGGACGACCTTGTCCTCAATCGAAGGGCAGTACCGCGGCCCGACACCCTGGATGTCCCCGCCGTATAGAGGCGAACGGTCAAGGTTGCGCAGGATCACGGCGTGGGTTTCGGGGTTGGTGTAGGCGATGTAGCAGGGCAGCTTGTTGTGCATCGGCGCCCGGCTCAAAAACGAAAACGGCTGCAGGCTCTCGTCGGGGTCGCCGGGCTGGCATTCAAGCTTGGCAAAATCAATGCTGCGGCGGTGCACCCGGGCCGGGGTGCCGGTTTTGAACCGGCGCAGCGGGAAGCCCAGCCGGACAAGGTCCTCGGTCAGGGCGGTGGCGGCGTGGGAACCGTCCGGCCCGCCGGCGTAGTTTGCCTCCCCGATGAAGATCCGGCCGCCCAGGCTTGTGCCGGTTGCGATGACAACGGCCCGGCAGCCGTAATAGCCGCCAAGGTTTGTGCAGACCCCGCAGACCCGGCCGCCTTCCACCTTGAGCCCGGTGACTTCGGCCTGGTGGATGAAGAGGTTCGGGGTCTGCTCCAGCGCATGCTTCATCCAGATATGGTAGCGCGCGCGGTCGGTCTGCACGCGCAGGGAATGGACAGCCGGGCCTTTGCCGCGGTTGAGCATCCGGCTTTGCAAAAAGGTTGCGTCAGCCGCAAGGCCCATCAGGCCGCCCAGGGCGTCAATTTCCCGCACAAGATGCCCCTTGGCGGTGCCGCCGATCGAAGGGTTGCAGGGCATGTTGCCGATAAAGTCAAGCGTCAGGGTGAAGACGGCGGTTTTGGCGCCGAGCACCGCCGCCGCATGGGCGGCTTCAATGCCGGCGTGCCCCGCCCCGATCACAATCACGTCATAGTTGCCAAGATGATCCAAAGTGATGCCTCCAGGCGCGGCGCGTCAGCGCTGCCGCGCAGTTCAGAATATAAAATGCGGTGGTGGGCGCGCCGGGATGGTCGGCGCGGTTCACCCGCAGCGGAGATTCCCTGTCCCCTACTTGCCGACGCAGAATGTTGCGAACACTTCATCCAGCGTGGCTTCGGTGGCGTCCTGACCGCTCAGGTCGGCCAGGGCGCGCAGCGTATCGGCCAGGCAGACGCCGGCGGCGTCGGGGCCAAGGCCTTCCCGCTGGCTTGCAATTGCCTGGTCCAGCGCGTCCCGTGCGGCGGTGGCGGCTGCAAGCTGCCGCGCATTGCACAGCTGGGCGGCGTTCGGGTCAAGCCCTGCCGTGCCAAGCAATTCGGCCACAGCCGCGGCCAGCGCCGGGCGGCTGGCCGGGTCGCGGGCGGTCAGCGGCAACAGCCGCCGGAAACAGGGGGCCAGCGCTTCCCGCTGGGCCTGCATCGCCGCTTCGGTCGGGTTGAGGTCCTGCTTGTTCAGGATGCCGATGGCCGGGCGGCCGGCGCAGGCTTTGGCGATGGCAAGGTCATCCTCGGTCAGCGGGGCGCCGGCGTCAAACACCGCAAGAACAAGCCCGGCTTCCTCAAGCTTTTTCCAGCTTCGGCGGATGCCTTCGGCTTCGATCGCGTCGCCTTCCTCCCCCACATCCCGCACGCCGGCCGTATCAAACAGGTTCAGCCGCAGGTCTCCGAGCTGGACAGCCTGCTCCAGCACATCGCGGGTGGTGCCGGCCACCGGCGTTACAATCGCGCGGTCAAACCCGGCCAGCAGGTTGAGCAGCGTGCTTTTGCCGACATTCGGTCGGCCAAGCAGCACGCAGTCCACGCCGCGCCGCAGCACGGCGCCCGCGCCGTAGGCGTTGATCAGGGCATCCAGCTTTGCCTTGGCGGTTTCCAGCGTCAGGGTCAGTTCCCCGGGCAGCAGTTCGGGCACATCCTCCTCCGGGTAATCGATCCAGGCAACCAGGTGGGCGTTGAGGGTCTGCAGGTCGGCCTGGATGCCGGCAATTTCTTTGGCCAGCGCGCCGTCCAGCGCGGTTTTGGCCAGCGCAGCGCCCTGCCGCCCGTTCGCCGCAATAATCTCCATCACGGCTTCGGCCTGGGTCAGGCTCATCCGGCCGTTGACAACGGCGCGGCGGGTAAACTCCCCCGGGCCGGCCGGCGCACAGCCGGCCAGCAGCAGCGCTTCCAGAAGGTCGTCGGCCATCGCGCTGCCGCCGTGCACCGAAAGTTCAATGACATCTTCACCGGTGTAGGAGTGGGGCGCGCGGAAAAACAGCGCGATCGTCTCGTCCATCTCCTGCCCGCGCAGCCGATAATGGCCGAGCAGCGCGGTGTAGCCGCGGGCCTGTTCGACGGTTTTGCCGGCATGAACCGGAAAAAAGACCCGCCCGACGATCGGGTAAGCTTCCGGCCCCGACACCCGTACCACCGCGATGCCGCCTTCGCCGGGCGCCGTTGCCAGCGCGCAGACCGTGCGGGAAAGATCCATAATGTTCGCCTACCTTTATATAAAGAGAGTTTTGAGATTCCGGGTATGTTTAGCATAACACAAAACCGAAAGGGGCGCAATGTTCCACGTGAAACATCCCGCATCCCCTTCCCCCGGCTATCAAAATGTGCTATAATGATACCGCATCGACAAACAAAGGAGGACCCGGCATGGCGAAAGTGGTGGCGATTGCAAACCAGAAAGGCGGCGTCGGCAAGACGACAACCTGCGTCAACCTCAGCGCCTGTGTTGCAGCGCTCGGCAAAAAGGTGCTGGTGGTTGACCTGGACCCCCAGGGCAACACAACATCGGGCTATGGCGTCGCCAAGCATGAGCTTGAATCTGACATCTACACCTGCCTGATTGATGATGAAGATGTCCGCGGCGCGATCGTCAAGACCAAGTTTAACGCCGACCTTCTGCCTTCCAACACCCAGCTGGCCGGCGCGGCGGTAGAGCTTGTCAGTTTGCCGCGGCGCGAAAACCGGCTGCGCAGCGTGCTGGCCCCGGTCGTGCCGGCGTATGACTATGTCTTTATCGACTGCCCGCCCTCGCTCGACCTTCTGACCATCAACGGCCTGTGCGCCTGCGATACCGTGCTGATCCCGATCCAGTGCGAATACTACGCGCTGGAGGGCCTTTCGGAGCTGATGAACACCCTGAAGACGGTGCGCAAGATGTACAACCGTTACCTTGACATTGAAGGGGTGCTTTTCACCATGTATGCCGGGCGGCTCAACCTGACCATGCAGGTGGTGGCCCAGGTGAAAAAATACTATGGCAACAAGGTCTATAAGACCGTTATCCCCCGCACCGTCCGCCTTTCGGAAGCGCCGAGCTTTGGTATGCCGATCAACTTCTATGAACCCAACGGCAAGGGCAGCGAAGCCTATATGGCGATGGCGAGAGAGTTTTTGGCGAACAATGAACGCTGAACACTATAGAAAAACTGTACAGGGAAAGCAAGGAGGGAACGTCTATTGGCAAAACGAAAACTCGGCGGTTTGGGGCGCGGGCTGGACAGCCTCTTTGCAGACCTGCCCGAGCCGGAATCCGGCAGCGTGACAAGTTTGCCGCTTTCCGAGATCGAGCCCGACCCCGACCAGCCCCGCAAACACTTTGATGTGGAAGCGCTGACCGCGCTGAGCAATTCGATCCGGGAAAACGGCCTGCTGCAGCCGATTGCGGTGCGGCCCAAAAAGGCCGGCACCGGGTATGTCATCATTGCGGGCGAACGCCGCTGGCGCGCCGCCCATGAAGCCGGGCTGGATGAAGTGCCGGTCATTGTCAAGGATGTTACCGACGAACAGGCCGCCGCCCTTGCACTGATTGAAAACCTGCAGCGCGAAGACCTTGACCCGATCGAAGTGGCCGAAGGCTGCCGCCGCTTGATTGACGAATACGGCCTGACCCAGGAACAGGCCGCCCAGCGCATCGGCAAAAGCCGCAGCGCCGTGACCAACACGCTGCGGCTGCTGACCCTGCCCGACCCCGTGCGGGAAAAGGTGCGCACCGGCGCTATCAGCCCCGGCCATGCCAAGGCGATCCTTGGCCTGCCCACGCAGGACCTTATCTGTGAAGCGGCCGGCCAGATTGAGGCAAAGGCGCTCAACGTGCGCCAGGCCGAAGCGCTCTGCCGCAAGCTGACCCGCCCGCCCAAGGCCCCCAAACCCAAAGAAGACCCCTTCACCCGCCCCGTGATCGCGACCGAAATCGAGGCCGCCCTCAAGGAGATCACCGGCAGCGAGGTGCGCGTCGAATACAAAGACGGCAAAGGCAGCTTGCGGATTGACTTCTACAGCGAAAGCCAGCTCAAAGCCTTTGCCGGGCTGCTCGGCCAGTATAACCCGGAAAAGGCGGCGGAAGCCGAAGCGGAGAACGCGGAAGCCGCCGAAATGTAGGGGCGGGATTCTTCCCGCCCGGGAAACCTCGCCCCGCCGCCAACGTCCCCGGGCGGGCAATGCCCGCCCCTACGGTCTCAATAATTGTAATCCCCTCTCCCCATATTTTAGAGGCGGCCATCGGCCGCCGGAACACCCTATGTATTCTTTCTTATTTCGCGCGCCCGCGTGCGCAGGAGGTTATCATGCTCGATATTCGTTTTGTGCGGGAAAATCCCGACCTTGTCAAGGAAAACATCAAAAAGAAATTCCAGGACCAGAAGCTTCCCCTTGTGGATGAAGTCATCGCGCTTGATGCGGAGTATCGCGCCGCAATCAGCGAAGCCGACGGCCTGCGCGCCAACCGCAACAAGCTCAGCAAGCAGATCGGTATGCTGATGGGCCAGGCCAAGAAGGACCCCTCGAAGGCGGCCGAAGCCGAAGCCGTCAAGGCGCAGGTCACGGCCCAGGCCGACCGCCTCAAGGAGCTGGAAGCCCGCGAAGCGGAGCTCCAGACCAAAATCCGGGATATCATGTACACGATTCCCCAGATGGTGGACCCGTCGGTGCCGGTTGGGCCCGATGATTCCTGCAACGTTGAAGTCCAGCGCTTCGGCGAATGCACAACCCCCGACTATCCGATCCCCTACCATGTCGAAATCATGGAAAGCTTCGACGGCATCGACCTCGACGCCGCAGGCCGGGTTTCTGGCAACGGGTTCTACTACCTGCTCGGCGATATCGCCCGGCTGCATGAGGCCGTGCTCGCCTATGCGCGCGACTTTATGATCGGCAAGGGCTTTACCTATGTGATCCCGCCCTTCATGATCCACGGCAATGTTGTGCAGGGGGTCATGTCCTTCCCTGAGATGGACGCAATGATGTACAAGATCGAGGGTGAGGACCTCTATCTGATCGGCACTTCGGAACATTCGATGATCGGCCGGTTTATCGACCAGATGCTTGACGGCGATAAGCTGCCGCTGACCCTGACCAGCTACTCCCCCTGCTTCCGCAAGGAAAAAGGCGCCCACGGCATTGAGGAGCGCGGCGTCTACCGCATCCACCAGTTCGAAAAGCAGGAGATGATCGTCGTCTGCAAGCCGGAGGACAGCATGCACTGGTATGAGCAGATGTGGCGTTACTCGGTTGAGCTGTTCCGCTCGCTCGAAATCCCGGTGCGTCAGCTCGAATGCTGCACCGGCGATTTGGCCGACCTCAAGGTCAAGAGCTGCGACATCGAAGCCTGGAGCCCGCGCCAGCAGAAATTCTTCGAGGTGTGCAGCTGCTCCAACCTTGGCGACGCGCAGGCCCGCCGGCTCCGCATCCGGTACAAGGATGAAAACGGCAAGCCGCAGCTCTGCCATACGCTCAACAACACCGTCGTCGCCCCGCCGCGGATGCTGATTGCCTTCCTTGAAAACCACTACCAGGCCGATGGCAGCGTCACGATCCCCAAAGTCCTGCAGCCCTACATGGGCGGCAAGGAACGGCTGGTGCCGAAAAAATAACGCAAAAAGGCAAAACCCCCGTACCATTCCGGTACGGGGGTACTTGCTTTTTATCGTTTGGTTCCTACCCAGAACAGTGCAACGGTGCCGGGGCCGCTGTGGGCGCCGATGACCGGGCCGATGTCACCCTGATAGATTTCTTTGACGCCGAGCGCTTTGAGCTTGTCAATTACATAGGCGCAGTCTGCGGCACAGTCGCCATGGCTGATAAAGACGGTTTCGTTTTTGTCAGAAACCGTTGCCTCGTAATGTTTGAGAAGGGCGTCCAGGCTCGCACGGCGGCCGCGCACCTTCTCCATCGCGATGAGGTGGCCTTCGTCATCGACATGCAGCACCGGCTTGATGCCCAGCAGCGTGCCGGCTACGGCCGCCGCGCCCGAAAGCCGCCCGCCGCGCTTGAGGAACATCAGGTCGTTGACGGTGAACCAGGCGCAGACCTTCGGCGCAAGGTCTTTTGCATAGGCGGCCGCGGCGTCAAGGTCAAGGTTTTCCCTCTTCGCCTTGCGGGCGACAAGGTAGACAAACAACCCCTCCCCCATCGAGGCCTGCAGCGAATCAACGACAAGGACCCGCCGGTCGGGAAACTGTTCGGCCATCTCCTGCGCGGCAAGGTTCGCAGCCTGGCAGGTGCCCGAAAGCCCGCTTGAGAAGGAGAGATAGAGGATGTCCTGCCCGCCCGCGAGCACCGGGGTGAAGGCGTCGTGGTAATCGGCCATTGAAACCTGGCTCGTTGTGCAGGTGGCGCCGGCGCGCAGCTTGGCATAGAAATCGGCCGGTGAAAGCTCCCGCCCGTCGGGATAATTGCGGTAGGACGCGCCGTCCAGGTTGAACTGCATCGGCAGCACCGTAACCCCCAGCTCGGCAATCAGCGCAGGGGTCAAATCGCCGGTGGATTCGGTGATGATCTGGTACTTTACCATCAGAATCGCTCCTTTTGTATGATAATAAGTTTGAAAACACAGACTAATCGAAAGAAAACGTCGGCCGGCATCGCAGGTTGTGCAAAAACTCCCTTTGCCGGGCATGGCCGCTTTCCTTCTGAGTATAACACAACCCACCCCGTTTGAAAAGCTTTCACCCGGCAAATGATTGCAAAAAAGTTACAATACTGCACAAAAAAGAGAGAAAAAACTGCATATACACTGTACACAAAGCTGCAAAAAGCGCAGATTTCTAAAAAAATTACAGGTTTTTGGGGGCCGGCCGGGCCAACAGCCGAAAAAATGGCAAAAGCTGCTTGAAAAAATCCATCCGCTTTTGCGGCGGGATTCCTTATAATGGAACCACAAGACAGCCCGGGGAAGCACCGGGCCCGCACAATACAAGGAGGACATCATGCTCTACCCCCAACAAAACGCATCCCGCCTGACCCTTTCACTGGACGGCGTCTGGGATTTCTGCCTCGGTGAGGCGGCCGACCCGGCCGCGCCGCTGCCCAACCCGGACCGCGTTGCGGTGCCGGCCAGCTACAATGACCAAAAACCAGACCCCGCCTGGCGCGACCATTACGGCTGGGCCTCCTACCAGCGGCTCATCACGCTGCCGCGCGCCTGCGCGGGCCAGCGCGCGGTGCTGCGGTTCGGCTCGGTCACCCACAAAGCCCGGGTCTGGCTGGACGGCGCCTGCATTGCCGAGCACACCGGCGGTTTTCTGCCGTTTGAAGTTGACCTGACCGGCCGCCTGGCCCCCGGCGAAACGGCCCGCCTTACCGTTGAAGCCGACAACCGGGTCAACCACAGCACGCTGCCGGTTGGCAACGAACCCGGCCAGATCGCCTTCTTCGGTTCGGACAATGCCGGCATTCCCTCGGTCGAGCATGCAAAGGCCGCCGCCGCGCCGCAGAACCGCCCCAACTTTGATTTCTTCAACTACGCCGGCATCCATCGGCCAGTCACCCTCTACACAACCCCCCTCTCCTATGTGGAGGATATCACCCTTGTCCCCCGCCTTGACGGCACGGTTGCGTATGCCGTCGCCACCGCCGGCGCTCCCTGCGAAGCCGACGTATGCATCACGGTGCTCGATGCCGAGGGCCGGGCGGTGGCATCGGCGTCCGGCGCGGCGGGCTGCCTGACCATCCCGAACCCGCATCTCTGGGCGCCCGGCCGCCCGTATCTGTACACCGCCCGCGTGCGCTACGGCGAAGACTGCTATGACCAGACCTTCGGCGTGCGGGAAGTCCGGGTGGAAGGCACCAAACTGCTGCTCAACGGCGAACCGCTCTACCTCAAAGGGTTCGGCAAGCACGAGGATTTCGCGCTGCACGGCCGCGGGTTTGACCCGGTCGCCAACGTGACCGACCTGCATTTTGTCCATTGGTTCCACGCCAACTGCATCCGTACCTCCCACTATCCCTATGCCGAGGAATTCTACGACCTCTGCGACCGCGAAGGCATCCTTGTTATTGATGAAACCCCGGCCGTCGGCATCGGCGCAGGGGCGGAGCAAGACCCCTACAAGACCTTCCCGATTGCAGACCACCACCGTGAAGTCCTCAGCGATCTGATTTCCCGGGACAAAAACCACCCCTGCGTGATCATGTGGTGCCTTGGCAACGAACCTGATCTGGAACACTTCCCCCAAAGCGCCTATGAGTACTGGCGCCCGCTGTATGAGCAGGCCCATGCCCTTGACCCGCAAAACCGCCCGGTCACCCTTGTCTGCTGCCAGAACGACTATACCAGGGATATTACCACCCGCACGATGGATGTCGTTTGCCTGAACCGGTATTACGGGTGGTACAACCTTTCGGGCGACCTTGACGCAGCCTGCGCAGCGCTCAACGAAGAACTCGATTTCTGGGCCGGCCAGGGCAAGCCCGTCCTGTTTACCGAGTATGGCGCCGACACCGTCAACGGCCTGCACGATGCCTGCGCCGGTATGTTCAGTGAGGAATACCAGGCCGAATACTATGCGCGGATGGGAGCCGAGTTTGACAAACGCCCCTTCTTCATTGGGGAACTGATCTGGAACTTTGCCGATTTTGCAACCATCCAGGGCCCGATGCGGGTCGGCGGCAACCGCAAAGGCGCCCTCACCCGGGACCGCCGCCCCAAGCTCGCCGCCCACCTGCTCCGCCGCCGTTGGGCAGAAATCCCCGGCGTGGGCTACAAAGGGTAAAACGGCCGCCGCACCGCCGAACATTCTGATCCATACAACAAGGAGGCGCCCTATGTCTTCCCTTCGCTTGC
>ERZ1643251.1479-NODE-1479-length-26517-cov-21.648817_pt1 | contig 26517 bp, 30 predicted proteins | sample MGYA00579261_ERZ1643251 | MGnify/ENA primary metagenome ERZ1643251 (study PRJEB29033, sample SAMEA4952267) | chicken gut metagenome | biome: Broiler Chicken; feature: Gastrointestinal Tract; material: Caecum | place: Ireland | collected 2018 | study: Broiler... | reverse complement strand
AAATAGTAACTAAAAAAGATAGCATTAATTAACTATCTCTTGACTGAACTGTAACCTAAAAATTATGATACCACAACATATGGGTCAGTGCTAGTTCCTGTACCAGTTAAGTTAACATCGCTACGCAAATTTATAACAGGACGTACGCCAAAACTACCAGAAGCATAAGAACCCCTTAAATACCCGTTATCATTAACGCTTAACATAACAATGCCACGAGCCCCACCTACTGTCCAAGGCCCCACACAATCTCCACTACCACTAAATGCACAAGAAGATGTAGTCCAAAAACGACTATTTGTATATAAGTAATAATTCTGATTGGTTTCACTATATGAGCCACCCGCAAAAATAACTTCATCAGCAGTAACTAATCCTACAGGAACTCGAATAATATCATTTTCTATACACTCTAAACTTGGACTATAATTTCGTGCTATCCGATCATATACTGCAAACCTTATAGTATTAGTGGGTTGACTACTCCATGTATATCCACTAGCCATAGTCCTATCACTGCAAAATCCAATATCCAAATCTAAATATGAATTATAATTAACTAAACCGCTACCATTATACCAAGTGATTAATGTATCTAAAATATCACTATTATTATCTTGGCCATGTTGGCTACCCAACGTATATTTTAAGCCAGCATACTCACTTAGTCTATATTCACTATTAAAAGGGTAAGAAATAGTAGAGCTATCTAAACTGATTTGCGTGGTAGGTCCCAACCTATTACTGTCCTGAACAGACCCGTTATCAATACCAGAATAAATTAAACGAATACTACCATTTCCATTAATCCTGATAATTCGCCAATAGAATCCTGCAAATCTTATCCAATTATTATCAGTAGCCCCTCTAAAATAATAACTATTTTTGCCTGTACTATCTATTGCCAAGTACATACCCTCATTATCAACTGCTATTTGTCTAAATTCAGGTGCTTCTTCACTAACAGTTGAATTAGCAAGTATAACATCAGCAGCAACACCAATAGAAACAGAGGGAATAATATCAAAATACAAATAACATTTAGTACCTTTTTTACTTATTCCATTTACATTAATTAAACCATTTTCATAAACTATACTTACTGTATCATCTTTAACTATCTCTCCATTATTAGATTGTCCGCAATAACTTTGCTCTGTATTTAATGTATATCCACTTGTTGGTATTATATCTGCTTCTGTATATGTTCCTTCTTCATTTGCTATATATAAAGACACCATATTTAAATCTGGTACTTTATAATTTATTTTGCTATAAATTATGGGTACACTATCACTTACTCTATATTTTGCTCTTGTAAAGTTTAATATAGCCGCACTAATAATAAATACAGCAACTACTCCTATAATAACATTTCTTTTCAAATGACTTCTTTTTAATACCTCAAATTCCATAACTCTTAAATCCTTTCTTGTGAAGCTCTACTTCATTTAATTTAGTAAAGATATAAGCTATGATATGAATAGTTTCCTAGCTTATATACTAATTATAATATCAGCTAGACACAAAGTCAAGAAAAATGTTTCTATTTCGGGACATATTTTTTTAAAAGTCAAAACCATGAGAAAATAAATTTGGTGAAAAATATGATTTACAAAAAAAGATTAATAGAATTAAGAGAGAGTAAAGATTTAAAACAATATGACATTGCAAATATTTTAAATATTTATAAAGGATTATACAACCAGTATGAAACAGAATATGAAATAATCCCTATAAAACACCTAAATACTCTAAGCAATTATTTTCATGTTTCTATCGATTATTTATTTAATTTAACAGATAAATTAAACTATAAAAATAGTAAAGAAGAAATAAATAGTGTTATAGTTGGACAAAGATTAAAAGAATTTAGAAAAAATAATAAATTAACACAAGAAAAATTAGCAAACAAATTAAACATAGCACGCTCCGCCCTAGCCAATTATGAAAGAGGGAGAAACATTATTGCTACTCCTTTTCTCTATACTATTTGTAAAGAATATCATGTATCAGCAGACTATTTATTAGGTAAAATTGATGAATTAGTTAAATGAAAATACCTTTTTTGCATATATTATATTAGGTGATTAACTATGTTTGGAAATCCTTATGGAACTGGTCTATCTTTCACTAAAGTGATATCTGGTATTTCAAAAACATTAAATGTAGCCAATCAAGTAATTCCTTTATATAAAGAAGCCAAACCAATGATTAACAATGCTAAAACTATATTTGGTGCTTTAAAGGACATAGGTAAAGGAAATAACAATCAAACTACTACTTTAAAAAATAGTGAAACCACAAAAAAAGATACCACCCCAGAGGCCAGAATAGTATCCAATAATAATCCTACATTCTTTTTATAATATACTTTAATTCTTTAATATTAAGATAACATTTAAAACGCATATATATCTTATTTTTAGGTATTTTCTTTAAAATATCTTTTTCTTTTTCTAGTAAATACTCAAAATACTCTTTATTATTACTTTTACCATATTTTAAAGAAAGTTTATTTTCTTTTAGCTTTTGTTTAGTAACTAACAGAATAACATAACATTTACCCTTTTCAAAAACAATTATTTCTTTTTGAATGTATAACTCTCTTTTATAAAGCTCTTTTCTAAGCTCTTCTTGATGATTATTACTACTAATAATAAATTTAGATATTCTCTTTGGAGCACCATCTAAAATATGTAAAACAGTACTTGCTCCTACACCCGCAATGACAACAGTATTAATAGATTCATTAGTAATATCAAGAAAACCATCTGAAAGATAAGTAGGAATAATTAATCCTGATGCCAAAATGTTTTTTTTTGCTTGTTCTAAAGCATGAATATTGATATCACTAGCAAAAACATCTTTACATAATTTGTTTTTCTTTAAATAAATAGCCAAATAAGCATGATCACAACATGTATCCAAAACTATATCTTTCTTATCAATTAAAGAAGCAATCGCTTTCAATTTTTGATTCATCACTAATCAGATAAGAAATCCTTTAATTTTTTAGCACGCGATGGATGACGTAATTTTCTTAAAGCCTTTGCTTCTATTTGTCTAATACGTTCTCTAGTAACATTGAATTTTTTACCAACTTCCTCCAAAGTATGACAAGTGCCATCGATAAGACCAAATCTAAGCTCTAGTACTTCTTGTTCTCTTACTTGTAAAGTCATAAGTACACTTTTAATTTCTTCTTTCAAAATTTCATTTGTAGCATATTCTTCAGGCGACATACTAGACTCATCTTTAATAAAATCTCCTAAATGAGAATCATCTTCTTCACCAATTGGCGTTTCTAAAGACACAGGTTCTTGACTAATTTTAATTACTTCTTTTACCTTTTCGACACTAATTCCCATTTTCTTAGCAAGCTCTTCTTCGCTGGGTTCACGATTTAACTCTAGCGTTAATTGTCTTTGGATACGACTCATTTTATTAATTGTTTCAACCATATGAACAGGAACACGTATAGTTCTAGCTTGATCAGCTAAAGCTCTTGTAATCGCTTGTCTAATCCACCATGTAGCATAAGTAGAAAATTTATAACCTTTATCACTATCAAATTTATCTACTGCTTTCATAAGTCCAATATTACCTTCTTGAATTAAATCTAAGAATAATAATCCTCTTCCAACATATCTTTTTGCAATACTGACAACTAGACGTAAATTAGATTCAGCAAGTTTTTTCTTTGCTTCCTCATCACCAGAAGCAACTTGTTCACTCAACTCTAACTCTTCTTCAGGAGATAACAAGCTAATACGGCCAATTTCTTTTAAATACATTCTTACTGGATCATTAATATTAATATCTTTAGTAATCTCACTATCATCAAGCAAAATTGGTTCTTCAAGACCAATCTTAGGAACTCCATCTGCATCTGTTTCCTCTTCTTCACCTTCAGCAACAACCTGAATATCTGCTTCCATTAAAGCATTATAAATTTCATCTAGAGAATCATTATCCATCTCTAAACCTTTTAAACTCTCAACAATTTGTTCAAAAGTAATATACTTCTTTTCCTGACCTAACTTAATTAAGTCATTAATTCTATCCTCAAGAGATTTAATTTCGACAATTTTTTGTGTTGTCTTTACTTCTTCATTATTATTCATTACCTACACATCCTTTTTTTAAATTTAATAATTTTTGAGCCAACTCAATTTCCTCATTTGCATCCATTGAATTAGCTATTTGTTCTTTTAAATCCCGTATTTCTTGCTGTACCATTTCTTTTTTAGCAACACTGATAAATTCATCAAATGCCTTCATATCAAATGTAGAAATTTGATTCCTTCTTATTATCTCCATTGCATCTTCATATATGTAATCTTTTGTACTAATAAAAGAGATAAAAGCACTAATATCCATATGTTGCTTTTCTTTATAATAATAAATTATTTCATTAGCTAAATTCCGATATTTTTTTTCATGGAAATAGCCAAGTTCGCTTTCAAACTCCGAAATAAATTTTCCATCATTCATCATAAAATAAATAATATTTTGACATGCTCTATCATACTTCGAAATTCGCACTTTTTCAAGTTTTTTTTGAACTACTCCCTCATTTTTCTTCACTTTTTCTTTACCTAATTCATTTTTAAGTAAATCTAAAGAAATTTGATAATCTTCGCTAATCTTTTTCAAAGTAAGCTCTCTTGTAAGCTCATCAGGAATATTCCTGAGATCTTTAATTATTTCTTTAATATAATTTGCCAAATCATCTACTTTAGACAAATCCCTATCTTTTCGAAAATACTTTAATTTAAAATCCAAAAAAGTTATAGGACTCCTGATATTTTCTTCCAAAGCTTTAACTCCATGTTTAATTATATATTCATCAGGATCTTTCTCACCACTAAGCCTAACTACTTTAAAATCAAGGCCAGCTTCTTCTAAGATAGTCCCATTTTGATAAGTGGCAGTCTCTCCTGCTGAATCATTATCAAACATCAAAATAATATTAGCCCTAAGTCCTTTTAAAATAGATACTTGTTCTTTAGTCAAGCTTGTACCCATTAAAGCTAAGACATTTTTAATCCCTGATGCATACATTCGAATAGCATCCATATTGCCTTCAACCAAAATAACTTCTTTTTTTCTCTTAATTTCTTTTGTTGCTCTATGATAATTAAAAAGAATTTGTCCCTTTTTAAATATATTAGACTCCTTAGAATTAATATATTTAGCTTGCCCGCTGTCTTCATATATTCTTCCTGTAAATCCAACAACATTTCCTTCTAAATCATGAATAGGAAACATAACTCTGCGCTGAAAAACATCATTTATATATCCATTATTTTGATTAATTAATCCTAATTGTAATAATAATTCCTTAGAAAATCCCTTATTTAGCAACAGTTGATTTAAAGAAAGATTCCCCCCTAAAGAAAGTCCTAATTCAAACTCTTTAATCACATCTTCCCCTAAATTCCTTTTAAGAAGATATTCCTTAGCTAAAACGCCTTCTTTACTATTTAAATTATTTTGATAAAACTTTAAAGCCAAATTCATTGCTTCATACTCTTTTGTATAATTTTTTGGTTTTTCTTTTTTAATTACACCATGAAATGGAATACCACATTTATCTGCAACAATTTTAACTGCTTCTAAAAACTTAACATTCTCATAATCGCTGACAAAAGTAAAAACATTCCCTGCTGCTCCACAAGAAAAACATTTATAAATTTGTTTTTCTTCAGATACACTCATACTTGGAGAATGATCTTCGTGAAAAGGACAAACTCCAAAATAATTTTTCCCTTTTTGAGTAAGCGGAATATAACTAGAGATAATATCGACTATATTGGCACTTTTTCGAACTTTTTCAATTTCTTCATCCGTAATCATGCCCATCACCCCTCTAATTTGCACTTCTAATTATATTTATTACCCGAACCCCTCAAAAATCCTTTAAAAAAATGCAATTTTTTTCAAAAAACTTGCATTTTTCTTATTTTTTTACAATTTTTCCTTATTTTTTAAAACACCATAATAAATAGTTTGCTTACTTTTATCATCTTTAGTACAAGTAATAAGGGTAATCATATGAGCATCTTTCTCTAGCAAATAAAGAAAACCTGTCTTATCTTGATATTCAATTTTTTCAATTTCATAACGCCAAAGATACCCATGATAATAAAGCTTAATTTCATCAAACTTTTCTAACTTATACAAATCCTTAAAATAAGCATTACTACCCACACCTGAGTGAGCCGCCAAAATAAGATTACTCACCTCATCACTAGGAAAAGTACTATTTTCATGAACCAAAATATTATGATTCACATTATTTTCTTTACTATCTATTTTAAATAATTCTCTTTTAAGTCCAATCTTTTCTATTTCTAAAATAGCATAATAATCTTGTTTTTCCTCTTTTTCCTGCAAAGCAATTTGATATTTATTATCCCTAACTTTATAGCTAGTAAAACCTAAAATAGGAACAAAAGCACCTATAAAAACAAAGATTAGACCAATAACTTTCCAACTACTTTTCATGATTACAAAGGTAGGCACCTACAAGCAAGCAAATAGAAGAGAGTATTATCGTAAATAACAGTTCATTCACCCCTGTTTTAGGCACCTCTATTTTAAGACGATTGGTAATCTTTAAATTACTAAGTGTATTATTTTTAATATTAACTTCCATAAAGCCATTTAAAAGTTCATAATCATTTAATGTATTTAACTCTTTAATATAATATAAACCCTCTAATAAATTTTCAATCGTAATCTTTCCATCTTTATCAGTAGAATACTCTTCTATTAAATTCCTATTCTCATCATATAAGCCAAACAAAACTCCCTCTAATGGTTTTAGTGTTTCACTATCTAATTTCTCAATAACTAAAGACCCATTTTTGAGCTCATTAAAAACTTCCATTTCCACTTCTTCATCCATATCTTGAATAGAAAAGAAATATTCCTCCAAAGACACTTCATATCCCAAAGGAGCCTCTACTTCAACAATTTTATAATTTCCATAAGGAATATCTTCCAAATACAATTTGCCTTCAACAGTAGTAAAAGTATCCTCTCCATTTAAAATTAAATACTCTCCTGTATCAACATTAAGAATCTGAAATACTGCCTTATGAGGAATAAGCAACTTCGTATCCATATCTTTTTTCAAAATAAGAAGATTCCCCTTAATTTGTGGATTTTCAAGTACTAAAGAAGAAGCAGAATGATCATCAATAGTAAGCTTCACCTCGTCAATAAGTTGATACCCTGAAGACCCACTAATCTGTTTTAATGTGTATTCCCCATAAGGAAGAGAAAGCTCATATTTTCCATACGCATCCGTCTTAAAAGTATGAATTAATTCCTTATTTCTAAAAACTTGAAAAGTAGCATTCTCTTCTAACTCAAAAGTACCATCAATATTCTTTAAATACTTTTCAAGCACAATTTCCTTTTTAATGAGTTCATCACTAACTTCTAAAACTATATCTTCATTAGTAACTTCAAAATATATCTTTTCAGGATTTAATTTATATCCATAAGGAGCACTCTCTTCAACTAAATAATACTTTCCAGGCCAAATTTGATCTAAATAAGCAACACCATTTTGATCAGTGATAAGTTCACTATAAAAATTATTATCTTCTGCCATATAAATAGTGTATTTAGCATTTTCTAAAGATAAATGTGATTTTTCTTCACTAGTTTTAATTAACTTAAGACTAGGTGGCTCTACTTCAAAAACAATAGAATCTACTGGTGCATTAAATATCCCCCTATTCATAACGGCTTGACTAGAAGGTGAATAAAATATTTTTGGAAAATCAGTTAAATTAGTAGTTCTAGCAAAAGTAAGTCTACTTGTTCCAGGCTGATTAAACCGAACATGTATTTCATCTCCAATAATTTTATATTCTCCGTCCCGAATCGTAATATCCACTTCATCAAGTACATGATTCGTATCGGTAAAAACAATTTCTTCATTTAATTCGATAGGAATTCTCTCATCAGGTAAATCTTCTAAAAAAGATGGTAAAAGCAAAAATCTTTCAATATCTCTATGAATCGCATCAATCTCTTCTCTATATAAATCAACTCTTTTAGCATTTACATCAAGAAAAGCCACTTCACCTATACCATCTAAAATATAATCCCAAATAAGAAACTGAGTAACAACATACCACTTTATATCAGTCCTATCTTGATATCCATAGCCAAAATAAGCAAGTAACCTTAGATACTCCCAATCTGCTCTATCCAAATCATAGACAAGATCAAGATCCTCAATTAATTCATAAACTTTTGCATTCCCATTCTTTAAACTCTCACCAGGCTCAATACAGTAAACAAGTTCACCAGTAGTACCATTAACCAATTTGTACATATATTTATTCATACTTACTTTTGGTGTTTTCATATAAATAAGAATATTGGGAATCTTTTCTCCCATATAAATATAATTTTCTGCTGCTTGTACTTGTTTTGAACAAACTAAAAAGACAAACAAGCAAAGCACAATTTTTAGTAATTTTTTCATTCTTTATCCTTATCTAGATAGAGAAAAACTCGTAAAAATACCTACTTATCCTCTAGAATAAGAATTTTTACGAGTGAATAAATATAATATAACACAAAGTTTAGCTATTGTAAATATTTTTTATCGCAGATTTTATTAATTAAAGGAATACTTAAACTAACTAAGAAAATACTGATAAACGGAACTTCATAAATAGGAAGAAAAAGAGCTAACAAAGCAGTAAATACACCAATAACTAATCCATAAAGTATCATTCCTAAATTTGTATTAGGACTAACAGCTAGATCTGCACCAACAAAAACAAAAGCAAAATAAACACTTCCACTAAGTACTTTTTCTACATAAGAAATATCTTTAGTAATAAAGAATGCCAAAAACAAGATTAGAGCAAAACTTAAACTAGCTACAATAGAAATATTTTTTTTATAAAAGCGATTAAATAACAAAAGAATAAAAGCTAGTATAACAAAAAAGAGACTACTACTAGCAATTCCACCAATACTATAACCAAAAAATAAATCAAACAAATTATAATGGAAAGCATCTAATTTTTCAGCTACATTCATATAAGAATATTGGCTTAACAATAAAGCTAAAATTAAAAACAAACGTGTTAAAGAAACAAAATTAAATCTAAACTTATCTTTAATATAACTAGCAACAAACAAGCCAGCAAAAAGAATAACAGGATAAATAAACACATTACTATTCATTGATATAGAGCAAGCCAAAATTAAAGAATAAAGCATAAATTCTTTTTTATCTTCACCACGAATAAGAGCAACTATATAACCAACAATTAAACTAATAAGATAAAAATAAAGAGGAATAAACATATCCACAAAAGAAATTAATTGATTCCCATAAAGTCTTATTCCATTCTTATAAAATCCAAATAACAATAAAGGAATTAATGCTAAAAAATAAGTACGAATTAAATCATTTTTATCTTTATGATAATGAATATAAGGTAATTTACTCAATATAATCCCTCCTAAAATCAATATATACAGGACATATATATGAACATAAGCCACAATTTATACATTTTTCTTTAACTTTTTCATGATGAAGCAACAACGGATTTAATCCAACAGGACAAATATCCATACATGCCCCACAATTTATACATTCCCCACTCTTCATTTGCTCTTCTTTTTTCATAACTAACAAACTATGTAAATCATAAGTAACAACAAAATTTTCTAAATCAATTACTTTTCCACTCATAAGTCCATTAGCAATAAATAAAACTTCCTCATCCATCTCTACTAACTCATGAACTACATCATTTAATTTAGAACCAATTTTAACTTGAACAACCATAGGATTATGAATGCCATTCCCACTAATCGTAATAAGCTTATCTGTAGTAACTCTACTTCTTTTTAAAGCATTATAATAAGCAAAAAACATAGAAGAAGATAAAACATAAGCATCTTCACTTACAAGACCTAAATAAGAAAGCAAAAATTCTTTTCTACCTAGCAAATATAAATCTGGAACAATTTTAAGCTCAATATTTGGATACATCCCAAGTTCGCTCATCAGCTTATTAATATTTTCACTACTACTAGCCTTTACACAAACATAAATATTATCAAACATAAACAACCCATTTAAATCATCTAATAATTCTAAAAACACATCATAATACAAAAATAAATAAAAATTTTCAGTTAAAACATAAATCTCATCATCAATTGCATTTAAAACAAAGTTTTTCTTTCCCTCTAATCCCCTAAATACTTTTAAAACTTCCTCTTTAGTAATCTTTTCTCTTACACCAGCATTTTTCTTTCTACTCTCTAAAAAATCATTTTCTATCTCCAAAAAATATTCTCCATCTTGGGCAGAATCCATTTTCCGAATTTGCTTTACTACACCTGATACAGGACTAATTAAACCATTACTTACTAGTATATCGCCAATTAAAATATGATCATTTTTATGAACATGAATTTTCTCATTATTCCCAATTGGTATATAAATAAAATCAGGCTTTAAAAACTTTTCAATCTGACTAGAGACTAAAATATTTTCATCCTTTTTTAACTCTATTAATTTATGCATAACATCACCACTAATTCTTTTTTTCTTCGTCTTTCTCTTTCAAATATTCTTGCAAACGTACAGCAATATTTTCTGGAAGTATCTTAGTTAATTCTTCGATACTAGCATTCTTAATCTTAGAAATACTACCAAACTCTTTAATTAATTCTTTCTTTCTCTTAGCCCCAATTCCTTCAATATTATCAAGCACACTAGCGATAGCTCCCTTACTTCTAATGGTTCTATGATAACTAATTGTATAACGGTGTACTTCATCTTGCATTCTAGTTAAATAATGGAATACACTACTAGTTTTATCAAGTGGTATAGTACGATAACCCATTGAATCAATTAAATCATTAGTCCTATGTTTATCATTCTTTCTAAGTCCACATACTCTTATATTTAAATTTAAACTATTTAATACTTCTAAACAAGCATTAATTTGATTAATACCACCATCGACAATAATTAAATCAGGTAGTTCTGTTTTGTCTACTAAAGCCCGATAATATCTCCTGTAAATTACTTCTTGCATAGTATGATAATCATCATTTTTATCTAAACTAATTTTATACTTACGATATTCTTTTTTAGCAGGTTTACCCTGTTTAAACACCACCATACAACTAACGGTAAATGAGCCAAAAAGGTTAGAGTTATCAAATAAATCAATCCTATCTAACTTTTTTAAATCAAGCAATTCTCTTAATTCATCATTCGCTTTTTCTGTTTTCTCTTCATCACGAACAATAATTTCTAATTCATTTTCTAGATTAATACGAGCATTCTTAGATGCCATATCTACCAAGTTTTTTTTCTTCCCCTTTTGAGGAACCACAAAACTAGTTTCTAAAATCTCGCTTAAAACTTGAATATTCACTTCATTTGGGCACAATACTTCTTTTGGTATTTCATGTTTATGATAAAAATTCATAAGATAAGTATCCAGTTCATCTTGATAATCTGATACTACTGGGAATATATCGGTATGTCCTCCAACCATTCTCCCATTTCTAAGAAAGAGAATCTGTACACTTAAATATCCTTTATCAAAATAAAAGCCAAAAACATCCCGATTTACATAATCATGTAACTCCATCTTCTGTTTATCTAAAATAATACTTATATAATTAAGCTCATTTTTTAATTCCAGTGCCATCTCAAAATTAAGTTGTTCACTATACATGTTAATTTTCTCTAATATTTTATTTTTTAAAACATCAGCATTTCCTCTTAAAAAACTAAGAATTTCTGCTTCCATTTGCTCTAATTTATCATGATCAACCTTTTTTTCACAATATCCTAAACACTCCCCAATATGATAATATAAACATACTTTCTTAGGCATACTATCACATTTCTTTAAAGGATATAACCGATTAATCAAACTAACTATTCTTCTAGCTGCATAAGCATTAGGATAAGGACCAAAAAGCATCTTTTTATCCTTCTTTTTAATATTTAAATAACGAGATACTTGAAGTTTAGGATATGGTTTACTTATATATTCAATATAAGGATAACTCTTATCATCTTTTAAAAGAATATTATATTTAGGATCATACTGTTTAATAAGATTAAACTCAAGCAAAAAAGCCTCTAATTCACTACTAGCAACAATATAGGAGAAATCAGCTATCTCACTAACCATTTTGGCTGTTTTACCTGTTTGAGGGCGATTAAAATAAGAGTTTACTCTCTTATGTAAATCTTTAGCTTTCCCAACATAAATAATTACCCCATCACTATTCTTCATTTGATATGATCCGGGTAAATGTGGTATTAATGATAATTTATCTTTAAACATTTTTATCACATCCTCTTTTATTATACTACATTTTTATGTATAATAAAACAAGGTGATGTCATGAAATTATTAAATACTTATACTCTAGAAATTAAAAAATCAAAGTTTATCGCTTACTACTATGAAGTGGATACCAAAAATGAAGTATTAGAAATATTAGAAGAATTAAAAAAAGAACACAAAAAAGCAAGACATATTCCTTATGCATATAAAATAGATAATGAGATTAAAAAAACAGATGATAAAGAACCATCTGGAACAAGTGGCATGCCCATTTTAAACATCATAGAAAAGAACAATTTAAACCATTGTCTTATTGCCGTTGTAAGATACTTTGGGGGAATAAAACTTGGTGCAGGAGGTCTAATTAGAGCCTACAGTAACACTGCCAAAGAAGTTATTCTAAAATAATACTAGTACCATCTTCTGGTGCTTTTTCTTGTTCATTAACAGTTTTAGCATAAACCCCAATGATACTAGCAGTCCCAATAGTAACTCCTAAAAATAATATAATTAAAATAGTTAATTTTTCATAAAACTTCATATCTTATCACCTATTATTAGTATACATGATTTTTATTATTTAAACAATAGAAAATAATGATTTTTACACCCTTAATTCATAACTTAAGTTAGTATTTATAAGCATTAATAGAAGCATTTAAAAGTAAAGAGAATGTAAACAAAATAAAAAATCAGGATAAACCTGACATTTTATTTGATAAACATAGCATCTCCAAAAGAGAAAAATCTATACTTGTTCTTTACCGCTTCCTGATAAGCATTTAAAACTATTTCTCTAGAAGAGAGAGCACTAACAAGCATAAGTAATGTTGATTTTGGTAAATGAAAATTAGTAATAAGTCCATCTATAGCTAAAAACTCATATCCTGGATAAATAAATATATCTGTATTTCCACTACATTCTCTAAACTCATGATATTTATGCATAATTGTCTCAAGTGTTCTTGTTGTCGTAGTACCTACTGCATATATCTTTCTTCCCTCTTTTTTTGCTTGATTCAGTTTATCTGCTACATCTTTATCCATATGATAAAATTCACTATGCATATGATGCTCTAATATGTTTTCTGTCTCTACTGGTCTAAAAGTTCCTAAACCAACATGAAGCGTAATAAATAGTATTTCTATTCCTTTAGTTTTTAATTCATCTAAAAGTTCATTCGTAAAATGTAGTCCTGCTGTTGGAGCTGCTGCACTACCTACATTTTTAGCATATACCGTTTGATATCTATCTTTTTCTTTTAGTTTTTCGTGAATATATGGAGGAAGTGGCATTTCTCCAAGTTCATCTAATATTTCCATTAAAATACCCGAATAAATAAGTTTAACTCTAACTATTCCTTCATCTAACTTTTCAATTACTTCTGCTTTTAATTTATCATGAAAACTAACAATTGTCCCAACTTTTAATCTCTTCGCTGGCCTAGATAAACATTCCCATATATCTTCACCTAATTCTTTTAATAAAAGAAGTTCTATAACTGCACCAGTACTCACTTTTGTGCCAATAAGTCTAGCTGGTATAACTTTCGTATCATTAAGTACTAAAACATCCCCTTCATGTAATTCCTCTATTATATCATGGAAATGTTCATGTTTAATATCACCTGTAAGTTTATCTAACACCATTAATCTTGATTGATCACGTGATTTTATTGGCGTTTGCGCTATTAACTCCTCTGGTAATTCATAATCAAAATCACTTAACTTCATCTTCATCCCCTTCTTCTAAATACTGTTTTACTTTTCCTTTTATTTCTGTTGCTATATCTTCTATTGTTCTAAGATTGTTATTATCTAAACAATTAATCTTTTCATAATCATAAATAGTAGATAATTCAAGATAAGCTATCTCTGCCATATGAAGTATATTTACATTAGCATATTCCCCTCTTTTTTCTTTTAATGTACACACATATTCATAAGGTAAATATAAGAATAAGACATAATCAGGTCTAGGTAAACCAAGTAAAACAAACTCTAAATTATCTAGCCATTCATACATCATATTTCGCATCTTTATATCTTTTATCTTACCACCTTGAAAAGCCATATTAGACTCAACATACCTATTTAAAACAACAATATAACCATGTTCTAAATGTTTTTTAATGATATCTATATTGTAAGCTCTATCCGCTGCATAATAAAGGCTAGATATTTTAGGATCAACATTTTCTATTCCTTCTGTAAAATAAGATGGTGAGTGTTTACCTAAATAAGCTTCACCTATAATTTTACCAGTTGGAGAAGCATAATTAGGGAAACCAAAACTAATCGCATTATATCCCATTTCTTTTAAATTATTTACTAAAATATCTGTTTGAGTTTGTTTTCCTGAACAGTCAGTTCCTTCTATAACAATTAACTTACCTTTATTCATATGCATCACCTACTAATAAATTGGATATTTTTCTGTTATGGCGAGTATTTGTTCATCTAATTTTTTAAGTACTTGTTCATTATCTTTGTTTTTAAGTGCTTCTGCAATGACATGAGCAATCTCTTTAAAATCATCTTCTTTAAGTCCTCTAGTCGTCATCGCTGGTGTTCCTAGTCTAATTCCACTAGTCTTAAATGGTGATTCTGTCTCATTAGGTATGGTATTTTTATTTACGGTAATATGAATCTTATCTAACACTTCTTCTGCTTCTTTACCCGTAATCCCCAAACTTGATTTAACATCCACTAGCATTAAATGATTATCTGTACCACCCGATACAACGTGAAACCCTTCTTCATGCATACTTTGAGCAAGTACACTAGCATTCTTAACTACTTGTTCTTGATAAGTTTTAAATTCAGGTTGTAATGCTTCATAAAAGCACTGCGCTTTCGCTGCAATAACATGCATTAAAGGGCCACCCTGAATACCAGGGAATATCGTCTTATTAATTTTCTTAATAATTTCTTCATTATTCGTAAGAATAATTCCCCCTCTAGGCCCTCTAAGAGTCTTATGTGTAGTAGAAGATACTACATCGGCATACTCTACTGGATTTTGATGTAATCCTGCTGCAACAAGTCCAGCAATATGAGCCATATCAACAAAAAGATAAGCACCAACTTCATGAGCAATATCTCTAAACTTTTCAAAATCAATCTTTCTTGAATAAGCTGAAGCACCTGCTACAATCATCTGAGGGCGTTCTTTTAAAGCAATTCTTCTAATCGCATCATAATCAAGCATTTCTGTTGTAGGATCTAAATTATAAGGAATAAACTCGTAATCTAAACCACTAAAATTAACTGGATTTCCATGAGTTAAATGTCCACCATGCGAAAGATTCATTCCCATAACTTTATCTCCTGGCTGTAACAAAGCACGATAAACAGCCATATTAGCACTAGAACCACTATGAGGTTGCACGTTTGCATACTCTGCATGAAATAATTCTTTAGCATATTCTATTGCTAAATTCTCAACTATATCAACATTTACGCATCCCCCATAATACCTCTTATCAGGATATCCTTCTGCATATTTATTCGTAAAAATACTTCCTTGTAATTCTAAAACATTTTTAGAAACATAATTTTCTGAAGCAATAAGTTCAATATTATTTTGTTGTCTCTTAGTTTCCTTTTCTAAAGCTTCCTTAATTCTTGGATCCATCACACATTCCTCCTTAATTTTGCTTGTTCTACTACATTAGAAAGCAAAGATACAATCGTCATAGGTCCAACACCACCTGGTACTGGCGTAATATAACTAGCCTTTTTAGACGCTGATACAAAATCAACATCACCATAAAGCTTACCATCTACTCGGTTTGTTCCCACATCAATCACGACTGCTCCATCTTTAACATATTCTTCTGTAATAAACCTAGTATGGCCTATTGCCACAATTAAAATATCTGCTTCTCTTGTAACTTCCTTCAAATTAATAGTATTAGTATTAGCTATCGTAACAGTAGCTCCTCGATTAAGTAATAAAACAGCCATAGGTCTACCTACAATTAAACTAGAACCAACCATAACTACTCTTTTACCTACAAGATCTATTTGTTCATATTCTAACATTTTTAATATCCCCAGAGGTGTCGCTGCTACAATCTCTTCTTGATCACTAAGCATAGCTCCCAAATTATGAATACCAAAGCCATCCACATCTTTACTGCTATCTACATAAGAAATAACTCTAGCTTCATCAAACTTTTTAGGAAGAGGACTCTGAACTAATATTCCATCAATTTCCTTATCTTGATTTAATAATTTTATTTGTTCTATGATCTCATCTTCAGTATTTTCTTCAGTAAAAGAATATAATCTAGCACAAATTCCTAGTTCCTCACAAACTTTCATTTTATTTCTGACATAAATCTCACTAGCAGGATCATTACCTACTAAAATAATACCTAAACCAGGAATAATCCCTTCATCTTTTAATTTTAAAACATCATTTTTTAATTCTTCTTTTATTTTATTAGAAATAAGTCTACCATCAATTATTTTCATCTTCATTCTCCTTTCATTTTTAAATAAAGCCCACTATTTAAAAACGAAACACCTGAATTTCTACAATATATAAAATCATTAATATCACTCCCTTAAAAAAGCGTCCCCTGTCTTACAATCTTTAAATGCTCATAAGCCTTATCTGTAGCCATTCTACCTCTTTGTGTTCTTTTAATAAATCCTTCTTGAAGCAAAAATGGTTCAACAACATCTTCAATAGTGGTAACTTCTTCTCCAATCGCTGTTGCTATTGTCTCAACCCCAACAGGTCCTCCATTAAACTTATTAATTAAAGCAGTTAAATATTCTATATCAATTTGATCTAACCCATACTCATCAACTTTAAGTCTTTTTAAACTATCCACCGTAATATCATAATCAATCTTGCCACTTCCTTCAACCAAAGCAAAATCTCTAACTCTCTTAAAAAGACGATTAGCAACTCTTGGTGTTTTTCTACATCTTTTAGCAATCTCCAAAGCTGCATCATCATCTATTTCCATATCAAGAACTCTTCCTGTTCGCTTAACTATTTGTTGTAGTTCACTATCTTTATAATAATTAAGCTTTGAAACTATTCCAAAACGATCTCTAAGAGGACTAGACAGATCACCAGCACGAGTTGTTGCCCCAACTAAAGTAAAGGGGGGTAAATCTATTTTAATACTTCTACTTTTTCCCTCCGCACCAATAATAATATCAAGCTCAAAATCTTCCATCGCTGGATAAAGAATTTCTTCAACAAACTTAGGCATTCGATGTATTTCATCAATAAATAAAACATCTCCAGGTTCAATAGTAGAAAGTACTGCTGCTAAATCTCCACTTTTTTCTAAAGATGGCCCACTAGCAGTTTTAATGTTACTTCCTAGTTCATTAGCAATAATATGAGCTAGTGTTGTTTTTCCAAGTCCAGGAGGCCCATATAACAAAACATGATCTAATGCTTCCCCTCTCATCTTCGCTGCTTCAATAAATACTTTTAAGTTAGATTTAATTTCTTCTTGCCCAACATATTCACTTAAAGATTGAGGCCTTAAAGTTGCTTCAAAATTATCACTTTCTAATGCCTCTACTTCTAGTATTTTCTCATCTTCCATTATTTTCCTCCTTCAAATACTCTATAATTTGATACCAATTATCAAAACTCGGATATTTACTACTTTTACCCATGCAAATACATTTAACTTTATAACTAGCCATATTATCTAAAATACTTTCTTTATCATCAATAAATATATCTACATGGTTCTTATGAGCTCTTCTTCCTTTTTTTGGCTCATTAAAATATATTTTATCATAAAATAAACCATTTTGCTGCAAATATTCTAATGTATCTTGATTACTTTTACGATAATACTTATTATTTCTCGCCGTAATAAATATGATTTTATAATGATTCTCTCTAAAATAGTCCCAAGCCTCTTTTACTCCTTCTTTTAACTCATATTCACTTCTCATCTGCTTCATATATTTCTTTAAAAAGCGAATATATTGTTTTCTAGGAAGAAGCTTATATTCATCATAATCTGGATATTCTTGCTTCAAATATTTCTTGATTGTCTTAGTTGTGTAAGTAATAGTATCATCTATATCAACGCCAATAATCATTTTAACATCAACTTTAATGCTTCCTTAATTTGATCTTCTATTTCTAAGGAAGCATTCACCTTAGGTAATACTTTCTTTATTTCTACATTCTTATATCCAAGACTTTCTAATACACTCACTAATTCATCAAAATCTCCACTTAAATTAATATCTGTCTTACTAGCTAGTTTTCCTTTTAAATCCAAAATAATCTGTCTAGCAAGCTTTTCTCCAATCTTAGGAAACTTAGTTAAATAAAGGATATTTTCTCTATCAATTGCATCAATAATACCTGCGATAGAACCAGTAGCAAGCATAGGCAAAGCCATTTTAGGTCCTAACCCTTTAACATTAATTAATTTTAAAAAGAGTTCTCTTTCTTCTTCTGATTTAAATCCATATAAAGAATATTCATCTTCTCTAACTTGATTATATAAATATACTTTAACTTCACTATCAAGCTCAAAACTAAAAGGATTAGCAACATATACAGTATAACCAATACCATGATTATCTACCACAATATAATTACTCTCCTGTTTAACTATTTTACCAATAATATAATTATACATACTTTTTCACCCTACTAATATAATAGCATACATTAGTTTAAAAGTACAGAGGATAAAGAAAAAAGAAGTACATCTATTTACTTCTTTTCAAAACTATCTTATCCTCATCTTCAAGAATATCTAATTTAGCAAAAGTTGTATCAGAAACACCATCATCAACTACTATATCTTTATCAAAAGTATTTTCTTCGATTAATTCTTGATGAAATGGATGTAATGAATTTTTTCTTATCGGTGTCATTAAAATACTCTTTAAAGAATCAGTTTCCAAATCTTCACTAAAAGAGCCAAAAAAGAGTGCATCTTCATGAGATTGATAATCCAAAAATAAAAGTCCTTCTGTGTCTTCATCCCATTTAGCAAATCTAATTCCACTATGTTCTATATCTAAAGTACCATCAACATTAGGAATCTCTTTTTCCCTCATTTTCATGTTTCTAGTAAATTTAGAAGTCATGATTTTATCAGCTTTTTCATCAAAAGATTCTTGATTAACTATCTTAAAAGAAAACCAAGAAGGATGAATTTCAAATGAATTATATTGATTTTTTAAACACTCACTAAATTTTCCAGAGCGAAACAAAACCCCTGATTCCAAAGCAAATCTTTTAAAAAATCTACTAACTAATCCAGCCTTTTCTCTAAAAAAACATTCCAACTTAGCCTTTTTATTTTCAAGTTCTACTATGCGAAAATAAAAATTACTCAACCGACTAACATCAACAGATACATCTTCCTTTAAAGCTTCTAATTCTTGATTTATTCTTCTATATTCGATTCTAAGTCCTAAAATAACTTCGCCCAAATAATAATAATCCCTATTCATTTTTATTCCTTTCTATCTCTCTTTCTTGTCATTTCATGTTCACTAACTCGCTTTCGTCTAGTTTCCTGTTCTTCACCCAATTTATCAAAAAGTTCCAATAAAAAACGTTTTTCATCATTTTGAGAACTAGTTTCAAAAAATTGTCGTATTTCTTGACTCGCGTCTGCATCATTCTTTATTTCTACATCAAAATTTTGAGTTAAAACTTCTTTTGATTTTTCTACGATATCATCTCTTAAACTTGATTTTAATTCCTCTATTTTTTCAATTTGCTCTTCATAACTTAGCTTACTAACTGGACCACTAGTCTTTAAAATAGTTACCTCATTTGTCTTTTTATTCTCTTCATAATAGATTTGGCTAATACCATTTTCGCTTTCAAAAGAAAAAATTACTGCCTGACCCACTCTTTTTTCCCAAAACGCAAACACTAAAACAGCATTTAAACCTGTCGGCTTTTTTTCATATTCTCTTCTTTCATATCTATCCATCTCATGGCAAGCATCTAAAATAGCTAAAGAATCAATTAAATGAGGCTGAATTCTTGGATACAGAGCAAGTTTCTTTGTCATTACTCCCAAATTATAAAGAGGAATAAATAAAGACAGTACAGTTCTTTTCGCAGCATTAGGATCAACATGATTCTTTAATTCATTAATTCTTTCAAAATCTAATTTATATCCTGCATCCGCAATATCTTTAAACATTCTAAACTCATACTTGAGCTCTGCGCCAAAACTCAAAATAATAGAACCAAGCCAAAAGATAAAAAATCCCATTTTAAAACCTCCTAAATAAATGGTGTCCCAAGCGGGATTCGAACCCACGATCTCTAGCGTCGGAGGCTAGCATTCTATCCAGCTGAACTATTGGAACATGTAAATATTCTACCACAAAACAAAAAGAAAAAAAAGACTTGCCATTAAGTAAATACGATAATATCACTTCTCTTTGTTTTTCCTATCATATCAAAAATTATATTCTTTCAAAATTATTATTAATTATTGTGTTTCGATTAAATTCTTATTTAGAGTTTCTAATTCTTTAATTGTTTTGTCATTTTCTAATACTCTCATTTGTCTAATAGCAGAATCATTTAATTTAATTAATCTTTCACTCTGAGGAATATTGTCATTAATTAGTTCAGCATTCGTATTTTCTAAATTGCACAATATTAATAAATGCTTTAAGTCAGTATGATCTCTAATATTCCCTTTTAAATTCGGATTATTTTCTCTCCACTCTTTTGCTGTCATACCAAATAAGGCAACATTTAACACATCTGCTTCTTCAGCGTAAACATATTTCTTTTGTTTCTCTGTTAATTTAGGAACAATATTTTGTTTAATTGAATCAGTATGAATTCTATAATTTGCCTTTGCTAACATTCTGTTCGCCGACCAATCCACTTGATGCTGATATGCTTCATTTCTTTTCAATCTTTCAAATTCTTGTATAACATATAACTTAAATTCTGGGGAAAGCCAACTTGCAAACTCTAAGGCAATATCACTTCTAGCGTAAGTTCCACCGTTATTACCAGATTTTGAAATAATTCCAATTGCATTTGTTTCTTTTATCCATTTTTGTGGAGACATATAAAAACTGTTTTTTCCAGCTAAATTTTCAAAGGTTGTAAATTCGTGACCTTTAAAATTTTCATTATTTAGTTTTTCCCATAATCCTAAATAAGCAATAACATCTTTATTTCTCATCCAAGTTTGTATAGGAATTTTAGGTTCTTCTGGATTTGCATATCTTGCTAAATCTGTTAATGATATAAATTCTTTATTATCTATTGTTATAACTTTTATTTAATTGTCATTTACATCTAATTCCGATTTTATTATTTCTTGCTTCATTAAACCCTCCTAAATAAATGGTGTCCCAAGCGGGATTCGAACCCACGATCTCTAGCGTCGGAGGCTAGCATTCTATCCAGCTGAACTATTGGGACATATATGCATTATAGCATAAAATAAAGACAAAAAAAAGACTTACTATTATGTAAATCTTATAATATCAAATACCGTAATATAAATCATAAGTAGAATAATCAAGAAGAAGAATATCATATGACATGCATTTTCAAACTTAGCATTAATTGGACTTCCCTTTATTTTTTCAATAATAAGGAATAAAATTCTTCCTCCATCAAAAGCAGGTATTGGTAAAATATTAATTAAACCAACATTAATACTTAAGAAAGCAATTAAATAAACAATTTGTTGTATTCCCATAGATAAACTCTCTCCTACCACATGATATATTCCTACTGGTCCAGATAAACTACTTAAAGAAATTTGTCCTGTAAATAAATTAATAACGGTAATCCACATTGTTGAAATAAGACTCCAAAATCTTCCAAAAGCATATTTTATACTAGCCCATAAACCACGTTCTGTAGTTTGTTCAATACCAAATCCAAAAGTTTTTTGTTCTTCTCCAGTCTCTGTTTCACTAACTTCTGGTTCTAATTCCAAAGTAATAACTTCTCCATCTCTTTCTACTTCAAATTCATAAATATTACTATCATTTCTAAGATATAGAACTATTTGTGTTTGATCCCAAGTAGATACTTTATGATCATTAATCGAAAGAATCAAATCTCCTACTTGTAATCCACCTGCTTCAGCAGCCGAATCTTCAAGTACTGTACCTACTCTTGGTTCCAAACTATTAGCTCCCCAAATAAGAGCCATAACAAATAAAATGATAATTGCTAAGACAAAGTTATTAAATACACCAGCTGCGAGTATAATAACTCTTTGCCACCATTTTTTATTACACATAAAGTCTTCTTTTTTAATTTTCTTTGTATCATCATCTTCATATACTTCTCCAGCCATAGATACAAAGCCTCCAATAGGAAGAGCACGAATATTATAATTTATTCCGTCTTTTCCTTTATGAGACTTAATTAAAGGCCCCATTCCAATAGAAAACTCATAAATATGAACACCAGCTTTTTTTGCTGTAATAAAATGCCCAAATTCATGAACCAAAATAATTAATCCTAAAATAAAAATTAATAGAATCAAAACAATAAACCACATATTTTATCCTCCTATAATAACGAATAGAATAGTAAAAAGCCTAACATAATTGCAATAGTACTATCTAGACGATCTAATATTCCTCCATGTCCTGGAATTAAATTACTAAAATCTTTAATATCATTTTCTCTTTTTATTTTACTAAAAATTAAATCACCGATCTGTCCTAATATAGATAACGCTAAGGTAACTAGCACAACACTTACACTAATAGGATTAACTAAAAAATGATAAAATACACATGCTACTACTGTACCAATTAAAGAGCCTAAAACACTTCCTTCTATTGTCTTTTTAGGACTAACCTTTGGTATCAATTTATGATGCCCAAAAGCCATTCCCATAAGCATAGCAAAAGTATCAGTAAAAATAAAGATTAAAATAAGATAAATAAACAAATATAAATCAGTCATTCGAGCAAGTATCATTGCATTAAATGAGACGCCAAGTAAAATAATCGTACCAATAAGGAATAAAGCATCTGTAGCAGTATACTTCTTCTCATCATAAAAAATAGATAAACCAAGCAAAGAAAGAAGTAAAATAGCAATACCCCGATAAGTAACACCAAACATAATCGAATATCCATCATATTCAGCTAAAACAATCAGAAGTAAAGTAATAACACTAACTAAACTAACAAGTAGTGGTAGTTCATGATGACTCTTCTTTAAATCCAACATTTCTTTTAAAGCCAAGATACTTACAACTCCAACCCCAAAGCGAAATAAATTACCTCCATACCAAACAATAGGAATAACTATTGCTAACATAACAATTGCACTAATAATTCTTTTTTTCATACTATCCAACTTTCTACTATAACAAGTATACTATTACTATTTATTTAAGTCAAGTTACCTATATAGACCAATTTTTTCTTTCATAAACATAAATTTATTTTTAGCAATCTCTCTAGTAATTTTAATATTTTCATCTAAAATCTCATCAAGCTTACTACTATTTATAATGTCAAAATAACGTTTTTGAATACCCTCAACTTCTTCTACTACTATATCCGCAACATATTTTTTAAATTCACCATAATTTTCATTAGCAAACATATCTTCTATTTCTTTTATACTAAGACCAGTTATCGCAACACAAATATTAATTAAATTACTAATTCCTGGTTTATTTTCTGGATCAAATTTAATTAAACAATCACTGTCTGTAGTAGCACCCATAATCTTTTTACGAATAGAAGCTACATCATCTAAAATATGAATAACTCCCTTAGGATTATCACTAGATTTGCTCATCTTTTTATCAGGTGTAACTAAATCCATAATTTTAGTACCAGCATCAGTAATATAAGCATCAGGAACTTTAAAAGTCTCTCCATATTTTTTATTAAATCTTAAAGCAATATTTCGAGCTAGTTCCACATGTTGTTTCTGATCAATTCCAACAGGAACATAATCAACATCGTAAGCAAGAATATCCGCCGCCATTAAAACAGGATAAGTAAAAAGTCCAGCATAAAAATTAGCATTTTTACTACTTTTATCCTTAAATTGAGTCATCCTTGATAACTCTCCAAAAGGTGTATTACACTCAAGCAACCATGAAATATTCGCATGATATTCATTTTCAGATTGAATAAAAATTATATTTTTATCTGGATCAATCCCACAAGCAAGATATAAAGCTACTAAACTACGAATATTTTCATGTAACTTTTGAGGATCTTGAGGAACTGTAATTGCATGCATATCCGCAATAAAAATATATGATTTAAACTCATCTTGCATACGTACCATTTGTTTTATTGCCCCAATATAATTTCCAAGTGTAATTACTCCTGAGGGTTGAATACCTGTTAATATTGTTTTTGTTACTTTCTCACTAAATTCTCTCATTATAAAACCCACTTTCTTTTTTAAGTATACCAAAAAATAAATAAAAATAAAAGTAAATAATGAAAAAAGTTATTTCCAAAAGAAACAACTTTTTAAAATGAATCTATATTAATCTTTACATTCTTAATATGATTTAAATAAGCATGAGCCAAGATAATTGTTCTAAGAGCTTTTGCATTCTTTCCACCCTTACCAATTACAGCACCCATATCTTCATCCGAAACTAAAATTTCCAAAATAGTTTCATCTTCATCCTGAGTAAAAGCACTAACTTTAACTAAATCAGGATTTTTAACAATATTTTTAATTAAATAGGTTGCAAACTCTGTAATTTCCATATTACTTACCTGATACTTTTCCTGCTGCATACTTAGCCATAATTCCTTCATGAGAAAGAATAGAACGTACAGTATCAGTAGGAATAGCTCCTTGATTTAACCATTTTAATGCCAATTCTTCATTTACATTTACTTCTGCTGGTTTTTTAATTGGATTATAAGTACCAACAGTTTCAATAAATCTACCATCTCTTGGACTTCTAGCATCAGCAGCTACAATACGATAAAATGGTTTTTGCTTAGAGCCCATTCTCTTAAGTCTCAATTTAACTGCCATAAAGTTTTCCTCCTTTGTACTTACATTCTATCATACATAAGACGAAGTGTCAACTATTTTTAGTTGACACTATTTCAAATAATCCTCATCAATTTCATTCATTACTTCATCTACTTCTTCAGAAGGTACATCTTCGATTATATCATAGTCATCTTCCTCTTCTTCAACACTTACTTTAATCATAGTATTACCAACTATTTCAACTCCAAGTTCTTTTTCAATTGATAAATTAACTACCCCATTTTCCGTAGAAACATCTGTAACAGTAGGTTGTGTCAAGCTTCTTACAATAATTTCTGATGCATCATTTAAAACTGCACCATCTTTAAGTCTAATATTCATTTTATCTTCATAAGTAAAATGTTCAGTTGCTACTGCAGTTTTTGTATCATTATTATAAGAATACCAAACATTGACATCAAAGCCTCCATGAATAACAACAGCACCATTCCCACTGCTTCCTTCAAAAGTATGATTAATTACCCAACAGCCTAAAACTGTATCAGGGATTTCACTCGGAGTTACCGAAAATTTTGATACACTTGTCTTTTTTGCTTTGCCAATTACCGCCTTCGTAACGATCTCTTTAAAACTTGCCAATTTGATTCCTCCTCTATTTTAATCTATGCAGGAAAGACATAAAAGTGCACTTAAAAGTTTAATAATTAAAGAAAATCTGTTATAATAAAATGGGTGAAGGAAATGGATTGCATTTTTTGTAAAATTGTAAATGGGGAAATACCAAGTAAAGTATTATATGAAGATGAATTAGTATTAGTAATTATGGATGCTAACCCAAATGTAGATGGTCATGCACTAATTATACCAAAAAAACATTACACTGATTATTTAGAACTAGATAAAGAAATTTCAACTCATATATTTGAAGTAGCCAAAAATATTGGACCAAAAATTATGCAAAAATTAGGAGCTACAGCTTTAACTCTTCTAGTTAATTATGGAACAGATCAACAGGTAAAACACTTTCATCTTCATTTATTACCTAACTTTGGAACTTCCACATCACAAGCAACAAAAACAAATGATGAAGTATACGCTATTTTAAAAGAGCTATCTAATTGAACTGAACCCCAAAAGTTGGACAGTTTATTAATAGTTTCTAATTAGAGGATT
>ERZ1643251.1477-NODE-1477-length-26539-cov-5.089073_pt1 | contig 26539 bp, 27 predicted proteins | sample MGYA00579261_ERZ1643251 | MGnify/ENA primary metagenome ERZ1643251 (study PRJEB29033, sample SAMEA4952267) | chicken gut metagenome | biome: Broiler Chicken; feature: Gastrointestinal Tract; material: Caecum | place: Ireland | collected 2018 | study: Broiler... | reverse complement strand
TATTAAAGCTTGGGGCTGCACTGGCAGAATCGGAAACCTTTTGCGCGTACAGCGCAGTATATATGGATGAGATTGTGCATGAAAAAGGAAACAGAACAGAGCTTGTGAATGCCAACCGCCTCATCCGAAACACAACGGGCTGTTTTGGCATGGCGACTGGATCTTCAACGGAGGCTGGATACTGTGGATTGTTTGGCGTTCGAAGAGGGGAAACTGCCTATCTTTGCGTAGTAACCGGAGCACCCGATTCGGCTATGCGGTTTTCAATCGCGCAGGAGATGATTGAGTACTGCTTTGTAACCTATAAAGCGACAACACTTGCACGCGCCGGGGAGGTGCTCGTTGAGGCCATGCCAATACATGGTGCAACCGTTCATTCGGTGGATCTTGTTGCAGGTGCAGATGCCGTACTTTTGCTGCGGCAGGGGGAAACTTATGAACGGACACTTTCCCTGCCAGAGACGCTAGATGCACCTATCCATGCTGGGCAAGCGGTAGGAAAGGCCTATTTTACTGGTCCCGACGGCAATGTGGTGGCAGAAATTGACCTGCTGCCTCAAATGGATGTGCCATGTGCAACACTTTGGGATCATGTGCGGCGTGTGTTCGTGAACTGGCTGCATGGATGATAAAGCAGTTGCATAGCGCGCTACCAAGCTAAAATAGACCGCGCCTTGCATCATGAACGCCTTTACCGTATAATAATAAGGCCTGCCTCTCAAAGCAGGTAATACGATGCGAGGAGAAGTATACCGTTGTTATTTGGTTTTGGCGGTTCCGACCTATCGTCGATCCTTTTAGAGATCCTTTATCGCGTTCCGGGAATTCTGGTTGCGATTTCTTTTCACGAATGTGCCCATGCGTATGCGGCTTACAAATGCGGCGATCCCACAGCGCGTAATTTGGGACGCATGACGCTCAACCCATTTGCACATTTTGACCCAATTGGCCTAGTGATGCTGTTGCTCGTCCGCTTTGGCTGGGCAAAACCCGTGCCCATTAACACGCGGAACTTTAAGAATCCCCGTAAAGATGAACTCATTGTTTCCCTTGCAGGCGTAGCGGCGAATCTTATCATCGCCTTTATAACGCTTGGCGTCATGTATACCCTGCAGATTTGCACGACCATAGAAAGCACGATCTTGGATAATATTTTAAGCTCTATGTTTTTCATCAACCTTGCTTTCTTTGTGTTCAATCTGCTGCCTATCCCACCGCTGGATGGCTACCATGTGCTCCAGTGCATTTTGGGGCGATTTACGCGCACTGCATCTGGATTTAGATTTTTCTATTTTTTTGAGCGCTATGGCTTCGTGATCTTAATTGCCGTTCTTTTCCTTAATGCGAATACCGGCTTTATAAGCAGCATCGTCATGAGCCTATGGTCGGGCATGACAGCTGTGTATTCCGCCATTTTTGGGCTGTTCCTGTAACTGCGATCGGGTGGCGCCATGGCATACGAAGTTCATCTCAGCCAGTTTGAAGGGCCGCTTGACCTTCTGCTCCATTTGATTGGGCAGGCAAAAATCGACATTAAGGACATTTTTATTTCTGAAATTACCACGCAGTATCTTGCGCTTATGGACGAAGTGGACGAGCTTGATATGGACACTGCAAGCGAGTTCCTCATCATGGCGGCCACGCTGGTTTATATCAAGTCCCGGTCGCTTTTGCCGCGTCCGCCGCGTGAAGAGATTGAGGAAGGCGGGGAAGATCCAGAGGCTGCTCTGATTCGACAATTGCGCGAGTATAAAGCGTTTAAAGAAGCGGGCGCTAAGCTTGCGGAACTGCAAAGCGATATGGCGTTTGCTTATACCCGATTGCCGGAGGAGTTTATTTTGCCTCCACAGGAATATAGCCTTGCGGAAACAACGAGCACAGCGCTTTACGAAGCCTTTTTTGCAGTACTCAACCGCGAGGTGGCAGCTCCTTCGCCGGAATCGCCCTTGCATCAAGTAAAAGCGGATGCGTTTACAATCCGCGGGCAACTGAAAAAGATCCGTGCGGTGCTTTCTGAAAAAGGACATACAAGCTTTGATGCACTATTCAATCCAACCAGCAGCAAGCTGGAAAAAATTGTTACGTTTATGGCGCTGCTTGATATGATTATGCGCAATGAGATTACGCTTAAGCAAAGCAAGCCATATGGAACGATTACGATTATCGCAGCACAGCTTTTAAATGATGACACAGATGAAGAATACATGGATGAACAGGAACAATAAGGTATATTTGGTGGACTGCATCCATAGAAAGGAGAGAGATCAGTTTGCAATACGACGCGCGCTTTGGCGCAATTGAGTGCATCCTTTTTGTATCGGGGGATCCCGTGCCGATCGCCCAGCTTCAGCGCGCTCTCCAGTTGACAGATCTTGAAATGCAGTCCGCATTGGAGTCCATGGACGCACTGTATCGCAAGGAGGAACGCGGCATCCAACTTTACATTACAGATGAAACAGTGCAGCTTGTTTCCAATCGAAAGTATTCCGATATGGTGCTTGCACTTCTACAGCCTGTACAGGCGCGCTCTTTTTCGCAATCCATGCTGGAAACGCTTTCCATCATTGCCTACAAACAACCGGTTACGCGCGCTGACATTGAAGCTGTGCGCGGCGTGCGCTGTGAGTATGCGGTAAGCCAGCTTCTTAAACTTGGCATGATTCAAGAGCTTGGCAGAAAAGATGTGATTGGGAGGCCCATGTTATTTGGAACAACGGATGCATTCCTGCGCCATTTTGGATTGCATTCTGTGCGTGAATTGCCGCGCTATGAGGCATATGCAGAAGAGGACGGCAGTCAAGACACTGAATCAGTAAATGCAGAGCTTGATTTGATACGGCCTAACCAATAGGAGAAATGAAATGGCACAGATGTTAAAAGTAGCCTTGTTGCAGCTTCTTCCAGGAAAATCACAAATGGAAAACCTGGAAAAGGGAATCGCAGCTTGCCGCAAAGCAAAGAGCTTCGGCGCTGATATTGCCCTGTTCCCGGAGATGTGGAGCAGCGGATACTGCATCCCCGAGGATCTGGATGCAAGAAGGGCAGAGTCTCTTGCGTTAGAAAGCGAATTCGTGACGGCGTTTGGAAAGCTTGCCGCTGAATTGGATATGGCTATTGGGATTACTTTCTTGGAACGCTTTGAACCGCTTCCACGCAACACAATGGCCCTGTTCGACCGGCATGGAAAGCGCGTGCTGACTTATGCAAAAGTGCATACCTGTGACTTTGGCGAGGAGATTCGGCTTACGCCCGGCGATGCGTTTTATACTGTGCCTCTTGAAACTTCCTGCGGCACTGTGATGGTGGGCGCAATGATCTGCTATGACCGTGAATTCCCAGAAAGCGCACGGATCCTTATGCTTCAAGGCGCAGAACTGGTGCTGGTACCAAATGCCTGCCCGATGGAGATAAACCGCCTTTGCCAATTGCGGGGAAGGGCATATGAAAACATGATTGGAATTGCTACCTGCAATTATCCAAGCGGACAGCCGGACTGCAATGGACACTCTTCTGCGTTTGACGGCGTTGCATATCTGCCGGAAATGCCGGGCTCTCGTGATACCTGCATTTTGGAAGCAGATGGATCGGAGGGAATCTTCCTTGCCGAATTTGATCTTGAGATGATGCGGGAATATCGCCGCAATGAGGTACATGGTAACGCATACCGGCACCCGCAGAAATATCACCTGCTGATTGAGGAGACGATCAACGCCCCCTTCATTCGCACAGATTACAGGAAATAAGCGCCAGTAGCGTTATAGTTTTCCGCAAAATGCAAACAATAGGAACCATATCTCCGATTTGGAGGAAGATATGGTTCTTTTTGTATGCGTTTTAGCGGGGATCCTGGGCGTGGTTGCGTGCATGCTTTATCATATAAGGATAGGCTTTGGTATTGAACTTGTGAACATGAATTTAACCGCGCACGTTGAAATCTATTTGCTGTTTGGGTTGATTCGAATTCCAGTTACGATAGAAATGAGCCTGTTTTCTTTATTTCACAAAATAAGAGAACAACAAAAGAACTCCAAGCGAATAAAGCTTAAAAGCGGGCAGGTTTTGCAGATCCTTCAGCATGGAAAAAAAACGCGAACAACTTGGTTCCCAAGCTTTCATTGCCGCGGCAGAATTGGAATTGCAGACGATGCATTCTTAAGTGTAATTGTAGCGGGCATAACACAGGCGGTTTTTCAAAGTGCTTTTCATATTTTCCTTCAGCCCCGTTCCGGCAGGATTTACATTAGACCCAATTTTGAAAGAAACGGGATTTGGTTTTATCTGGAAGGCATATTGCAAATTGTTCCAACGCAGATTATAGGTGTCCTTATTTTAGGAGCGAAAACAAGGAGGAATAAAGCATGATGCATCCAATTGAAAACATAATGAAAGGCGCAATGGAAGAAATCAAAGCAATCGTGGATGTAAATACGATTGTAGGGGATCCCATTTTAACCGGGGAAGAAACAATGATTTTGCCGGTGTCGAAGGTAAGCCTGGGCTTTATATCCGGCGGTGGTGAATATGAAATGGGAAGCGACAAACCTGTACGTAAATCGGGTACCGCTTTGGATGCTGATCTAGGTACGGACCATGAAGGAGGAAGGTATCCTTTTGCAGGTGCAGCTGTTGCAGGCATGAGCCTAACCCCCATGGCTTTCCTGTCCGTTAATGCCGGATGCGTAAAAGTGCTTCAAGTACAATATAAAAACAGCTGGGATCGTGTGATTGACCTGCTGCCCGAAGCAATTTGTGCAGTAGAACGAATGGTATGCGACACAGCATCCCCCAAATGTACACTGAAGACACAGCAAAAATCTCAGCAATAACTTGAACGGATGGAGCGCAGAGCATGAAACGATGGTTACAACGGATTACGGCTGCTCTACTGGCTGCGATTGTAATGTTTTCTCTCAGCGGTAACACGCAGGCGGAACCAGAGCGTGATACAGTAGATGTATCTGCGGGCGGCGTAATGCTTATGGATGCGCGGACGCATAAAGTACTCTATGCAAAAACGGCGCATGAAAAGCTCCCAATGGCCAGCACAACAAAAATCATGACGGCAATTCTTGCGATTGAAGCAGGGAACCTTGACGCACTCGTTACCGTACCGCAAGAAGCCTATGGTGTAGAAGGGTCCAGCATGTATCTGCGGCTTGGCGAACAGATCAGCATGCGTGATCTCCTTTATGGGCTTATGCTTGTTTCAGGAAATGATGCCGCCGTAGCGATTGCTGTGCATGTAGGCGGCAGTGTTGAAGGCTTTGCAGCATTGATGAATGCAAAGGCAGCATCACTTGGCGCACATAATACGCATTTTGTAACGCCAAATGGCCTGCCAGATCCAGATCATTATACTACAGCGTATGATCTTGCGCTTATTGCATGCTATGCCATGCAGAATGAAACATTCCGCGAGATCGTCGGTACAACATATTACCAAACCACAACCGGCGAAATTGCACGCACCGTAAAAAACAAAAACAAGATCCTTTGGGAATACGAAGGCGGGAACGGGGTAAAAACCGGCTATACGATGGCGGCAGGAAAATGCCTTGTTTTTGCAGCAGAGCGCGAGGGAATGCAGCTTGTTGGCGTGGTGTTAAACTGCCCCGATATGTTCCCCTCTGCAAAAAGGCTGCTTGATTACGGGTTTGAAACCTATCAGCAAGAGACGCTTGTTGCGGCGGATGAGCGCATAGCGCGTGTCCGTGTAACAGGTGGCAAAAAAAATGCCTTGGAGGTTGCTGCGAAAAACGATATAATTATCTTGGTAAAGGATGGAGATAGCACCACAGTGCGTACCGTTGTAAATCTTGCGGGACCAGTAGAAGCCCCTGTTGAAAAGGGCGATGTGCTCGGCACGCTGGAGGTTTGGGAAGATGGGCGCGTGCTTGCCGAAACGGAACTCGTTGCGGCCGAAACGGTGGAATCGAGTGCTTACCTAGATTATCTGGAAAGGCTGTTCAAACGTTGGAGCGTATGAGCGGCGCGGTGTATGCGCATGCGGTTGCAAAAGTTTATGGCGGATGCTGGGGTGGATTCCCGCAGAAAATGTGAGGAGCTGATTGTGCGCGGGCTGGTCCAAGTGAATGGAGAGCGCGCGGAGCTGCGGCGTGTAGTAGATCCTGCGCAGGACGTTGTAACATATGCAGGGCGGCGGCTTTGCATAGAACAGAAGCGCTTAGTCTTGGTGTTCAATAAGCCCCAATGCGTTGTAAGCACGATGCATGACCCGCAAGGCCGCGCAACGGTAGCGGACTATTTTAAACAGGTCCCGCAGCGCCTTTACCCGGTTGGCCGGTTGGATTATGACTCAGAAGGGCTTCTTCTTATGTGTAACGATGGTGCACTAGCATACCGCATGATGCATCCTAAATTTATGGTAGAAAAAACGTATCTTGTGCATTGCCGCGGCGCACTTACCGTTGCTGAACGCGCTGCGCTTGAATGCGGGGTGCTTTTGGAAGATGGTCCCACCGCACCGACTAGAGTGGAAAACATCCATGCTCTGCAATTTGGAAATACGGCTTTTGAAATCACGCTCCATGAAGGAAGAAACCGCCAAGTGCGCAGAATGCTCGCGGCAGTGGGGCATGAAACCCTCCTGCTAAGGCGCATAGCGTTTGGCCCAATAAAACTGGGAAAGCTTGCGCAAGGAAAATGGCGTAGCCTGGAGGAGGAAGAAGCAGCACGCCTCTCAGAAATAATTGGGCGTGAAAGGCCTTAGGTTTGTTCAAGTTGCCGCCGCGCAGTGTTCCAGCTTTGGAACACTGCTTTTTTTATAACATAATGCAGGAAAAGCAGGAAAAGCGTAGAATATAAAAAATAAGGCGGTGAATTGAACGATGCTTAAATTCAAACTATCCCTTATAAATAACCGCCTGGTTGGAGAAAACACTATAAATAACTCTTAGAGTGAATGGAGGCCGATATATGGATGTAAGTCCTTGGTTCGTCTTAGCGTTAGGCATGGGTACAGTGTTCATTGGCCTAATCGTTATCATTCTGCTTGTCAAACTCATGAGCGCTTTGCTCAAAGGGAAGAATACGGCAGTGACTTCTGTGGTGGAACCCAATATCACTGCGCCTACTTTCCTTCCAACACAGCCGGTATCACAGCCCAAAATGCCGATCGCAGACCGCGCTTGCTTGAGCGCCGTGATCGCTGCCGCGATCGCATCCTATACCGGAACAGACGCAGAAGGATTGCGTATCTGTCGGATGAAGACACTCGCTCCGGCGCCGGAAAGCGCAGATGCACACAACAGGTTTGTTGCTGCAATTGCGGCGGCGATCGCAACCGAAACAGGAACGGATGCCAGCGGACTTAGGATCCGCAGCATCCGAAAGATTTAAGGGCAAAACTACATTTTTATCTAACTTGAAGGAGGAACCATTATGCGTAAGTTCATCGTGAATGTTAACGGCGCTTCTTATGAGGTAGAAGTGGAAGAGATTACTGGTGCGGCACCTTCGGCACCTAAAGCGCAGCCACAGCAGCCCGCTCCTGCGGTTGCTACGCCCACACCCACAGCACCTCCCGCACAGCAGTCGGCTGCACAGGGGCAAACATCTATCGACGCGCCAATGCCGGGAAACATTCTTGACGTTCGCGTTAAGGTGGGCGACACCGTTAAGGCGGGCGATGTGCTGCTTATCCTCGAAGCGATGAAGATGGAGAATGAAATTATGGCGCCGGTGGCTGGAACGGTTTCCGCCGTCAATGTAGTGAAAGGCGCGAGTGTGAATTCGGGGGATGTGCTCTGCATCCTTGGCTAAACTGCCTGCTTAGGCGAACGCATCCGAACCTTTGTTTTGAAGGAGGGCATCCATGGATGTAATCCAAAAATTCGTTTCTACAACGGGCCTTGCGATGTTGTTTGAAGATCCGCGGCCACTTGTAATGATCTTCATTGCCTGCTTGCTGCTTTATCTTGCAATCAAAAAGGGATTTGAGCCATTGCTTCTTATCCCAATCGCATTTGGCATGTTGCTTTCTAATCTGCCGGGTACTGCAATGTACCATGCTGAGTTGTTTGAAGGCGGGCACGTTCACTGGGCGGAGTTCAGCGAAACCGCGGGCTTGATCGATTATCTCTACTTAGGGGTAAAGCTTGGCATTTATCCTTCGCTCATCTTCCTTGGCGTTGGTGCCATGACCGATTTTGGACCTTTGATTGCAAGCCCGCGTAGCTTGCTGCTTGGCGCTGCTGCGCAGTTAGGCATCTTTGTGGCTTTCCTTGGAGCGTTGGGTCTCTCTGCAATCTTCCCAAGCATTAATTTTGGGATGCGCGAGGCCGCGTCTATCGGCATCATTGGAGGTGCGGATGGACCTACAGCGATTCTGGTTGCCGCCATGCTTGCCCCGCAGCTATTGGGACCGATTGCAGTTTCTGCATATTCCTATATGGCGCTGGTGCCCGTTATCCAGCCTCCTATTATGAAAGCGCTTACGACCAAAAAAGAGCGCAGCGTTGTGATGGAGCAGCTTCGCCCTGTTTCCAAGGCAGAAAAAATCGTTTTCCCGATTATGGTTACAATTTTTGTTTCCTTGCTGCTGCCATCTGCGGCGCCGCTTGTAGGCCTTTTGATGCTGGGAAATCTGTTCCGCGAATGCGGCGTTACGGAACGCCTTTCTAAAACCGCGCAAAATGAGCTTTGCAATATTGTTACGATTTTCCTTGGCCTTTCTGTTGGCGCGACTGCTACAGTGGATGCGTTCTTCAACTGGCAGACGGTTGGAATCCTTTTGATGGGCGTGTGCGCGTTTGCATTCAGCACGGTGGGTGGTGTCCTGCTCGGCAAACTGATGTATGTGCTAACAGGAGGCAAAGTGAACCCACTAATCGGATCAGCTGGCGTATCTGCCGTTCCGATGGCGGCGCGGGTATCACAGGTAGTTGGGCAAAAGGAGAATCCCGGCAACTTCCTGCTGATGCACGCAATGGGGCCAAATGTTGCAGGCGTTATTGGCAGCGCGATTGCAGCGGGCGTATTCCTTTCCCTGTTTGGTGGTTAATTTGTAAAGGAGTCTAAACTATGGGCAAAAAACTATTGATTACTGATACCATCCTGCGGGATGCGCACCAATCGCAGGCGGCAACGCGCATGCGCACAGAAGATATGCTGCCAGCATGCGAATTGCTTGACAGCATCGGCTATTGGTCGCTTGAATGTTGGGGTGGCGCGACGTTTGACAGCTGCCTGCGTTTTTTAAATGAAGATCCCTGGGACCGCCTGCGCAAATTGCGCAAGGCGCTGCCAAATACGAAGCTCCAGATGCTTTTCCGTGGCCAAAATATCTTGGGTTATAAGCACTATGCGGATGATGTTGTTGAACAATTCTGCCGCAAGGCTATCGAGAACGGGATCGACGTAATCCGCATTTTTGATGCGCTTAACGATGTGCGCAACCTGGAGGCAGCCATTAAATTCACAAAGAAATACGGCGGGATCTGCGAGCCTGCGATCAGCTATACCATTAGCCCAGTTCATAATGAAGATTACTTTGTGAAGATTGCAAAGGAACTTGTGCAGATGGGCGCAGACGTGATTTGCATCAAGGATATGGCGAACCTATTGCTTCCATTTGCCGCGTATTCGCTTGTAAAACGTTTGAAAGCGGAAGTAGACGTTCCAATTCATCTGCACACGCATAACACGACTGGAACGGGAGACATGACCTACCTTATGGCTGTGCAAGCAGGTGTTGACATCGTGGACTGCGCGCTTTCACCACTTGCGAACGGGACCTCACAGCCTGCAACGGAATCGCTTGTTGCTACATTAAAAGACACGGAATACGATACCGGCCTAAATCTCGAAACGATGGCAAAGGCAGCGAAGCACTTCCGCGGCGTTGCAAACAAGCTCAAATCGGAAGGGTTCCTGGATCCGAAGGTGCTTAGCGTGGATACGAATACGTTGATCTACCAGGTTCCAGGTGGCATGCTTTCCAACTTGATTTCGCAGCTCAAGCAAGCGAATGCGGAAGATAAATATTATGATGTGCTTGCTGAGATTCCGCGTGTTCGCGCAGACTTTGGATATCCGCCGCTCGTGACGCCAACAAGCCAGATCGTTGGTTCGCAAGCGGTGCTTAACGTGCTTTCCGGCGAGCGGTATAAGATGTTTACCAAGGAGTCAAAAGCAGTGCTGCATGGTGAATATGGGGCATTGCCTGGGGCGGTAAACGAGGAAGTGCGCAAAAAGGCAATCGGTGATGAACCTGTAATCACCTGCCGGCCGGCAGACCTGCTTGCACCGGAGCTGGATAAATACCGCGAGGAAATCAAAGACTTGATGCAGCAGGAAGAGGATGTACTCAGCTATGCGCTGTTCCCGCAGGTTGCATTAAAGTTCTTTGAAGCGCGTGCAAAGGGGAATGGAGAACATGTGCCGGAAGCAAAGCCTGCGACGACCGCGATGTCTGCCGCCGCAGCCCCCGTACAACCAAAGAAAGAGCAAAAGGAAGACGTGCGTGTAAGGACGCTTTATGTGGAGGATCTTACACTGTAATTGCATAGGGTAAGGAAAAATGCCGCAGCCTTGCATTTAGGCTGCGGTATTTGTTTGTACACAATGCAATTTAGACATGCAGCACTTGCATCATTTAGGAAAGCAGGTTGAAATAAAACCATCAATCTGATACAATGAAAGACAAATATAAAGTTGGAGAAAAATGCGCATGCGGATCCTTTTTACTAATGATGACGGTGTATTCTCTCAAGGGCTCCGCGCGCTACTTTTAGCTTTTGCGCAGGAGGGGAATGAGTTGTATGTTTCCGCGCCCGATGCAGAGCGCAGTGGGGCATCCCATTCCTTTACGATGTTTATGCCGTTGCGCGCGCAACAGGTAACAATTCCTGGCGTTGAAGATGTTACGGCTTACGCAGTTTCCGGCACGCCCGTGGATTGCGTTAAATTGGCATATGGGAACCTTTTTCCACGGCCAGATCTGCTGATTTCGGGCATTAACCTTGGTGCGAATCGCGGAACGGACATTTTTTATTCCGGAACGGTATCTGCTGCAATGGAAGGCGCCATTCTCGGTATCCCCTCTGTTGCGGTATCCAACATTGCGTGGAAACCAAATTGCTTCGAGGCCGCCGTTTCCGGTGCAAAATACGCAGCATCTCTTCTAATGTGCATGCCGGAACTGAGACTGCTTAATGTGAATGCACCGGACCTTTCCCTTGCACAAGTGAAGGGCGTTCGTTTCACGCCAGCGGGAGTGCAAGAATATGAAACCCATTATGATGAACGGATGGACCCCTATGGGCAAAAATACTACTGGCTTCCAGCCGGCCGAAAGTCGCAGTGCGATGCGGAAGCTGACTGCGACGAAGCATGGACGAATCGCGGATACATCGCAATTACACCCATTGTTACCAACATGACGGATGAAACTACCTTGGCGCGTTTGCGTGCCAAGCAAAATGAAATAACTCTTGAGCTATGAGGATAACAGTATGCCAAACGTCGAAGAAAACGACCTGCTATTAAAGCTGAACCAAAGTTATAAATCCCTCAGCAAAGGCCAGAAGCAGCTTGCAAATTATATCATGGAAAACTATGATCGTGCGGCTTTTATTACGGCTTCGAAAATGGGGCGCATCGTGGGCGTAAGCGAATCCACGGTTGTGCGTTTCGCTTATGCGCTAGGGTATGATGGATACCCCGAATTGCAGAAATCCCTCCAGGAGCTGATCCGAAACAAACTCACAAGCGTACAGCGTATCCAGCTTACTTCTGAGCTCAAGCAGGATGATGTGCTCAAATCTGTTTTAAAAGCGGATATGGCGAATATCCGTGCAACGATTGATTCGATTGACAATGCTGCATTCAGCGATTCCATTAACGCCCTTTTGAATGCGGAGCGTGTTTATATCATTGGCGTGCGCAGTGCAGCCCCGCTTGCACAGTTTCTCGCCTATTATCTGAACTTTGTGTTGGATAATGTTATCACTGTGAACATGATCGTGAGCGATGCTTATGAAAGCATGGTGCGGATCAGTGCGAACGATGTTTGCGTTGGCATTAGCTTCCCGCGCTATTCACGCCGCACGATTGAAGCGCTCTCCTTCGCAAAAAGCCGTGGAGCGCAGCTCATCGCAATTACGGATAGCGTGTTTTCCCCGCTTGCTGAGCTGGCGGATCATGCGCTGATTGCGCGCAGTGATATGGCATCTTTTGCTGATTCCCTTGCGGCGCCGCTGAGCCTTATCAATGCGATCATCGTGGCGACAAGCCTGCAAAGAAAAGACGAGGTGTTTGAGCGCTTCAGCCAGCTGGAAAATATATGGGGGCGGCAGAACGTGTACATCACCAAGGAAAACGGGAAGTAAAACAATGCGATTGATTTTGATCCGCCATGGCAGGACGGAATGGAACGCTGAAGCCCGCGTGCAAGGTCGCACGGATATTCCGCTGGATGCGGTTGGCCGCGCGCAAGCGCAGTCCATTGCAAAGAGGCTTTCTAGTATCCCGCTCAAAGCAATATATACCAGCCCGCTTTTACGTGCCGCTGAAACTGCGCAGGAGATTGCCGCATACCATGCATGCAGCGTCAATAGGATTGCAGAGATGACGGAAATCAATTTTGGTGCATGGGAAGGCAAAACGGCGCAGGAACTGGAAAAGCAATATGCTGCGCTTTGGCAGGACTGGAACTGGATTCTGCATCCAGAAACTTGCCGCGAGATGGGGGCGGAATCCGCAGACGATATCCTTATGCGCGTATTGAACGGTTTAGATCAAATGCTTTCCGAACAGCCGGAGGATGCGACGGTTGCGCTCATAAGCCATACGATGCCGATCAAGCTTCTTGTTGCACATTTGATCGGCCTGCCTGCATCTAAGATCCGCGCCCTTAAACTTGCAAATTGTAGCTATACAGAACTGGAGCTGAAGGCGGAACATGCAGACTGCGCGCAGCTCTGGGTTTGGAACGATGTTTCCCATCTCGAGGAAACCCCAGCGCGAAGAGGAGAAGCGTTATGAAAAGGGTTGCTGTAATTGGAGGCGGCCCTTCCGGCATGTTGGCTGCCGCAACGGCTGCAGAAAAAGGTCACGCTGTAACCTTGATCGAGAAAAATGAAAAGCTCGGGAAAAAGCTGTTTATCACGGGAAAAGGGCGCTGCAACATTACCAATGCAGCAGAACTCGAGGTGTTCTTTAAAAACATTCCACGCAACCCGAAGTTTTTATACAGTGCGCTCTATGGCTTCTCCAATGAAGATGTGATTTCTCTTTTACAGCGCATGGGCGTGCCTACAAAAACGGAGCGTGGTGGGCGTGTATTTCCTACTTCTGATAAATCAAGCGATGTAATCCGCGCTTTTGCTAGCTATGTAAAACAGGCCGGGGTTGAAGTGCGCCTCAATACGGAAGTGGAATCTGTGACGCACACGGAACAGGGGGACTTTTTGCTGCGCTTAAACGCGGGGAACGCTTTGCGCGTGGATGCGCTCATCCTTGCGACAGGTGGAGTAAGCTACCCGAGCACCGGTTCCACAGGAGATGGTTACCGTTTTGCCCGCGCACTTGGCCATACGGTAACGGAGATCCAGGCAGCTCTCATCCCGTTTGAAACGGAAGAAGAATGGCCCAAAACGCTCTCTGGGCTTTCGCTGCGCAATGTGACGCTACGCGCATATAGCACGAAGGGAAAGCTTGTCTTTGAAGAGCTTGGGGAAATGCTTTTTACGCATTTTGGTGTTTCCGGTCCGCTTGTGCTGAGCGCAAGCAGTTTTCTAACTGGAAATCCGGCAGGAGCCAAATTAAACATTGATTTGAAGCCGGGCCTTTCCCAAGAAGAATTGGATCGCCGGCTGCTGAGGGACTTTGATAGCAATATCCGCCGCCAGTTCGTGCATTCTTTGGATGCTCTTTTGCCGAAAAGGCTCATTCCAGTCCTTGTTGCGCAAAGCGGAATTCCTGCGGAAACACCGGTACATCAAATTACGCGGGAACAGCGAGTTGGTCTTGTTTCCTGCCTTAAGGCATTGCCTTTAACGGTAAAGTGTGCACTTCCGGTTGAACAGGCGATTATCACGCGCGGCGGTGTTTCTGTAAAGGAAGTAAATCCTTCTACGATGGAATCCAAGCTTTTGCCTGGGCTTTATTTTGCAGGCGAGCTGCTCGATGTCGATGCCTGCACGGGGGGATATAATTTACAAATCGCCTGCTCTACGGGAGCTTTGGCAGGGAGGTCGGTATAAACATGGAACAAAAACAACGCATCAATATCGCCATTGATGGACCTGCAGGTGCGGGAAAAAGCACGCTTGCAAAGCTGATTGCGGAGCGATTGAACATTCTGCATCTGGATACGGGAGCAATGTATCGGGCAATGGCGCTGAAAGCTTTGCGCAGCGGGATTGAACCTGGGGATGCATCGCGCGTGCTTCCACTGCTTCCGAAAACGGAAATCACCGTAAAAAACATCGGTGGTATTCAGCATACTTATTTGGATGGAGAGGATGTTTCCAACTTAATTCGAACACCGGAGGCATCCAAAGGTGCATCCGATATTGGCGTTATCCCAGAGGTGCGTATGAAGCTCGCGGAAAGCCAACGGAAGTTTGCCGAGGAATATGATGTAATCATGGATGGAAGGGAGATTGGATCCTTTGTATTGCCGGATGCGCCTTATAAATTTTATGTTACAGCATCTGCAGATGAGCGTGCGCGCAGGCGCCTATTGGAACTGCAGGAAAAAGGCATTGGGTTAGATAAAACATTGGAATCCATGCGGGAAGAAATCCTTGCACGCGATCACACGGATAGCACGCGCGCGTTTGCTCCGCTTGTGCAAGTGCAAGATGCAATTCTAATTGATACCACGGAATTGAGCGTTGAAGAGGCGGTGGAAGCAGTCCTTCGGCATATAAAAAGATAGAAAGACGCGGAGAAGTAATATGTTATATCTGCTGATAAAATGGACGATTGGACAGCTGATCCTGCTCGTAACGCGGCCAATTGTATATGGCCGGCAAAACCTACGCGTGAAAGGAAAAGCTATTTTCATCGCGAATCACCGCTCCATGTGGGATCCGCTGATTCTTGCGTTAATCTCTCCACGCAACATTCATTTTATGGCTAAGAAGGAGCTGTTTGAAAGCAAGCTTGGGAACCTTTTTTTTCGCTCGCTCTATGCGTTCCCCGTGAATCGCCATAATGTGGATTTGACGTCTTTGAAAAATGCGCTCAAGGTGTTAGAACAAGGCGAGGTGTTCGGCATTTTCCCGGAAGGGAAGCGCGCGGTTACGGATTCTCTCGATGAATTTGAAAAAGGGGCTGCATTTTTGGCAATCCGTTCCGGTGCCCCGGTCATTCCTATTTATATACATCCAGATACGTCACGCCAGATTCGGCCTGTTATGCTTGTTGGAAAGCCCATTGACGTGAGCGCGATCGTAGCTTCTGCAAACAAATCCTCGCTGATTGAAGTGGTGACGGATGAGCTTGCGGATTCTATCAATGCATTGCAGGCGGAATTGGAGGAACTTTATTGCGGATAATCGTTGCAAAGCATATTGGGTTTTGCTTTGGTGTGCGCCGGGCAATTGAAATTGCAGAGCATGCTGCTGCAAAATATGGCAAAATCTACTCTTATGGAGCACTGATTCACAATGCGCAAGCCGTTGCGCGCCTTGCAGAACGAGGCGTTATCACGGCGGCCACGCTTGCGGAAATCCCGCAGGGGCGCCATGTGGTGATTCGGTCGCACGGTGTTCCACCAGAGGTCTATGATGAATGCGCGCGGCGGAGACTTTCGGTCATCGATGCAACATGCCCGTTCGTGCAGCGCATCCATCAGATTGCGCTCGAAGAAAACCGCTTAGGGCGCCGCATCATGATCGTTGGAGATCCAGCACATCCAGAGTGCATTGGGATCAATGGATGCTGTGGGGGGAATGCATGGTTTGTACGCGAAATAGCGGATGTAACTGCGCTTGAAAAGGAAACTGCAGTTTCCTTGATTGCGCAGACAACGGCCTCTGTTGCCTTATTTGAGGCAGCTGAGCAGGCAGCGCGCACCTATTATTCAGATCTTCATATTTTTCGCACCCTTTGTAGCACAACGCAGGCACGGCAAAAAGAAGCTGAATGGATGGGGCAAAATTGCACGCAAATGGTTGTGATTGGGGATGAGAATAGCTCCAATACACAAAAATTGCTTTCCGTTTGCAAAAAATATTGTAAACATGTACAATCAGTAGCAAAACATAGCGAACTTTCACTTGAAAAAATCCATGCGGATGATATAATAGGTATTGTTTCAGGCGCTTCTGCGCCGGATTGGATAATTAGGGAGGTTATAACAAGGATGAGCGAACTGGATAAGACGATGGCTGAAAATCCCGTAGAAAACAGTGAGGTAAAAACGGAAGCAACAGCTACCGTCGAAGAACCCGCCACGGCGGCCCCCACTGTGGAGACTGCTGCGGAGACTACAACCGAACAAAACGGGAGCACGGATTCTAACTTCGCAGAAGCATTCGAAAAGACTCTTGTTCGAATTAGAAATGGCCAGATTCTGACGGGATCTGTTGTACAGATCGTTGATGGCGAAGTGTGCGTAAACATCGGTTACAAGTCGGATGGGTTCATTCCTCGCAGCGAGTTTTCTTCCGATGCTGATGTTAATCCAGCAGACGTAGTAAATGTAGGCGACCAGATTGAGGTCGAAGTTCTCAAGGTGAATGACGGCGAAGGCAATGTGCTGCTTTCCAGGAAAAACGTTGAGAGCAAGAAAATGTGGGACAACCTTGTGCAGGATGAAAATATCCAGGACAAGGTGTTTGAAGGCGTTGGCAAGGAAGTTGTTAAGGGCGGCTTGATTGCAACAATTGATGGCGTTCGCGCGTTTATCCCGGCTTCTCAGCTTTCCACGAAGTATATCGAAAACATTGCCGAATTTGTTGGCCAACCGATCAAACTCAAGGTGATTGAAGTAGACAAAGCCCGTAAGCGCATCGTTGCTTCCCACAAGGCGGTCATGCTTGCAGAAGCAGAAGAAGCCCGCAAGCAAAAATGGGCACAGCTTGAGGTCGGCGCAAAGGTTAAAGGCGTTGTGCGCAGAATTACCGATTTCGGTGCTTTTGTTGACATCGGTGGTATTGATGGCCTTGTCCATGTTACGGATGTTGCTTGGGGTCGCGTAAAGCATCCTTCCGATGTGCTTTCCATTGGCCAGGAGATTGAAGTTCTCATCCGTGATGTGGATGTAGAAAAGCAACGCGTTTCCCTAGGCTATAAGCAGTTGCAGCCAAAGCCGTGGACCATGGCGGATAAGAAATATCCGGTCGGCTCAATCGTGGAAGGCAAGGTTGTGCGTATCGTTCCGTTTGGCGCGTTTGTTGCACTTGAGCCCACGATCGATGGCCTCATCCATATTTCTCAAGTTGGCGTGAAACGCATTGCAAAGGTTGAGGATGAAATTAACGTTGGCGATATCGTACGCTGCAAAGTGCTGGATGTAAATCCGGAAGCAAAACGCATCAGTTTGAGCCGGCGTGAAGTAATCCTGGAGGAGAACCCGGAGATTGCGGAAGAGCTTGCCAAGGAAAAAGCGGAACGCGAACGCATTGCGGCAGAGCGTGCGGAACAGCGTGCTGCTGCTGCAGAACAAGCGCGTCAACAGCAGCAAGCCCGTTCGGAACGCCGTGAGCGTCAAGAGCGTAGTGAGCGTCCCGATCGCGGCGAACGCCGTGAACGTCCTCGCCGTGAGGATGCAGATTATGATCTGCCGCCAGTTCAATCTGCAACCACGTCCCTCGCAGACCTGTTCGCAGGTTTTACCGCAAGTGAGGAAGAAAAGTAACACGGCATAAGAGCATCTTAAAAAACGAGGTTATCTTTGGATAACCTCGTTTTACTATCTGCTGATATTCTATATTTTGGTGCTTCCTTGCGTATTCTCAGTATAGTATTCAGCCTGCATAGCGTAGAGTTCCGCATATAATCCGTCTGCTTTGAGAAGCGATGCATGATTTCCATCTTCAATGATTTCACCCTTATCAAAAACAAGAATCCTATCGCATAATTGAGAACTTGACAGGCGATGTGAAACAAAGAATGCCAATTTGTAGCCTACCATTTCATGAAAGCTCTTATAAATCTCATATTCCGCGCGTGGGTCCAAGGCGGCCGTGGGCTCGTCTAAAACTAAAATGGGTGAATTCCTATAGGCTGCCCTGGCGATGGCAAGCTTTTGAGATTCTCCGCCCGAAAGCTGAATTCCGCTATCATCAAAAACGGTATCGATTGAAGTATCAACCCCTTTTGGTAAATTTGATATTTTGCTTGCTAGCCCCGCCCGTTCCAATGCATCCATGACCAAATCCGATGCGCCTTTCTCTTGGCTTTTTTGGAGCGCGACATTTTCCTTGATGGAAAATGAAAATATTGTGTAGTCTTGAAATACAGCTGCAAACAGCTTTCGGTAGTCTTGAATGGAATAGCTTTTGATATTGATATTGTTTATTAAGATTTCACCTTCAGTAGGTTCATACAGCCGCATTAAAAGTTTTATAAAAGTTGTTTTGCCAGCGCCATTTTCGCCCACAATGGCGATCTTTTCCCCATAGGGGATCTTGATATGAATGTTTTTCAATGCAAATTTGGGTTGATTGGGATATTTGAACGACACATTTTTAAATTCAATGCAGGGCATGGAAGGTAATGCATGCAAAACGCTGGAATCCATGGCGTCTTCATTTTCCAAAGTCATATACTTTTTATAATCGTATACACCTTGATTCACGTTCGTAATCTGAATCCATGAATTTAAAATGCCCGTTATACTTCCAGAAAAGTTTGAAATCGCCGAAAAATACATCGTGAATTGACCCACGGTTAATTGTCCTAAAAAGGTTTTATAAATCAGCCATGCATACACCGAAACTGTTTGTAACAAATTTGCTAAACTAATTAAAATGGCACCATGACTGCGTCTGTTGAATACTTGTTTATAACCACCTAATGCCGCATCAAGCTGCGCAGCATATTTTTTATATAACCACCCGGAAAGGTCAAACAAACGTATATCTTTTGCATACTTATGATTTGGCATATTCATAATAAAATATGCAATTCTTCGCTCCAAAGGCGCCATATCTTTTCTGTACTGATAGGCATATTTCTCAGTTTTTTCCTGTATGAGCGCGCTAACACCTATTACGGTTAGTATGATAATGAGGATGACGATATTAAGACTGCTTATGATGTATACATATCCAAGCGATGCCAACATGTAGGATATCAAAGTAGGGGTTACGAATATTATTTTATCAATATCCTCTTCCAGGAACTGTGTGACCTGCTGTTTCAAGTTTAACATATCAGCATCTTCCAGCCATGCATATTGAATTTTTGTTGTTTTATAGGCCATTTCCATTCTGAGCTTTGATTTAAGTTTCATGGAAATAAAATGGAGCCTGTTTTGGAAAATGGCTGTAGTAAAACCAGTAACCACGATTGCAATCGCCATCAGTACAAGATAGGTTATGACCTTGTGAAGATCTCTGCTTCCAAAAATTTCATCCAGTATATAGCGCGGAAAAATCACAAATATAAACGGAGATATGGAACTGCTTAAAATCACGGCTGACAAAACAAATGGATAGCTTTTATAATGTTGACTGACGATTTTTTGAAAATAGAAAAAGGTCTTTAATTGTGTTATGATTTTCATTTTCGATTGCGGCTCCCTCAAATATGGAAATATAGTTGAAAATTGGCATAAGGGTGATTGTGGAATTTGCAATAGAGATACAAGAAAAGAATACAGTTAAAACAGGAAGCGTGTCAAGACGCTTGCAGTGATTTGAATAAAGAATCCTTATGAAAGAAAACTAAATTGATTTTCTAGCGGTAAGCCTTTGCGCAAGCGTGCTCCTTTCTTTTCGCTTTTCTACGATCGATGCTTGACTGAGAAAACATCATCCATATAATTATAATAAACATAAGAGCTTCCAAGCTGTGAGGAGGATAGCGTAATGGCAATCAAACAAACTGCAGGCAGAGATTCACTTGGAACGTTTGCACCCCAATTTGCGCAGCTCAACGATGATGTGTTATTTGGCGAAGTGTGGAGCAGGGAAGCACAACTTTCCCTGCGCGATCGCTCTTTGGTGACAGTTGTGGCGCTGCTGGCACAGGGCCTTGTTGACGCTTCATTCCAATATCATTTAACTACCGCAAAGAAGAATGGCATCACGCGCACAGAAGTGGCGGAAACCTTGACGCATGCCGCGTTTTATGTTGGCTGGCCTAAGGCATGGGCGGCGTTTCGCATGGCAAAGGATGTTTGGGCAGAAGATGGAGCTGCGGAAGATGGAAAAGCATTGCACCAGCAGGAGATGGTTTTCCCAATTGGAGCGCCGAATGACGGGTTTGCCGCTTATTTTATTGGTCAAAGCTATTTATATCCGCTTTCAACCCATCAAGTTGGCGTATATAATGTAACATTTGAACCGGGGTGCCGCAATAACTGGCATATCCATCATGCAAAAAGTGGGGGAGGGCAGATTCTGCTTTGCCTTGCAGGGCGTGGGTATTATCAAGCAGAAGGACAAGATGCGCAAGCGCTTTCTCCTGGCGATGTAATCAATATTCCAGCAGGCGTTAAGCATTGGCATGGTGCAGCTCCGAAAAGCTGGTTTTCGCATTTAGCTATTGAAGTTCCGGGAGAAGACACGCAAAATGAATGGTGTGAGCCTGTGGATGATGCAGCATACAAGCGCTTGAAATAAGATGGGGGGAAACACATATGGGCAAACGTGTCATAGTTCTTTCTACCAGCCTGCGCAAGCATGGCAACTCTGATGCACTCGCGGATGCGTTCGCTAAAGGGGCAAAAGAAGCAGGGCATCAAGTGGAAAAGATGAGCCTAATCGGGAAAAAGATCGGGTTTTGCCAGGGATGCTTGGCCTGCCTAAATACGCAGCGCTGCGTTATTCATGATGATGCTGACGCTATTGTGCAGGCCATGAAAGAAGCAGATGTTCTGGCTTTTGCAACGCCGATTTATTATTATGAAATGTGCGGCCAGATGAAGACGCTGCTGGATCGCGCAAACCCGCTTTTCTCTTCAGATTACGCTTTCCGTGAAGTCTATCTTCTAACTGCTGCGGCTGAAGATGGCCAGCATGTATGGCAGCGGGCGGCAAGCGGGTTGGAAGGTTGGGTTGCATGTTTCCCCAAAGCCCGTTTTTGCGGCGCTGTTTTTGGCGGAAACGCTACAGAGGTCGGTTCAATCCAGAAAAGCGATGCTTTGCAGCGGGCATATACGGCTGGACGATCCATTTAAATGCGCTTGAAAGGGCATCCTTGCCGCAAAAGCAGAACCTCCAGGTGCGGATGGAAAGGATGAAGCATCATGAAACAGCTTGAAACGGAACGGTTGATTCTGCGCCCATGGCAGGAGCAGGATGCAGAAGCAGTGTTTTCTTCTTATGGGCAATCCCAGGTTGTAGGCCCGGCGGCTGGATGGAAACCGCATGATACGATTGAGGAAACACGCGCTATTTTGAAAAGCTTTATGGAAAAAAATGAAACCTGGGCGGTTACACTCCGCCTAGATGGGCGTTTGATCGGATCTTTTGGCTTGCATCCAGATCCTATGCGCGGAAGAGAGGTCAAAGCACGCCAGCTGGGGTATGTCCTTGCGGAGGATATGTGGGGTCATGGCTATGCAACGGAGGCGGCAAAGCGTGTTATTGCGTTTGCATTTGATGAATTGAGGCTTGAGGTGTTAAGCGTTATACATTATCCGTTCAATATACGTTCGCGCAGGGTGATTGAAAAATGTGGATTTCAATATGAAGGGATGCTGCGCCGGACACATCGGCGTTACGATGATGTGCTTCTTGATTCCTGCTGTTATTCCATGATGCGGGAAGAATACTATGCAGCTCGAGGGAATGCGCTGTGAAGGCCAAAGTGCAACGCGTTTCGTTCAAGAACGCAAAGCGCATCATTGCAATCAGCGATGTGCATGGAAATGGCCACCTACTAAAAAAGCTACTGCAGCGCATTCGGTTTTGTGAAACGGATCGGCTTGTGCTGTTGGGTGACCATATCGAAAAAGGAAGAGAAAGCCTCGACACGCTGCGTTTTATCAAAAGCCTTTGCGCTGCTGGAAATGCCTATGCTTTGCAGGGAAATTGCGATACGATTTGGGAAGATTTAAAAGCAAAGCGATATTATGGCATAAATCTTGTGCAGTATATGGATTGGCGCAAGGATTCTCTTTTGTGCGATATGTGCCGAGAATTGGGGTTGGATCCGCATGCACATCCCCCAGAAGAGGTGTTTTGCAAACTTCAAGATGCTTACCAAGAGCTTTTTGCATGGCTGTCCGCGCTTCCCCAAATCATTGAAAGTGAGAACTTCATCTTTGTCCACGCAGGGTTGCAGCCTGGTGCGTTGGACGCACAGGATGCAGCTTATTGCTTGCGGCGGGATGATTTTATGCACGAGGCGCCCGCATTTAACAAGCCTGTTGTGTTTGGGCATATGCCGACGAAAAATTTCTGTGATTTTTCTTATGGCCGGCTCGTTGCCTTTCCGCTGCATGATGCGCGCCGCAACTTATTTGCGATTGATGGGGGCAACGCTGTTTCGTTTGGCGGGCAGCTTAACGCGCTGATCTTTCAAGATGGTGCGTTCTCATCCGATTGGTGCGATGACTTGCCATCGGCCATTGTATGCCGTCCACAGCGCGAGTCCTCTGGTTGGCCAAATTCCGTCTGCTGGCAGCACAATGCGGTGCAGGTGCTCGCCGAAAGGGATGGGGAAAGCCTCTGCCGGGTTTTGGATACTGGAGCTGAGCTTTTTGTTCCAAATGAAAGACTTTTTATTAAGGATGGAAAAACGTGTGCATTTGACTTTACGGACTACCGGCCTCCGCTTGGAATTGGCGAAAGCGTCTCAATTGTTGAGCGTTTGGGCACAACCTGCCTTATCAAGCATGCGGGCGTGTTCGGCTTGTGTGCCACGGAGTGTTTACAGTTCGTTTGAAATATCATGCTTGCAAATGTGGTATAATGCTGCTGTCGGAGTACTGTCCGGCAGCATGTAAACTTTTGGGAGGAATCAGAAATGAGAAAAACGATGGCAGTCGCTCTGTTGCTGCTGCTTTGCATCATGCTCTTGCCGTCCGCAGCTCTTGCAGACGAGGAAGGGGAAGCCGTTTTAACCCCGGCCGAAAGCGGCGAAGTGCGGGTCACTATTGGTGCAAATCTTGATGAAACACAGATTGCACAGATTTATAAAGACTTTGGTGTGGAGCGCGGCAGTGTTACGGAAATCACCGTAACGAATGCAGATGAACGCGCTTACCTCGAAGGCATTGCTCCAGAGCGTAAAATTGGGAGCGTTGCCCTTTCCTGCATTTACATTAAAACGCTTCCAGAAGGCGAAGGCTTAAAGATTTCTACCAACAACATCAATTGGTGCACAAGCGATATGTATACAAATGCGCTGATAACAGCTGGCATTACGGATGCCGAGGTCAAAGTAAGCGCACCGTTTGATGTTTCAGGCACAGCCGCACTTGCAGGAATCTACAAGGCATATGAGGATATCACGGGCACAACCCTTTCGGAGATTGCAAAAACGATTGGTGTTGAAGAGCTTGTAACGACAGGTGAACTTGCAGAATATATCGGGAGCGAAGAGGCCACGCAGATCGTCAATGAGCTCAAGAATATTCTGGATCAGACGCAAAACATGACGGACGATGAGGTGCGCGCTGAAATCAAAGGGATTGCGGAAGCGTACAATGTGTCCATTACAGATGCGCAGGTCGATCAGCTCCTCAACCTCTGCCGCAGCCTTGAAAAACTGGATATTGCACAGCTGCAGGATAAGCTGGTTTCGCTTACCAAAACGCTTGAGGGAGCTAAAAAAGTTGAGTCAAAATTGACGGAATTCGCCAATAGCATTAAGACTTTCTTCGAGAAAGTTGCAGACTTTTTTGCTCGCTTGTTTGGCGGCGGTCAATGAGCCGGATGCGCTGATGCGTGCTTGTAGCGCATTAAAATTGGCCTTTTGAGAAGGTGGTTGCGTATCATGAACTTTAGGTTGTTTTTAACATCATTGGAGCGGCGCTTGCGCGCCGCTCTTTTTTCTGGTATCGTATTTCCATGAAAAAAATTCTGCTTACTGGATTTGAGCCGTTTGGCGGAGAAAAAATCAACCCATCAGAAGCTGTGCTGGAGCTCCTGCCGGATACGATTTGCGGTGTGCAGCTTTTCAAGGAACGCCTCCCGGTAACATACCGGGAAAGCTCAGCGCTGGCGCTTAATGCGCTCCATATGTTCGCTCCCGATGCTGTAGTCATGCTCGGCCAGGCAGGCGGCAGGAATGGAATTACGCTGGAACGCCTTGCTATCAATTTGGATCATGCGAAAGCTGCGGATAATGCCGGAGAAACGCGCATGAATGCGCTGATCCACCCGGATGCACCAGCTGCTTATTTTGCTACACTCCCGATTGATGCCATGCTGGAGGCCATGCATGCGTGCTCAATCCCTTGTTCAATGTCTATATCCGCTGGTGCATTCATTTGCAACCACGTTTCGTTTGAAATGCTGCACCATCTTTATCGCACGGGGGCAACGGTGCTGGGCGGGTTCATCCATTTGCCCTATCTGCCCGAGCAAGTAGAGGGGAAGCAAGACGTGCCTTGCATGGAGGTTTCTATTATGCTGCAGGGGATTGTGGCTGCGCTTACTGCGCTCACTCGCGTTCTTAACAAGGGGGACGTTTAGCAGTGCGGACTATTTCCAAGCAACAGGCAGCGCGCTTTCTCCTTTTACACCATGGGCTAATTGGTCCCTATCGCTATACGGGAAAAGATGGTGCGCTTGCTTTTATACGCAGCGTAGGTTCTATCCAATATGATCCAGTAGATGTTTGCGGACGAAATGCCGAACTGGTTTTACAAGCCCGCGTAAAAGGATTCCGCAAAGAAATGTTGCAGGAACTCCTTTACCAGGATCGAAAACTGATTGATTTTTGGGATAAATGCATGGCGATTTTTCCTGTGGAGGATTGGCCATATTTTGCGCGTAAGCGTAATGCGCCAATCTATAATGTGGAATCGCTCGCCCCTACGCTTGACGGCGTGCGCCAAACGATTCGGGAGAATGGCCCATGTTGCTCGGAGGATATCCCAAATGGAAAAACAAAAATCCGATGGCCTTGGGGCACCGCCCCTGCGGGCAGGGCAGCGCTTGAAGCGCTGTTTTTCCAAGGGGAACTTATCATTTATAAAAAGCAAGGGACGAGAAAATACTACGATCTTGCATCACGCCATGTCCCGAAAGTCCTGTTTACGGCCAATGACCCTAACGAAACCCTGGAAGCATATCACCAATGGATGGTCGCACGCCGCATTGGTGCCGTGGGCTTATTATGGAATCGTGCATCGGATGCTTACCTTGAAATTCAAGAGCTTGATGCGTCGGCGCGCACTGCCGCAATTGAAAGCCTTTGCGCGGAAGGCATGCTGATTCCGGTACAAGTTGAAGGGATACGTTGGCCATTTTATTTTCATGCGCAGGAACTCCCCATACTTGAAACGGCTTGCAGCGAACGCAGGCTTATGCCGCGATGCGAATTGCTTCCACCGTTGGACAATCTCCTGTGGGATCGCAGACTTGTTGAAGCCATTTTTGGTTTTTCATATCACTGGGAAATCTATACACCGCGTGAAAAGCGCCAATATGGCCCATATGTTTTGCCTATTTTATATGGTGAAGGATTCGTTGGGAGAGTGGAAGTGGTATGTGCACGAATGGAAAAACGGATTGAGATAAAGAGAATTTGGGCTGAACCAGGAAAACGGTTTTCACACCGCGCATTGGAAAAAACCCTCTTGCGCTTTGCACGTTTTCATGGATATGATGATTTTACTATGCAAATGGAAATTTGAGGGGGACTTACGGCTTTGTTACTGCATCGCCATATGGAAGCCATAAAACCATGATATACTGAATCTCAAGATTGAGGTTGCTTGAGGAAGGCAAAATGTTTGGTTATGTCGTGCCTTTGAAAAATGAATTAAAAGTGAAAGAACTTGCGCAATATAATGCGTATTATTGTGGGCTTTGCGCTTGCATCGGAAATCGCTTTGGAGAGCTGGCCAGGCTTACGCTCAATTATGACAGCACATTTATTGCCCTGCTTTTAACAGGCCTTTCCAGCTGCGAACCCGGTGCATGCTTTATGCGGCATTGTGGATATAAGCCGTTTCATAAAAAACGCCTTTTCGCACCGGATTCGGAGGCTTTGTGCTTTTCTGCTGACCTTAACCTGGCATTAGGGTGGCATAAGTTGCAGGATGACTGGCAAGATGAGCGAAAGGTATCCGCTTTTTTAGGAAAAGGCATGCTGCGGCAGGCTAATAAACGCGTAGCAGCCGAACGGCCGAATATGGTGCGTGCAATTGCTAGCGGTATTAAAGCACTTTCTGAGTTGGAGCAGGAGCATTGTGACGTGCTGGATGCGCCTGCAGATT
>ERZ1643251.1476-NODE-1476-length-26540-cov-5.512894_pt1 | contig 26540 bp, 25 predicted proteins | sample MGYA00579261_ERZ1643251 | MGnify/ENA primary metagenome ERZ1643251 (study PRJEB29033, sample SAMEA4952267) | chicken gut metagenome | biome: Broiler Chicken; feature: Gastrointestinal Tract; material: Caecum | place: Ireland | collected 2018 | study: Broiler... | reverse complement strand
CCTCGCCCGTCGCGGGCAAGAGCTCGCACGTCCATCTCGTGGGCGACTGCTCTTCCGTCGGCAACCTCCGCACCGTCGTCTGGAACGCGTGGAAAGTCGCGGAGAAGATATAAGACGGCAGGCGAAACGGCAACGCCGCGTAAGCGCGTAAGTCAAGTACGCGAGGGCACGGAAGCGCCGACCGGGCAGCTTACGGCACGGAGCGGAACGACGAACTCCGCGCGAATGGCGGAGAAGATATGCAACGTGTCCGCAAAACAGCTTACGGCGCGGAGCGGAGAACGTCCCGCGTAAGCGGCCGAATCAAATAGGATAAATTAACGATCGACGGCAGGCAACGCGATGTTGCCTGCCGTTTTTTGCAAAGTCTTGTCGGTATAACTCCCCTTTGCCCGTTATATGCACATATGTTCATAAGCGACGGGAGAAATTGCCCATATAACGCTGCCGTGAATAATTACCGCGATAGCTCGGTCTCGCATACTTGCCCGAAGAACGGATACTTGTCCGCGTTTTGATCGCTTGCGGCGCGGGCACATCGGCGGGAGAAGCGGAGTGAATAGGAGCGGAAAACTCCGTTACCGCGAGTTCCGTCTTCCCTGTCGAGATTTCGGAAGACACAGCCGAAGCAGAAGCAAGCTTTGCAGCTTTACGCCCGGCAAGGAATTCCTTTATTTTACCGAAAACCGCTTTGGTATTATCGATGAAAAATCTGTCGCGAAGGATGAACAGCGCCAAAAAGTATATTGCGGCGCCCGCGATGACTATCAGCAACGTGTATCCGACGTTGCTCGGAAACTTAAGCGACATGGGAAGTATTGCCGCAAACATTGCTCCGCCGGCAATGATATTTTTTATGCCTCCGAGAAGTATTTTAGATACTTTAAGTTCTTTGCGCACACAGAAAAGCTGCACTCCCGTGACCGTACATTCCGCAATTATCGTTGCTATCGCCGCACCGAAAGCTCCGAAAAATATTATAAGCGGTATGTTGCAGACGGTATTGATGATCGCACCGGCGGTCACTGATAGCGTAAATATCTTGTCTCTCCCTGTCGGAATAAGGTAATGCAAACCAATAACATTACTCATACCTATAGCTAAACAAAGAAAAGACATCATTGCCATTATCTTATTGACAGGCTCATATCCTTCACCGAAGAACCAACCATTAAAACTAAATGTAGCTGCGGATATACCGAATGCAAGAGCTGTCCCGAGAAAACATACGAATTTTGACGCAAGATAGACATTAGAACGCAATTTGTCGATGTTCCCTTTTCTAAACTCGGAAGTGTTACGCGGGATCATTACTGTACCGAGACATGTAACTACCGTAAGCGCGACTCTTACTATCTTATCCGCTTGTTCATAATAACTATTTTCAAGATCGCTTTGCGTGATAACGCCTATTAACGTTTTATCCAAAGTCCCATAAATTGACATAACAATTGTCGGGATAAACAGCCTGAGTGTTCCAGGCAAATGCCTGAGCGGGTGGATATCTTTTATCTTTACGTGCACGAGATATCCGGGAAGCCCCACCCAAAGAGTAAGGTTACCGACTATCGTCATTCCGAGATTTATGAGCGCATAAAGCCAAACGTCATCGGCAGAATCCACAAAAACGAATATCATCGCTACCGTCAATATCTTGACGATAACGTTGCGGAGAACTATCTTACCGAAATCCTCCATCCCCTGGAAGTAGAACGACGCGTCTATGGCAACGGCGGCTATGCTGCATGTCATCACAAGCATGAGTACGGACTCGTCGCCGTAAACTCGCGTAAAGCAAAGTATGAAGTTTACGCCGAGGCAAAGTGCGGTGGGAAGCAAACGGCAAAGCGTTATTTCCCAAAATAATTTGCTGCGGGTGTATGCATCCTCGCGGTTCGCGGCTATCTCACGCTGCGCATAGTAGCCGAACCCGAGAGCCGCAAACAAGGTGAAATATGTAATGAGCGAATAAGCATAACTGTACTGCCCAACGCCTTCGGGACCGAGCACGCGGGAAATGTACGGCGTAGTGATAAGCGGTACTATCAAAAGAAGTACCTGATACAGTACGTTGTACACGTAATTTTTCTTCGCGCTCTTAGCCTTCAGCTCTTTGCGGGAATGTTGATGTAAAGTTTCTTCTTTTTCACTCATGACATATTATTCTTTAATTGAAATCTTCGATAAACTTGCCCCATATCGTCTTTGACCCATTACTTTCGATCAGAAACTCTTTTTTATACGTCATCTTATGAAAAGGACAAGATATTGCCTTTGTATATAGTTCATCGTTAAACGCTTCATTAGCGTTATCCGCCAAAACGTAAATATTTTGATTGTTTGCCGGTACGGCATCTATCATTTCTTTTGCCCAAGATATATTTTCATAAGCAAGCGCGATCATACAATCGATCATAAGATATGTTATCAACATATTTTCGTTTTCCCAATAAGCGTTGAACATATCAACCATATATCTTGCAAACGGATTCCCCCCCCACCCCGCAGCAAAAATATAACTTACCCATAAGCCCTTAGCTATATCGGTATCGGGACGTATTTCAGTATGACATGTATATAACGAATAATTGCACCAATCGAAAACGTTATTTCCGTTCATATTTGTAACAAATACGGTCGAATCAAGATATATCCCCCCATGCGCCGCAAGAAGATTAAAACGCAATATATCCGAAAAATGAGTTAACGAAATCTTACCCGACGCTACTTTGGTCAAAATATGTTCGGGAAGGCTTACATACTCGGCAAAGTTAGATCTTGTTATTATAATAACGGGATGATCACCCGCGTTACGCCTCACGCTTTCTACACACATTTTTACAATGTCGGGAGCACTTTCCAACCCCTGGTACCAAAAGATCCATATCGGGCAATTTTTTTCTATATGTTTATTCGCCGACGAATCAACATCATATGAAAGCTGCGCATAATTATCAATAATATTACCGTACTTGGATCTTATATATGCCTTGATTTTTTCATATCGCTTATAACTGACACTTTCATTATTACGAAACAATTTCACTTTCAACTCGGCACTTGCGATCCCGAAATTGAAATTCTTCCATAAAAGATAAAAGTTTTTGATATTCTTAAAAATTTTCATCGTTAGATTTCCTTGTGTATGATCCTTTTAAGCTTGTTGCACACTCTTGTGAAAAACGGTTTTTTAGGAAAAAGTGCATGCAAACTTTTTATCTTTTTATTATTAGCTTGCACATAAACGGTAAAAAGTCTTTCGGATAAATATCCGTACAAACGCTGCTCCTGCTTGGAATAACCCGTCATATCTACATGCTTTTCCATCTCATCAAATATGGTGAAAAGCCATGAATAATATTTATCCCACTCGCTTTTTCTCGTTATAAAAATATTGCAAAAATAAGTAAACCGTCCGCGAAATACCTTATCGAAAGTTTCAATATATTCGGGAAATATTTTTTCTATCGTCTGCCGGAGCAAAACAAAATCTTCTTCTCTTACGGTATCAAGTAATACGCGCTTTACGTTCGGTTTGTTTCTAAATAACGGTGTTGAAATATAATCATAGCTTTCCAGCAAAGTCTTTATTTCTGAAGCGTTCACAAGATATTTCGCAAGATCCTTATTCTGCTTTGCAAATCGATAATTCGTCAAAAACCTGCGATAATGCATCAGCCCGACGATATCGTTTTCATGGTCGTTTTTCCATATCCAATAAGCCGCAGTGAGCTCGCAATAATTCGGATTTTTTGCCGATATATTATCCTCGCCTGCCGCGTCGTTGTATTCGCAAAACGCGCCGTTTACAGCCGCCCCTACTTGAAACAATTCATAATCGGCAGGCAACGTTAAGTTTATATTTTCATGTGTAACTACGTAAATTTTCATCTTTAAATACCTTCAGGCAAACTGTCAAATTATGAATTAAATTTTATATATTGCAAATTTCTTATCACACATTAACGCAGCATAACCTAATGATATGATAAAAAATGTTATCGGCTGACTTGTAATTATTGCAATAAATATCAAAATCACAAATACGATATTAAACAACACTATGTTCCAATTTCTATTTCTGATCCCTTGAACGATCAAATATCCTATCGGGAACAAATAAATCGATATAAGAACCAATCCTCCTTGTGCTATAATGCTGCCTATCCCCGTCGCCAATCCTGTATTATCTAATCTGAATTCGCTCATATATTGAATAATCGCATCAGTATTTAAAAAACCCACCCCAAATACAGGCGAGGTTTTCCATGCTTTAAAACATGCGAAGTAATCATCTAAACGTGTTTTAAATGACATACTGTCGGATTTATCTATTATTACATAAATACCAATCATTAATGCTAATATAGCAACAATGATCCCGATTGCTAATTTTATCCAAAATACCTTTTGTGCTGCTATCGGATACAGAAAAAACATTGAAACAATAATTATAAGTCCTATTACTATACCGGTAGTGGTCAACGTTGTTAAAACCGTTATCAACAAAATCATCACACGTACAATACTTAAATTTTTTGTCGTTTGTATAGTACTTCCTTTTAACGCAATCAATTTTTTCCATGGTTTCATGTAAACTTCAACACAAAGCGCAATAATCAAATAAGCATTGTACATCGGTGCCTCAGTGAAAATACTTTGATTACGAATTATGTTTACTCCAAAAATATCATAAGTTTGCCGTTCAAAATATATGCCAAGATATGAGGGATATTGAAACGTTCCACCCCAATCTGCTTCGATATATTCATCCGTCGATATTCCTCTGAGCAGCGAACCAAAAAACCAAAAAACCAATGATATACAGGCAATAACAAGCATTATATCTGAAAAGGCGTAAAAAGCAGAATTTCCTTCTCTATTACTCATTTTCAAGAATAAGATCGTAAATAATGCCGGAAGCAAACCTCCGAAATAATAAATAAAAGCAAGTCTTCCCCCTGTAGAAAATGTTGCAAAAAATTCAATTGTTATGACACAATAGTACACCGCGCATAATATCCCCCACTTCTTTAACATTTCTTTGTCTATATCATATCTTAAAATTTGTGTTAATAACAATAGCGCAATAAAAATTATCGTAATTGCTTTTATAACAAATACAATTGCCGAATGTTCATCAATGATCCCTGCCGTCGCATTTCGATAAACCGTCGGTCCCTCCAATATGAGCAGAAACATGACCACATAAAGTAATGGCTTGTCTATAAATGTTATAATTTTTTTTATAGCAGGGTTTTTATCAATGAACATTTGATATTCCTTTTATATGATTTTAAAAATTTACACTATAAAATGCGTTATTGACTTAAATTACAATATATTCCAAACAAGATTTTTACTACATCGTTTATATCATATCCTGCATCCTTTATCTTGTCCGCAGTATCCCGACGAGATAAACCAGCATAGTATTCGATTGAATCTGCCCACACAGTTATATCGTTTTCGGTTATGGGGAAAAAACTGACATTCGGTGTAAGTGCAACTTCTTTCGTCACTTGATTGCTGAATATGCACGGCAGCCCGCTCGCCTGGGCCTCTACGCCGACAATCGGTAAACCTTCGTAACGTGACGGTAATGTAAATACATCCATCGCTTGCATATATTCGTTTACATTGTCGACATTTCCGATAAATAATATATTATCCGCTATTCCTAGCTTTTTACTTCTTGCTTTTATATCTTCAAAATTTTCGCCCGATCCTATAAGAAGCAATTTAACTTTTATGTTTTTATTTATAAGCTGACATAAGATGCTTAATAAATACTCATGATTCTTTTGATATGAAAACCGACCGACATGACCGATAAGAATACTACCTTCTTCGATACCTAATTTCTCACGCACCTCATTTCTTATTGCCTTGTTATAACGAAATTTATCTATATCCACTCCGTTTTTGAAGATCATAAGTTTTTCCTTGCATATTTTTAAAGGAAACTTAGCTTCACCGGCAAGCACAGAACATGCTGCATAATAAGTAGGCGCTTTTCTCATTGCTCTGTCAAAAAAAATACGTGCCAGTCTGTATTTTAGAGTTTTCCGTTCTACCGCACAATGCGAATGTACGATTATCGTTTTAATATGCGCTTTTTTAGCAATATTCGCGCACTCGGCTAAAACAGATACGCTGCCGGAATGGATATGTACAACATCATACTTATGTTCATCTAAAAATTTTTTAACGGGTCTTATTAAATTAAACCTACCTTTCTTCGGAGAAAAAGGAAGTCCTAAACAATACAGCTTGCCGCGCCGAGAGATAATATCATTATAACGGTCGTTGTCGCAATAATACGGCGTTAAAACATCAAACGTCATATTGCTCTTCGGCATATGTTGCAGCAAGTTGACTATAAATGCTTCCTGCCCCCCATTAGAAATGGGTTCCCCCGTTATTTCCAAAACATTGATATTTTTATCCTTATCAAACATATTCTATTTCAGGTTTGAATTTTAATCCTGCTTTAGTTCCTTTCAGCATTATTCGTATTCGCTTACATCTGTGATTCTGTGCTTTAAACAGTATTTTAAAAAAATGAGCAAACAATCTTACAAATTCATAACAAAAGCCTTTAAACCCTTCACGTCTATACAGATAAACATCATTGCGGTACAAATAATAGTATCTATCCAATCTGTCCAAATCATCGCTTGCAATATGCGCCCCTATATTCGATTTAGACTTATGTATAACAACACTACTCGACACCACATAACACTTATATTTTCGCGATATGCGTCGCGTATACTCCCAATCATCAGTCCATATAAAGAATTCTTTTATAGGCAATCCGACTTCCTTTACGACAGATGTTTTCAGAAAAAGCGAAACAAACGATGCCATGACCACGGGGATGTGATCTTTATCAAAACTCTTTACGGGCTTGGTCAATGTCCTGCGCTGCACATTCATTGTACATACGGATCCGTCTTTCCACAGTACCTTACTCGACAAAAAACCGTATTCGGATATCTTTGAATCTGCGATCATAAATTCTTTTAACGCATCCTGTTGCGGCATACAATCATCGTCCATAAGCCAAATATACTCATAACCGCTTGAAACCGCCTCTTTTATCCCGAGCTGAAACCCCCCAGCTCCGCCTAAATTCTCTCCGGTATTTATATATTTTATCTTTCCACTCGAAATCAACGACTGTAATTTTACATACGTATCGTCCGTACTGTTATTATCTATAATAAGAATATCTGTCGGATAACTTTGCGCCATAAGGCATCCGACATTTTCGATCAATAAATCACTCCTGTTGTAAGTAACAACGACAGCTACAACTTTATTCATAACGTTTTATATTTTAAAATCTTTTATTACAAAAATTACTTGAACTTTCTCGCTAAAAAGTTTTTTATCTTTCTGCCCCAATGCTGCTTTTCCATGAACATATAAGGCAATTCCTTATATGTCATTTTATTTGCGATCAACCATACGTCAAGTAATCTTTCGGCTAAATATCCGAAAACCCGCTGCTCGGAAGTTGTCCAATTCGAGATGTCCAAACGTTGTTCTACTTTAGATAAAACATCAAACAACCATTCACAATATGCATTAGCATATTCTTTTTTCATTATAAACATATTGAACCGGTGACCGCTTCTGCTTTTCATTACAGATCGCCAGGCATCCATATATGTCGGATAATATTCATTCAACATATCACGGGTCACAAACAACCCTTCCGAATGATGCGCATGCAAATATTGACTTTCATTTGTCTCAATATAGTAATGTCTTTTCTTCGGGAGCAAAATATCGTGATCCGCCAAATACTCGGACAATTCCGACGCGTTCAATATCCTGTCGAATTTATCTCCTTTCCCCTTGCCCTTAAAATGCCTGCGGTAATGGACTAACCCAAGGTAATTATATTCCGTATTTTTCCACGCCCAATATAATGCCGTCAATTCGCAATATGAATAATTTTTATCCGAAATATTATCTCCCGTTCCGTCCGTAACATATCCGTCATGTTCTTTTGTATTGACAAAAATCGGAAGATACATATCATCTTTCGGCATCCGATATTCCTTATGCGTAGCTACGATTATCAATTTATCCTTTTCGATCATTCAATAAACCTCTGACATACACAAATTTAATGCCCGATAATAACGTACCGGTTCCCGATTATTTTATTATACTCTTTGTACTCGCCCGAGACTATCGGCTCCCACCAGGAGCGGTTATCGAGATACCAGCGTACCGTTTTCACGATACCGTCCGCGAACTTCGTTTCGGGCAGCCAGCCGAGTTCCGAATGTATCTTCGTCGGGTCGATCGCGTAGCGCATGTCGTGCCCCTTGCGGTCGGCTACAAACGTGATGAGGCTCTCGGGCTTGCCCAGCTCTTTGCAGATGAGTTTTACGATGTCTATGTTCCGCATCTCGTTGTGCCCGCCGACGTTGTACACCTCGCCCACTCTGCCGTTGTGGATGATGAGATCTATCGCCTTGCAATGATCCTCGACGTACAGCCAGTCGCGCACGTTCTCACCCTTGCCGTACACGGGCAGAGGCTTATCCGCGAGCGCGTTGATGATTGTGAGCGGGATGAGCTTCTCGGGGAAATGGTAAGGACCGTAATTGTTCGAGCAGCGGCTTATCGTGACGGGAAGCCCGTAAGTGCGATGGTACGCGAGCACAAGGAGATCCGCTCCCGCCTTGGAGCTCGAATAAGGGCTGGACGTATGCAGCGGAGTGCTCTCGGTAAAGAACAGGTCGGGACGGTCGAGCGGCAGGTCGCCGTACACTTCGTCCGTCGATACCTGATGGTACCGCTTTATGCCGTACTTGCGGCAGGCGTCCATGAGCGTCGCCGTGCCTATGATGTTGGTCTGCAAAAAGACGCCAGGATCTTCGATACTGCGGTCGACGTGGCTCTCCGCCGCGAAATTGACCACGATATCCGGCTTTTCCTCGGCAAACAGCTTATCCACGCCCTTGCGGTCGCAGATATCCAACCGCACAAAGCGGAAATCCGGCTCGTCCATAACGCTTTCGAGAGTGGAAAGATTGCCTGCGTAAGTGAGTTTGTCAATGCAGACTATGCGGTAACCCGGATGAGCCTTCATCATATGGAAGATGAAGTTGCTGCCGATGAATCCCGCGCCGCCGGCAATAAGTATCGTTTTCGACGTCTCACGCATCTCGTTTAATTTTACTCCAATCGTATTCTGTCTCTGCTCACTGTAAAAACCGTTATATATTATACCATTATCCCGGCGGGGACGTCAAGCGTAAGCGCGGACGGGGCGGGTCTGACGGAACGCCGAGGGATAAAAAACGACCGGCGCTTCACCGAACAATGCCGTCGCTGCCACTGCAGGCACGACGGCATCGCTCAAACGCCGATCGTAAATTTCGTTTGCGTGTGACATAAGAGGGCTCCTCCCGTCTTATTGCGCGCCTTCTTTTTTCAAAACGCCTATCATCGTTTTGAATATGATCTTTATATCCAACCCGACGGAGCGATTATCCACGTAATACAGTTCCATTTTCTGACGTGCGCCGCTCTCGTAAGTGCAGTTGCTCCTGCCGTGCGAAGCCCAATATCCTATCAGTCCGGGTTTTACGGAAAGCAGTCTGTCCGCGTCCCTGCCGTATTTTTCTTCGACTTCCTCACGCATAAGAGGTCTCGGCCCGACGACGGAAAGCTGTCCGATGAAAATTGACCATATCTGCGGAAGTTCGTCCAGGCTCGTGCGTCTGAGGAACTTGCCTATACGCGTTATGCGGGGATCGTTGTCTATCTTGTATTCGCGCTTGTACTGCTCGAGCTGCTCGGGAGTGAGCATGTCCGCGAGCTTATCCGCATTCGGCTTCATGGTACGGAACTTCGGGATCCTTATGGTCTTACCGTTTTTACCGACGCGCTCATGGAAATAAAATACCTTTCCGCCGTCGCCGCACTTGACCAGAACGGCAAGGACAAGATAGAGCCACGAAAATACGACAAGGAAAAGCAGCGACGACACTATATCGAACGTGCGCTTGGTGAATGCGTATATACCGAGGAGTACCCTGCTCCTTCTCTTTTTGGGTGCGTAAAAAGCCGCAGGGGCGGATCCGTGATCCCTCGCCGCTCCCGCTGCGGACCTGCCGACAGTGTACGTCGCCGTCTCTTTGTAGCCGTCGCCTATGGTGTAATCCGGTACGGTGCCTATCACCGCGTCCATGCGTACGCTCTCTTTCATTTCTCTTTTAGCCACGATGTCTCTCCGTCATACGCGCGCTGCTTTTTTCCGCAAGCGGATCTTAATATGCGCGTACTACTCACCGTATTCCCCTCGGAGCAACGGGTGTGACTCCCATATGATCGTAGCTTAATATAGCATATAGCGACGGGCATGTCAATTAAAGCCCGCCGCTATTACGGCAAAATCCCGAAAAAATCGCAACTCGACACATTTGTTCACATAAGTATCACAATATTGCAATATTTTAATGCGCATTTAACCTACCCCCCCCCCGGATAACCCGTATGCTTAGTATGCGATCGTGTCAATTTTTGACAGGGTCGCCGTCGGAGCCCCACAGCGAATTGCGTTCGGGATGGAATATCGCACGTTTGATGTTGCCCGAGGCGATACGGAGATTCTCGCGGTCGAGCGTGCGTATAAGTTCTTTGATATACCGCCTGCGGGAGTCGGTATCCGCCGGACAGGGATTTTTGACTACGGGCATGCCCGTTTCTTTTACGAGCGCGGCGATGTCCTTTTCGTCGGCGAGCACGAACGGGCGTATGACGGTCACCCCCGTGCGCGACATGAACGACACGGGCTTGAAGGTGCTCAGCCTGCCTTCGTAGATAAGGCTCATGAGCAAAGTTTCCGCGACGTCGTCGGCATGATGACCGAGGGCGAGCTTATTACAGCCCATTTTATTCATAACGGACGCGAGCGCACCGCGGCGCATTTTCGCGCACAGCGAGCAGGGGTTCTTTTCTTTGCGGATATTGAAAACTATCTCGTAAATGTCCGTTTTTTCGACGACGTATTGAATATCCAGGTCGCGGCAGAAGTCTGCGAGCGGCGAATAGTCCGCGCCCGCGCCCGAGTCGACAGTGATCGCGCACAGCTCGTACTTCGGACCGAAACGCCTGAACGCCGCAAGAGCAGCCAAAAGCGCCGTCGAATCTTTCCCGCCCGACAGTCCCACGGCTATCTTATCGCCGTCCGCTATCATTCCGTACTCTTCCACCGCCCGCCTGAGCGGCGATAACAACTGCTGCATATCCATGACCTAATTATATCCTGCCGAGCACGGTATGTCAAGAGAGAAAGAGGCGTTTCCTTTTTCCTTGCGCGACGCTATCGCTCGGCGGGAGCAAATAAATGACTTTGCAAGGTGCAAAGTCATTTATTTGCTGCCGTGCGCCTGCGTCCTGACGGAATATCCGCCGTTTTTTCGGGCGGTTAGCACCGCGGCTGACCGAGCTGTTGCGGTATGGAACAAACATTTTCCATCGGAAGCCGGTCGGTTGCCGAATGCTAAGGACCGTGTTCTCGGGTGGGCATAGGGTCAGCACCTTGCGGTGCGGCAAGTTAAGCATTGCGGTACGAGGCAAGCTTATCCACTAGCAATTAAATCGGTTACCGTCCGTCAGGACCGACCGCTTCCGCTTCGCTCGCTTCGATAAACGCGGACATATCCTCAAAAATACGGCGCATTTTCTGCAAATTCGGTAAATGTTGCTTATGCGCTTTCATGCAAAAAGCGGGCGCGCACGTCAAATGACGTCGCGCGAAAAATTCATTCACGAGCGTAAGCGAGTCCGAACCGCCCTCTCCGTGTTGCCCCGGAGAGGGTGGCTCGCACGGTAAGCCGCAACGCGGCGATCCGCGAGCCGGGTGCGGTGAGTGGAACTGACAAGATAAGCGTGTACCGCCTGCTTGCCTTGTTACGTTTTTTCGATCCCCTCATCCGCCTTGCGTTCGCATTCTTACAAATGCTCTGCGCTTCGGCACCTTCCCCGAAACATAGTGTCGGGGAAGGCTCTCGCGATGACCGCGCATTTGCGCGGGATAAATTCACGAGCGTAAGCGAGTCCGAACCACCCTCTCCGTGTTGCCCCGGAGAGGGTGGTTTGCCGCAAAAGTGTTAAGCGAACGGTGAGTGAGATTGACGAAATAAGTTTGTATTGCCCGCATTTCCCGCCCCGAAACGAAGGAAGGCGCAGAGCGGGGTTCGGGGCGCGCAGCCCGAGGAAGCGTACCTCGGTCGGCGACGCCCGATAGGGCGAGCCGACGTGACCGACAGCGTACCCGCTATGCGTCTTCCGCCCCTAAGATGCTTACTATGCACGAGTAAAGCGCATACGCCACCTTCCGCCTGTACTCGGGTGTGACGAGACGGGATTCCTCTTCGGGGTTGGACATGAAGCCGCATTCGACGAGTACGGAGGGATACTGCGAGCACTCGAGGATATAATAGTCGGCGCTCTTGGCGGCGCGGTCGCAGGAGAGCGCGGCGGTGAGCACGCTCTGCATGCGCTCGGCGTATCCTCTGCCCGTTTCGGACGACGCCGAATAGAACACCTGCGCGCCCGAAACGCTGCGGAGAGGATAGGAATTCTGATGCACGCTTATCACGAGATCGGGCTCCGCCGCGTTTATGATGTCGCGGCGGGCGCGCATATCCGACTGCTTGAAACTCTCCCCGGCTTCGGCGAGGTCGACGTCTTTATCCCGCGTCATCACCACGGTAAAGCCCGCTTCACGCAGGAAATGCCGCAGGCTGAGCGAGATGCCGAGGTTGATATCCGCCTCCTTTTCGCCCGTATCCGTGCCCACCACGCCGCCGTCCGCGCCGCCGTGCCCGGGATCTATGACCACGGTCATACCGTTGGATGCCGCAGTATGCACCGCCGAGGACGCGCATGCCGCGGATATTATCCCCGCCGCGGCAAGCACGATCGCGGCGACGATGACGAGCGTGCTCTTTTTTATTATGAGCGATCTCATGCCGTCAGTTTATGTCCGCCGCGCCGCTCAGCCAGCTCTTGAAGTAACCCGTAAGGCTCATGCCCGAGCTTTTTTCGAATTCCGCTATAAGGCAGGCGGCGTCCGCCGTTTTGCCCGAGTAGCCCGCATAGTACGAACGCAGCGCCTCGAAGAAGGCGTCGTCGCCCAGCAGATGGCGGAGAGAGTCCAGCATCAGTTCGCCTTTGACGTAAGCGTGGAAGGCGTATTCGGTGGGCGTGGAATACTCGCCGAGCGCTCTGTCCATCACGCCCATGTTTTCGACGTCCGCATTGACTTCGGAGAACAGCACGTACGACTGCATCGCGTCCGCCACTCTGTCCGAGATATCCACGCCGTACTCGGGATTATGCTCGTAGAACAGTGTGGTCGAATACTCGGCAAGCCCCTCGTCCAGCCACGGCTCGTTTATCTGGTCGTTGCCCACCGCCGCGTACCACCACTGGTGCGCCGTTTCGTGGATGATCGCCTCTTTCGTCATCTCCTCGCCGAGAGAGTCGGATATCATCACGAGCGACGGGTATTCCATCCCGCCCTCTATGAACGGCGTGACGACCACCGAGAGGGTGTCGTAAGGATATTCGCCGAACAGCTCGGAGAACGTCTCCACCGCATCAACGGCGACGGGCAGACCCGCTTCCGCCTGCGGCGCGGTGCCGTAAAAGCGCACGGTCACGTCGCCCGCCTTGCCCTCGGTGCAGGAATACTTTTCGGACGCGCATATCGCGAAATCGCGGACGTTATCCGCCGTGAACGTGTACACCGTGCGCTCGCCGTCCACTGCGGCGGCTATGCTGCCCGTGCCCGCGACTTCCCAGCCCGTCGGGACTGAGAACGTCACGTCGTAGTCCGCCGTATGCGAATAGAACGGATCGCCGTAAGACATGTACGGATCGGTGCGCCATGCGCCGTCCTCGCGAACCGCTGCTATCGGGTACCAATTGCCGAGATTGAGCTTACCGTCGTAATGCCCGAAGCGGTTGCGCGTTTCGGGGATATCCAGCGTGAAGCTCATCTCCACGTCCGCCGAAGCTCCGGGAAGCAGCGACAGCCCCGTTATCATAAGGACGTCTTCGTCCTCGCCGCCTATCTCCCACGCGCACTCCTCGCCGCCGTACGTCACCGACGATATCGTTATACCGCCGTAGCTCACCCCGTGCGGATAAGCGTCGGATACGTCCGACGACCACACGGGAGCGTAATTCGCCCCCTCACGGTAGGCGCTCGGGTACAAGCGGAAATAGAGGTCGTTCAGCTCCCCCTCTCCTTCGTTGACGTAATGCACGCTCATGTCCGCGGTCACCGTCATCGTCTTGGCGTCGAACACCGCGTCTATGTCATATGCCGTCCTGTCTTCCTCTTCCCCGGCGCATGCGGTGAACGCGCATGCCCCGAGACAAAGCAACACCGCCGCCGCGGCTATACATAATTTTTTCATATCTGTCTCCTTGCTTCTTCTCGCAATATGTATATTCGCTTCCCCCGCCCGAAAATTCCCGAAATTTTTTCCGAAATCCCTTGACAATGCGTGAACAAAGTCGTATACTGATAATAAATTAAATGATTGCTTAATCGTTTAATAATAAAAACGATTTCGGAGGTTTCTTGTCATGGCGACGAAGAAGTACGAGATAGAAGATCTGGACTGCGCGCACTGCGCACAGAGGATAGAGGATGAAGTGAACAAGCTGGACGGAGTGGAATGCAGACTGACGTTTGCTCTGTCGCAGATGAAGGTGACGACGGAGCGCGATTTCCGCGGCGTGGAAAAAGAGATAAAGCGCATCATGAAGGTCATCGAACCCGACGCGTCGATGAAGGAGATAAAGGGCGTATGAAAGCAGATAAGCGACTGATATCCGTCGCCGTCGGGCTGGTGTTTTTCGTCCCCGCCCTGCTGCTCGACAAGATATGGGGCATCTTTCCCGCATATCTGACGCTGTACGCCCTCGCGTGGGCGTCTGCGGCATGGTCGGTAGTCGTCAAGGCGGCGCGTAACATACGGCGCGGCGTGATATTCGACGAGAATTTTCTCATGCTCATAGCATCGATAGGAGCGTTCGCGATAAATCTCGCGTTTTCCGACTTTGAAACGGAGCTGTGCGCTCCGGGCGGCGGCGAGGCGATGATGGACGGCGTGCTCGTCATGCTACTGTACCAGGTGGGCGAATACTTTCAGGCTCTCGCGGTCAGGCGTTCGCGCAAGAACATACGCAAGCTGCTCTCCATGCGCCCGGACAGCGCGGTCGTGTTCAGAGGCGGCAAGGAGACGGAAGTCGACCCCGAGGATGTTGAGGTCGGCGAGCTCACGATAGTGCGCGCGGGAGAGCGCATAGCGCTCGACGGCGTGGTGACGGACGGAGCGAGCTATGTGGACACGTCCATGGTCACGGGCGAGAGCGTGCCGGCATACGTCCGCCCCGGCGACGAAGTTAAGAGCGGCTGCATAGCCGTAGACGGGCTGCTCACCGTGCGCACGACCAAGAATTTCGGCGAATCCACGGCGACCAAAATGCTGCGGCTGGTGGAAGAGGCGGCGGACAAGAAAGCCAAGCAGGAGACGTTCATCACGGCGTTCGCGAAAGTATATACGCCCGTCGTATGCGCGATCGCACTGCTCGTGGCGGTGATCCCTTCCCTCGTGCAGACGTTCGCGTTCGGCGTCGCCGCGGGAGAAGCATGGCACAGCTGGATATACACGGCGCTGTCGCTGCTCGTGGTCTCCTGCCCCTGCGCGCTGGTCATCAGCGTGCCGCTCACCTTCTTCTCGGGCATCGGCGGGGCGAGCCGCATAGGCGTGCTCATGAAGGGTTCCGACTGCTTTTCGCCGTATGCGAAAGCGACCGTCATGGCGTTCGACAAAACGGGCACGATAACGATGGGCAGGTTCTCCGTAAAAGACGTGCATACGGACGACGAGACGTTATCCATGCTCGCCGCGGCGGAAAGCAAATTCAATCATCCGATAGCAAAAGCCTTCGCCTCCGTCGACGCCCATGGCTGCGAGTGCACCTCCGCCGAGGACGTTTCGGGCAAAGGCATACGCGCGGTCGTGAACGGCAAACGGCTCGACGCCGGTACGAAGGCTTTCATGAGCGAGTGCGGACTGACTCCGGATGCCGTCGATTCGCCGTACACCGTAGTGCATATAGCGGCGGACGGCGAATACAAAGGGTATGTAACGGTAGCCGATACGGTCAAGCCGGACAGCATACGCGCGATGAAAGAGTGCCGCGAAATCGGCGTGCGCACGGTCATGCTCACGGGCGACCGCCCCGAAGTGGCTGCCGCCGTGGCGCGCGAAGTGGGCATCGACGAGTACCGCGCGGGTCAGCTGCCGCAGGACAAGGTGACCGCCGTTCGGGAGCTGTCAAAACACGGCAAAGTGATATTCTGCGGCGACGGCATAAACGACGCGCCCGTGCTTGCGACGGCGGACGTCGGATGCGCGATGGGCGGCGTGGGCAGCGATTCCGCCATCGAAGCGGCGGACGTTGTCGTCATGCACGACGATCTTACGAGCGTCGTCGCGGGCAGACGGCATGCGAAAAAGGTCATACGCATCGCGATGGAAAACATAGTCGGTTCGCTGCTGATCAAAATCGCGATAATGCTGCTCTCGGTGCTCCTCCCCGCCCTCGGCGTGCTCGTCGAGTTCCCGCTCTGGATAGCGATAATGGGCGATGTCGGCGTCTGCCTCGTCGCAATAGCCAACTCCATGCGCGCCCTGCGCTGCAGGAAGTAGCTTTCCAGGGAGAGGAAGACCCTCTTCGGACTTAGAGCTGCGATACAAGCACGACACTTAAAAAGAGATGTAAAAAAGTTTTACCGTACAGTCTCGGCTGTACGGTAAAAAACATTCTGCAGCAAATTACGCCGACGGCTTCCCCTCGTTATCGGCGATCATACACCGAAAGTCGGGACGGTCGTCCGTCTTTGCCGAAAACGCAACGACTGCATTCATATATCTTTTTACAAATCCAAACTATTTTGGTCAAGCAAAAAGTTAATCAGCCCCATAGTTACAATGCCTTCCTCGTCGGTCCGGGGGCGTATATTGTCCTTTACTACAATGATTTTTTTGAAGGAATCGCCCACTTTGATGAGCGAACGTTTCTCCTGCCGCAATTTTTCTTCCGTCGGCATTTCGTAAGCCGACTGAATGTAATACTTCTTGCTGCCCTTATTGGCAACGAAGTCGATTTCAAGCTGCTTTAACTTGCGCTTTCCGTCGATCGTTTCCCTGCTCTCCACCACGCCGACGTCAACCGAATAACCGCGCACTTTCAGCTCGTTGAATATGACGTTCTCCATAATGCGGTTTTCTTCTACCTGTCTGAAATTGAGACGAGCATTGCGCAGCCCCACGTCTGCCATATAATATTTGAGAGGCGTTTCAAAATACTTTTTACCCTTTACGTCGTAGCGCTTTGCACTGTCGAAGAGAAAAGCATCGGTAAGATAGCCAAGATAACTTTTTGCCGTAACATCGCTGATCGACTTGCCCTTTATGCTTTTGAGGGTATCGGAGATCTTTTTGGGGTTGGTGAGCGAGCCGATGGCAGAACACAGGAAATCGACAATAGAGTCCATCTCATCGGGGTACTGCACATGATTACGCTCGACGATATCGGAAAGATAGACCTTTGATATGAGCGTTTTCAGGTATTCGATTTTCTGCTCCTCGGTGTTTCGCTCAAAGAGGGCGGGCATACCGCCATATAAATGATACTCGTCCCAAGCATCGTATTTATCGCCGCCCTTGGCGGAATAGAACTCTCCGAATGAAAGAGGATAGATCCTTACTTCGTCGCCTCTGCCGCGAAACTCCGTAAGAATGTCGCTCGACAGAAACCGCGAATTGCTGCCCGTAACATACACGTCGAGATTCTTTTTGTACAGATAGCCGTTCAAAACGGCTTCAAACGAGCCGAGCTGCTGTACCTCGTCCAAGAGCAGATAATACTTCCCCTCGTCGGTCAGCATACTCTTGATATAAGCGGAAAACTTATGCGGATCGACTTTGCGCTTGCTTGCCGCAAGATCAAGCATGTTTTCCCCGATCTTTTCGAGGTCATCCTCGGAATCAAAGGCAAACTTGATAATATGCCTCTCATCAATGCCATGCTGCAGGAGGTATTCTCCTAAAATATCGAATAGCAACACCGATTTCCCGCATCGACGAATGCCTGTGATGACTTTGATCGAACCGTTATTCATTCTGTCGATAAGCCTTTGTAAGTACAGATCTCGCCTGATCATTGAACCCTCACATTTAATTAAAAATCATTGGACATGTCCACTTTTTTCAAAGTCGTTTTTATTATAACACAGTTTCGGTCTATCGTCAAGGAGCTGAGTAAAAATATTTGAATTAAAAAATATACGAATGCGCCTGCCGATAGAATTTCGTTACTACAAAATACCCCGAAGAGCGTTATCCTCTCCGGGGTGTTCGTTTGCTTTTAACTATATGCGATCTATTTAATGCTATGCCGCAAACAACGTTCTCAATAGTGACGGGTAAGAAATTATCGGACATATCCGCTTTTTTCAAAATCGTTTTTATTGCGATGCTACAAAACGTTACATCTCGTTACAAAACGTTACATGCAACTTTACAAAACTTTACATACGTTTACGTAAAACTTTACATGCGACGTTACAAAACGTTACATCTCGTTACATAAGTTTACATAACTTTACATGTAACTTTACAAAACTTTACATGTGACTTTACACTATTTTTCATCGGCTTTGACGCGCGGCGGATCGATAGCGTTTTAAGTTTCTCCTGCATGATCGTTCTCTAAAAACTTATGGCGGTCACACATCCCCGTCTTCTTCGGCGGCAGTTTTGATCTCCAATGCCCGTTTATCCCCGGCGTTAAGCGGCGATATCACGCTCCGACCCAATCTTTTTTCCACGGCGCCGCGTGCGTCTTTTGCAACGGCGCCGCCTTCTTTCGCCACACGTTTGTTCTCTTCGAACGTTTCGGGGCGCTGCTGTTTGGAAAGCGCCGTGGTCGTAACTTCCGCAAGCATGTTGAGGACGAGTTCCATGTTCGTCATATTATCGCGCAGGTTTTCCTTGCGCAAGCCTTTGAACTCTTTATACTCCCGCACGGATAAGCCCTCCATGCCTTCGTCATCTCGTCGGTGAGTATCGCATATTCCTTGTCTTTACTCACGCCGCGCGCTTTCCACTCGTCCGTCAGCTCTTTACGCATCTCTATCGTCTGCAGCCGCTGGTTTATCCAACCTTCGGTGTAGCCTTTGGCTCGGTAAAAATCCGCCCCGCGCAAAATAGCTTTCTCCGGGTCTGCTATCTCATCCAACCGTTCGCTGCCCACCTGAGCGAGCCACACTTTGAACGGTTCGGCTTTCGGTGACGGAACAGACTGCACGAGACGCAGCACTCCTTTGGTATCCAGACAGTCGGTCGTTCGCATCTTGCCGTCGGAAGCGAGCATTTTCAAACCGTGACAATTTGTCACGAGTTCGCTCCCCTCCTCTTTCAGGCGCTGTTTCAATTTCCGCCAATATGCGCCCGGATCTTTGCTTGCCGAATCCGCAAGGATATTACACACATCCACCACCGAGAAATACCACTCCTCTTCCTCGGCGTTCCATGCCGTGCGCACGCTCTTGTTTTCGAATACCTTTACCTTGTTTTCCATACCCGTACCTCGCCCGTCTCCGTCACAAACGGCATTAAAGCCGCGAACAGACGACAAAATATTTTAAGCGAATTTCTTTTGAAATTCGCTTAAAAGTCTTTCTATGTTACAGCGGCTTCATCGTCGGGAACAGCAATACGTCGCGGATGGACGGGCTGTCGGTGAGCAGCATGACCAGACGGTCGAGCCCGAAGCCCAGTCCGCCCGTGGGCGGCATGCCGTACTCGAGCGCCATTATGAAGTCCTCGTCCACCTCGGCGTTGGCGCCCTCTTTACGGCGCTGCTCCACCTGACGCTCGAAACGACGGCGTTGGTCGATGGGATCGTTGAGCTCGCTGAACGCGTTGCCCATTTCGTGACCCGTTATGAAATACTCGAACCGTTCGGTGAACATGGGGTCGGAAGGCTTGCGCTTTGCGAGCGGCGAGTTCTCCACGGGGTAGTCGTAGATGAACGTCGGCTGCACGAGGTGCTCTTCCACGAACGCGTCGAACAGAGCCGCAAGCACGAGCCCCTTGGTCGCGTTCTTATCCTCGAGCTCCACGCCCAGCTTCTTCGCCTCTTCCCTTGCCTGCTCGTCCGACTGCCAGGAGTAATAATCCGCGCCGCTGTACTCTTTGACGGCTTCCGCCATCGTCATGCGCTTCCAGGGCGACTCCATGTCTATCTCCACGCCGCGGTACATCACCTTTGCGCTGCCGCACACGTTGCGCGCGACGGTGCGGTACATATCCTCTATGAGCTCCATCATACCCATGTAATCGGTGTAAGCCTCGTACATTTCCACGGTGGTGAACTCGGGATTGTGTGTGGCGTCCATGCCCTCGTTGCGGAATATGCGCCCCACTTCGTACACCTTGTCGAACCCGCCGACTATAAGGCGTTTGAGGTACAGCTCCGTTTCTATGCGCAGGTACATGTCTATATCCAGCGCGTTATGGTGCGTCACGAAGGGACGCGCCGCCGCGCCTATCTCCACCGTGTGCAGCACGGGCGTATCCACTTCGAGATAGCCGCGCCCGTCGAGATAGCGGCGCACTTCGCTTATTATGCGGCTGCGCTTATAGAACGTGTCCTTGACCTCGGGATCCATGATGAGGTCGACGTAGCGGCGGCGGTAACGCAGTTCCTTATCTACCAGACCGTGGAACTTCTCGGGCAGCGGCAGCAGGCTCTTGGAGAGCAGCTCTATGGAATGCGCGTGCACGCTTATCTCGCCGCGGCGGGTGCGGAACACCAGCCCGCTTATGCCCACGAAATCGCCTATATCCCACTTCTTGTACTCCGCGAACGTCTCCTCTCCGATATCGTTGACGCGCAGGTATACCTGGATGCGCCCGCTGCCGTCCGCGACGTCTATAAAGTTCGCCTTGCCCATGTCGCGTCGGCTCATGATACGCCCCGCGATACGCACCTCGGTGTTTTCCAGGCGGTCGAACTCGTCTTTTATCGCGGCGGCGGTGCAGTCGCGCGCGAACTTGGTGACGGTATACGGATCCTTGCCCGCCTCGCGCATCGCGGCGAGCTTAGCCAGCCTTACCTTCTTTACTTCGAACGCGTCCTCTTCTTCGAGAGCCGCTTCGGGTATGTTGTTCTCGTTTTCGCTCATTTTCAGTGTATCGCTATTATCTTGAAGTGTCTTCTCGTGACGTGGTTGCCCACCTTGATCTCCGCGCGGAACTCGTCTCCCGCCTTATGGGAAAGGAGCGCCTTGCCTATCGGGGAATCGTTGGATATCTTCTTATTGACGGGGTCGCTGTCCTGCGAGCCCACTATCTGGTACTCGAGGTACTCCTTGTCGTCCATCGCGAAACTGACGGTGCTGCCTACGCCCACGCTGTCCGTGCGGACGTTCTCGATGACCACCGCGTTGTGGAGCATGGTCTCGAGATCGCTTATCTCGCGCTCCATCTTTGCCTGCTCGTCGCGGGCGAGATCGTACTCGGCGTTCTCCGAAAGGTCGCCGAACGAACGCGCTTCCTCGATCTTCGCAGCCATTTCCGCTCTGCCTCTGCCCTTGAGATCCTCGAGACGCTTTTCCAGCTCCGCCTTGGACTCGGCGGTAAGTAATACTTTCTCTGCCATTGATATATCTCCTTATGGATATTCGTTTATTATTCCGCGCCCGTTTTGCGCTCTTCGGCGCAGCGGACCACGAATCTGCTCATCCTCTCGGCTGCCTGCATGAGCGTGCGCAGGCTCGTCGCGTAAGACACCCTTATGTAATCCTTGCCCGCGTCGCCGAACGCGTCGCCGGGCACGACAGCCACCTTCTCGTCCGCGAGCAGCCTGCGGGCGAACTTCTGCCCGTCCATGCCCGTGGAAGAGACCTTCGCGAGCGCGTAGAACGCGCCTCCGGGCAGACGGCATTCCAGCCCCATCGAATTGAGCTCGTCTACGATGAAGCGACGGCGGCGGTCGTACTCCTCCACCATGTCGCTCACCGCTTTGTAACCGTCGTAACGCCCGTCTTTGAGCGCAGCCAGCCCCGCGTACTGCGAAGGCGTGGGCGCGCAAAGCGCGGTGTATTGGTGCACTTTGAGCATCGCCGAGAGCGCGTCCGACGGAGCCGCCACATAGCCCAGCCGCCAGCCCGTCATCGCGAACGCCTTGGAAAAACCGTTGATGACGATCGTGCGGTCGCGGTAACCGCTCACGGACGCGGGCGAAACGTGCTTGCCGTCGTAAGTCAGTTCGGCGTATATCTCGTCGCTGACTACGGAAAGGTCGTACTTTTCTATGACCGGCAAAAGAGCCGTTATGTCCTCTTTCGTCATCACCGCGCCCGTGGGATTGTTGGGGTACGGCATGATTAGCACCTTCGCGTTGCTTCCCGCCGCGGCTTCTTCCAGCGCCTCGGGCGTGAGTTTGAAGTCCGACCTCAGAGTGCAGTCCACGGGGACGGGAGTCCCGCCGCACAGCATGGTGATGGGGAGATAGGATACGTAGCTCGGCGACGGGATGAGCACGCCGTCGCCCGGCTCGACGAGCACGCGCAACGCAAGGTCTATCGCCTCGCTCGCGCCCATCGTCACGAGCACTTCGGACTTCGGGTCGTAGTCTATGCCGAAGCGACGGGAAAGATACGCGGCTATCTCCTCGCACAGCGCGGGCAGTCCCTTATTGGACGTGTAAGCCGTGTAGCCGCGCTGCACGCTCTTGATCGCGGCGTCGCGGATATACCACGGCGTGACGAAATCAGGCTCGCCCACACCGAGGGAAAGCGCGTCCGGCATCGTGGAAACGATGTCGAAAAACTCGCGTATGCCCGACGGCTTGATCTGTTGTATCGTCTTATTCAGCCTCATAAGCGTTTCAGGCGTGCACCGCCTGCCTGACGACCCCGCACGACTTCGTGCATACGCCGCCGACCTTGTATTTTTTGAGGATGAAATGCGTGGCGGTGGACAGCACTTTGTCCATGACCGACAGCTTCTCGCTCACGAAACGCGAAACGTCTTTAAGGCTCTTGCCCTCGATGATGACGGCAAGGTCGTAAGCGCCGCTCATGAGATACAGCGTTTTGACCTCGTCGAACTGGTATATCTCTTCGGCGATCGCGTCGAACCCGTGCTTGTACATGGGCGAGACCTTTACTTCGATGAGCGCCTCCACGGTGTCCTTGTCGGCGAGCTCGTCGTCCGTTATCACGGTGTACTTGATGATGACGCCGCTGTCCTCCATGTCCTTGATGGCGGCAGTCACCGCTTTTTCGTCCGCGCCCAGCATCTTGGCTATGCGCGCCGCGCCCAAGCGCGAATCCTCGCCGAGAAGTCCGAGGATATCTTCGCGAAGTTTATCCATGATCGCCCTCCTTGCGATTCAGGCATTGTCCCCCGCCGCCATGCGCAGCGAACCGCCGCAGAGCAACATTTTCTGCTGACGCTCGCCGCATTCCAGCTTAAGAGGGATGTTTATGTTCTTGTTCTCCACGACGAGCACGAACTTGCGGCACATAACGCTGTCCGGCGCGTCATATATCGCAACGGTATCGCCCTCTTCCAGCTTGTCGTAGTCCGCGCTGTCCGCGAACACGAGCGGGAGTATGCCGTTGTTCATCAGATTGTCCTTATGTATGCGCGCGAAGCTCTTCGCCACCACCGCCTTTATGCCCAGCTGCAGAGGCACGAGCGCCGCATGCTCACGGCTGCTGCCCTGACCGTAGTTGGAACCCGCGACGATGAACCCGCCGTTCTTCGCCTTGGCGCGCGCGGGAAAATCCTTGTCGCAGTTCGCCAGGCAGTAATCGGAAAGGTAAGGTATGTTGGAGCGGTACGCGAGCAGAGCGGCGTTGGACGGCATGATGTGATCCGTCGTTATATCGTCGCCCAGTTTTATGAGCACTTCGCCTTTGAGCTCTTTGGCGAGCGGATGCGTTTCGGGGAAAGGCTTGATGTTGCTGCCGCGCACCACCTTGACGTCCCCGAACTCGTCCGGGCGAAGGATGAGGTTGTCGTTTATAAGGAACTTTTCGGGCATCTTTATCTCGGGAAGTTCCACGCCTTCGGGGCTGGTCATTACGCCCGTAAGAGCGCTCACCGCCGCCGTTTCGGGCGAAACGAGATATACCTGCGCGCTCGGCGTGCCGCTGCGGTTGTAGAAATTACGGTTGAACGTGCGCAGCGATATCGCGCCTTCCTTGGGGCTCTGACCGTTGCCTATGCAGGGTCCGCACGCGCATTCGAGCACTCTCGCGCCCGCGCCGAGGATGTCGGCGAGCGCGCCGTTCTCCGCCAGCATCATGAGCACCTGGCGGGAGCCCGGGGATACCGTGAAGGAAACGTCGGGATGAATGCGCTTGCCTTTGAGTATAGCAGCCACCTTCATAAGATCGAGATACGAGGAGTTCGTGCACGAACCCACGCATATCTGATCCACCTTTATGCCGGCAAGCTCGCTCACGGGCTTGACGTTGCCCGGAGAATGCGGGCATGCGGCAAGAGGCGCGAGCGCGTCGAGATCGATGACGATATGCTCGTCGTACTCCGCGTCCTTATCCGCGGCAAGAGGCGTGTAATCGTCCCCTCTGCCCTGCGCTTCGAGGAACGCTTTCGTCGTTTCGTCGGACGGGATCACCGAAGTGGTCGCGCCCAGCTCCGCGCCCATATTGGTTATCGTGGCGCGCTCGGGCACCGTGAGATACTTCACGCCGTCGCCCGTATATTCCATGACCCTGCCCACGCCGCCCGAGGTGGTGAGCACTTCGAGCACTTTGAGTATGACGTCCTTGGCGGTCACGCCCGCTCTCAGCCTGCCTTTGAGCTCCACGTTCACGACGCGGGGCATGACGAGATAGAACGGCGCTCCGCCCATGGCGAGAGCCACGTCCAGCCCGCCCGCGCCTATCGCGAGCATGCCTATACCGCCGCCCGTGGGCGTGTGCGAGTCCGACCCGAGCAGCGTTTTGCCCGGCTTGCCGAAACGCTCGAGATGTACCTGGTGGCAGATGCCGTTGCCAGGCTTGGAAACGTATATGCCGTGGCTGAGCGCCACCGACTGGATGTACGCGTGGTCGTCTGCGTTGAGCTGGCTGGACTGGAGCATGTTATGGTCGATGTACGCCACGCTGCGCTCCGTCTTTACCTTGTCCGTGCCTATCGCTTCGAACTGCAGGTATGCCATCGTTCCCGTGGAATCCTGCGTGAGCGTCTGGTCGATCGCGATCGCTATCTCCTCGCCCGGGACCATTTTTCCCGAAACGAGATGCTTGGATATTATCTTCTGGGTAAGGTTCATGTCGTCCTCCCGGTAAAGTATATGCTTATTCGCACCCGCGCGCCGCGCCCGTCGCGAAAGCGGCTCGCAAGCAATAAAAGCGGAAACACCTTCCGCTTCGTATATTATAAAGAAATTTCCCGTTAAAGTCAATCGTTTGCCGCTTGCCTTTTGCGTTTGTTTGGGGTATACTATCCCTATGTTCAAGATATGGCTGAAAACGCATAAAGAAAAAAAGATAGTCAAAAACGAGATAATATTCTACGAAGGCCGCTACGACGAGGACCGCTTCGACGAATACGTCCGCCTCGCCTGCCACGAGACGGATATCCCCACGCCCGTAGTGCTCTCTTCTCACGCAAACAGCTTCACGCGCTACAACATCGCGCGCTTCCGCCCGTCCGACTTCGTCGAACATGTGGATTTCGACGAAATGACGCTGGAAAACGTCAAAGTCTGACGCCCGCGCGGACACGGGATTTTACTTAAAGTTTATCCTCGCGGAGGATAATATCCGCAGGAGGTCACGATCACGCATGAACGAAACGAACGGAAACGAAAATTATATAGATTACAACGAACTCTCGGAAGAGAAGAAAAAAGCGCTCTACGAGGAATTCCTCGCCTCTTACGCCGAGGAAAAGAGACTGTCGCGGATATTCCGCTTCGCTCCCCTCGCCTTTGCCGCGGTCATCATGATCCTTGCGGTAGCCTCGCTCGTCGTTTATTTCGCGGCGGGCATAGGCGTGACGTTCATCGTCGTGCTCGCCGCCACCCTCGCCGCCCTTCTCGTGTTCGTGATCTTCAAGATCAGGCTGGACAAGATACGTCTCGCCCACTCCGCCCGTTTCGCCGCCTGGCTGCGGGACGTAAAACACGTCATAGCGGAACTCAGATAGTCCTTTGCGCGGCGCTTCACCGCAAAAGCGCGAAAGCAATCTTGCTTTCGCGCTTTTGCTGACGCCGCGCTTCGTTCAGACGAAAATATCGCCGTCTTTTTGGTCTATAACTGCGTTCTCGGGTCGCGGTAGGGTCACCTTACCGCGACCGCTTCCGCTACGCTCGCTCCGAGAGCCGCGGTTCTATCCTCAAAAATACGGCGCATTTTCTGCGAATTC